>Ga0316226_1001873_pt1 | contig 21115 bp, 21 predicted proteins | sample TBH18017metaG_FD_206009 | JGI IMG/M metagenome (GOLD analysis project Ga0316226, IMG submission 206009) | Freshwater microbial communities from Trout Bog Lake, Wisconsin, USA - TBH18017 | ecosystem: Environmental > Aquatic > Freshwater > Lake > Hypolimnion/Profundal zone | place: USA: Wisconsin...
CCTGCGTCACGCCCGGGGCGGCGGCGCGGCGCTGCAGGCGGAGGCGGTCATCGACGCCCTCCGGGCCGGAGTGCCCGTCTTCAGCGTCGATGGACGCACGATCGACGACATCGTCGCCGACACGCTGCGTGCGCGAGGCCTGACGGTCGCGGTGGCGGAGTCGTGCACCGGCGGACTTCTCGGCGCTCGCCTGACCGAGCGTCCGGGAAGCTCGGACTACGTGCTCGGCGGAGTCATCAGCTATGCCAACTCCGTGAAGGCCGGCCTGCTCCAGGTCCCGCCCGGCATGCTGGCGCAGTACGGCGCCGTGTCCGAAGAGGTCGCCGGCGCGATGGCCGAGGGCGCGCGCGCCGCCACCGGCGCCGACTGCGCCCTGGCGGTCACCGGCGTCGCGGGCCCGGACGGCGGCACCCCGGAGAAGCCCGTCGGTCTCGTCTACGTAGGCTGCGCCGTCGAGGGCGCCACGCACGTGGTGCGCGGTTCCTTCCCCGGCGACCGCGCCACCGTACGCGAGTTCAGCACGACGGCCGCGCTCCACCTTCTGCGCAAGACGCTGGGCGCGTGAGCGCCGCCGGCTCGCCGGCCACCTTGCGCCTCTTCGTCGCCGCCGACATCCCCGAGACGGCTCAGCGGGAGATCGCCGCGTGGCAGCAGCGCGCCCTCGCGCAAGACACCGGCCTGCGCCTCAACCACGCCCTGCACATCACGCTGGTCTTCCTGGGGAGCGTCGACTCGACCCGCGTCGACGACATCGCGGAAGCTCTCTCAGGCATCCGCTTTCACGCCGCCAGCGTAGACCTCGGCCAGCCCGTCTTCCTGCCGGCCCGCGGGGCGAAGAGGGCCATCGTCCTGCCGCTGCGCGAGGCCGACGGCATCCTCGCCCGGCTGCAGGCGGACGTCTCCGGGGCGCTCGTCGCGCGCGGCCTCTTCGAGCCCCTGGCGCGACCTTGGCTGCCGCACGTGACGGTCGCCCGTTTGCGCCGTCCCGGTCACCCTTTTCACCTGCAAAACGTGAACATCGGGGGGTTTGGTGTCGTCCGCATGGTCTTGTATAGTAGCCTCCTGGAGAGAGCGGGCGCCGTGCACACTCCCCTGAACGTCTTTTCCGCATCCTGAGCACGAGAGGAGCGCTACCTTGGACAAGGACAAAGCCCTTGAGGCTGCCATGACACAGATCGACCGCCAGTTCGGCAAGGGCAGCGTCATGCGTCTCGGCGACCACCCCGTGAGCGACGACATGCAGTTCGTACCCACGGGCTCGCTGGCGCTCGACATCGCGCTGGGTGTTGGCGGCATCCCGCGCGGCCGCATCATCGAGATCTTCGGTCCGGAGTCCTCGGGCAAGACGACGATGGTCTATCACCTCATCGCCCAGGCCCAGCGGCTCGGCGGCACCGCGGCGTTCATCGATGCCGAGCACGCCATGGACCCCATCTACGCCAAAGCCATCGGCGTGGACGTCGACAACCTGCTGGTCTCGCAGCCGGACTACGGCGAGCAGGCGCTCGAGATCGCGGAGATGCTGGTGCGCAGCGGCGCCCTCGACATCGTCGCCATCGATTCGGTGGCTGCGCTCACGCCCAAGGCCGAGATCGAGGGCGAGATGGGCGACAGCTTCGTCGGCCTGCAGGCGCGGCTCATGAGCCAGGCCCTGCGCAAGCTCAACGGCAGCCTGAGCCGCTCGGGCACGATCTGCGCCTTCACGAACCAGCTACGCGAGAAGATCGGCGTCATGTTCGGCAACCCGGAGGTCACCACCGGTGGCAAGGCGCTCAAGTTCTACGCCACCATCCGGCTCGACATCCGCCGCATCGAGACGCTCAAGGACGGCACTGAGGCGGTCGGCAACCGCGTGCGCGTCAAGGTCGTCAAGAACAAGGTGGCGCCGCCGTTCAAGATGGCCGAGTTCGACATCATGTACGGCCAGGGCATCTCTCGTGAGGGCACGCTGCTGGACCTCGGCGTCGTGCACGATGTCGTCGCCAAGAGCGGAGCCTTCTTCAGCTACAACGACGAGCGCCTGGGTCAGGGCCGCGCCAACGCCAAGGTGTTCCTCAAGGAGAACCCCGACATCGCCGACGTCATCGAGCTGCAGATCCGCGAGAAGGCTGGGCTGCCTCTCGCCTCCGTGGGAGCCACGGCCCCGGTCGCCGCTCCGGTCGCTGCGCCGGTTGCGGTCGAAGCTGTGCCGGCGGGCGTCGATCCGGTCACCGGCGAGGTCCTCTAGGGCGCAGCGCGTGCCCGTCGTCACGGCGCTCCGCGCCACGAAGGGCGGGCGCATCGCCGTCCACGTGGACGGGGAGTACCTCTGCGCCGTCGGAGAGTCGTTCGTCGCACGCTGGCGCCTCTACAAGGGTCGAGAGCTCGACGACGACAGCCTGGTGCAGATGCGCACTCAGGCGTCCGGCGAACGCGCCCTCGCCGACGCCTACCGGCTCCTCGGGCACCGCGCCCGCAGCCGTGCGGAGCTGCGCCGGCGGCTTCTGCTGAAGGAGCACGAGGAAGTCGTCGTCGACACCGTGCTGGAGCGGCTTGCGGAGGAGGGCCTGCTCGACGACGCCGAATTCGCGCGGCGCTACGTCGCGGACAAGCGCACGCTCGGCCACTGGGGCTCTCAGCGCATCCGCCGAGGGCTGGCGGAGTTGGGCGTCGCCGGCCCCGTCATAGACGCCGCCGTCGGCTCGGCCGATGCCGGCGGGGGCGAAGACGCCGAGTACGCACGTGCCCTCGCCGTGCTCACCGCAAAAGGCCCGCCGCACCCGCCGCTGGACGCGGCCCGGCGGCGGGCCTATCAGGCTCTTCTGCGCCGCGGCTTCGCGGGCGGCTTGGCGTACCGAGCCGTCCGCGAGTGGACCGGGGAGCCCGGGCCCGCGGACCTCGGCTGAGCACGGGCCCGCGGACCTCGGCCGAGCATGGTCCTGCGGAGGCCGGCCGGCTGGTTCGGTGGGCGGCGGCCGAGGCTGGGAGTGAAGCCGGAGCGCACGACTCCGAATTGACTTTGGCCGCGTCAATCGCCTACTATCGCTGTGCGCGACGTGTGCGTGCGCTCTGTGCATTTCACTCTCGCTCTGCATAGCGATGCAAACGGCGTTCCGACGCTGAACGGCTGAAACGATCGAACCGGGGGTCACTATGGAAGCTTTGGGAGGTTTAACGTCCTGATACTCGTCCTGACCCCTGGACGCTGACACAGCTACAGTCCCTGCATCGCTGGTACGTGCGAGCGTGGCACAGGCCGGGCGCGTTGCCCGGCCTTTTGTGTGCCGCGTGACCTGCGAAGGGAACCGATGATGATAGCCGTGTATATCGTAGTAGGACTGGTGATCGGCGGGGCCGCCGGATACCTCGTCCGCCGCAATCTGGCGTCGACCAAGATGGCCAACGCCGAGCGCGAGGCCGAGAAGCTTCTCAAGGACGCCAGGCGCGAGGCGGAGACCACGCTCAAGGAAGCCCGCCTCGAGGCCAAGGAAGAGGCCCACAGGGTCCGGGGTGAGATCGAGGGCGAGTTGCGCGACCGCCGCGAGGAACTCAGCAAGGCGGAGGCGCGCCAGCTTCAGCGCGATGAGCAGCTGGACTCCCGAGCCGCGGACCTCGAACGTCGCGAGCAGTCGTTGCGCGATCGTGACGTCAACACGCAGAAGCTTGCCGACGAGATCCGCGTCGCGCACGAAGAGGCCATGATCCAGCTGGAGCGCATCTCCGGCATGAGCGCCGCGCAGGCCAAGGACGCCCTCCTCAAGCAGACCGAGGACGAGGCGCGCCACGAGATGGCCAAGCTCGTCCGGCAGGTCGAGGAAGAGGCGCGCCGCGAGGCCGACCGCCGCGCCCGCAACATCCTTTCGCTCAGCATCCAGCGCACCGCCGCCAACCACGTCGCGGAGACCACCGTGTCGGTCGTACATCTGCCCTCGGACGACATGAAGGGCCGCATCATCGGCCGCGAGGGGCGCAACATCCGCACGCTGGAGAACACCACTGGCATCGACTTCATCATCGACGACACGCCCGAGGCCGTGGTGCTGTCCGGCTTCGACGGCGTGCGCCGCGAGACCGCGCGCCTCACGCTGACCAAGCTCATCGTCGACGGCCGCATCCACCCGGCGCGCATCGAGGAGATGTACGGCCAGGCCAAGGCCGAGGTCGAGGCGGCCATGGAAGAGGCCGGTGAGCAGGCCTGCTTCGACACCAACGTGCACGGGGTGGCGCCCGAGCTCGTCAGGGTCCTCGGGCGCCTCAAGTACCGCACGAGCTACGGCCAGAACGTCCTCAATCACTCGGTCGAGGTCGCGCACCTCGCCGGCATCATGGCCGCCGAACTGGGCGCCAACGTCAAGATCGCCAAGCGCGCCGGCCTGCTCCACGACATCGGCAAGGCCGTGGACCACGAGGTCGACGGCTCGCACGCCGTCATCTCGCAGCAGCTCTGCAAGAAGTACCGCGAGTCGCAGAGCGTGTGCCACGCGATCCAGGCGCACCATCAGGACATCGAGCCGCAGACCGTGGAGGCCGTGCTCGTCCAGGCGGCCGACGCCATCTCGGCGGCGCGCCCCGGAGCCCGTCGCGAGTCGCTCGAGAACTACGTCAAGCGCCTCGAGTCGCTGGAGAGGATCGCCGAGAGCAAGAAGGGCGTGGAGCGCTGCTTCGCGATGCAGGCCGGACGCGAGGTCCGCGTGATGGTCAAGCCGGGCGAGATCGACGACGACGCCACGGCGCTGCTTGCGCGCGAGATCGCCAGGGACATCGAGGACCAGCTCGACTACCCGGGCCAGATCCGCGTCACGGTCATCCGCGAGAGCCGCGCCGTCGACATCGCCAAGTAGTCCCACGGCGCCTCGCGCGCGGCAGGCCGGCAGGATGCTTCCACGGTGAGCGGCACCTACTATCTGCGCTCGTTCGGCTGCCAGATGAACGAGCACGACGCGGAGCGCATCCGCGCCCTCCTCGAGGCGCGCGGCCTGGCGCCCGCGGGCGAGCCCGACGGCGCCGACGTGCTCGTCTACAACACGTGCACGGTGCGCAAGAGCGCCGACGATCGCCTCGCCGGGCACCTCGGCACTGCCGCCCGGCTCAAGCGCGAGGATCCCCGGCGCATCGTGCTCGTCACCGGCTGCCTGCCGCAGGCGGAGAAGGAGGACCTCTTCCGCCGCTTTCCGTTCGTCGACGGCGCCCTCGGCCCGCAGAACCTTCACCACCTCGGCGACCTTCTGGACGCGGCGGTGGAGCCGGAGGGCCCGGGAGGCGGCGCAGATCCCTCGCCCGTGCGGCCGCGCGGGTACTTCGAGGACGGGGCGGCGATGAGCGGCGATCTCGAAGCGCGCCGCGAGCGGCCCTTCCAGGCCTGGGTGCAGATCATGTCCGGCTGCACCAACTACTGTTCCTACTGCATCGTGCCGTACGTGCGCGGCCCCGAGCGCAGCCGGAGTCTCGCGGATGTCGGCGCGGAGGTGCGCCGCCTCGTCGGCGACGGCGTGCGCGAGGTCACGCTGCTCGGGCAGAACGTCAACGCCTACGGCCGCGACCTCGGACCTGGCGCCGGCGAGGGAGCTCCGCGCAGCGCCGTCCTGAGCGGGTCCGGCTTTCCCGCGCTGCTGCGCGCCCTGGACGCCGTCGACGGCCTCGACCGCATCCGCTTCATGACCTCGCATCCCAAGGACCTCTCGGACGAGCTCGTGGCGGCCGTCGCAGACTCGCCCAGCGTGTGCGAGCACGTCCACCTGCCCGCCCAGGCCGGCTCCGACCGCATCCTCGCGGCGATGCGGCGCGGCTACACCGCCGAGTGGTTCCTGGGCCGCGTGCGCGCCCTCCGCGAGGCCGTGCCGGACGTGAGCATCACGACCGACCTCATCGCCGGGTTCCCGGGGGAGACAGAACAGGAGTTCGCCCAGACGCTGGACCTCGTCGAGGCGGCGGCGTTCGATGCGGCGTACACGTTCGTGTACTCGCCGCGTCGCGGTACCGCCGCGGCCGACCTCCCGGGCCAGCTGCCGGCCGACGTCAAGCGCGAGCGTGTGGAGCGCCTCATCGTGGCGACGCAGCGGCTGGCGCTGAAGAGCCGCAGCGCCTGGGTCGGGCGCCGGGCCGAGGTCCTCGTCGAAGGCGCCAGTCGCGACGGGCGGCTCCTGCGCGGGCGCACGCGCCACAACGTGACGGTCAACGTGTCCGGGCCATCCGAAGCCGGTGCTATAGTGGAAGTCGAGGTCACCGCAGCGACCACGACGACACTGCGGGGCACGATCGCAAAGGCCACATCGAGGAGGTGACGGCCATGCAAGGGTGCATCTGCCCTCACCCCCCGCTGCTGATCCCCGAGGTCGGCGGCCAATCCCGGGTTCGCGTCGCCCAGACCGTCCAAGCCATGCAGCGACTGGCGGCATCGGTGGGCGAGCCGGACACGGTGGTCGTCATCTCACCGCACAGCGAGGGCTACGGCGACACGCACGTCGTGCGCACATCGCGGCGCTTGAGCGGCGATTTCGGCCGCTTCCGGCGCCCGGAGGCGGCGTTCTCCTACGACAACGACGTGCCGTTCGCGGAGCTGCTGCTGGCGCTCGCCGGCGACTACCCGAAGCTCGAGCTCATGCCGGACGACAGCGACGTGCTGGACTGGGGCGTCATGGTCCCTCTGAGCTTCATCGAGCCGCGGACCATCGTGTCGTTGTCGATCGTCAACTCCTACGCCGAGCACCGGCAGCTGGGCCAGCTCGTACGTCGCTGCGCGGAGGAACTCGGGCGCGACACGCTCTTCGTCGCCTCCGGCGACCTCTCGCACGCCCTCACGCACGAGGCGCCGGCGCCCTACGATCCGCGCGGCAAGCTCTTCGACGACGAGGTCGTGCAGCTCATGGGCAGCGGCGACTTCGCAGGGCTCACCCGCATCGACCCGATCCTGCTCGAGGGTGCAGCGGAGTGCGGCCTGCGCAGCTTCATCGCGCTCGGCGGCTTTCTCGGTGACGACGCGTTCGTCGCGCCTCAGGTGCTCAGCTACGAGGGTCCTTTCGGCGTCGGCTACATGGTCGCGCGCTTCGGACCCGTGCCTGTCGGGGAGGCCGGCGCGGCGGCGGCGGAGTGAGCGACAAGTCCGGTGGGCCCCAGGGGCCGGCGGACTACGCCCGCAGCTGCGTCGAGTGCGTCGTGAGCGGCAGACCTGCCCCGGGCCCACCCTCGGAGCCGCTGTACGCAGAGCCGGCGGCCTGTTTCGTGTCGCTCAAGAAGCACGGGCAGCTTCGCGGCTGCATCGGTACGCTTGAGCCCGCCGAGCGGCACCTGGGCGCCGAGATCGCGCGCAACGCGCGCTCGGCGGCCTTCGACGACCCGCGCTTCTCCGCCGTGCACGCCGACGAGCTCGCGGCGCTCGCCTGCTCGGTCGACGTGCTGAGCGCCAGCGAACCCTGCGCGCTCGACGATCTCGATCCGCGCGTGTACGGCGTGATCGTCGCCGCGGGCTACCGGCGCGGGGTGCTGCTCCCCGACCTCGAGGGCATCGACACCGCCGCCGAGCAGGTGGGGATCGCCCTCCAGAAGGCGGGCATCGGGCCCGATGAGCGGTTCTCCGTGAGACGGTTCACCGTCACTCGCTATCGCGAGGGCGAACGCAGCGGCCAGCTCCCCAAGGAGACCGGCGAGGTCGATGACTGAGGCGGTCCCGGTGGTGGCCCTCTTCGGCGCCACTGCGCTCGGCAAGACCGAGGTGGCGCTTTGCCTCGCGGAGCGGCTGGGCGCCGAGATCGTCGTCGCCGACTCGATGCAGGTCTACGCCGGCCTGGCGCTCGTCACAAACCAGCCCGACGCCGCTCTCAGGGCGCGCGTGCCGCAGCACCTCGTGGGCTTCGTCGCGCCCCAGCAGGAGTTCACGGCCGCCGAGTACGCGCGCCGCGCGCACGAGGTCATCGACGGGCTGCGTGCGCGAGGGCGGCGCGTGGTGGTGGAGGGTGGGTCCGGACTGTACCTGCGCGCCGCGCTCGGTGACCTCGAGTTTCCCGGCGGGGAAGGTGATCCGGCCCTGCGCGCCGCCCTGGAGGTGCGCTGGGCGCGCGATCCGAACGACGTCGTCGCGGAGCTGGAGGCGCGCGACCCGGTCACGTACGCAGGGCTGGACACGCGGAACCCGCGCAGGGTCATCCGTGCTCTTGAGGCCGTGAGCGGATTGGGCCGGCCGCTCGCGGTCGCGGAACGCGACCGGCTCTGGCGGCCGGCCGAGCGCTACCCGCACCGCCTCGTGGCGCTCGTCCCGGACGAGGACCGCGAGGCCCTCAAGGCGGCCATCGACCGCCGCGTCGACGCCATGCTCGCGGCGGGCGCTCTCGATGAAGTCGCGGCCGCCCGCGCCGCCGGCCCGCTCTCGCGGACGGTGCTGCAGGCGATCGGCGTCGCCGAGCTCAGCGCCGTGCTCGACGGCGCCATGAATCTCGAGGACGCGGCCCGGCGCATGAAGACGCGCACGCGCGCTCTCGTGCGTCGGCAGCTCACCTGGATGCGGAAGCTGCCGGATGCGACGCTGGTCCCCGTGGCCGGCCGCGACGCCGACGCACTGGCCGCGGCCGTGTCCGGCCTCCTCGCGTGAGCCCATGGTAGGATGTGGCCTCCGGCCGGCCGTAGCGCCGGAGGGATCGTCTCCCAGGGGGTCGTGAGTGCAGCAGGCCAAGTGGCAAGGCCTCGGCAAGGTCCGCTTCTCCAAGTGGCAGGGCCTCGGCAACAACTACATCGTGCTGCATCGCGAAGAGCTGCCGTTCGAACTCACGCCGGCGCGCGTCAAGCTCCTCTGCGACCGCAATCTCGGCATCGGTTCCGACGGCATCATGGTCGTCGGGCCGGGTAGCGGCAAGGGCCGCTTCGAGGTCCGCATCTTCAACCCGGACGGCAGCGAAGCCGAGATGTGCGGCAACGGCGTGCGCATGGTGGCGCGCAAGCTGCGCATGGAGGGCTCCGTCACCGGCGACACGATGGTCCTCGAGACCCTCGCCGGCCCGATCGTCCCCAAGCTCGGCGAGGGCTACATGGTCACCGTGGACATGGGCATCGCCCGCTTCGGCGGCGAGAAGCTCGCCGGCTTCGAGGGCGAGTGCGTCGAGGAGTCGCTGCACGCGGCGGGCCGCAGCTTCACGTTCACGTTCGTTGACGTCGGCAATCCACACGCGGTGATCCAGTCGCCGTGGCCCCTCGAGCTGGTCCCACTGCATGAGATCGGGCCGGTCATCGAGGAGCACAAGCATTTTCCGCGCAAGGCCAACGTCGAGTTCGTCAAGGTCCTCGGCGAGCACGACGCCAGGGTGCGCGTCTGGGAGCGTGGGGTGGGGGAGACCCGTGCCTGTGGTACCGGCGCAGTAGCCACCGCCGTGGCGCTTGTGCGCACCGGCCAGTGCGCGTCGCCGGTCACCGTCGAGCTTCCCGGCGGCAAGCTGGTGATGGACGTGAAGCCGGACTGGCGCGTGTTCATGACCGGTCCGGCCGAGGAGATCTACCACGGCGACCTCTCCCAGGAGTTCCTCGATCATCTCGAGTAGCGGGAGCCGGCCCAGGACGCCCTTGATCAGGGGAGACCGATGAGATTCTCACAGCGCGTGCAGAGCCTGCCGCCGTACCTGTTCGCCGGGATCGAGCGCAAGATCGCCGAGCGCAAGGCGGCCGGGCGCGACGTCATCAGCCTCGGCATCGGCGATCCGGACCTGCCCACGCCGGCGCACATCGTCGGCGCCCTTGCGCAGGCCGCCGCGGACCCCGCCACGCACCAGTACCCAAGCAACCAGGGCGAGCTCGCCTTCCGCGAGGCGGTCGCCTCGTTCTACGACTCCCGCTTCGGGGTGAGGCTGGACCCGGCCACGGAGATCGTCCCGCTGCTCGGCGCCAAGGAGGGCATCGCCCACGTCTGCCTCGCCCTGCTCGACCCCGGCGACGTCGCGCTCGCCGCCGACCCGGGGTATCCGGTGTATGTGACGGGTCCCATGCTCGCCGACGGCGCTGCGCTCCCGCTGCCGCTCCGCGCCGAACTAGGCTTCCAGCCCGACCTCGAGGCGATCGCCGCCGAGGATCTCGAGCGCGCGCGCATGATCTTCGTGAGCTACCCCAACAACCCGACCGGCGCGGTGATCGAGGACGACTTCTTCGCGCGCCTGGTCGCGTTCGCGCGCGCACACGACCTCGTGATCGTGCACGACAACGCCTACGCCGACATCACGTACGACGGCTACGTGGCCCCCAGCTTCCTGCAGACGCCCGGCGCACGCGATGTCGGCGTCGAGATGTTCAGTCTCTCCAAGAGTTACAACATGACGGGATGGCGCTCGGGGGCGGTCGTCGGCAACCCCGACCTCGTGGACGCATTCTGGCGGCTCAAGACCAACATGGACTCCGGCATGTTCGCCGCCGTCCAGCGCGCCAGCGTGGCGGCACTCACGGGCTCGCAGCAATGCGTTGCCGACATGTGCGCCGTCTATGAGCGCCGGCGCGACCTTCTCGTGGAGGCGCTGCGCGCGATCGGCATGCGCGTGATGGCGCCCAAAGGCACCATCTATCTCTGGGTGTCCGTGCCCGACGACTACACCTCCGCCAGCTTCACCGAGCAGGTACTTGAGCAGGCCGACGTCGTGGTCACGCCCGGCGCCGCCTACGGCGCCTGCGGCGAGGGCTACGTGCGCCTCTCGCTCACCGTCCCGGACGACCGTCTGCAGGAAGCCGTGCGCCGCATCGAGGAGCGGGTACGTCTGTAGGGGCCGCAGCATGAGCGCGGACGCCCCCGGCTTCGAGACCGGCGCCACGGCAGCACGGCCGCGCGCCGTGGTGTTCGCGGTGATGCCGTCGAGCCACGGCGAGCCCGGCGAAGAGCAGCCGCTCGACGAGATCAAGGAACTCCTGCGCTCGGCGGACATCGACTGGCTCGCCGACGTCGTCCAGCGTCGCGCCGTGCCCAGCGCCCGCTCCTATCTGGGCAAAGGCAAGATGGAGGACCTCAAGACGATGGTGCGCGAGACCGGCGCCACCGTGACGGTCTGCGAGGACGATCTCACGCCGGCGCAGGTCGCCGCCGTACTCGACGCCGTCGACGTCGACGTCCTCGACCGCACCGAGCTCATCCTCACCGTGTTCAGCCGGCACGCGCACTCGCTCGAGGGCACGCTGCAGGTCCATCTGGCGCAGCTCGAGTACGAGCTCACGCGCATGCGCGGCAAAGGGCTCATCCTCTCGCGTCTCGGCGCCGGGGTGGACATGCGTGGCCCCGGCGAGACCAAGCTCGAGGTCGACCGCCGCGTGGTGCGCAAGCGCATCCAGACGCTGCGCGCGCGCATCGAGCACCTCGCCAAGACGAGGCGCACGCAACGTGCCCGGCGCCTGCGCTCGGCCGTCCCGCTGATCGCGCTCGCCGGCTACACCAATGCCGGCAAGTCGACGCTCCTCAACGCGCTCACGGACGCCGAAGTCTCGGTGCGCGACCGGCTCTTCGAGACGCTCGACCCGACGTCGCGCTCGTACCGCTACCGCGACAGGGACTACGTGCTCACCGACACCGTCGGTTTCATCCGCAAACTGCCGCACAGCCTCGTGGACGCGTTCGCCTCCACGCTTGAGGAGACCACGCTCGCCGACGCGGTGCTCGTCGTCGCCGACGCCGCGCTCGAGCCCGCCGAGATCGGCGCGCGCGAGCAGACGGTCGCCGAAGTCCTCGAGATGATCGGCTCCAAGGCGCCGCGCATCATGGTGTTCAACAAGATCGACAAGATAGAAGAGGGCAGGCTGATGCGCCTGCGGGCCTTGTACCCGGAAGCCGAGTTCGTGGCCGCCGCGCGCGGCGAGGGCCTCGACCAGCTTCAGGAGCGCCTGGCGGCGTTCTTCGATCGCGCCTTGCGCCCCATGCGACTGCTGTTCCCGTACGCGGAGGCGGGGGAGATGCACCGCCTCCGCGGGGTCGCCAGCGACGTCCACGAGGAGCACACCGTCGACGGCGTGATCTTCGAGGCGCGTCTCCCGGTGAGCGAGGCAGGCCGGTACGCGAGGTTCCGGATAGACGTGCCGGAACAGGCCGGCGCCGACGACGAGTCGGAGGAAGACGAGGCGCCGGATGTGCGCTGAGCTCGTGACGTCTGGTTCCTGCGGCAGCGCCGGCGCCGACCTCGTCGTGCCGGTCAAACTGCTGTCGCCCGACGCCCGTGTGCCGCAGCGCGCCTACGACGGCGACGCGGCCTTCGATCTGTACGCGGCGGAGGCGGCCACACTGCCGCCCGGCCGCCGCGCCGTGATCGGCACCGGCATCGCCCTCGGGCTTCCGCCGGGCCTCGCGGCGCTGACGCTGCCGCGCTCGGGGCTCGCCGCCAGGCACGGCATCTCGATCGTCAATGCTCCCGGCCTCATCGACCCCGGCTATCGAGGCGAGCTACGCATCATCCTGCTCAACACCGACCTCGACGAGCCCTTCGAGGTCTCGATCGGCGACCGCATCGCTCAGCTTCTGCTGCTGCCGCTCGCCGGCGCCTCGCTGGCCTGCGCGGAGGCGTTGCAGGATACTCCGCGGGGGCAACGCGGCTTCGGTTCCAGCGGCAAGGGGGAGAGGGCATGAGCGCAGAGACGGGCACGCGGCGCGATCCGGCCCCGGACGTCGAACCCGGAGTAGACAAGCCTACTATTAGAGTCGCAGGCCTGCTCGTGGAAGACGGACGCATGCTCATGGTCGAGCAAGGCCACGGCGACGAAAGATACTGGCTGCTTCCCGGCGGCGGCGTCCAGTTTGGAGAGACGCTCTCGGACGCGCTCAAGCGCGAGTTCCTCGAGGAACTCGGCATGCGCGTCGGCGTCTCCAAGCTGCTGGCGATCGTAGAGTCGATCTCGCCGGACCCGGAGTACGTGAAGCACGTCGTGCACCTGGTCTTCGAGGTCTCGGCTCCGAGCGAGTCCGCGCCGGAGCCGAGCGACGAGAAGGTCCTGAGCGCCGCGTTCCTGGACGAGATACAACTGCAGTCGGCAGACGTGCGGCCGCCGATCACCGAGTTCCTCAGCGCCTGCGTGAGGGAGTTGCCGTCGTCGCCGCAGTATCTCGGGCGCCGCTGGTAGGAGCGTGCGGCGCCGACGGCGGTCGGTAGCGGGCCCGGCTTGGGCTCGGCACCTCCGCGAAGTGCGTGCTTCCTGAGTGCCTGACTGGCCTGGAAGAGCGCGGGCCAGTCTCCACTGTAACGCACGATAATCATCGTTATGTAAAGCTGGTGGAGAACCGGGTGTCGGCCCTTGATCGGCGCGTTGACTGCGGCCTCCTCCTCCCCTGACGTCGACCACACGTGCCCTCGGGTCCTGTGGTTTTCGGTTCACTGTGGCGTGGCGAGCTCCGCTGGTAGCCACGAGCGAGCGGAGAGCACTGCACATTGTCTCGCGAGGGCGCTGGGCGATCAGGAACGGTGTCGGAGTGCTGACTCGAGCGAGCATCGCGCTTGCGGCCCAGCTGCAAGGCCGCTCCTCCCCACGAGAGTCTCGGGGCAGTATCGGCATGTGCGACAGGTGAGTGGGGCGCGCGGACGTGCACGGCGCGCCTCGGAGGACTGGGCGGACGACTTCAGAGAGGTTTGATTAAGATCGAGCGTGAAGCGGCGCGGCGGCCGCTCCTCTTCAGTAGCTGATCAGGCTGAAGGTGTCGTAGCCTTCGAGCTTGGCACGGCCTTCGAGCGCCGTGAGCTCGATCAGGAAGGCACAGCCCACGACCTTGCCGCCGAGCTTCTCGACGAGCTCGATCTTGGCTTTGGCGGTGCCGCCGGTCGCCAGGAGGTCGTCGTGCACGAGCACGTTCTGACCCGGCTTGATGGCGTCCTCGTGCACCTCGAGTGTGTCGGTGCCGTACTCGAGGTCGTACTCCGCTGAGATCGTGCGATACGGGAGCTTGCCGGGCTTGCGCGCGCAGACGAAGCCGGCGCCGAGGCCGTAGGCCACCGCGGCGCCGAGGATGAAGCCTCTGGCCTCGGCCCCGAGCACCATGTCGATGTGCTTGCCGGTGCCGTACTCGATGATGCGATCGACGGCCTCGCGCAGAGCCACGGGGTCCTGGAGGAGCGGCATGATGTCGCGGAAGAGGATGCCCTCCTTGGGGAAGTCCGGGATGTCGCGCACATGCCTGGTGAGATCGATGCGGCCGTCGGTCATGGGATGTCTCTCCTTGGTCAGCGGCCGTCGCGGCCGCCGGTGAGCCGCCGCACGCCGCGCGTGAGCAGCAGCTGCCGGAGCTGCGTGGTCGCCTGGACGATGTCGTCGAGCTGCTCGAGCCCCTCGCGACGGCGCTCCGGACGGTTAGATTTGAGCGCCGGCAGCAGCACCTGCTCGATGAGACCCACCTCGCGGTCGACGGCGCTCTGCAGGACGCGCAGGTTCTTGGGCCGCAGCCCCAGAGGGGCCAGCTGGGCGGCGGCGCCCACGATGCCGGCGTCCGTCTCCGAGTACCGGCGCACCCCGCTCACCTGATGAGCGCGGATGAGCTCGAACTCCTCGAGCTCCCCGAGCAGTGCCGAGTCGGCACCGGTCATCTGCTGGATCTCCTCGGCCGTGTACTCGCGCTCCACCCCGGCACCGAGGCTGAGCGTCTTGCGCAGGCCCTGACGCGCCGACGGGAGCGGGCTCGCCGGGCTGCGCTCGAGCTCGCGCCGGATGACCTTGAGCGGCAGGTACTCGTCGCGCTGCATGGCGAGCACGCGCACCAGTCGCCCGAAGTCGTCCTGGGAGTAGAGCCGGTAGCCCGACTTGGTGCGCCGCGGCGTCACCAGTCCCTGCTCCTCGAGGTAGCGCAGCTTGCTGACGCTGATGTCCGGGAACTCGCCGTGCAGGCGCTCGACCACCGAGCCGATGGTGAGCAGCCTCTCGCCGCCGACGTCGAACAGGAGCTCGGCGGCGTCGCTCAAGGCACGAGGAAGGTCAGCTTGTACTTGCCGATCTGGATCTCGTCGCCGTCGCTCAGGAGCGTGCGCTCCCCGCGGCGGCGGTTGACGTAGGTGCCGTTGAGGCTGCCTTCGTCGGCGATGATCCAGCCCTCGCCCTCCCTGAGCACGACGGCGTGGTCCCGTGACACGGTGACGTCGTCGAGGAAGATGGAGGCGTCCGGATGCCGGCCGATGGTGACCCTGTCGGCGCGCAGCGGGTACGTCTCACCGGCACGACCGCCGCCGCTGCGGAACACGAGGCAGGCCTCGTCACCGGCGACGACGGCGAGCGCGTTGGCGTCGGCGTCGTCGTCGCCCGGCGAGTAGCTCATCGTGGTCGCCGACTCAGGCTGGTCCGCGATGAGGCTGGCGCCGCAGCGCACGCAGAAACTCGCGCCTTCCGAGTTCCGGATGCCGCACTCGGGGCAGAACACGTCAGTCTCCCCCGGGGCCCTCGTCCGCGGGGTCTCCCTCGTCCGGCTCGGGATCGTCGCGAGACTTCGGCATCTTGCCGGCGAGGATGCGCGAGAGGCCTTCGACGTCGTCGGCCGAGATCACCGACTCGCCTTCGTTGTGGCGCCGCTGCAGCCGCATCACGAGCTCTGCGCGAAGGATGTCGAGCTTGCCCTGAAGGATGCGGCGCTGGCGCGAGATCTCGCGCTCCTCGGCCTCGAACTCCGAGACCAGGGCACGCAAGTCGTCGTCAGACCGGGAAACGAGGTCGACGATATCGTCCATGGCGCGACTCCTGTTGGTGGGTGGAGGGCTGGAAGGCGAATGCTACCCGACGCGCTCTCAACGTTCAAGTTCAGGTTGAGGCCCTCCGCCCGTCCAGGCGGGTTCACCGGGCACTTCGACGCGCACCACGCCGCGCCCTGCGAGGCGCTGCACGGCCTGGAGTGTGTCGTACTCGTCGCGGTCCCCGCCCACGAGGACGCCGGCCACGATGTCGCCGAGCCGGCGGGAACCCGGGCCGAGCTGGGCGAGTACGCTCGCCTCGGCGTCGTCCTCGGCGTCTCCGCCGAGCAAGCGCACCAGCGCCGGCGCCGGCAGGCGCCGCCGCAGACGTTCCACGATGTCGAGGCGGCGCATGCCCTCCATGAGCATCGCTCGCGCCGGAAGGAACTCCTCTTCCCCGCCGACCGGCGCGTCGGCGTCGAACTCGAACGCGCCCTCCTTCACGGCGAGCAGCGCGTAGAAGGCCTTTTCCGCGTCCAGCTCTCCGCAGGCTACGTCCACGACCTTCCCGCTGCTGAAGTCGAGACTGCCGGCCAGCGTGCCGTCCGGTGAGCTGATCAGAAGCCGGCCGGTCTTGCCGCCGAGCGCCGTCATCTCGATGAGGTCGGAGAGCGGGAGCTCGCTGAGGTCGCCTTTGAGGGTCATGCCGGGCTCCTGGATCCGTTTGTGGTCGTCGTGGCCACGCAGACGAAGCTTCGCAGCCGCCGGTCGGAGTCCTGCCCGGGTCCTCGCCCAGGGCAGCGACACGTCGCGCCGGCCAAGATCCGAGACCGAGGGCTCATGCTCGCGCCCGGGAGCGTCGATAGAGAGTGGGCGAAGACAGGCTGGTATACTTCGCGGGCAACGCAACTGCTTCGGAGGGACGTGCGTGGCGCGCCGCAAGGGACTCGTGATCAACGACCGGCAGCTCGACCGCTGCGACGACCTTCTGCAGAAGCTCAAGGAAGTCTCCGGCTCGAGCTTCCTGGCGCTCATCAGCACCTCGGGCCAGCCGATCACCACGGCCTCGGACACGTACCACCCCGAGACGCTCTCGCTCGCCTCGCTGGCCGCCAGTTCCTTCGCGGCCACGCAGCAACTCGCGCGTATCCTCGACGAGAACGAGTTCACGCTGCTCTTCCACGAGGGCAGCGCGCTCAACCTGCACGTCTCCCAGGTCAACGAGCAGGTGCTCCTCATCGTCACGTTCGGGCGCGAGACCCAGGTCGGCAAGGTCCGGCTCTACACCCAGCGCGCGATCGAGGTGCTGCGCCAGATCTTCGACGGCCCCGACGACGGCACGACCCCCGAGATGGACGCCGACTTCGAGAGCTCCGCCGGCACCGCCATCGACGACCTCTTCAAAGACGTGTGAGGACGCCTGGATGCCGCTGATCAACTTCGCCGCTCGCGAGATCAACTACAAGATCGTCTACTACGGCTGCGGGCTCTGCGGCAAGACGACGAACCTGCAGTACATCCACCGCAAGATCAACCCCGACGCGCGCGGCAAGCTGGTGAGCATCGCGACCGAGGAAGAGCGCACGCTCTACTTCGACTTCCTGCCCCTCACGCTGGGCACCGTCAAGGGCATGCAGACGCGCTTCCACCTCTACACCGTGCCCGGCCAGAGCTACTACAACGCCAGCCGCAAGCTCGTGCTGCAGGGCGTCGACGGCGTGATCTTCGTCGCCGACTCGCAGATCACGCGGCTGGACGAGAACGTCGAGAGCTACCTCAACCTGTGGGACAACCTCCTGAGCCAGGGCGACGACCTCACCAAGCTCGGCTTCGTCATCCAGATGAACAAGCGGGACCTCGGCGACGTGTTCTCGGTGGAGGACCTCAACGAGCTGCTCAACCACACAGGCTCGCCGGTCACCGAGTCGAGCGCCGTGATCGGCGAGGGCGTCTTCGAGACCCTCAAGGTCGTCTGCAAGCAGGTCATCGCCAAGACCGGCTGAGGCGGCCGCGGCGCAGCCGCACCGGCCGCCTCTCCCCCGCCGTCACAGTCCCGCCGCGTCAGGTCCCGATGCGCTTGATCCAGTCCATCGGCGCATAGTGCGAGACGAACGTGTCGTGGAACAGCGGCGCGCCGTCCCGCGCGCGCACGGTGCGCTCGACCTTGACGCTCAAGCCGTCGACGCCCCGCTCCCAGCGGATGATCCCCGGACCGAGGTCGGAATCGTAGATCACGCGCGGGTCGTTCTTGCCGTGGGCAGGCTTACGAATATCGTAAAAGGCGCTTGTCGTGGTGACCACGCGGCGCCCGGTCTTGGGCAGCAGCGCGACGGTTACGTGATCGCTCCCCACCCAGCTGCGGATGGTGATGTCCTTGCCGGTGTCGTTGCGGAACCTGAAGTCGGCGCTCCCCCACGACACCGTCGCGTCGCGTCCGATCGGGTAGTGCGAGATGTACAGCGAGTGCGCGTGGCGCTCGACGACCGGCAGACCGGCGAAGAAGACGGCGTTGAACAGCGTCGTCGCGTACTGGCAGATGCCCCCGCCGACGCCCTGCCGGAGCACGTTGTCCGCGGCGATCACGGGGGCGTAGTCGAAACCGCGGTTGGTGGTCCGCGGTCCCAGCGTCGCGTTGAGCGAGAAGACCGCCCCCGGGTGCACCACGGCGCCGTCGACGATGCCTGCTGCGAGGGCGATGTTGCTCACGCGCGTCTTGTTGCGCGGGTCGAAATAGGTGACGAACTGCGTCCCCACGGACGAGAACCCCTGGGTCGCGAGCTGGTCGCTGGAGAGCGCCGGCAAGTCAGACTTGACGGCGACGAACACAGAGCGCAGCCCGCCGCCCGAGGCCGCGTCGTTGAGGTCCTGCACGAGGGCCTGCATGTCGAGCGTCTGGCCCTCGCGGCTCGCGGTGATCGTCGTGCGGCCGTCGTCGTGGACGATCAGCCGCGCGTCCACAGGCTTGACGATCGCCGAGGAGAACAGCGCCCGCAGCCTGGCGCGAGCGTGCCCGTTGTCGAACGTGAGCGGATAGGTGGCCGCGTCGGCGCCGGTGTTGACCGTGAGCATGTCGGCCATCGCCGACGGGGTCAGCTTCACCGAGGTCTCGCGATAGCGCAGCGTGACCGGCGTGGCCAGGTACGTGGCCGCCGCGCCGGCGCGCGACTGCGCCATCGCGGTGCTCACCCGCGGCGCCGCGGCGATCATGGGCACGGGGCCGCTGAACGGCCGCCCTGCGGCCACGCTGGCGCGCAAGGCGCGCTCGAGCGCCAGAGCGTCGACGGTGCTTCCGTCCACGGACGGCACGACCTTGACGGCACCACCCGCGAACGTGAGTCGCGCGTCGCGCGGCGCGGTGTCGGCGGCGGACTTGATCGCCGTGAGCCCGGCGCTGAAGGCGGCAGCGCGCACGGCGAGCACCGGCGCCACCTCTCCCCCGCCCCCGGGAAGCCACACGACGACACCGCCGGGCAGGCGGTGCCGGCCGCGCGCGAGGGCCGCCTGCGCGGTGGCGCGCGCGTCGAGTCTCATGCCGAGGCCTGTGAGGGTGACGCTGAGCGGCGCCCCGGCGCGGGTCTGTAGCGTCACCGTCTCCAGACGCGGCGCGAGCCTGCGCTCCAGGGTCGCCGTCGCCTGGCCGAGCGTCTGCCCCTGGAGGCTGATCCCGGCGGCGCGGACGCCACCACCGATCTTGCCGCGCATGGCGAGCTGCAAGGCGGCGAAGCCGGCCAGGAGGATCGCCACGACGACCGCGGCTGAGATCAGCCAGGTCCGTCCGTGACGGCGGGATGCGCCGCGCCGGGACCTGGCGCGCCGCGGCGCCGACGAGGGCGCAGCGTCTGGCGCGGGAGCCACCGAAGTCGGCGGCGCGCCGTCCGCAGCCTGCGCGGAGCCGCCGCCGGGTCCGGGAGTCGTTCGGGCGTCCATAGCCATCTAGTGTACGGCACGGCCGGCCCGCCGGCCTTGCGCCGGCCTTCCTGCGGCCGGCGAGAGCGCGCGGAGCTAGCGGCCGTTCTCCTCGATCACGTCGCGCACGACGCTCAGGAACTCGTCCGCGAGGCGCTCCGAGTCCGCGTGGTCCGTGCCTTCGGCGAAGACGTGGAACACCGGCTCGTCGGCGTCCGGCAGCAACTGGACCCACGAGTCCCCGGTGCTGAGCTGGATGCCGTCGACCATGCTCAGCTTCGACGTCTTGCTCGAGCGCTGCTGCAGCTGCTCCGTGGCAGTGCGCATGACCGTGCCCTTGAGCGACCATGGGCAGGCGATCGTCTTGTGGAGGAGCGTGCTCGTGGGGATGTCCGCGACCTGCCTGCTCAGTGGGGCCGCCTGTGGCGCCAGCAGCTCCAGCAGCTTTCCGAGGCTCATCACCGCGTCGAAGGCCGGCAGGAAACTGGGGAAGATGTAGCCGCCCCCGAGCGCGCCGGCGAACACGACGCCGTCTGCAAGCGAGGCCTTGGCGAGCTCGGGCAGCGAGACCTTGGTGCGCTCGACCGCTACGCCGAACTCCCCGGCGAGCTGCTCGGCGAGGTGGGTGATGGTGAGAGGTAGCACGATCTTCTCGCCCTTGGACGCCTGCTGGGCGACGAGCTTGACGAACAGCAGGAGCGCCTTTTCGGTGGGCACCTCGACGCCCTGCTCGTCGATGATGTAGAGGCGCTCGGCGCCGGAGCCTATGACCACGCCGAGGTCGGCCTCCATCGTACGCACGAGGCGCTGCACCTCGGCGATGTTGGCGCCCAGCTCCTCGGCATCGAGGCTCACGTGGCGCTGGTCGTTGAAAGCACGCACCGAGAGGACCTCGGCGTCGAGGTCGCCGAGGATGTTGGGCAGGGTCAGGGACGCCGGCGAGTGCGAGTAGTCGATCACCATCCGGTAGGCACGGCTGCGGATGCGCTCGGTGTCCCAGGAGTCGAGCAGACCGCGCACGTAGGTCTCCATGGCGCGGTCCGGGAACTCCAGCTCGCCGAACTCGCTGTAGAAGGCGCGCCGGAAATCCTCGCGTCCGTAGTACTTCTCGATGTCTTTCTGGCGCTTCTCGCTGAGGTTGATGCCGGGCGGCTCGAAGACCTGGATCTGGATCATCTCGGGATCCCAGCTCGAGATGCGCACGTGCAGGCCGCCCTCGGCGCTCCCGGTCTTGGCCTCATAGCGGTTGATGGCGCTGCTGGCCACGCGCAGGTCGCGCACGATCACGCCGGTGGAGTTGAGGCCGCAGATCAGCGCCCGCTTGATGACCCGCGAGGCCGGGTGCGCGTCGCGGCTCGTGGTGATGCGGGCGCCCTTCTTGAGCACGGTCCCGTAGGCCATCGCGAGCTTGAGCGCGAGCTCGGCCGTGATGTCGACGTTGATGAGACCAGTGACGCCGTCCTTGCCGAACAGCTGCGACGTGCCGCGCGACTCCCAGATGATGCTGGAGTGGATCTGGGCGCCGGAGTCGACGGTCTTGTAGGGGTAGATCTTGACGTCGGGGGCGATGTACGCCTGCTCGCCGATCACGCACTCGTCGCCTACGGCCACGCCCTCGCTGAAGGTGGCGCCGGCCTTGACGTCGCAGTTCTTGC
>Ga0316226_1001884_pt1 | contig 21038 bp, 16 predicted proteins | sample TBH18017metaG_FD_206009 | JGI IMG/M metagenome (GOLD analysis project Ga0316226, IMG submission 206009) | Freshwater microbial communities from Trout Bog Lake, Wisconsin, USA - TBH18017 | ecosystem: Environmental > Aquatic > Freshwater > Lake > Hypolimnion/Profundal zone | place: USA: Wisconsin...
CGGAGCCTGGGGAATTTACCCACAAATTCTGCTGACGAGGCGTTTTTAAGCCCCCCCGGGTCTTGAAATGATAACAGCCATTATTGCTGGTTCCCCCGTCCGCCCGCCTGGCCGCGGTCACCGATCAAGTCGAAGGATGAACCCCCCGCGCGGAGGCATCTTGTGGCTCCAATGATCCGCGTTTGACAACGGCTCCGCGGCCACTTCCATGGCCGCATGAACCCCTTCGGCGATCCATATCCTGCGGCGATAGTCGTGGAACGCCGATAAATCCAGAGTCACCTTGTTCCCATGGTTCGCGCCGTTGATCCCGGCGATGAACCAGCTTTCCCCCGCCCGCCGCGCCATGACCGCCGTCCGCCCCGGTTCCCCAATGAGACAACGCGTTTCGTCCCATCGCGCCGGGGCGTCGCGAAAAATTTGCAGCGCTTCCGGCGGCAGGGATTCAAAATACCCAGGCTTGTCGGCATAATGCACAAGGCCGGAGGTGACGATCAATGCGGCCGCCAATTCGTGAGCGGCCGTGGTTCTGCGCGCGTACTTCTTTGGAGAGCAAGCCGCCGGCGTGTTATCCATCGGGCCGACGGCGTTGCGGGTAAACGGCAGAACGGTGTTCAACTCCGCCGCTTTTTTCGTGTAGCGCGGCTCAAACAAATACGACTCGTTCCCCAATACCGCCTCCACGGTCAGAAGGTTGGGCCACGTCCGTTGCCAGCCTCGCGGAATGGTGCAGCCGTGCAGGGTCACGCTCATCCGGCGCTCCGCGGCATCCTGGAGCAAAGCCTGCATCGCGGCCATCGCCTCCTGCCGGTCCGAACACCAAAAATCCACCTTCACTCCCCGAACCCCCGCGCTCTCCATCTCGTCCAGTTTTGCCTTCCGCGACGCGGCGCTGTAAAAATCCCGCGCCCGCAACCACGCCAGCGGAGTCACCCCTTTGGACCGCGCATGGCTGGCGATCTTCGCCAATCCGGCATCCCACCATCCAGAGTCAAACAAGGTGTATTCCCATCCCATTCGGGCCGCAAAGTCGGTGAACTGATTGAACCGTTCCGCCGTGTTCGGTCCGTCGGGATATGACCACCAGGCCCACGAGACCCGTCCAGGCCGTATCCACGACGTGTCGGCGATCCGGGCCGGCGCCGCCAAATCCGTCACCAGTGTCGCCATCGCGATGTCACCCGCGCTCCCGCCCATCACGATGACCCGCCACGGCATCGTCCACGGCAATGTCCAACGCGGTTCGGGACCCGCCTTGTAAGACTGGCCCTTTGTAGCTTCATTGGCGGCCGGAAACGCGATGCGATACAGGCCCCCCGTTGAATCGGGGCCGAGATGGCAGGCGCAGAAGGACGCGTCGGTTCCCGATTCCGTCAACAACACCCAGGCGGACGCCTTGGAAACATGAAAAAGCGCGGGGAAGCTCCAGCCCATGGCTTTGGCGCGCGATTCCGGCGGCGGGTTTCCGGGTAAAACATGAAAGTAAAAATCTTCGTAAGCCGGCGTGTAGTCCCCGGCCTCATGATACGGCTGCAACCAGCCGCGCGCGCACGACGGAACGGCGAACCCGGTCAACTCCGCTTGCAGGACGCGGGCGGCGCCGTTGGTTTCTGGAAAACGATAACGAAAAGCCACCCCTTCGCCGCTGGCCGCCAAATCCATCACCAGGGCGGCGCCATCTCGGTTGCGGAAAAACAGGCTCCGCTTGTTCAATAGATGATCCACGCGCGGCGCGGTCCCGGCGAACAACTCGTACGCCTCGCGCCGGCCCTCCTCCATCCCCGCGCGCTCCAAGACAAGCCCCCGTTCAAACTCCTGGTCGTCCCGGCGCAGTCCAAGGGGCGACTTCCCAATGACCGTTTTCCCCGCGCGCGACACTTCATATGCAAGCGCGCCATCCGCGCCAAGAAAAACGGAAATCTCGCACCGGCCATCCGGAGAGGCCAGCATCCAACAATTCGTGACGGCGCCCGGCAGCGTTCGACAGAAGAACACAAGCCACGCCCCGGCGATTAAACTCATCCATCGGCCACGCATCATGCCATCTCGATCATGCGGCACTCTATTGCCCCGGCGCGCCAGCCCGCAATCTGAATTGGCGGGAAGATTTTTTAGGAATTTCCTGGAAAAATGGGTTGCGCTTTGACGGTCAGGTTTTAGCCTTGCACGACTTGAACGCCGACGGCGCAGGACGGCGCCGCGCTGAACCGTTGGATTGGAATCATGACAACTGCGGAAAAACCCGCGGCGAACACGCCGCCTTCAAAACGCAAGATGCCCAGCGTCCGCATGGCTTCCCGTCTGGCCGACACGGCGCGGATGGAGGCGGCGGAAGCGTTAAGCCTGCTGGGCACTTCGATGGAGGGTTTGACGGAGGAAGCGGCGGCGGAACGCCTGGAACAATCAGGCCCGAACGAAGTTTCCAGCGAGAAACGCCGTGACTGGGCCACCCGCCTGTACCACGCGGTGCGCAATCCCCTGGTCATTCTGTTGACCATTCTCGCCGTCATCAGCTTTTCCACCGCCCAGGAAACGAGCGATTTCGTCGGCGCCTGGCTCATGGTCCTGATGGTCATTCTCGGAGTGGGTTTGCGCTTTGTTCAGGAATCCAAGGCGGACTCCGCCGCGGCGAAGTTGAAAGCGATGATCAAGGTCACGGCGACCGTCGTCCGCCAAGGCCAGCCCGCGGAGGTCCCCTTGCGCTGCCTGGTGCCGGGGGACATTGTAAAATTATCCGCCGGGGACATGATTCCGGCGGATGTCCGCATACTAACCGCCAAGGATTTGTTTATCATCCAGGCGACGCTGACGGGGGAATCGTTGCCTGTGGAAAAATTCGACGCGCGGGAAACGCGGGAGAACCTTTCGCCCCTGGAATTTTCCAACATCTGCTTTTTGGGAACGAGCGTGGAAAGCGGCGCCGCGCAGGCGGTGGTGGTGGAGAGCGGCCCCCGCACCTATCTGGGCAGCATCGCCAGCAGCATCACATCCCAGTCGGTGGAAACCAACTTCGACAAGGGAATCAAGCGGTTCACCTATCTGATGCTCACGTTCATGCTCGTCATGGTCCCGGCGGTCTTCTTCATCAACGCCCTGAGCAAATCCCCCTCCCAGGTGGCCGACGATGACATCGTCAAACTCCCCTCCCTGGCCGGGAAACTGGCCTCCAAAGCCGACCCTGTATCAGCTTTTTTGAGCGAACAATTCGATTCCGGCGCCCAAGCCTCCCTGGCCGCCTTCGAACAATCACCCACCAACGGCGAGGCGCTGGCCCCGATGCTCGTTTCCAACTTGAACGAGATTGTTTCCGGCCCGTCCATCTATCAGGAGAAGCGTTTCCAGAACATCCCGTTGCGGCCGGAAACACAGTCGCGCCTCAAGCACCCGCGCCGCCATGATTTCAGGCTCAACCGGCTGCTTCTTGAGGACGCCTACCCGGCGGAATTGAAGAAGAGCAGCAGGCATGATTGGGCGGGAGCTTTTTTGTTCGCGCTGGCGGTGGCGGTCGGTTTGACGCCGGAAATGCTGCCCATGATCGTCTCGGTTTGCTTGTCCAAGGGGGCGCTGGCCATGGCGAAGAAGAAGGTCATCGTCAAACGCCTCAATTCCATCCAGAACTTCGGCGCCATGGACGTGCTTTGCACGGATAAAACCGGCACGCTCACCCGCGATCACGTCATCCTGGAAATTCATTGCGACGTTTTCAAAAAGGAAAGCGACCCCGTATTGCTGGAAGCCTACCTCATCAGCCACTTCCAGACCGGGCTAAAAAACGTCCTGGATCGCGCGGTGTTGAGCCACCCGGAGGCGCAGCAGAAAGTTTCCATTGACCATTACAAAAAGGTGGACGAAATCCCGTTCGATTTTTCGCGCAAGATGATGTCCGTCATCGTCGAAACCCCGGAGCATGAATGCCAGATTCTGACCAAAGGGGCGCCGGAAGCCGTATTCGCCCGTTGCACGCAGTTTGAAAGCGAGGGGGAAATCCTGCCGATGGAACCCATTTTGATCGGCGATCTCATCCAGGAATACAATGATTTAAGCGCCGACGGTTTTCGCGTTCTGGCCGTTGCCTCCCGCATTCTCGACAAACGCCCCGCCTACTCCAAGTCGGATGAATCGGAACTCATCCTCAAGGGTTACATCGCCTTCCTTGATCCCCCCAAAGAGTCCGCCGGACAGGCCATCGCCGCCTTGCAGCACAACGGCGTCGCCGTCAAAGTCCTTACCGGCGACAACGATCTCGTCACCCGCAAAGTCTGCAAAGACGTCGGTCTGGACACCGGCGAAGTGCTGCTGGGCAGCGCGGTCGAAGCCATGACTCAGGAGCAGCTTTGCCAGGCGGTGGAAAAAACACAGGTCTTCGCGCGCCTTTCCCCAACCCACAAGCAACGCATCGTCGAGGCCCTCCGCCACAACGGCCACGTCGTCGGTTTCATGGGCGACGGCATCAATGACGCCCCAGCCTTGCGCGCCGCCGATGTCGGCTTGTCGGTGGATAACGCGGTGGACATCGCCAAGGAATCGGCGGACATGATTTTGCTGGAAAAGAACCTCATGGTGCTGGAGGAAGGGGTGCTGGAAGGCCGCAAAGTCTTCGTCAACATTCTCAAATATATCCGCATGGGGGCCAGTTCCAACTTTGGCAACATGTTCAGCGTCCTCGGCGCCAGCGCCTTTTTGCCCTATCAGCCCATGCTGCCCATTCAAATCCTCACCAACAATCTCCTCTATGATTTCTCCCAGGTCGCCATTCCGACCGACAACGTCAGCGCCAGCCTCATCGCCAAACCGCAGCCATGGGACATGGGGGAGATTACGCGGTTTATTTTATTCATAGGTCCGGTCAGTTCGATATTCGATTACACGACCTTTTTTGTGATGTTGTATCTTTTCCATTGCTGGGTCCCGACGGGCGCGGCCCTCTTTCACACCGGCTGGTTTGTGGAATCGCTCATGACCCAGACCCTTATTATCCACGTCATCCGCACGCGGCAGATTCCCTTCATTCAAGCGCGGGCCAGCACGGCTCTGACCATCACCACCGTGATCATCATGGCTGTTTCGGCCTGGCTGCCATACTCCCCGTTGGCCGTCATGCTCGCCCTCGTGCCCTTGCCATGGCTTTTCTGGCCCATCCTTCTGGCCACGCTGATCTGTTACGTGGTCCTGACGCAATTGGTCAAGATGTGGCTCATCAGAAAGAATTGGCTCTGAGCCGGCGCCTAGTCGGAGGCTCCGCGACCGGCGGTTTCAACAACGCCCACTGGAGCCGCGGAATCGAAGTCACTTGAGCCAGAAGTTTCTCGCCCGCGAATCCTTATGTTTCGGGCCGGCTGGTGCGCGGGTCGCGCGAAAACAGGTTGGCGGTGGGAATGCCCAGGGCGCAGGCAAGCTTTTCGATGTTCTCCAGCGAAACGTTCCGCGCCCCCCTTTCAATGTCGCAAATATACGTGCGATGCAGGCCCGCCCGCCCGGCCAGTTGTTTCTGAGATATCGCCAGACGGCTTCGCCATGCCCTCACCGCGGCGCCAAACGGTTTTTTAACGTCCAAACTTTGCACAAGCGTAATTTTGAACTCCCCAATATGACAGCCCCGCGACAAACACGCGCAACGCCGCCGTTATTTTTTCCAACGCTCTGCTTTTGCCCTCGAGGTCCATGTTTCCCTTCGGGGATCCCGCAGACTTAACCCAATTCCATGCTAACGAGGCAAAACATATCGCAAGCCGCCGCGCAATGCCAGAAAAATCTTAAAAAATTCGGCGGATGCATCTGAATTTTAGGACGTTCCTGATGCGGGCCGCGAGACGCGACCCGCTCACAAATCAAAGACGGTGATTTCAGGGCGGCAATTGAAACGAATGGGCGTGACCAGCCAGCCGAGGCCGGGGTTGACGTAGAGCGGCCCCGCCGGAAGACGAAACATCCCGACTTCATACCGGCCCACCCAGTAGGGCACGATCAACGCGCCGTAAAAGGGTATCCGCACCTGCCCGCCATGGGAATGCCCGGCGAGCATGAGATCGAACTTATTCTTGACTTGTTCCGCGAACAGGGGATAGTGCAGCAGCAGGATGTTTTTCACGCCCGCCCGAGGCTTGAATTCGGTTGGCGCGCCATGCAGGCAAGCCGCCCCTGAGATTTGGATTTTTCCATCCGCCGTCATGACTTGCGAGTCCATCAGCCACGTTCCGCCGGAGCGCGCGAAGGATTTCCGAAAGTTGTCAAAAACGGCGTGGCTCCAATAATCGTGGTTGCCCGGCACGCCATAGAGCGGCGATTTTATTCCCTCCAGTATCGCCAGTGCCTCCGCCACGAACTGTTTTCTTTCGATCAAATCCCCGGTAAAGCAAACCGCGTCGGGCGAGAGCGCGTTGATTTTGCGCACGACCGATTCGAGGTAGGCCCGGTCTCCCTTGTGATGAATGTCGGTGATATGAACGATCCGATGGGACGGTTTTTCTTTGGTCAACTTGATGGACCGCACCCTGACCCACTGGGGTTCGAACCATTTAGCGTCGGCGCAAACCAGAACTGGCGAGGCCAGGGCGGCGAGAAACAGAAAGCGGCGCCGGCTGATGTTGGAAAAAGCAACCTTCATTCCCATTGGACAACCCTGCCAGCCCAAACGTTGAATCGTCAACCAACAATGCAATCAGGCTTGGTGGTCAGGCCCATAATTGTGACAGTTTTCATGGATGCATTCCGACCTCAAAACCGTCATTATTCAAAAGCCCCTTGATTGTCTCCAAACAAATTTTATCTGGCAAGCGGCCTATTCAACGGTTCGGCAAGCTTAACTTTTGGCGCGCTTGCGCGCCGCCCGCGTTGCGCCAATTCCAAGATCCTGGCGATTGATCCGTTGATCCAGCAAAACATCACGGTTTGCCTCGCTGATCAAGCGGCAGTTGGCAAGATGGTGCGCAAGGGCATCGGGGCTGGCGTCGAGGCGTTTTGCCAGCGCGAACAAACCCTCATAACCGAGATCGGTATCGCTGTTTAATCCTTTCTTCAGCAATTCCGACGGCATTAGCAACTCGGCGGCAAAGGCATTGGCCCGCTTCTCAAGGTCCAGCGGCGCCCAAGGTCCGGAGATCATCGCAAGGTCGGATCCATGAGAGCGGTCATGCAGAAGATGGCAAAGCTCGTGGGCAAGAATGAACCGCCTGCCTGTGGGAAACTTGCAACGCGGCATTCGCCGGTTCACGAAAATTTGCGGTGTTCCCTGCGCGGGCTGGACCGCCAAACCTGCCGTGGCGGCGTCGTCTAATTCAATATCCGCAAAAGTCACACCGAACCTTTCGAGATGCTCCTCAACATCCACGGCGCCGTCACGTTTGTGATGAATCTCCGCCTTTGCTGTCCACTCCTGTGCAAGCCGATAGCCGTTTGTCCAGGGCGATTCACCGGCGCGCAGCGGTTGCGGTTGCCCTGCCAACGCCGTCCACCTTGCCGAGGGTTTTCTGTCCGATGACTTCACCAAGCATGTCGCAATTGTTAGAACATCACTTTCGGTTAGCGTAGGGGATGCCGCGCCGAACATGACCGATGCTTCGCAACTGCCCGCGACAAACAACGGATTGCCTGCCGCCGGCTCAAACCATCGTTTTATTGACTCTTCGCAGCCGGAGCAATCAGTCTGAAGTCGATCGAGAAGTTTTTGCCAGCGAATCAACCAATCTCCGGGAGTTGCTCCAAGCCCGGCCAGGAGGGCGGTTCGGCCACTTTGGCGGTCGCCGCTTGCGAGGTTTGCAATCCGCTCGCGCAGTATTAGAAGACGGCTTGATTGCGGCTGCTCTTCGACCAGAGCCTCGACAGCCTGACGCAGCACGTCAAAAAGCGGACCCGCCACCGCGCCGGGCGTAATGCGAATTGTTCCTGACCCATTCAGGAAATGAAATCCATCGGGTGCGCCAACCTGCGCGGCTTCTCCCCAGGAGAATTCCACTTCATCGCGCAAACGACGAATCACCAAGTCGGGGAACAGACCGCCAAACCGGCTTGTCCGCAGGCAATGATGCGATGTCCACGAAGTGTGCGCCTGATCAGCAGCCGCATCCCAACTGCCAGCCCGTTCGAGTCGTTCAGGGCGATTTGTTTCCGCCAAAGACTGCCAGGCAGTCTCGCCGGCATTGGAGACGGGAGGCCGCTGTTCGTGGAGCAGGAAGTCCCAAGACTCCGTGAACCACTCCAGCGCGGGCAGAAGATACCACTCCACAGCCTTGCGCACTTCGCTGCGATCCACATGTTCGCAAAGATTGCGGCCTGCGGCCCAAATTTGCATGCGTCCCCATGAAAGGTCTTCTTCTGGATTGGCAAATCCCGCGTCCAAGTTTGGAACAAATTCCACCCGCATTGCAAACTGATTCGGGTCGCCCGCTTCCATCGCTGGCCGTTGATGAAGCTTCAAGCTCACTGAATATCCTCCCAATACCGTTTGATTTCCCGCGAAGTCACGACGCCAGTCTCCACCAATTGTTGCCGAACCGATGCCGGCACGTCTTTCCAACTGGTGGGATAACCGTGCCAGCGGTTCTTTGTGGCATTGTGCTGCTGGGCGCAGAAAGCCCGCCCCTTGTCGGCCATATAACGCCTCCTTCCCTGCTCGACGCTCGCGTGAAGAAGTTCCTGTGCGCGCTCAAAACTGATGTCCGGAGGACAAAGCGATCCCTTGCGCCCCGGTTGCCAGGGCGCTTTGTGCTTCGGATTGCCTTCGTAAACCGGCTTCATATCCATACCTATAATAGCAGAATAGGAGCCATTTCAACCAAACAAATTCAGAGGCGCAGAGTTCCCGTTCTTTGCCGAACCGCGAGGCGGCTGGAGTGAGTTTGATGGTGTCGAATTGTTTTCACGTCATGGGGCCTGCCGCCAGACGCGCAGGAGGCGGACGCCGTGAGGGGGGACGGTGGCGGCGTAGGAGCCGGCAAATGGGCCCTGGTCTTTCTGCCGCCATAAATCGCGCACTTGACACTTGCCCCGCAGGCCCAAGTCCGCCCATCGCGCCGTCACGTCCGCCGCCTGTTCGCCGCAGTTGAAAAGGCCCACGGCTTTGGAGCCGTCGGCCAGGGTCTTGGCCCAGATTTCCGTTTTGCCGCGCATGGCCTTGCGGGAGGCTTGACGCCCCTCGGCGTCCTGGTCCACGGCGAGGACTTCGTCGTTGGCGAGAAGATTGAAGGTGAAGGGGTCCAGTTGCGACATGTCCGCCCCGATGAGCAGGGGGGCGGACAAGAGGCACCAAAGGCTGACGTGGGTGTATTGCTCGTCGGGCGTCAGACGGGTGGGGTGAAGATGGCCCCAGCCAACTTTTCCCACCACGAGCATGTCGGGATCGTTCCAATGTCCGGGGCCGGCCCATTTCTCATGGCCGTTTTGCTTGAAGCCTATGCCGGACATGCTGTCCCATGTGTCTTCAATGTCGTCGGTGGTGCGCCAGCAGTTGCCGCCGACTTTCGCGCCCCATTTCCAGACGTTGCCCATGCCGTATTGACAGAGGCTGAAAACGATGTCGCGGTCCTGTTTGAGCAGGGCGGCTTCCATGACCTGATAGGGCTTCATCAGGCGATCCAGTTCAGGGAGGGACTTGTCAACCACATCGGAATAGGAGCACCAGTCGTATTTGAGATAGTCGAATCCCCAGGCGGCGTATTGCCGGGCGTCCTGCTCCTCGTGCTTCCAGCTTGCCTCGAAGCCGGCGCAGGTTTTGGGTCCGGGCGAGGAATAAAGGCCGATTTTGAGGCCCTTGGAATGGACGTAGTCGGCCAGCGCTTTCATGTCGGGAAATTTCCCGTTGGATTGGATGTTTCCGCCGGCATCGCGCCCGCCTTCCCAGCAATCGTCAATGTTAATATAAGTCCAGCCGTGCTGGATGAGGCCGCTGCGTTCCATGGCATCGGCGGCGGCGCGGATTTTTCCGTCGTCCACGGCCTCGGCGAAACAATTCCAACTGTTCCAGCCCAGCGGGGGTGTGAGGGCGATTTTTTTCCCGATCACGATCTTCAAGGTTTTTTCATCGCCGCCGAGGACGTTTTGGGCGCGAAGTTTCACTTGATACTCGCCCGCCTGGGGAGCCACGCCGGAGATTTCCCCGGCGGCCGCGTCGAAATTCAACCCCGCGGGAAGGCCGCTTGCCGTGAGGATGATTGGGGGGCGGCCTGTCACGGGCACGTGATAAAAGAACGGATGCCCCGGGCGGGCGCCGAAGACCGAAGGCCCGTTGATGCGCGGTTGCGGAGATTCGGGCGGGGTCAGAATGGCGGCGCACTGGGCGTTAGTCGGATCGGCTGCTCCGGCCGGAATGGCCGACAAGACAAGACAGACGAAACCGGTGGCAAGAATGCGAAGAGTATTTTCGTTCATAACAAGCTTTTTCAAGGCGGCCATGCTAACGCATGGGCTTTGGGAAGGGAAGCCACAGATGAACACAGATTAACACAGATTGGGAAAAACATGCGGGTGCCTGTCTTTATCCGTGTTCATCTGTGTTGATCTGTGGTTGGCATTCATTTTTCGGAAAACATTTGGCGGGACATTTGGGCGGTTTTGCGGCATCAAGTCCGTGCTTTGAGAGAAGGCAGTTGATTCCGAGGTTGGATGGCAAATGAGTTACAATGCGCACTATTATTTGTGGCTGCTGCGGAGCCACCCGTGGCTGGGGCTGGTTCTCGCGTTTCAGATCTGGATGCTGATTGACGCCGTTCGCCGGGAGGAATGGTTTTGGGCGTTGTTGATATTCGTTTTTCCGCCTTTCATGCCGCTGTGGTATTATCTGGCGGTCTATCGGGCCGCGCCCGCGGCCACGCGGGGATTTGAGCTTCCCGGCGCGGAGAACCGGCGGCGCATCAAGGAATTGGAGGCGCTGATCCATAATCTGGACAAACCGCATCACTACCAGGAACTGGGCGACATCTATTTTCAGAATGGGAATCTGGCCAAAGCCGAATCGTGTTATCGCGCCTCGCTGGAACGCGATCCGCGGGACATGGATGCCCGCGCGCATCTGGGGCAATGTTTGCTGCGCCAGAAGAAAGCGCAGGAGGCGTGCCCGATTTTGTATCAGGTCTGCACTGAAAATCCCCAACACGACTACGGTTATTCGCTCATGGCCTACGCCGAGACATTGGCGGCGCTGGGGGAGAGGGATGGGGCGATCACCGTGTGGCAGGAGGTGCTCAAAGACCACAGCTACGCCCGCGCGCGGGTGCAGTTGGGGGAATTATATCTGGCCGCCAACCGGCGGGACCTGGCGGAAGCGGAATTCCGGGGGGCCATCAACGATGACCGCCAGGCGCCCGGCTACCAGCGAAGACGGGACCGTCCATGGATATGGAAGGCCAGGAAACATTTGTTGTGAGATCGCCGGGCGCGCTTGCCGTGTTTTGGAAGGAAGAAAAAATCAGCCAAGAATTGAGATGCGGGCAGCGGGAAAACCTGTATGATGGCGCGGTGAAGAAGAATATCGGATGGCCATTGCTCTTGCTGCTGATCTTTGCCCTGAGCCGCTGGCCAGGCTTGTTTCCCGCCAATTTCAGCGCCGTATACGCGATTGTTTTTTGCGCCGGTTTGTATGTGCCGGGGGCGGCGGGTTGGATCGTGCCGCTGGCCATCCTGACAGGCACCGATCTGGTCATCAGCAAGGTCTTTTACCCGCAATGCTTCACCTGGACGCGCTTCTTGCTGGATCAATGCCCCAACTACATCGCTTACGCGGGGTTGATCGCCCTGGGCCGGTCCTTGGGGCGGAAGAGGCCGTGGTGGCTGCTCTTGGGCGGCGGGGTGGTGGGGGCGATGCTTTTCTACCTGGTGACCAACACCGCCGCGTGGCTGATCCTGCCCTATCCGAAAACATGGGCCGGATGGATTCAGGCCATGACCGTCGGGTTGTCCGGCCACGCGCAGACGTGGGAATTTTTCCGCAACACCCTTTCCAGCGGCGGACTTTTCACCGGCCTGTTCGTGGGCGCGATGAAAATGACCGAAGCTGAGGAAGAGGAGGAAGCCAAGGAACCGGAGGAAGAGGCGCAGCCGGACGAGGCGGAAGGCGAACCGGCTGACGCGGGTGGTTCCGCAAGCAGCACAACGGTGGAAGCATAGCCGAAGGCGAAAGGCCGCCACTCTCAGGACACAGAGGAAAAGCCTGTTTTTGACGATACGAGAGGATGGATCGGCTTAAATTGACAGTTTCGCGCGACCGGGACGACGATTTCGGAAATGACATTTTTATGTAATAAATGGATATTATTCGTTTCTTTTTCTATATAAAAGTTTGATTTCTACAAAAAATATGCAAACTTTATCAATATGATACACAACATCATCATTGAAAACTTTTTTTCCGTGGCTGACAGGCAGGAGATGAATTTTCGAGTGCCTGCAAATGCCCCGGACTTGGGCTGCTTCCGGGATTCGCGGGGTGTTCCCAGTCAGCGATTGCCGTTGATCATCGGTATTTATGGGCCAAACGCATCCGGGAAATCCACGATTCTACGCGCCATTACAACCACCGCATGGTTTGTTCAGCATAGTTTTACCCTGCAGCCCAACAATGCCATTCCGCTTTTCAATCCGTATGCGCACAACGATTGGTGGAATCGCCCCTCGAAAATTATCATTGAGTATGACGGCCAGCTTGCAGAAAACACGCCCACCGCAGTTTTTCGGTATGAATTGCATATCGGGCATGAGCCAAGCAAGTTTGGCAGCGAAGTGAGTTACGAATCGCTGTCCTACGCGCCGAATGGAAAATTTCGGAGGATTTTTGAACGTGATCAGCAAAAATTTGCCTTTGGTCGTGAGTTCGGCATTACAAATGGCGATTCGCGCGTTCAGAGCATCCGCCCAAATGCAAGCGTCATCAGCACCCTGGCGCAGCTTAACCACAAACTTTCCAGCGATTTCATTTCATCGCTTCGAGGGCTGCAAACCAATATCGTCGGGCTGGACAAAGCGCATGGAGGACTCGGTAACGCCCTGTCTTACTACGCGCAACGTCCCGACTACCTCCAGCGTTTGAACCGCGAACTAAGCCGCCTTGATTTGGGATTGGAAGAAATGAAAATTCATCCTGGAAACACAGGCCCCATAGCGACGTTCAAGCATTTTGGACTCGATTGCGACATCGTGCTTGCGCAGGAGTCAGCGGGAACCCGGAGGTTTATCGAGATATTTCCATTCCTTCAATTCGTCTTGGATGCCGGGGGCGTGGCGGTGATTGATGAACTTGACGCTGACGTTCACCCTTTGCTGGTCCCTGAACTGTTCCGCTGGTATTACGACAAACAGCGCAACCCAAATGGCGCGCAACTTTTGTTCACGGCTCATAATCCCGCGATTCTCGATGAACTGGAAAAGGAGCAGGTGTTTTTCTCCGAAAAGCCGGGCGGCAAACCGACGCGCATTTATGGCGCGCGCGAAATCAAAGGGCTGCGCCGCGAGCCGAGCCTGATGAAAAAATATCTCTCTGGCGAACTTGGGGCCGTGCCGCACATCGGCTGATCCATGCCAATGCAAATCATCAAAACGCGCGCGCGATTCTTTGTAGCTGTTGAAGGCGAGAGTGAACAGTCCTTCATCGCATGGCTGCAAATACTGTCGGAAAAAGAGCTGCACATTCATCTGGATGTCGTGCTGCTTGGCGGCGGCGGGTTTAAATCAATGCTTCAAAAGGCAGCGCGTCTTCATAAGCGGCGTTGCAGAACAGGCGCTTACCAAGACCGCTTTCTTGTCGTGGACGGAGACCGGGCAGAGCAAGGCGACTGGTCCATTGAAAAATTGAGGCGCGAGGCCGCCCAACACAAAATTACCGTGTGCGTGCAAAATCCAAACCACGAAGGCTTGTTGTTAAGGATGATGCATGGCATGGAGCGTGAAATTCCCGATGCCGCGTCAGTGGAGACAAGATTAAAAAGCCGGTGGAAAGATTATCAGAAACCAGTGAACGCGCAAACGCTGGGACGGAAATTTTCTCTTGATGATCTTTTGAGGGTGGCGAACGCTGACTTTGATTTGGAAACCTTTTTGAAAAAGATTGGATTGATGGGCGGCACGTGAAGTCCGTCTGTTTGACTGGATGATCTGATCATCAAACCTCCGGTTCACAACGCGGGGCATTGAGCTTGTCAAAGTCGTGGTCGAAGGAAACGACCTCGACATTTTCCTCGCGGGCGCCGGCGGCAAGGAAGGCGTCCGCGAATCCCACGTTGGCGGTTTGCAGGCATTCGAGAGCCGAATGCACCTGGCCGGCATCGCGAATTTTGACGCCGTGCTGCTGAAGCAAGAGTGAAATCTTCCCGGCCGCGATTTTCCGCTGGACGCCGTAAAATGAAGTCAGGGTGTAAAACGCTTCCGCGACGATGACGGGGGACACGTCGAGCACAATGTCTCCAGCGGCCGCGCGCAAAAAAAGTTTTCCGGCCGCGGCCGCCTGGGCGGCGGGTTCGCCGGAAAGAAAGCGCAGCAGAATGTTGGTGTCGACGAGATACCTTTTGGCGCTCATCGCAGCCCCTCGGTTGACGCCTCGCGGGCGATGGCATCGCGCGCGGCGCGCTTCTCATCGCGGGGGCAGGCAGCGGGCCTGCCCAGCTTGACGCTGCCAAACAACGCGTCGAGTTGAGGGACCGGCCGCATGACGGCGGAACCGTCCGGGCGCACCTGGTAGGAAACCCGCTGGCGCGGCGCGAGCTTCAACGCCCGGCGCACTTGCAAGGGGATGGTCGTTTGGAATTTATCCGTGATCGTGGATTGCATCATGCATTCAGCTTGCCATAACAGATTGCATTGTGCAAGAGAATCGCATTGTCGTGGCATTTCGCCGGTCAACCGTCCAGGCTCTTGCGGACGGTTTCCAGGATGTGGTCCGAGGGGCAGGGCTTCTGAAGGAAATTCTGACCCTCCTCCAAAACAAGTTCGCGTCCCGCGATGTCGGCGCTGTAGCCGCTGGTGAAGATGACGCGCAATTTGGGGTTGCGCTGGAGCAGTTGCGCCGCCAGTTCACGCCCGCTAATGCCTTCGGGCATGACGATGTCCGTGAGCAGGAGGTGAATCGGCCCGGCGTGTTGCTCCCATATCCGCAACGCCTCGACGCCATCGGCGGCCTCCAACACGCGGTAGCCGTTCCTTTCCAACACGATGCGCATCAACATGCGCACCGACGGATCGTCGTCCGCCAGCAGAACGGTTTCCGTCCCGCCGCGCGGTTTGGGCTTCGCCGCGATTTCTTCCGGCAACTCCATCACGTCTTCGGTGGCGGGGAGGCATATCTGAAACGCCGCGCCGCGCCCGACTTCGCTTTCGACGGCAATGGAGCCGCAGTGTTGTTTGACGATGCCGAAGACCGTGGCCAGGCCGAGGCCCGTGCCCTTGCCAGGGCCTTTGGTGGTGAAGAACGGCTCAAAGATGCGGGACAGGTTTTCCGGCGCGATGCCGCTGCCCGTGTCGGTCACGCGCAGACAGACGTGGCGTCCCGGCGCGATGTCGGGGATCGCGCGCGCCTCCTCCTCGGTGAACATTTTTTCCCCGGTTTCAATCGTGAGATGTCCGCCGTCGGGCATGGCATCGCGGGCGTTGACGGCCAGGTTAAGCAGCACTTGGTCGAGCATCCTGGGATCGGCGCGGATTGGCAGCGCGCTTGGATGGAGGTTGAGTTGCAGGCGCACGTCCTCGCCCAAAATGCGTTGCAACATTTTGGCCAGGCTGGTGACGATTTCATTCAGATTCACCATGCGCGTTTGCATGACCTGGCGGCGGCTGAAGGCGAGCAACTGGCTGGTAAGGTCGGCGGCGTGTTCGGCGGTGACGCGAATCTCCCGCAAGCCTTCCAGGGCCGCTTCGGGCAGATGCTCAATCGTCTCCGTCACTTCGGTCTGCATGATGATGGCGGCGAGCATGTTGTTGAAATCATGCGCCACGCCGCCGGCCAGGTGGCCGATGGCTTCCATTTTCTGCGACTGGAGGAATTGGGCCTCCAGTTGCGCCTCGCGCGTGACATCGCGCTTGACGGCCACGTAGTTGACCACCTTGCCGGCGGCGTCCCGCACGGGCGAAATGGTGGCGTCCTCCTCGAAAAACGCGCCATCCTTGCGCCGGTTCACAAAATGGCCGCTCCATATTTCCCCCCGGCGAAGGGTCTCCCACATCTGGCGATAAAATTCGGCGTCATGTCTGCCGCTTTTGAGAAAGCGGGGGTTTTGGCCGAGAGCTTCCGCGCAGGTGTAGCCGCTGGTTTTCTCAAATGCCGGGTTGGTGTATAGGATCGTGCCGCGGGTGTCGGTGATGATGATGGTTTCGGCGGACTGCTCGACGGCCGTGGCCAGCCGGGCAAAGGATTCCCCGGCCCGCTTGCGTTCGGTGATGTCACGGAAAGTCCAGATTCGACCGTAATAATTTCCGGCTTTGTCCCGAACGGGTGACGAGTATCGGTCCAGGACTGTTCCATTCACCAACTCCACCTCATCCCGGCTCACTTCGTCTGGATGGGAATTAAGACAAAGGACTTTCTCGACAAATTGTTTGGGATGTTTTGTCTGACTTGCGACAAACTCAACCTGCGTGGCATCATCTTTGTTCCTGTTGATATGAGGGGGAATCTTCCACAGATCAATCATCCGCTGGTTTTGGAGGATTTTCTTCCCCTGGCTGTCCACAACCAGAATGCCGTCCAAAGCGGAGTCCACTTGCGCTTCAAAGAAAGCGGTCCGCCAGCGCAACTCGTTTTCCGCCTGCTGTCGCTCCTTCTCGCGCTGGTTGATTTCCAGCGCGAAGGAGACATCGGACGCCAATTCATCCAGCAGCCGCATCTCTTCCTCGTCGAAAAAGCCCGGCGTTTCGGCATAGAGGCTGAAAACGCCGGCGACCCGGCCTTCAACCTTGAGAGGAAAGGCTCCCGAGGACTGATAGCCGCGCCGCAACGCCTCGTCCTGCCAAGGCAGGTAGAGCGGATCGCTCGCGATGTCGTTGCAGATGGCATGTTCGCCGGAAAGGAGGCAGCGCGCCGCCGGTCCGGTGGCTCGCGTTTTGTCCCGCAAATTAATTTCCACCAAATCCGTGTAACCCTCCACCACGCCTTGGGAGGCGGCGGGTTTCAACTCCTGGGTTTCGGGATTCAATAATCCGACCCACGCCATCCGGAATTTCCCCGTATCCACGGCAATGCGGCAAACGGCCTCCAGCATCGCCTGGGGGTCTTTCTCGCGGACGATGATCTGGTTGACGTTGCTCAACGTGGCAAAGACGCGGTTGAGTCTTCGCAGCAAGTCCTCCGCCCGTATGCGCGAGGTGACGTCGCGGGACACGACCACCACCTGTGAAACCCGGCCTTGGTCGTCTCGAATCACGCTGCCCTGCGATTCGATGTGGCGGGCCTGGCCGTCCCGGCCCATCATGCGGTATTCCAGCCGCTGGCCGGCTCCGGTGCGAACCGTCTCCTGAAAAACCTTTTGCACCCGCATCCGATCTTCGGGATGGACCTGATCGAAAGAAGAGGTTCCGCGCAGCTTGTCCGGGTCCCCCAAAATTTTTTGATAGGAGGGGCTGTTGTAGAGGCGGCATCCGTTCAAATCCAGCACCGCGACCAAGTCGTCCAGATTCTCCATGATCAGGCGGAACTGCTGCTCGCTTTTGCGCAGTTCCCGCGTGCGTTGGCGCACCGTGTGCCGCAGGATGCCAATCCAAGCCGCCACCGCCACGGCCAGCGCGGCCAGCCCGATTGCGATCCACGGCAAAAAGGCCAGGAATTTGTTCAACCGCGGGTTTCGCGGCTGAACGTCCTCAAACCACTTGTCGTAAATTTCATTAAAGCGTCCGGTTTTCTTGAGGATTGCCAGCCCTTGGTTCAGGTCGGCCAGCAGTTGGGGGCGGTTTTTTGCCGTCACCAGGCAGTAATCCCGCGGCCACAACGGCGGGCCGGTCGTGATCAGATTGCGCAAGTCATTTTGCCGGATCGCGTAGCGGCCGGCGATGCTTGTTATGATCGCGTAATCGTGCTGGCCCAAGGCCAGGCGGCGCACCGCCTCCGGCTCGCTTGTCACCAGGATTAGCTTGGCGGTCGGGACGGCCTGCCGCAACAGTTCCACCGCGGTGCTGTCCTGCTGGCAGAGCACTTCCCGGCCGGCCAACTCTTTAAGCGTATTGATCGTCCGCGCGCTCCGCCGCGCGAAAATTTCGTCATGGACTTCCCAGAACGGCGCCGAAAAAGCCGCCATCCTGGCTTGTTCTTTGGAAAAGAACATATCCGATACATCCACGGCGCCGTTATGCTCCAATGCCTGCCGAATCCGGGGCCAAGGCCCCAGACGAACCTCAACGTCGCAGCCCATCACATCGCCGATGGCGCGGACCAAGTCCACGTTGAAGCCCTGCGGCCGGCCGTTTTTGTCCAGCCATTCAAACGGCGGATAATCGTAGTCGCCGCCATAGACGAAGTGGCGTGGTATTTTCGCCGCGCTTGCGGAAGCCGGTTCGTTGGCGGCCGCCCCGGCGGGTGGAAGATGAAAGATCAGCAGCGCGGCAACAACCCAACTCAGGCGGCGCAAAGTTGCAATCCCACGCCTTGCCGGAGAACGACGAGTTTGCCGCGGCGTTTCCACGCGCCATGACTTGGACTTCGGTTGAAGCGGTGTTTTCGTGATGTCTGCGAAAACTTTGCGCCCATTCCACAAGATTGGCGAGAACGAAATGCGCCGCATGAAGCGGCGGGTAGGGGGTCACTGATTCTTCATAAACATTTTCCCCGGCAATTGCCGGATCAGCCGCTTTATCTCCAACCTCAAAACTCCGCCCTCATGGAGCCTTTTCCAGAACTGTTTGAGCCAGACGCCCCAAGCGAACGGCGCGCTCCACGGCCTTCCGCGCGTAATGAGGATGTTCGTGAACTCCCGCCAAAAGTCCTTCAACGCCAATATCCGCGTCCAAATCCGGCCAATATACGGATGAGCCGTTGATCTCAAAATGGCTCCGCTCCTCACGCGTAGCCAGCGCAAGCGTCGGGTAAAACGCAATCGGCACACTGATGAATCGGCCGTCTTCCAGGTGAAAGCCAAGCAGTTCGTCATCCACGCGGACTTCAGAAATAAGGGGCGGCATTTGCATCAGCATAAAAGTTTAACCCGCATTCCGCCCATGTTCAAGCCAACGCTCGATAATTTCAGCGCGCCGCTCCATGAGAATCCGGCGAATCTCGGCAATTTCCCGCGCTTTAAAGCCGTGGTTGAAATCAAGAGTAAAGTCATCAATCCATATCTTGCATTCGTGCCCGGCCTTAAACACATGCACATGGATTCGCTCCGCCAGATCATAACTGTAAAAGCTGACGCGATAACCGTTTTGAAGGAACACCGTTGGCATCGCTACGTATTCTTCATAAACATTTTCCCCGGCAATTGCCGGATCAGCCGCTTCATTTCCAATCCCAGCAACGCCACCGATACCGACGATGGCGGCAATCCGCTCCGGCGGATGATGTCGTCAATGCCCGCCTCCTCTTTTTCCATCAAATCATAGACCGCCGTCTCGTTTTCCGACAGCGACAGCGCCGGCAGGTTGGGGGATTCCTTCAGGAGCGACGGACGGTTGTTGGCGGGGAAAAGATATTCAAATTCGCACAGGATGTCCTCGGCGCCTTCGCACAGTTTGGCGCCGTTCTTGATCAACTCGTGGCAGCCCTTGCTGCGGGGGGAATCAATGCGTCCGGGCACGGCGAAGACCTGGCGTCCGTTGTCCGCCGCCATCCTGGCCGTGATCAACGCGCCGCTGGTCAGGTTGGCCTCGACGACCACCGTGCCCAGGGTCATGCCCGCGACCAGGCGGTTGCGGATGGGAAAGCTTTGTTTGTCCGCTTTGCGATTGAAGGGAAATTGCGTCACCACCGCCCCCTGGGCCGCGATGCGCTCAAAAAGCTCCGCGTTTTCCGCCGGAAACACGATGTTGATGCCCGTGCCCAATACCGCGATGGTCCGGCCCTTGGATTGAAGGGCGCCCTGGTGCGCGGCGGTGTCTATGCCGCGGGCGCCGCCGCTGACGACGGTCACCCCGATGTAGGCCAGTTGAAACGCCAGCTTGCGGGCCGTCTCCACCCCGTAGTGGGTCGTCATCCGCGAGCCGACCACCGCCACGGCGTTCTTGTCCTTCACGCTTAACTGGCCCTTGACGTACAGCACAATCGGCGGATCGTAAATTTGCTTGAGAAGATCGGGGTAGGTCTCGTCGGACGGTATGACAATGTGCGCGCCGAATTTTTCGACCCGGTCCAGTTCGCCCTTGAGGTCAATGCTCTTTTCCCATCCGGCGATGGCGGCGGCGGTTTCCGGCCCGATGCCGGCGACGCGTTGCAATTGGGCCGCGCTGGCGCGGAGGATGGCGGCGGGTTCGGCGAAGTGCTCGATCAGTTGGCGGGCGCGCACCGGGCCGATGCCTTCAATCAAATTCAAAGCCACCAGGGCTTCGCGGGCATCCACGGGCCGAGCTAACCGCTTTTTGACCCCGACCGCAAGCTTTTCAAATGGAGCATCCTTTTGGCACGCACGGCCTTCCAAGCAAGATATGACAAGTTTTTAACAAGATTCGGTGAGCCGCCGGCCAGGGGCCGCACTAGGTTTTTGGCGCGGTGAAAAACGGAAATGACATGTTGAGTCGGCATCACATTTTTTCAGTCCTCGCGCTGGCAGGAGCCGGCATGGCAGGGAGCCTTCCGCGCCCCGCGATCTCCCTGTTCCCCGGCCTCACGCTGGGAGCGATTTTGTTGGGCTTGTTCTCAGTGGCCCAACATCTGTTAGAAAGGGAACCGGCCCTGCTGGGAATGCAGGATCGTGCAGCGGCGCTGTCCCGGAACGAACCGATCCGGCCCCCGGCGCCGTCAAAGTATTCTCGTAATGAGGTGGCTACACATCCAGTTCCTACCTTCGCTCATACCCACTGATCTTACTGGAGCAAAGACAACGACACAGGGCGCGCCCCACAGCGCGCCCTGCGACTGTACGGACAGCCCGGCGGCCTTCCCGGCGCGAATTTTTAACGGAGAAAACAACGCGGCGGCGGCATCGTGA
>Ga0316226_1001886_pt1 | contig 21033 bp, 14 predicted proteins | sample TBH18017metaG_FD_206009 | JGI IMG/M metagenome (GOLD analysis project Ga0316226, IMG submission 206009) | Freshwater microbial communities from Trout Bog Lake, Wisconsin, USA - TBH18017 | ecosystem: Environmental > Aquatic > Freshwater > Lake > Hypolimnion/Profundal zone | place: USA: Wisconsin...
ACGGACTGAGCACCACCGTGTACGATGTGGCCGTCGTCGCATCTGCGATCATTCCGTCAAGCGGTGCGCCCACGGCCTGAAACAGCTCGCGGATCGTCCGGCCAAAGGCGTCGGCGCCGACCTTGGCCACCGGTCGCACCGGCAGCCCAAGCCGGTGCAGCGCCAGCCCGGTGTTGGCTACGGCCCCGCCGGTCGCGATCACCGCCGGCCCGACATTGACCAGTTTGCCGGGCACCAGAAAGGTGTCCAGGCTCGACGTGATTGACGGAAACGCCGGGATGATATCCAGGCATACATGTCCTGCAACGACGATTGGCTTCATCCGATGATCCTTCCGAACCATACGCCATCAGATGCTGGCGCCGCGTGGCGCCAAGATTGCGGCCACACGCCGGCAAGCTGCGCAGGTCGCATGCAGTATACTCCATCCAGCCGCGGCATGAAAGGCAACAGGCGCTTACATAAACGCGGAGGGTGTAAGACAAAAAGGTGAGAGGCGGGAGGAGGTGCGCAAGGTCAGGCTGCCTTCTTACTGGTTCCAACCGAAGAACGCTCGTGCCAGTACGCGTCGTGGAGTTGGTCAGCGACGAGGGCGCGGCAGCGGAGCACGTTCAGTGAGCCGGAAGGGTGCCAGCGCTGGCCGGCGAGGTCGGTGCGCTGGTTGACGAGCGATTTGCAGGTGCCTTCCATGGCCCCCGAGCCAATGAAGTAGCCTGATTTGCGGTATGTGCCGTAGTCCATGCGGGCGAGGTTGGTTCTGAAGTAGTGCAAGGCCTCCTCGATCTGGGCCTTCGCGGGATGTTGCGCGGGCAGGTTCTCGAAGTACCGGACGACGCAGGCGGCGCCGTAGTCCCTCATCAAGCGGCGGCGCAACTTGAACATGGTCTGACGACGTAAGCGCGGGTGATCTCGACCGGACCGACTGTCGACAAGACCGTCCGCGTCCGGGATCCGTGGCTGCCGTCCGGATGGTCCACGCCGAGGACTCCCGGCAAGATCTGCGTGTAGAACTTGCCCAGGATGCGCGCCGCATCGCATCGCGCCGCGCCGCAGTCTTCAACGTCTCCTCGACCCACGAGAGGTCGATCCCGCCGGCTTGCGCGGCATCCTCTAGCTGCGCGGCGGCCTGACGCAGTTCCGAGCCGACGGCATCCGCCCCGGCCGACCAGCCGTTTTTTTTTCGTCGGCCAATGCCTCCGCGTTCGCCCAGAACGCGCTGATCAGCGCCGCCGCAGCCTTGCCTCGCTCCAACTCGTCCTTCACGCGCACCGCGTCCTCGCGCGGCACGCGCGCGAAGGTCTTCTTGCCCTCGATGCACCGCGCCAAAACGTAGTAGGGTCCCGTCCTTCGGCTCTCTCCGTTCTTTCCCTTGACCTCGTACCACTGCTCGCTGAGTTGTCCGCGCCGCGCCGCGCCGATCTTCCCAAGTTCCCTCAAGACTTCCGACTGGGTCATGGCCAATGCCTCCTGTAAGATGACTCTTACATAGTATATCGCCATTCACCTGCCCTCGGCAACCACTTTCTTGCTCTTCCCCTCCCGCCTCTCACCTTTGCGTCTTACACCCGGTAATGGGTCCATTCACATAGGGGCGGCCCCGGCGCCCGGAGCGCCCATTTTTCCTGCTTCCGCTTGGCCTCTGCACCCCCTACACTACCTTCCCTATCGATAGGCGGCGGGACGGTCCGCTGGCCAGGGATCGCATTCGATTACGACGGAACTGCAAGCATGAAGCAACGACCGGTGGCCATCATCATCCGCGACGGATGGGGTTTGAACGAGCGTGCAGAGGGCAACGCGGTTTTCGCGGCGCGCACGCCCAACATCGACCGCTACAAATCCCGCTATCCGTGGACGCGCCTGGCGTGCTGCGGCGAGGCGGTCGGCCTGCCCGACGGCTATCAGGGCTCCAGCGAGGTCGGTCATCTGAACATGGGCGCGGGGCGCATCGTGATCCAGGAGCTGAAGCGCATCGACGATGGATTGCGCACCGGTGAGCTCTTCCGGGCCGCCAAGTGGCGCGCGCTGATGGACGCCTGGCGCCGGAACCGCAGCCGCCTCCACCTGATGGGGCTGCTGCAGGACGAAGGCGTGCATGCCCACCAGGAGCACCTGTTCAAGATCATGCGGCGCGCGCGCGAGGAGTTCCCCGAGGGCGAGATCGTCATCCATCCCTTCCTCGACGGCCGCGACACGCCGCCGCGCAGCACGCTCGAGTATCTCGGCCGGCTGGAGATCGAGATCAAGGCCGTGGGTCGTTGCTGCATCGGCACGGTCATGGGCCGCTACTTCGCGATGGATCGCTCCAGGAACTACACCCTCACCGATCAGGCCTATCACTGCCTGGTGCTGGCCCGCGGCCGCCGCGCGGAGTCTGCCGTGGCCGCCGTCCAGGCCACCTACGCCAGCGACCGCACGCCCGACGGCCAGCCGATGTACGACGAGTACATCCCCTGTTACGTGATCGGCGGCTATGACGGCATCCATGACGGCGACGCCGTGATGCACACGAACTACCGCCAGGACCGCGCGATCCAGCTCACGCAGGCCTTCGTGTGCGACACCTACGCCGGTCACCGCGAGGCGCGGCCCCGCGTGACCTACCTGGGCTTCACCCGCTACTGGAACGAGTTCACCGACTACCTGCTTGGCGCCATGGGCGAGGGCGGCGGCATGGACAACCTGCTCGGCGAGGTCGTCTCGCGCGCCGGCCTGCGCCAGCTGCGCATCGCGGAGACGCAGAAGTTTCGCCACGTCACCAGCTTCTTCAACGGGAAGTCCACCCAGCCGTATGCCGGCGAGGACCAGGTGGAGGTGCCCACGCGCTTCGACCCCGCGACCTTTGCCGAGCATCCCGAAATGGAGGCCTTCAACGTCACGGACGAACTGTTTCGCCGGCTGGAGAACAACCCGTACGGGCTGATCGTCGTCAACTACGCCAACGGCGACATGGTGGGCCACACCGGGGTGTTCGAGGCGGCGCGACAGGCTGTCGAGATCGTGGACACCTGCGTGGGCCGGCTGGTCGAGCGCCTGCTGGAACTGGACGCCCATGTGCTGATCACGGCGGACCATGGCAACTCGGAGCAGATGATCGACTATGCCACGGGCATGGTGAAGACCAGCCATACGCTCTTCGAGGTGGAGTGTCTCTACGTGGCCAAGGACAGTCCCGGCGTGAAGCTGTTGCCCCACGGCAAGCTCTCCGATATTGCGCCGACGGCGTTGCGGATGCTGGGCCTGGACGTACCGGCCGATATGACGGCCGACAACCTGGTGGTCGCGCGGCCGTCGTGGGAGAAATGTTAGCGAGTGACCGGCGCAGCCGGGCTGGCATATGCGGACATGAGACGGTGCTTCCAAGGCGTGTTTTTCCTGCTGGCGGTTGTCTGCGCCTGCGGCTTTCAGTTTTCCAACGCCTACTACAGTCCGCGCAACCCGGAACGCGAGATGCGGCGCGTGACGCGCTACATCATCCTGCACACCACCGAGGCCGTCGGCTCCAGCGCGCTGCCCAAGCTGAGCGAAAACGGCGAGGCGAACTTCGGCGTGGATACCGACGGGCGCGTCTACCGCATCGTCGACCACCGGCGCGTGGCCTTCCACTGCGGCCGCAGCATGTGGGACGGGCGCGTCAACATCGACGACTGTTCGGTCGGCATCGAGGTGGTGGGCTACCATGACCGCGACATCACGGCGGCCCAATACCAGGCGCTGGCGGAATTGCTGGCGGAGTTGAAGACCTACTACCGGATTTCCGACGACCGGGTCTTGACCCACTCGATGGTGGCCTATGGCGCGCCGAACAGGTGGTTTACGCGCAGCCATCGCGGCCGCAAACGGTGCGGCATGCTCTTCGCGCTGGCGAGCGTGCGGCAGCGGTTGCACCTGATGTCGAAACCGGCCGTCGATCCCGACGTGCGCGCCGGCCGGCTGGTCGACGGCGACACCTACCTGGCGCAGGTCTTGTTCGGCCGCGCGCCTGGCGGGGCGGTGGCGGTTGCGGCGGGGCCGGTGTCCCGTCCGGCGCCCGCCAATGTCGTCTCCGCCAAGCTGTCGGTCTGGGACATCGCCCGTGACGCTTACGATGATGACACCACGATCTACATCCTGCCCGACGGCACCCGCCGCACCGGCCGCCAGATTCGCAACTGGCGCGCCGTGCCCTACGGCACCAAGGTGCTGGTCTCGACCGAGGTGCACGGTGCCGTGGAAGGCGTCAAGACCATTGGCGTGGATGGCGGCAGCGCAGCCGAGATCGCCGGCGACGAGGCCTGGAACGGCACGACGATCTACATCTTCCGTGACGGGCACTTCGTGCGCGGCAGCGACCTGTCGCCGGCGCTGCGCGCCAAGCTGCCGGCCGGCACGCGCATGCTGGTCGGCTTTGCGGCCGGCGGACCGATCGGGCCGACCAAGCGCGCCTATGAGATCTGTGGCGCGCGGTGGCGCCAGCCCAGCACCTTCTTCCTGCTGCCGGGTGGCGGCATCAAGACCGGCAAGGAAGTCAGCGATGGCAAACTGCCTGCCGGCACCATGGTCTTTTTCCGCAGTTAAACGTTTTCGAGGAAAGGAAACGGTTTTCGGTGTATGCTTCTGAGATTCGGAACGGGCGAAGAAGCCGATTCCGAACATGATGTCGAAGGTTGGGCGCGACCGCCGGGCGCGCCTTATGCCAGAACACGGCGGGTCCGGCGGCCCCGCCCTACCAGGATGTGATGCGCAGGCACCACATCTGATGATGGAACAAGCCCATGTCGCATTTCTATCCTGAAGTCCACCTCTCCCGCGTCCGGGAGTTTCTGCGCCGCTTGCCCAAAGAGATCGTGAAGGAGTCCATCCCCTTCACGGCGGTCTATGCCGTGACGCCCGAGCCGGTGCCCTATGCCGAGCGCCAGCGGCTGGAATACCGGCCGATCCGCGAGGGCGAGACCTGGGGTCGCGAGTGGGACTGCGGCTGGTTCCACATCCAGGCCCGGGTGCCGGCTTCCTGGAAGGGCGCCTATGTGACGGCGCGGCTCGATTTCGGCGGCGAGACGCTGGTGTTCGATGACCGCGGCGATCCGATGGTCGGCCTGACCAACGGTTCCGTCTTTGACGCCCACTACAGCAAGGACGTGGTCCACCTGCTGCCGCACTGCCGCGGTGGCGAAGCTGTTGACCTGTGGCTCGAGACCGGCGCCAACGGCTTGTTTGGCATCACCCGCTGCGGCGACCCGGCCTGGGTCGAGGATCCTTCCAAGGTGCACGGCACTTTCACCGGGCGCGTGGTCAGCCTGCGCCTCTGCCGCTTTGACGAGGCCAAGTGGCAGCTCTGGCTCGACCTCCAGGTGCTCGAAAACCTGGTGACGGCCCTGCCCGAAACCGCCGCGCGCCGCACTCACTTGCTGCGCGGCATGAGCAAGGCCCTGGACGTCTACGCCCAGAAGGGCGCCGCGGCCTGCCGCATCGCGCTCAAGCCAGTCTGCGCCGTGCCCAGCGATCCGTCCACCGTGGATGTCTATGGCGTGGGCCACGCCCATATCGATACCGCCTGGCTCTGGCCGTTCCGCGAGACCGTGCGCAAGTGCGGACGCACCTTCTCCAGCCAGATCCGGCTGATCGAGCGCTATCCGGGCTACGTCTTCGGCGCGTCGCAGGCCCAGCTCTACGCCTTCACCAAGCAGACCTATCCGGGCCTCTACGCCAAGATCAAGAAGGCCGTGGCCGCGGGACGCTGGGAGGTGCAGGGCGGTATGTGGGTCGAGGCCGACTGCAACCTGATCGGCGGCGAATCCATGGTGCGCCAGTTCCTGCACGGCAAGAATTTCTTCCGCGACGAGTTCGGCGTGGACGTCAAGAACCTCTGGCTGCCCGACGTCTTCGGCTACTCCGGCAATCTGCCCCAGATCCTGCGCCGCGGCGGCATGGACTACTTCCTCACCCAGAAGATGTCGTGGAACTGGTACAACAAGTTTCCCCATAACACCTTCATGTGGCGCGGCATCGACGGCAGCGAGGTGCTGGCCCACTTCCCGCCGGAAGATTCCTATAACAGCAACGTCATCCCCTCCGAGCTGCGCCGCAACGAGTCGAACAACCAGGAGCGCGGTCTGGTCAGCGAGGCGGTCTGCCTCTTCGGCATCGGCGACGGCGGCGGCGGCCCCAAGGAGGAGCACGTCGAGCGCGCCCTGCGGCTGCGCGACCTGAACGGCGCGCCCCGCTTCCACTTCGGCCACGCCCAGCGCGTGCTCGAGAAGATGGCCACCTACCGCGACGACCTCGCCACCTGGGACGGTGAGCTCTACTTCGAGTTCCACCGCGGCACGCTGACCACGCAGGCGGCGGTCAAGCGCTGGAACCGCCGCGCCGAGGAGGCGCTGCGCGCCGCCGAGATGGTGTGCGCCGCCGCAGGCGTGCGCGACTATCCCGTGGCGGCGTTCGACGAGCTGTGGAAGAAACTGCTCCTCAACCAGTTCCATGACATCATCCCCGGATCGAGCATCCACCGCGTCTACGCCGAGACCGTGCCCATGCTGCAGGAGGTCGTGGCCTGCGCCAAGGTGCTGCAGGCCGATGCGGCCGGCAAGCTGCTCAAGCCGGCCAAGGACACCGTCAGCGTCTTCAACCCCTCCACGACCGCTGTTGCCGTGGCCGTCAAGCTGCCCACAGGGTGGACCGCGGCCGCGGACGCCCGTGGCCGCGCGCTGCCCGCGCAGACCGAGGCCGGCAGCACGATCGCCTGGGTGCAGGCGCCCGGACAGGGCTTCATGACCCTGCGCCGCGGCAAGGGCAAGGCCAAGGCCGTGACCACCGCGTCGGCCAGGACCGCCGCCGCGCGCGTGCTCGAGAACGACCAGGTGCGCTACGAGTTCAACGCCGAACTGCAGCTGGTGCGCGCCTTCGACAAGGAGGCCGGTGTCGAACTCGTGCCCCAGGGCGAGCCGGGCAACCGCATCGATCTCTATGCCGACCACCCGCACGACTTCGATGCCTGGGACATCGAGGAGTACTACGTCACGCAGCGCGTCGACGGCCTCCATGTGGAGCACATCAGCCGCGTGACCGGCAGCGTGCGCAGCGGCCTGCAGGCGGTCGCCCGCGTTGGCGAGAAGTCGACCGTGCGCCAGCAGGTCTGGCTCAGCCACACCGGCAAGCGCCTGGACTTCGTCACCGAGGTGGACTGGCACGAGAAGCACAAGCTGCTGCGCGTGGCCTTCCCGACCACCATCGAGTCCGACCGCGCCAGCGCCGAAATCCAGTACGGCTTCGTCTCGCGCTGCACCACCACCAACACCAAGTGGGAGCATGCGCAGTTCGAGGCCGTCGGCCATCGCTACGTCGATCTCTCGCGCCATGACTACGGCGTGGCGCTGCTGAACGACAGCAAGTATGGCTACCGCGCCAAGGGGCGCTCCCTGGAGATGTCGCTGCTGCGCTCGCCGACCGAGCCCGATCCGATCGCGGACCAGGGCCTGCACGCCTTCACCTATAGTTTTCTGCCCCACACCGGCGCGCTGATCGATTCCGATGTGCGCGCGCATGCAGCGGCGCTCAACCAGGGCGTCGAGTGCTTCGCGGGTTTCTCTGCCGCCGCGGCCAAGCTGCCGGTGGCGGTTTCCGGCAACGGCATCGAGCTGGAAGTGCTGAAGCGGGCCGAGAAGGAGAAGTGCCTGGTCGTGCGCGTGGTCGAAACCCGCGGCCAGCCGGCCCATGGCACGCTGACCACGCTGCGGCCCAAGGCCCGCATCGTGCAGACCGACCTGATGGAGTGGAACGACCAGGGCGGCAAGGGCATCGGCCAGGTGGCGCTGGATCTGACGCCGTTCGAGATCCGCACCTACAAGATCTACCTGGCCTAGCGCCACGCGCAGCAAGCGCCGGCGTCCGGCAACGGACGCAATACGGAATGGGCACACCGCGTGCCCATTCCGTTTGCATGTTCACCGGACGATGCATCAGTCAGGGCGAGGCCGCTTCTGAGCGCGAGAGGCATGAGAGAAGACGGCAGTCAACAGCTGGCGCGCAGGTAGGCGACCTGGACCCGCTTGTTGAGCGGGATGACCCAGCGGGCGTAGACCGCAACGATTCGTTCGGGATCGGGCACAGCCGCGGCGCCTGAGCGGCGCAACTCGGCGACGTAGGTCGAGGCCTTGCGGCTGACGCGCTCCAGCACCTCCTGCTCCACGGCGGCATGGGTGATGACGGCCAGCAGCGCCGCGTCCGACCCCGCCTGCGCCAGCGCATTGAGGCGTGCCGGATCCTGGCGACGCTTGCTCTCGGCCACGAACTTGCCGTAGTGCACGCGCCGCGAGAGGGCTTGCAGGCAGGCTACGTCGCAGACGGCGGCCGAACCATACTGGCCGTCGTCGCCTGCGGCACAGAACGTCGGCACGATCTCCGCTTCGTAAGCCTGGCGCAGTTCGGCGTTCAGGTTCACGGTGTTGGGGCGCAGCGGATTCTCGGTCCAGGCGAGCGTCGGCAGGCGGGGGGGCGGCAGATCGGCGAAGAACGGCTGCTCGTCAGGGCTGGTGTAGCGCCGCATGCCCGCATGGACGCGCTCCGTCTCGTGCAGCAGATGGCCCATCAGGCTTTCGTCCGCCGTCAGTGCCGGAAAGGCGCCGCGCCGATAGACGATCGCATTGCCGCGAAACTGTGCGCGCTCGATCAGCGCGAAGACGATCGTCTCTTCGAGCCGCACCAGCACCTGCCGCACGTTGGCCAGCAGCAGCTGGGGATTGAGTGTGGCGCTGTCTTGCATGGCCTTCATCATGCCGAAACGGGCGGCGCGCGGCAAGCGCGCTCCTACCCCGAGCGGCAGCGGGCTTGACTTCCGGGGCATAAATGGGATTTGATGCACTTTTGACATTGACCTCCCCAGGAGAGTTCCTATGGCGAAGATTGTTTTCATTGGCGCCGGCAGCCTTGGTTTCACCCGCGGGCTCGTGCGTGACTGTCTGACCTTCCCCAGTATGCGCGACGCGCAGTTCGCGCTCGTCGACATTCACCCCGGGCGGCTCGAGCTGGCCCGGAAGTCCTGCCAGAAGTTGGTCGATGCCGGCCGCTATCCGGCCAAGGTCACGGCCACCACCGACCGCCGGCGCGCGCTCGCAGGCGCCGACGCGGTCATGATCACGATTCTGTGCGGCGACGTGGACGTCTGGCAGCACGACATCCTGATTCCCAAGCAGTTCGGCGTGGACATCAACGTCGGCGACACGCGCGGCCCCTCGGGCATCTTTCGCGCCCTGCGCACCATCCCCGAGATGCTGGCGATCTGCCGCGACATCGAGCGTCTCTGCCCCGGCGCCGTGGTGCTCAACTACACCAACCCCATGGCGATGCTCTGCCAGGCCATGCAGAAGACGACCCAGGTCAACGTCACCGGCCTCTGCCACAGCGTGCAGGGCACGGCAGGCATGCTGGCGAAATGGGCCGGCGTACCGTACGAAGAGGTGGACTACGTCTGCGCCGGCATCAACCACCTGGCCTGGTACACCAAGTTCGAACACCGTGGCCGCGACCTCTACCCGACGCTGCGCAAGAAGGTGCGCACCGACCAGGCGGTCTACAACGAGGAGCAGGTGCGCAACGAGATGTTCCTGGCCATGGACTACTACGTCACGGAGTCCAGCGGGCACAACTCCGAGTACAACTGGTGGTTCCGCAAACGCCCGGACCTGATCGAGAAGTACTGCACCCGCGGCACCGGCTGGAATCCCGGTGTGCATGCCTACATCCTCGACGAGTACCGCAAGCGCACGACGTCGTGGAAGAAGAACTTCAAGGAGTGGATCGACCACCCGGACTGGAAGAACAAGGCCAAGGTCGCCCAGCGCCTGGCCCGCGGGCAGGAGTACGCCTCCTTCATCGTGAATGCCTGGCTCGGGCACGAGCTGTTCCGCTTCAACGGCAACGTGCTCAACACCGCCGGGCTGGTCAGCAATCTTCCCGACGACTGCTGTGTCGAAGTGCCGGTGCTGGCCTCCCGCAACCGGCTGCAGGCCATGACGGTCGGCGCGCTGCCGCGCCAGGTTGTGCCGTTGACCTCCCTGAGCGCCACCTGCGAAACCATGGCGGTCGAAGCGGCGCTGACCGGCAATCCGCGGTTGGTCTACCAGGCCATCGCTTCAGATCCGCTGACAGCGGCGGTTCTCTCGTTGGCCGAGATCCGCGAGATGGTCAATGCCATGCTCAAGCAGAACAAGGCCCATTTGCCGACATTCAAGACCTTCAAGGCGTAAGGTTCAGCTTCCGGCTGGCTGCCGTTAATCATACGGAGCTATCACGGAGACAGTGAGTTACAGAGAAAGACAGGCGTCGACTCTGCGGGCTCGCTGTCTCTGTGAGCGGCCATACCGGACGCTGTCCACCGGCAATTGTACGCGGAAGCGGATGTCCAGTGGTCATAGGGCGACCAGTTATTCATAATATACGCACCGGCAATATGTTATGACTTGTTAATAACTTCTTTTTTGCGGCTGGCGTTGACTTTCACGATTCGGGCAGGCTAACCTAACAGCCCTTTCAGACCCGTTCCAGTTCCCACCGCACCATGTACAGACGGTGGAACCTTCCCTACGGGCTGATTTTCAGCATGTCCGCCGCACGTCTGCGCTCGGTCATCAACGCGTGGGAGACGGTTCGTTACGAACTGCTCAACACGCGGGTTTGCGACCTCGGCTTGCGCCTTGAGGGTTCGCCTGTGGAACTGCATGTGAAGCAGCTCGAGGCCGAGTTCAAGGCGCGTGGCTTTGCGTTTCAGCCGCGCTTCTACCTGACCGACAGCTGGGGGTGCCCGGACGAAGTGCCGGTCATCGGTGTACCCTTCTACCTGGCTGACAAGCGCCTGATGCGCATCGAGCAGGAGCAGACCGGCGAGGTCGAGGATGCCGGTGAACTGATGCAGTATCTGCGCCATGAGGGCGGGCACGCCATCAACTACGCCTACCGGCTGTGGGAGGACGCCGAATGGACGCCGACCTTCGGGCGTTTCACCAAGCCCTACCGGGATGCCTTTGATCCCGATCCCTTCAGCCGCCACTTCGTGCGCCATATCGCGCATGGCCGTCTGCATCGCGCCACCTATGCGCAGAAACACCCGGATGAGGATTTTGCCGAGACCTTTGCGATCTGGCTGACCCCCCGTTCGAACTGGCGCAAGCGCTACGAGAACTGGCCGGCCATGCGCAAACTGCTCTATGTCGCGCGTCTGATGCGCCGTGTCCGGCGCCGGCAGCCACTACGCACCGGCGGCCCGCTGGTCGCGCCGGTGGCGGAGTTGACGATGACGCTGGCCGAGCACTACGGGCAGCGCGCCGAGCGCTTCCGGTCCAAGGCGCAGGGCTACGTGGACGACAAGTTGCAGATCGTCTTTCCGGTCCTGCGCGCGGGCGTGGCCTCGATCCCGGCCTCGCTCTTCCTGCACCGCCGGCGCCAGACGCTCATCACGCGTATTGCGCGCTGGTCGGGCATGGCGCCCGAGGAGATCGCCATGGTGCTGGTCAAACTAGAGGATCGTGCCCGCGCGCTCGGGTTGCGCGTGCGCAATGAACAGGAGGCCGAGAGGCTGGTGGACCTGGCCTCGCTCGTGACCGCCATGGCGGTGCAGTTCAACTACACCGGCGGGTTCACGCTGTAGCGCCTACTTCTTGGCCAGCATCGGGACGTCGACATCGAACGGCGGCCGTTCCAGGGCGGCCTCGATGATCATCTGGAGCATCTTGGGGTAGCTGATGCCCGCGGCATGGGCCGAACGCGCCAGGGCGACGTCCTCTTCCAGGCAGGGGTTGCAGTTCACCTCCAGGACGTACGGTTCCAGATTCTCGTCCAGGCGGATGTCGACGCGTCCATAGCCCCAGCCGCCGACCGCCCGGAAGGCCGCCACGGCCAGTTTCTCGATGCGCAGGTGGAGCATCGGCTCGACCGTGGCCGGACAGACGACCGAGGTCTTCTTGAACTCCACCGACGACGAGAGCCACTTGGCCGCATAGGACATGATCGGCGGAATCTCCGGCGGCAGTTCCGCGTAGTTCACCTCGGCGAACGGCAGCACACGCAGCCGCTTGCCGCCCAGCAGGCCGACGTTGAACTCACGGCCCGGCAGGAATCGCTGCGCCAGCGCGGCCTGGCTGTAGTCGCGCAGGATGTTGCGCACCTGATCGCGCAGGGCGCGCACCGAATGGACCACCGATTCGCGGCTCATGCCGATGCCGGCATGCTCCTGCGCGGGATGAACGATGACCGGGAACGTCCAGTGTTGACGGGAGACGTCGCCGATCCGCTCCAGCAGCCGACTCTCGGGCGGCACCGGCACGCCGGCGCCCTGCAGCAGACTGATGGCCATGTACTTGTAGCGGCAGAGACCCAGCCCCAGGGCCGGAGAGCCCGTCATGGGGAAGCCCATCATGCGCACGAGCGCCGCCATGCGCATCTCGTAGAGCGCGCCATGCACGACATCGTCGTACTGATTGAAGACCACATCGGGACGCAGGCGCATGAGGCGGCGCTGGAACCCCATCAGGTCGTTGGCCAGCGGCAGCAACGTCACGTGATGGCCCAGCCGGCGGATGACGCGCGCCAGATGGTGAACAAAGCGGCGCAGTTCATCCATGCTGCCTTGGTCGTCCGGCGTCTCCGGCGCGGCCACGCGACAGGCATTGTAGATCAGCGCCACGTGTAAACGATGTCGAGCCATGGCTGCAATGTGGCATGCGTCACACATGGCGACAAGGAAAAAGTACACGCCAGGCAAAAGTGGTGGCGCACCCGCAATCCGACCGATTGCTTCCAGCGGCTTGTTCCGGCGCCAACTTGCGTCTATCATGCGGTTCAAACCTGCCTGGGCGCGCGGTTCGCCGTGGGCCAGATCGATAGCCATGCACATCACACCCGCCATGACCAATGAACTGGAGCGCGTCATCCACGCGCTGCCCGGCGACGACCTGGTCGCGCTGGCGCGCACGGAGCCCGATTTTCTCTCCGGCGGCTTTCGCGCCAGCAACGTGTCGGCGTTGCGCACGCGCGTGCAGCAGTTAGCAACCGGCGCGCAGCCGCTGAACGAACCCCTGCGCCGCCTGCTGCAGCGGCATTCGCTCAACTCCGGCTGCGTGCGGTTGCTCTCCGTGGTGGTGCTGACCGAACTGCGCGCCGCGCTGGCCGCGCTCTTCGGCGAATCGCGGGTGCTGCTGGCCATGCTGCTCGACGACCGCGCCGAGGTCCAGGAGCTGGCGACGCGCTGGACGCAGCAGGAGATTGCCGGTCGCGTCCTCGAGCCGGCCGCAGCCGCTGCGCAGGCGCGCGAGATGTTTGGCAGTTTGTTAACCGCCCTGGGCGCGTCCGGCGGCACGGATGCGCCGCCCGTGCTGACGCGCGAGGCCTGGCAGACGGCCCGCGAAAACCTGGAGCAGCAGCTGCGCGAGGCGCGCGCCGAGATGCGGCGGCTCAAGGGCGTCGAGGACCGTCTGGCGCGCACGCGCGACCAGCTGGCCGCCTGCGAGCGCGACAAGATCGCCACCGAAGCGCGGGCCGTGGCCGCCGAGACCCTGGCGCGGCAGACCGCACGCGAGCGGGACACCGCGCGCACCGAGCTGGAACGCGAGCTCAACCATCGCGAAGAACGCCTGACCGCGGCGCTCGACACGCGCCTGGCCGAGGAGTCAGCCGGCTGGCTGACGGCCGCGCACGCCGTCGCGCGTGAGGCCGCGGCACCCGCGGCCGGCGCCGAGGATGCGCTGCTGGCGCGCGCGGCGGAGGCGCTGGCACACCAGGTCGCCGTCGATCGCCACAGCGGCAATCGCGCGGCCGTCGCGGCCCGGCTCGAACGGCTGGACGGCCAACTCGCCCAGGCACGCGATGCGCTGGCCAATGCCCTGCAGCCGGCACCGGAACTGGCGGCCGTGGAGCGCGAGTTGGATGCCGAGGCGACGCGTGTGCGGCAGCTGCTGCAGCGCGAGATCGCACCGCCGCCATTGGAGACCGCGCTGGCCGCGCGCTTCGCCGCCGCCGCGCCGGAACAGCTCGTGGCGCTGCGCAACCTGGTGACGCAGCTGGTGGCGCTGGGCGCTCTTGAGAATGGGGCGGTGGCGCGGCTGACCGCGGTGCTGCAGCGCCGCCAGGACGTGGCGCGCGCCACCACGCCGCCGCCGGGCGCGGCCATGCAGGCCGACGATGACACGCCGCGCGGTCTGCTGTGCCAGGCGCTGGCCGGCCGGCGCGCCGGCGTGCTGCTGGTCGACGGCCACAACGTGCTCTTCGGTCTCCAGGGACGCTACCTGCCGCCCGCGGGCGCCGCCGTGCCGAGCGCCGCCGCGCGCACCCGGTTGATCGAGGACATCGTGCAACTCACGGGCGGACGGCCGACCTGCCGCGCCTGGATCGTCTTCGACGGGCCGGCCCGCACGGAGAACACCGCCGCGGCCAATGTGCGCGTGACCTACTCCGGCGGCACGGGCGAACACCGCGCCGACCTGGTGCTGCTCGACAACGTGCGCTTCTTCCGCTCCGTCGGCAACACGGCCGTGGTGCTCGCCAGCAACGACAATGCGCTCTGCGCCGAGGCGCGGCGCCTGGGCGCCCATGTGATCTCAGCGCTGGATCTCGGCTCGCTGCTGGGTTGACACCACCGCGCGGTGTTTGCAAGAGTAGGGCGCAAGGCTCAGGGTTTAAGGCTTAAAGGTTGGAGAGAAAAATTCTGATGCGCCACTCGTTCCGTCAAAGCCTGTGACCTGCCTCCCATATCCCTTAAACCTTAAGCCCTAAACCCCAAGCCCTCCCATGCTATCCCGTAAAACCATCGTCTTCCTGGGCGACGGCATGGCCGACGAGGCCGTGCCCGAACTGGGGGGCCGCACCCCCCTGCAAGCCGCGCATAAGCCGGCCATGGATCGCATGGCCGCCGAGGGCCGTTCCGGCACGCTGCTCACCCTGCCGGACGGTTTTTCAACCTCGAGCGACGTCGCCAACATGTCGGTTCTCGGCTGCGACCTGAAGACCGAACTGTGCGGGCGGGGTCCGCTGGAGGCCGCCAGCCAGGGCTTGGAGTTGGGTCCGCAGGACGTCGCCTTCCGGCTGAACCTGGTCTCCGTGGATGACGCGGGCATCCTGCGCGACTACTCCGGCGGACAGGTTTCCCGGGAGGATGCCGCCGCGGCCATCGCGCGCCTGAACGCCGAACTGGGCTCGTCCAAAGTCCGCTTCTACACGGGCGTCAGCTACCGCAACCTGCTGGTGCTTTCCGGGCCCGCATTCAACGCCGAGGTGGCCTACGACAAGCCCGACGACAACCAGGGCAACGCCGTGGCCGACCACCTGCCACGCGCCAAGACGCCGGATGGCGAGCCGACCGCGGCCCTGCTGCGCGAGCTGATGGCCCGCGCGGCCGTGCTGCTGCGCGGCCGGACGGCAAACGCCATCTGGCCGTGGAGCGGCGGCCGCGCCGGCGCGCTGCACAAGCTGACCGCGCGCTACGGCATCACCGCCGCGGTGATCTCCGCCGTGGATGTGATCAACGGCCTCGGCCGCTGCATGGGCATGGATGTGATCCGCGTGCCGGGCGCGACCGGCTACATCGACACCAACTACGAAGGCAAGGCCGACGCGGCGCTGGCTGCCATCCGCACCCATGACTTTGTCTTTGTGCACATCGAGGCGCCGGACGAGGTGTCGCATGCGCAGAACCTGAAGCTGAAGCTGAAGGTCATCGAGGATTTCGACGCCCGCCTGATCGGCCGCGTGATGGCCGGCGTGGATCTGAACGCCGTGACGCTGGCCGTGCTGCCGGATCACCCGGTGCCGCTGGCGCTCGGCAGGCACACCCGCGTGCCGGTTCCCGTCGCGGTGCGGCGCCCCGGCTGGACGCCCGACGGCGTGCAGACCTACGACGAACAGGCCTGCCGGCGCGGCGCCCTCGGCGCCATGCGGGGACGGCAGTTCATGGACCTGCTCTTCGGCCTTTAGGCTTACCCCCATGGCGCTTGATGGACACATTCGCTTGCTGCCGGCGCAGGTCGCCAACAAGATCGCGGCCGGCGAGGTCGTCGAACGGCCCGCTTCGGTGGTCAAGGAACTGCTCGAGAACGCGCTGGATGCGGGTGCGGGGCGGATCGATGTGGTCGTCACCGCCGGCGGGCGCAAGTTGATCGAAGTGCGCGACGACGGCGCCGGCATGATCCGCGACGACGCGCTGCTCAGCATCGAGCGGCAGGCCACCAGCAAGATCCGCGATGTGGACGACATCGAGCACATCGCCACGCTTGGCTTTCGCGGCGAGGCGCTGCCCTCGATCGCCTCGGTCTCCCGTTTCACGCTGACCACCTGCCGCCGCGGCGCGACGGTTGGCACCGAGTTGACGGTGATCGGCGGCCGGCTGCAGGACGTCAAGGACGCCGGCGTGCCGCCCGGGACGGCGGTGGCCGTGCGCGACCTCTTCTTCAACGTGCCCGCGCGCCGCAAGTTTCTGCGCGCCTACGCCACGGAGCAGGCGCACATCCGCACGGCCTTTCTGCTGCATGCGCTGGCCCATCCCGAAGCCGCCCTGTCGCTCAAGGCCGATGGGCGCGACGTCTACCGTCTCGCGGCCGGAGCCACGCTGGCCGAGCGCATGCGCGAGCTCTTCGGCGCCGAATTCGCGGCGGCCATGCGCCCGGTGGACGGGACGCATAGCGGCGTGCGCGTCCATGGTTTCGCCGGACTGCCGACGTTCACGCGCGGCGACAACCGCGAGCAGTATCTCTTCGTCAACCGGCGCCCGGCCTCGGCGCCGGTGATTGCCTATGCGTTGCGCGAAGCCTATCCGCCGCTGGAAGCCGAGCGTCGGCCGGTCGTGCTGCTCTTCCTCGAGGTCGAACCGGAGGACGTGGATGTCAACGTCCACCCGACCAAGCGCGAAGTGCGCTTCCGGCGGCCGGTGGACGTCCGCGAAGCGATCATCCTGGCGGTCGGCGCAGCCCTGGGGCGGACCGCATCCGCGCGGCCAGCAGCCATTCCGGCAAGCGGTATGCCGCCGCCGCCGCGCGAGCATCCCGCACAGTCGCTGCCGTGGGTCGAGGGAACAGGGAACAGGCCTCACGGTTCAGGGCTCGGGAGCGAGGATGCAGGGTTCAGGGTTCAGGGTTCAGGGGATGGCAGAGATGGTGGGGAAGATCACGTTGCCCGCCCCTTGCCGGATGCGCAGGCCCGTGTCCCCGGCAGCCAGGCGCCGTCCCCCGAACCCCGAACCCTGAACCCTGAACCCCTCTTCGCGCCTGCGGGCGCCAACGCTCCCTGGCGCTGGGTGCGCGTGTTGGGGCAGATTGGCGGCACCTATGTGCTGCTGGAGACCGACGATGGCTATGTCGTGCTCGATCCGCGTGCCGCCCACGAGCGGGTGCTGTATGAGCGGCTGCTGGCGGCGTGGGAGGCCGGCACGGTGCACGCCCAGCGGCTGCTGCTGCCGGAGACGGTGCAACTGCCGCCGGAGGACGCGGCCCGCGTGCGGCGCTACCTGGCGGTGATGCAGGCCGTGGGCTTCGGCGTCGACGATTTCGGCGACGACCATTTCGTCATCGATGCGCTGCCCGCGGAGGTGCTTGGGGCGCCCTGCCGTGAGCTGCTGCTGGATGTCGCCCGCGATCTGGAGACCGCCGGCGTCCGGCGCGGCGCGGAGAAGTGGCGCGAGGAGGCGGTGATCCGCGCCGCCTGCCGCGCCGCCGTCAACGGCCGTCAGGCCGCGTTAGCGCCGGCGGAGATCGCGCGGCTGGTGGAGGACCTCGCCCGCTGCCGCATGCCCTACACCTGCCCGCGCGGCCGGCCCACCATGCTCTTCACGCCCTACCGCGAACTGGCGCGGAAGTTCGGAAGAGAATAAGGGGTTCAGTACGCGCCGTGACCGAGCAGGATGGCGGGGATGGTTTGCAGCATGATCCACAGGTCGTTGCGCAGGCTCTGGCTGTGGATGTACTGCAGGTCGAGACGCACCTGTTCCTTGAAGGGAATCTCGGAACGGCCCTGAATCTGCCAGAGGCAGGTGAGGCCGGGTTTGACGTGCAGGCGCTTGCGCTCCTCAATGGAATACTGCGCCACCTCGCGGGGCACCGGTGGACGGGGCCCGACGATCGCCAGGTCGCCCTTGAGCACGTTGAGGAACTGGGGAAACTCATCCACGCTGAAGCGCCGGACCCAGGCGCCCGTGCGGGTGATACGTGGGTCGCGTTTCATCTTGAAGATGACGCCGTCGCCCGATTCGTTCTGCGCCAGCAGGGTCGCCTTGAGCTTGTCGGCGTTGCGCACCATCGAGCGGAACTTGTAGAAGTTGAAGACCAGCCCATTGAGGCCGACGCGCTGCTGCACGAAGAAGACCGGGCGCCCGTCCTCGATCACGATGGCGAGCGCCACCAGCAGGAACAGCGGCGCCAGCAGGATGAGCGCCACGAGGCCGCCCAGAATGTCGACCGTGCGCTTGAAGGCATAGATGCTGCGCAGGCCAAGTTCCCAGATGAGCAGCTTCCAGCGCTGGCGCAGCCGGAACAGGCGCACGCTGGCCCGCGACACCGGCAGGTTCAGGGTGCGGAACAGCTCCATGCGCGCCTGGTAAATGGACTCATTCATGCGCATTTCCAAGGCGCGGAGCGGAGAACCCCGCGCGTCAGGTCATCGGATTCTTGTGGGCCATGATTGCATCGAAGTCGGCCGAGATCAAGTAGGAAGCGATATTCTCGCGATCGCGTCGGAACTGCTCGCAGGCGATCGCGATGGCCTGGATGATGGCCAGTCCGCGGCCGTGATCGGCATCCGGCGTGCGGCTGGACGACCAGCGGAGCTGCTCCACCTGATCCCACTCGAGGCCCGGATCGCGGAACAGCAGGCGGGCCATGCGCTGGCGCACGCGCAGCTGGAAGGCGATCCGGGCCTCCGGCGGCAGGTGGCCATGGTCCACGACATTGGCGCCATGCTCGGTCACCAGCAGGCGGCCGGCGACGGCGGCGTCCTCCGACCAGCCTTCATCCAGCAGCGCCCGCTCGCAGTCCCGGGCCAGGTCCGCCACGGCGGCGTGTGTGGGGGGCACGGCGCGCGTGAGCCGCACTTCGTCGGCCGGCACATGCTCGACCAGCAGCGCCGTGCAATCGTCGGTCTCCAGGCGGAAGCCGTCGCTGCGCAGCCGCGCCAGGACGCGTGCCGGCACATCCGGGTGCGTCTCGTCGCGCAACTGGCTGGCGACGGCTTCGCCCAACGCGACCACGCCCAGTTCGTCGCTGGAGTTGAAGCGGCGCGCCTCCGTCAGGCCATCCGTGTAGAGGAACAGCGCGGCGCCCGGGGCGACGTCAACGGCGATCTCATTGGCCGCGTCATATCCGGAGCCCTTGATATCGGGCACGCCGATCGGCAGGTCGCCGCGCGCTTCGAGCGACTGGGCGCGCGCCCCACGGTGCGAAAAGAGCAGCGGCGGCGGGTGTCCGCAGTTCAGGCACTGCCACTGGCGGGTTGCGGGGCGGTAGAGGGCCAGGAAGAGCGTGGCGTAGATCTCGGGATTCTCGACCTGCCGGCGGAAGCGGACATTGAGTTCGGTGCAGATTGTGGCCGGGCCCTGCCGGGTGGCACGGGCGTTGATCAGGTCCGTGAGCATGGCCTTGAGCATGGAGGAGAGCATGGCCGGGCCGACGCCATGGCCCGAGACATCGCCGGCGTAGACCGCCAGTCCGCCATCGGCGAGGGGCAGCACGTCGAAGACATCGCCGCCGATGTTCATGGAGGGGTGATAGGCCGAACGCACCTCGAACGTTTCGGTCAGCAGCGGGTGCACGGCGAGCAGCTTGCGCTGCAGCATGCCGGCGGTCTCCAGCTCGCGCGACATGCGCTGCCGCCAGAGGCGGGCCTCCTCGGTGCGGCGCTTGAGCATCAGGGCGTTGCGCACGCGCACGACGAGTTCGCGCGGGTTGAACGGCTTGCGGATATAGTCGAAGGCGCCCAGCAGAAAGCCGCGCTCGATATCCTCGATCTCGGTGCGCGCCGTGACGATGATGACGGGAATCTCGCGCAGCAGCGGATCGCGCTGCATGGCCGCGCAGACGTCGTAGCCGCTCATGCCGGGCATGACGACGTCGACCAAGGCCAGCTCGGGGCGCGCCTTGCGGGCCAGTTCAAGCGCCCGCGCGCCGTCGGCGGCTTCCAGCACCTCGCAGCCGCGCTGGACCAGCAGGCGCTTCAGGTAGGCGCGGTTGGGCAGTTCGTCATCCACGACCAGCACGCGGCCGCCCACTTGCTCCGGCGGGAGCGGCAGGGCTGGCTCGGAGCCGGCCAGGGGTTGATGGGGCATGGCTGTCATGACGGCTGTCGCCGGAAGGCGGCGATCCATTGTGCCAGGGCGGCGGCCAACTGGCGGCAACGCGCCATGTCGCCGCTCTTGGCCGCCGTGCTGAGATCCTCGCCGACGACCGAGATCTCCGGTTCGCCCACGGTGCCGCCCATGCCCATGAGCGAATGGGCGTGCTGGCGGATGGCGGACGCATCGGCCTTCTCGACCGCGGACGGGAGGTCCTGGATGATGGCGACCATCTGCTCGACGAAGAGGGCCAGGATGTCGGCGTCCAGTTCCGTCGGGTTGACCCGGAACGGTCCCGCGCGGCGCGCCAGGTCGGGCACCAGCGGCGCGAAGCACATGTTCGCGAGCCGTGGCGGCGCGTCCGGCTTGGCGGCGATGGCGGGGTGGGACATGGGGCGGACAGAGGCCTCGACGGCGCGCTGGAGCCAGGTTTGCAGCATGCGTTCGAGCTGCTCGATGCGGACCGGCTTGGGCAGATAGTCGTCCATGCCGGCGGCCAGGCACCGTTCGCGGTCTCCGGCCAGGGCATTGGCGGTCAGGGCGATGATGGGCGTGTGCGCGTGGGCGCCCACGGCGCCCGCCCGTTCGCGCTCGAGTGCACGCAGGCGGCGCGTGGTTTCGTAGCCGTCCATCTCCGGCATCTGGCAGTCCATCAGAATCAGGTCGTAGGGCATGCGGCGCACGGCCGACAGCGTCTCGATGCCATTGGCCACGGCCGTGGCATGGATGTACCCGAGCGTGGTCAGCTGCCGCATGGC
>Ga0316226_1001890_pt1 | contig 21017 bp, 18 predicted proteins | sample TBH18017metaG_FD_206009 | JGI IMG/M metagenome (GOLD analysis project Ga0316226, IMG submission 206009) | Freshwater microbial communities from Trout Bog Lake, Wisconsin, USA - TBH18017 | ecosystem: Environmental > Aquatic > Freshwater > Lake > Hypolimnion/Profundal zone | place: USA: Wisconsin...
TGAACTCACAGAGTCCGTCGATGCACAGTTTGCCATCTGGGCGAGACCGAACCCTGTTCTCAAACGACTCTGTTCTGTCTAGCATCATGCGCAATCATTTCCGTCGTCGTGTTTAGAACCGATACCGTGAAAGTGCCCGATGATTTCTGACGCGGCGCTTGGAGTGCGGCGGCAAGGCGAAGCCGCGACGCCGCTCTGGATTGCGCCATGGAGAAAAGCGGCGCCGCCCGTTGGTTGTCGCCGCACTCCAGATGGGCGCTGCGCACGCGGCTGCGCGCTTGATATCTGCGTGCTTGATATCTGCGTGACGACGTGCTTGAATGCAAAGATGAAAGCGATGTGAGTGTTGCTGGCGACGGGACTGGTGCTGGCGGCGAGAGTCGGCGACTTGGCTGCAACAGTTTAGGTTTCCGGGTTGCCCTGCCCTCAGGTCAGTGAGGTGATTTGGAGCATGGCGGCAAACGTCATACCGCGCAACGCTGGTCTGGATTATGGCGTGGGAAAGCGGCGCCGCCCGTTGGTTGTCGCCGCACCCCAGATGGGTGTCGCGCCTACGCCGAAGGCGCAGGCTGCTGCATGATCAGCTTCATTTTGCGGCCGGGCTTGAATTTGACCACTTTGCGCGGCGGGATGCGCACCACATCGGTGGGCTTGTTGGGGTTGCGGCCGATGCGCGACTTGCGCATGGTCACTTGAAACACGCCGAAATCACGAAACTCGACGTGCATCCCCTTGAGCAGGGCTTCCGTGATGTAGTCCAGCGTGCGCTGGATCACTTCATGCACTTCCTGCTGGTTCAGGCCGATTTCATTGGCAATGCGAATCACCAGATCGCGCTTGGTCAACGCTTCGCTGGCGTTTGCTTCCGTAGCCGTTACCTTGGTGTCGTTCGTGTCCATGGTGATCTCCTTGTTGTCTTGTATCCGAAAATAACTCAGGTCAACGCTTGTTGCGCAGCAGTGACAAGTTCGGCGATTTTTGCGGCTGCCTGTTCGACGGGGAGCAGCTGAAAATCCTTGCTGGTGCGGGCTTTGACTTCCACGCCACCTTTGGCGAGTGACTTGGCGCCCACCACCACACGGAAGGGAATGCCGATCAGGTCGGCGTCCTTGAACTTTACGCCGGGGCGTTCATCGCGGTCATCCAGCAGCACATCAATGCCCTGCGCTTCCAGTTCGGCGGCCAGCTTCTCGGCGGCGGCGGTGATGGCGGCATCTTTCGGGTCCAGCAGCAGCAGCGCGACGGTGTAAGGCGCCACGGACACGGGCCAGATGATGCCGTCCTTGTCGCGGCTTTGCTCGATGACCGCCTGCAACGTGCGGGTGACGCCGATGCCGTAGCACCCCATGACCATGGTCTCGGTCGCCCCTTTTTCATTCAGGTATTTGGCCTGGAACGCTTCCGAGTACTTGGTGCCGAGTTTGAAGACATGGCCGACTTCGATGCCGCGCACCAGTCGCAGCGCGGCATTGCAGCGCGGGCAGGTATCCCCTTCGCCGACAATGACCATGTCCATGTAGTCCGTCACCCTGGCATCGCGGCTGAGATCCACATTGGCAATGTGCGTGTCCGCCTTGTTGGCGCCGCTGAAGCGGCCCGTGGCGTTGCGCAGGCTGAAATCGGCATACACCGGAATGGCAAGGCCCATCGGGCCGGCAAAGCCGACCGGCGCGTTGGTGCCCTTGCGGATGGTGGCGTCGTCGGCCAGCTCGAGTTTCTTGACGTTGAGGGCGCGCTTGAGTTTGTGCTCGTTGACGTCGCGGTCGCCGGGAACCAGCGCGGCCACAGGTTTGTCGTCGGCCAGATAGATCAGCGTCTTGATCAGTTCCGCGGGCTGACAGTGGAGGAACTTGGCGACTTCCTCGATGGTGCGGGCATTGGGGGTGGCGATCTCGGCAATGGCCGGGCACGTGGTGGCGGTGGGCGCTGGAACGGTGCGTTCCGCGCGTTCCTGGTTGGCGGCGTAACTGCACTCGGCGCATTCGACAATGCCATCCTCGCCGGCATCGGCCATGACCATGAATTCATGCGACCACTTGCCGCCGATGTCGCCGGTATCCGCTTCGACCGCCTTGGTGCGCAGGCCGCAGCGTTGGAAAATGCGCACATAGGCATCGTACATCGCCTGGTAGCTGGCGTCCGCGGCTTCCAGCGAAATGTCGAAGCTGTAGGCGTCCTTCATGATGAATTCCTTGGCGCGCATCAAGCCGAAGCGCGGGCGGATTTCATCACGGAATTTTGTCTGGATCTGGTAGACGGTGCAGGGGAGCTGGCGGTAGGAGTTGACCTCGCGGGCGATGAGGTCCGTGACGACCTCTTCGTGCGTGGGGCCGAGCGCCATCAGGCGTTCCTGGCGATCCTTGACCTTGAACATGCCCGGTCCCATGGTGGAAAGGCGGCCGGACTGTTCCCACAGATCAGAGGGTTGCAGGGCGGGCATGAGGATTTCGAGCGCGCCGGCGCGGTTCATTTCTTCACGGACGATGCGCTCGACCTTTTGCAGGGAGCGCAGTCCCAACGGCAGGAAGGTGTACAGACCGCCGGACAGCTTGCGGATAAAGGCAGCCCGCAACATCAGTTTGTGGCTGTCGATCTCCGCTTCCTGGGGATCGTCGCGAAGTGTGGTGATCAATGAACGTGTCCAGCGCATGGTGATTTGGCTCTTCCGAATTGCAAAATAAAGTGAGATAGGTGAACTTTACAGGAAACGCACGCATCCATTGCGGCGCGCACAACCTATTCCACACGAAACAAACGACTTGCGCAAGGCAATAAATTTTGCAAAACGCAAAAGTTTAATGGGCATGCAGCAAATTGGCGCGATGCGCGAAACAAGCCGGCAGCATCCGATTGTTTGCTAGGCGGATTTCCGGATCAGCGCCGGGTCGCGGTAGCAATCCTGATAGGCCTGCAGCATGGCCTGCAAATGCGCCTCCGGTATCTCCGGTGGCAAATTGTGGACGCCGGAGAAGAGATACCCGCCGTTCTGGCTGAAAATGCGGATGTTGTTTTTGACCGCTTCGTAGACAGCCGCTGCGGATGTTTCCTTACCCATGGCCACTGCGTCATACACGCCGCCGTAGAAGATGATCTGGTCGCCAAACTTCTTCTTGAGGTCGGCCGGGTGCATCCGATTGGCGGAAATTTGAACGGGATTGAAGATGTCCACGCCGCATTCGATGAGGTCGCCCAGGATCTCCGACATGGACCCGCAGGTGTGCAGGCTCACCTTCATCTTCGTCATTCTATGCCATTCCGTGAATAACCGTTTGTAATGCGGTTTGTAGATCCGCCGCCACAAATCCGGTCCGATGGTGATGCCGCGCGTGTCGCCCATGTCATCGGCGATGAGAAGGGTTTCGCAGTATTTTCCAACCGCCTGGTTCAGTTGCTTCAAATGCGCGAGGCCCACATCCACGGCCTTGTCGAGAAATTCGTGGCAGACCTCCGGTTCCGCGACCATCTGCATCCACCAGGACTGCGTGCCGCCGGGGCGGAGTTGCAGATCTTGAATGAACTCGCCGCAGGAGATTGCATAGTCGGTGTTTTCGTAAAGCCATTTGGCGTCCGCCTCCAGCCGCCGCAACAGCGCGTCTGGAAGCTCGTGCGAGGGGTTCCATTGTTCCGGCGTCGGGAATTCCGCCACCGCAAAATCCTTTCCCACCCTGGAGGCTACCGGCGGGTCAAAATAATAAGCGCCGGCTGGACAGAACGTGCGTTCATCCCACCAGCAGCCGCCATCCTCGGTTTTGCGGAATTGCCATTTTTGCGCCACCTGTAAATCGATATCCCACAACGGCAGCGATTTCCATTCCGCGGCAGCTTCCGGTCCCCAGAAGCGCGCCGGGCACATCCGCGACCCCAGCAGGATGACATCGCCGCCCATGGCCTTCAGGACGGCGGGCTCGAAGATGGCGTTGTTCATGAATGTGCAGACACGATTGGCCGGGTCGTTCACGCCCAGCAGCCGTTTCAGCTTGTGATACGCCACATTATGCAATCCGGCGGTTTCGCATCCGCCCAGTCCGTTGGGAATGCAATCCGCTGGTTTGCCGTTCAGAAAGTTTTGGACGCGTTCGCGTGAAGTCATAAGGCGCTCCGTGATTTTGTTGATTCTTCTCTGAAAATCAGCGCGATTCGTTGTGTGTCGAACTTGGGCGTTCGATCGTAGAAATAAATTCCATTCTGTTCCTGTTCCACATCAGTAAGTTGAGTATAGCAATAGCCGGCGATGTGATTGTGGGAGAGTAGGGCCTTCACCTGTCCTTCCAGTCGCGAATAGAATTCTTCCAGGTCACGCGGTCCCGCGCCGTATCCCCAGCCGGAAGCCTGTTTTTTGCGTTTTTTCTGGGGTGCCCAGCGCATTCCGCCAAATTCATCCACCAGATAGGGCTGGCCTGCGTACTCCGGTTCCTCTTTTGGGCAGTTGCGCCACACACCGGTCGCGCCGGGCGTGAGCAATTCCTTGAGTTTCGTCGGATCCTGCTCATAGGTATGCACGGTCCACAAGTCGGTCATAACGTGAATGAACCCGCTGGCATCGTTGACTGGACGGGTGGGGTCGAGATCCCGCGTAAGAGCGTATATGGCTCGAATCATTCGTTCGTAAAACTTCGGGGCAGGACGGCCGCCGGTTTCGTTAAATGGAGACCAGGCGATGATGGACGGATGGTTTCGGTCGCGGACGAGAATCTCCCGCCATTCGGTCAGGAAGTTCAAGCCCCCGGCTTCGAACGGGGTTTGGGCGTTCTCCGGCGTTGCATAACCATTGCCAAAGCTCAAACCCCAGGAGGCCGATTCGCCCCAGGTCAGATAGCCCAGTTTGTCGGCCCAATAGTGGAACCGTTCCTCGAAAACTTTTTGATGCAAGCGGGCGCCATTAAATCCCGCCTGCTGGGCGAGTTCGATGTCGCGTCGTAAGGCCTGGTCTGTGGGCGCGGTCCAGATGCCGTCGGGGTAAAAGCCTTGATCCAGCACGAGCCGGTGGTAGATGGGTTCGTTGTTCAGGAAGACTTGGCTCCCTTCAATATGCACCTTGCGCAAACCAGCATAACTTTGCACCGAATCAATCGCGTTTCCGCGGGAATCAAACACATCGAAGAGCAGGTCGTATAAAAAGGGGCTGGCGGGTGACCAAAGCTTGGGCTTTCGTCCAGCGTGGAGCACAACCGGCACAAGCTGGGCAGCCGGCACGGTAACTTCACGGATGCAATGCGTTCCATCCAAAAGCCGGGCTCGCAGCGTCATGCCGCGCGCGACGGCATGATAACGCGGCACGATTGCAAATTGCGCGCCATCCAGATCCGGCACGATATGGATGGTGTCGAGACCGTACGGGTCTACGGCCTCCATCCAGACGGTCTGCCAGATGCCGGTCACTCGGGTGTAGAAGCAGGAGTAACTGTTCAGAAGACCGGACTGTTTGCCGCAAGGTTGCGTGCCCGATCGCAGTTCGTCCTGCACATGAAGCACCAGCTGATGTACGTGGCATGGTTTCGCGAGACGTGTGATGTCGAGGACGAAGGATGCGCTTCCGCCCGTATGAATACCGGCGCATTTGCCATCTACGAACGCCTCGCAGAGGAAATCCACCGCGCCAAAGTGCAGCAAGACCTTCATGCCCGACCAGCGGCGGGGGATTTCGATGGTGCGGTGATACCACATTCGGTCAATGAAATCCGTGTGGCCGACGCCGGAGAGTTTGCTCTCCGGGCAGAACGGCACTTGGATGGTCCGGTCAAATCCTTGCCTTGCCGGAAAACCGCGCTCCACCCCCGAATGGCCGGGATCGAATGTGAAGGTCCATGGACCGTTCAAGTTGATCCAATCCTTGCGCACGAATTGCGGCCGGGGATATTCGGGGCGTGGAATGCGTGCTGAGATCGCTGGCTGTTTTGCCTTTGATTTCATGTTTTCGTTTTTGTGATTTCCCGGATGAACGTCGTTTCCGCCGGATCGTATGGCGTGCCGTCCTTGCGGAGGATTTCGTGATGCCAGACATCCGGTTCCTGTGTGCTGCCCGGGGTTTTCCAGGAAGACCAGGGATAGATGGTCATGGTCTTGCCGGCCACAAACCCCCAGTTCATTGCGCCGACATGATACTTGCGGAACAGCGGCAGATGCGTCTGGAATTTGCTGTTCTGCCGCGCCAGATATTCCGTGCAGATCAGGGGGCGGCCCGGCGCTTCGGCTTGCAACCGCTGGATCAGCTTCTCGACAATTTCGACTGCCTCATAGGAGTGGAAGGTGATGACATCCGACCACATCATGGCGGCTTCCGTCTCATACGGGCCTATATACCAGCAGCACGTCAATGGCTGCGATGGGTTGATGGCTCTCGCCCAGACATGGACATCCCGCAACAGCGGGACGCACAGCGCATCGATCCGACCCGTCTGGAACGGATTGCCATTCTCGCCGCGCTTGTACCAGATTCCCCCCGGTTCATTGTACAGATCCCACATCAGGATGCGCGGATCGTCGCGGAAATGTGTGATGACCGCCTTGACGTAGGTCTCCAGGCGTTGACGCAGGGCGGCGTCCGTGGGATAGCGCTCCAGCAGCGGCAGACCGGGGCTCTCGAGCCAGCCGGAATTGTGGACACCGGGCAAAGGTTCCGGCTGTCTGCCGATTTTCGACTCGGCCAACCAGCAGTCATCGAAAAAGACCGGCATGGTCCGGATGCCATGCGAAGCTGCGATTTTTAAAAACCGATCGACCCGGTCGAGGAACCCCTTCGGATCCTGCGCATAAGCCAGGTCGTGCATAAACACGCGGATGGTGTTGAACCCAATATTCTTCGCCCAGCTCAGTTCGCGGTCGATGGTGACCGGATCGAAGGTGTCGGACTGCCACATTTCCAATTGGTTGATGGCGCTGCTGGGGACGAAATTGCAGCCCACCAGCCACGGTTGCGCCTGATACCAGCGATTGGCCTGTTCCACGGTCCAGCGGTTCATGATCGTTTCCTTTGTGTTATGGCTATCAGTCGCATTGACACGCCGTTCCAACCGCGCCTATTATTCATGCAAATGCGCCAAACAAACATATTTGAAACCGGCAAAGGCATTCGTGAAACAAACATCATAGGTCCACGCTGCCGCGAGGGTTTCATGCCGTTGCTGGCCGCCGGCCCGCTGGCCCGGCTGGGTGTGGGGCTGGCGGGCGTCAGTCAGCTGTGCGGCAAATTTTTCATGCATCGGCCGCAGGCGTCGCTTTCGGTGATTCTGGGAACGCTGGGCGGGCGAGGACTCTTGACCACCGACGACGGTACGCGCTGGCTTGGCCCCGGCGATCTGCTGGTGGCGCCCAAGGGCATCAATCACCGGTACGAAACGGTGCGGGGTGTGGTATGGAAGGTGGCGTGGTTCAATCTGCATTGTGCCATTCCGTTTGACCGGGTGCGTGTCTGGCAGACCGATTTTCTGGAAACCCTGGCGACGGACATGCGCGATGTGACGGAGGAGGCCTCGTCCGGTCTGTTCCTGAGCACCGAAGCGCGCATGGGCAAGGAGAGCTATCTGGCGGTGCGGGTGCAGCGGATTTTAAATTATGAAAAACGGGGGCAGCAGGTGCAGCAGGAGGCCCGGCTGCAGGTGTTGTGGCGGGCGGTGCGGAACGATCTCGCGCTCCAGTGGCGTTTGCCGGAGCTGGCGCGGATTGCGGGCTATTCGCCGGAACAGCTGAACCGCATCTGCAACAAGCGCTACGGCGTGCCGGCCATGCATTATCTGACGCAATTACGCATGCAAAACGCCGCGCATCTGCTGGGGCAGGGCACGCACAAGGTTCTGTCGATTGCGGAACTGTGCGGGTATGGCAATCCGTTTGCCTTCTCCGTGGCCTTCAAGCGGCAGTATGGGGCTTCGCCCCGGAATTCTCGGGTGGCAGAGAGATGATTGAAACTCTGGCGCGCCAGCAGCAGTCCGGCCGCCAGCAGCAGTCCGGCTGCGAGTTTGTGCCAGGGCAGGTTGAGCGCCGGCGGGGCGGCGATGAGTGTGGCTGCGGTGATGGCGGCCGCTGTGGCATCGAGAATTGACCACGGTTTGGGTGTGCCTGCGGCCAGTGCGGCTCCTGCCGTCAGCAAGGCGAGTGCGATGCCGCCGCAATAGCGTGGCGCAGTCTGCCACAGCCGTTCACGGCGCGTGTGGCCTGCCACGCCGCGCAGAACAGGCGGCAGCAAGGCGAGACCGATCCCCAGCGCCAGCAGGATGCTTGCCGGCAGTGTGAGCGTGGGGAATGTCGGCATCCATCCGCGCAGAACCGTGAATGCGGCGGTAGCGGCCGCTGCGGCGCAGGGTACGACAATGCGGAAAGTGATTTGGCAATTGCGCTGCGGCAGAGCTTCGCCGCAGTAAACGCAGGTGAGGGCCTGCGACGGGGCCGGGCGGTTGCAGACGCGGCAGGCAAGGTGTGCGGAAGGTTGGAGAAAAAGGCTCATGTTAAGTGGTGCCGCCCCGAAGTTTCACTTACAACTCTTTAGGAAGCGCTCCCATGAGAAAGCGGACGATGTTCTCCTGTGTCACGATGCCGAGGACGGCGTTGGCGGCGGTGCGCACCACGATCATGGGCTGGCGGTTGAGGCGCATGATGGGGAGCAGGTCGTCGGCGGGGATGTCGGGCTGGATGAAGACCGGGGCGCTCATGCAGTCTTTGGCGGTCAGGGTCGCCGGGTTGTCCACCCTGGCCAGGATTTCCACCAGGTGCAGAATACCCACGCAGGCGCCGTCATCCGCGTCCAGGACGGGGAGGCGCGTGTGCCCGGACTTCGTGGCCAGATCGTAGCACTCCTGCAGGGTTGCTGAGTCGTGCGCATGGATGACCTGTTTGAGCGGGGTCATGACATCCATGGCGGTTTTCAACTGCAAGTCCAGCACGCGGTTGATCATCAATCGTTCGAAGGCCGAGATCTGGCCGCCTGCGGCGCTGTCCTGCACCAGCGACTGAATGTGTTCGCGCGTCACAAACAGATTGCGTTCCGGATGCGACAGGCGCGGCGAAGCCCAGCGCGTGAGGGCCATGGCCAGCCATACCAACGGATGGATGAGGCGTTCGAACATCCGCAGTAAACCGGCGAACGGCAGGCAGCGTTCGATCGGACGGCGGTTGAACCAGATCTTGGGCAGGTATTCGCCAAAAATCAACAAGGTCAGCGAAACGATACAGGCGGAGATGGCCTGTCCGGTTTCGTTCAGATTGCGTTCGGCCAGGCTTTCCGCCAGGGTCGAAATGATGACCAGCGTGAGACATGAACCCACCAGCGTGGTGCCGAGTAGGCGGGCGGTGTCGTGCAGGTAGCCTTCGATGATTTTTGCGCCGCGCGCTTGCACTCGGACCAGGTGGGTCAGGCGGTGGCGGTTGATGGAGATGACGCCGATTTCGATGCCGGCGAGAAACGCCTGTGCCAGCAGGCAGAGCAGGATGATCAGGTATTCCACGGGGATGTTCATGCGAATACCCCGGCGCCTGTTTCGGATTTGGCTTGTGGTTCCGCGGCAGGCGGGAGGCGTTCGAGTTGCACCTGCTCGATGCGGTGGTTGCGCAGCCGGCGCACGGTGGCGCGGCAGCCCTGCGCTTCCACGCGTTCGCCGGCTTTCAGGAGTTGTCCGGCATGGAAGGCGACCCAACCGGCGATGCGGTCGGCGCCCTCGGCTTCCAGATGGGTGCCCAGTTCATGGTTCACCTCGTCGAGCACGGCCGTGCCTTCCACCAGCCAGACATTGCTGCCGATGGATTCCAGCTGCGGCCTGCGCGCCACGGTTTCGCGTTGCACGCCCTTGACCACGAACTCCAGCACGTCGCCGCGCGTGACCACGCCGGCCGTGCCGCCGTATTCATCCAACACGCAGGCGATCTCGCACTGGTTGCGCTGGAAGGTGATCAGCAGATCGTCGAGCGTCACGTTTTCCGGGATAAACAACGCGGGGGTGGTGGCCTTGCGCACCTCGTGGGCCGGGTCGAGCAGATACTGCGGCACATTCAGAAACCCTTCCGTGGCGTCCGGCGTGCGGCGATAAACCGGCAGGTGGAGAAACCGCGCCTGGCGGGCGGCGGCGAGCTGCCGGTCGGGTGGATCGTCGAGGTCAATGCCGATGAGATCCACGCGCGGCGTCATGGCATCGCTGGCCTTCAGCTCGGAGAGGCGCATGATGCCGTTCACCATGGAGCGTTCCTCGGCATCCAGCACGCCCTGTTCCGCGCCCACCTGCATCATGGTCAGGAGTTCGGCGTCGTTCAGCGCCTTGCGTTCCGGCAGCAGAAACCGGCGCAGCAATCGGGAGCAGATTTCCAGCAGGCGGCTGAGCGGCGTAAATAGGCGTGTCCAGAACACCAGCAGGAAACTGAAGAACGGGGCGAGTTGTTCGGCGTGGGCGATGGCCAGGCGTTTGGGGATGAGGTCGCCGGCGAGCAGCAGCAGCACGGTGGTGGCCGGGATGGCGATCAGCGTGCTGTGCCAAGGCGCCAGCATGTGCACGACCAGGAAGCCGACGCTGGCAATGGCGACATTGACCAGGGTGTTGCCGATCAGGATCGTGGACAGCATGCGCTCCGGCTGCGACAACAGGTTTTGCAGGCGCGCACCGGCGCGCGGGCTGCGGTCGCGAATGCGCTGCGCCTGCACCGGCGTGAGCGCGAACAACGCGGTCTCGCTGCCAGAGAAGAACGCCGACAACCCGAACAGCACCACCAGCACGGTGCTGTCCAGCACTAGGAGGGACGTGTTCATTGTGGCAGCACGTTGTTCACGAACAGGCGCGTGCGGAATTCGCTCTTCTCGGCCACGACATCCAGTTCGCTGATGAACCAGCGGTCCTTGAATTGTTTGACATCGCGTACGGACATGCGGCGCAGGGGCTTGCCATCCGGGGCGAGTTGCTCGGCCCGCATGAGAAAGCCGTTTTCGCGCAGGAGCCAGATGCGCACGCCGGAACAACCGGGAATCGGCGTCGGCGGCCGGGCCAGCAGGATGTCGCAGGTACGGTTGAGCACCGAGCCTTCGCCTTCGAGCTGCACATCCTTCCACCAGAGGAAATCGAGGGTCAGGTCCAGCCACGACATGTCCGTGTCGAGCACTCGGGCGGAGAGCGCGGGCATGGGTTGCTTTTCAAGCGCGGGGCCGCCGCGCAGTTCCAGCTCGGGGATGCCATCGCGGCGGATGATGGTGAGGCACTGCTGGGTCTTGCCTTGGGCGTCCATCAGGGCGCACTGGACGCGCTGGGGTGTGGCGCCCCAGTCGACCAGCAGGCGGAAGGGATGTTCGGAGACCACGATGCCGCGCTGCTTGCGGACCGTGAGGGTGCCGTCCAGTTCCAGCGGTTCGCGCGGGAGGGTGGCCACGCAGCCGGCCAGCATGGCGGCGGCGAGGTTATTAGTTGGCAAAGGGGCGAGGGACGGATCCACTGCCTGCGCTCCACAGGGCAGGCTGGCGCAGACGGGGATAAGGCATGCAAGAAACAGATTTTTCACGGAAACACCACCTGACTGCCGCGCTGAAAGTAGCGTGGCTGCCTTTTTTATAACATGGCGATTCCGTACGGGGCAAGACTTGGCGTTTGCACGCGCCGGTTGCCGATTCCTGCTTGAGTTCTCAATCGCAACAGGTTATTCATTTCTGTGATCACAAGGGCCTCCGGCGGACCGGTTGTGCCGGACAAGGAAATCATCATGGCGTACGAAGTGCTGGCGCGGAAATGGCGCCCCAAACAGTTCGAAGACGTGGTCGGGCAGGACCATGTCACGCGTACGCTGCGCAATGCCATGGAAAGCGGGCGCATTGCGCATGCCTTCCTGTTTGTCGGCCCCCGCGGCATTGGCAAGACTACGCTGGCCCGCATTTTTGCCAAGGCCCTGAACTGCGCCAAGGGCCCGACCGCCACCCCCTGCGACGCCTGCGACATGTGCCGCGAGATCGCCGCCGGCAATTCGTTCGATGTGTTGGAAATCGACGGCGCGTCCAACAACGGCGTGGACCAGGTGCGCGATCTGCGCGATGCGGTGCAATTTGCGCCGGTGCGCGGCAAGTACAAGATCTTCATCATCGACGAAGTCCACATGCTTTCCACCGCGGCCTTCAATGCGCTGCTGAAGACCCTGGAAGAGCCGCCGCCGCATGTGAAGTTCATCTTTGCGACCACCGAGGGCGACAAGATCCTGCCGACGATCATCTCGCGCTGCCAGCGGTTCGATCTGCGGCGCATCTCCACGGCCATGATTGTCGAGCGCCTGCGCCACATCTGCACGGCGGAAAAGATCACGATCGACGAGGATGCGCTGCTGGCCGTGGCGCGCGGTGCCGAAGGCGGCATGCGCGATGCGCTTTCCGCGCTGGACCAGTTGATTTCCTTCAAGGGCGATACCCTGACCGAAGAGGACGTTTTGGCGGTCTTTGGCCTGGTGTCGCGCAAATCGCTCGAAGCGCTGGCCGGGCATGTGCTCAAGGGCGAAATGGGCGAAATGCTGAAGCTGGTGGATGCGTTTGACAGTTCCGGCAAGGATTTGCGCCGGCTGGTTGTGGAACTGCTGAGCCACTTCCGCAATCTGCTGATCTTCGAGTCCATTGGCGCCGAGGCGGCCGTGACAGCGCTGGATGCCACGCCCGAGCAATTGCGCGTGTTGCAAAGCCAGGCCGCGCTGGCCGATCCGGCGCGCCTGCTGCGCGTGGCCGAGCAACTGGTGGCGGCGGAGGAGAGTCTGCGGCATACGCTCTCGGTGCGCACACGGCTTGAGATTGCGCTGGTGCGCTGCGGCCGCGCCGCCACGGTGGTGACGATTGAGGAGATTGTGCGGCGGTTGAATGCGCTGCGCCAGAGCGAGCTGCCCGCTGCGGCTCCGGCGGCGCCGCGCGGTCCGCGTCCGGTGCTGGAAGACCCGATTGTGAAGCGCGCGCTGGAAATGTTTGACGGCAAGGTTGTTGAGGTAGAAGAGTAAGGGAACGCAAACAAATGTCCTGATGGGACGAGTGAGGCTGAAGACGTTTAGGCTGAAGGTGAGAAACCGGCGCAGTGAATGCCAATGTGCTGAGCCATGGGCAGGCATTGAATTGCCTAACAGCCTGCAGTCTAACAATCTTCAGTCTGGGCATCCACGGATGCTACGGAAAAGGAAAAGAAGTTATGGCGAACATGTTTGAACAAGTGAAGCAGGCCATGCAGATGCGCAAGGAAGCCAAGCGCATCCAGGCGGAAATCGAGAAGATCACGAGCGAATACAGCAACGGCGGCATCACCTGCGTGGTGCGCGGCGACTTTACGGTGGTGTCGATCAAGATCACGCCGGAAGCGCTCAAGGAAGTGATTGCCGGGAAACCGGAGCGATTCGACACGATGCTCCTGAATGTCGTCAATGGCGCGCTCAAGCTGGTCAAAAAGCAGACCCAGGAGCACATGGCCAAGCTGATGCAACAAAGCGGCGGCGCTGGGGGCCTTGCCGGCATGCTGGGCGGCTGAGGGACGTTCAAAATAGCAGACGTAACGAGTCTGTTACGGGAGCGGCGGCAACGGCGTGCCGCCCGCCGTGGCGAAAAGCACAGCTTTTGCAGAAGAACGGGAGGGCGCCGCGCCGTCGTCGCCATGGATGGATGCCTTACTGGCAGAGATAAGGAATCGCGTATGGGCGGAAATTCGCGCGGAATTGTAATTGCCATTATCGGGTCCGGCAGTAGCTACACGCCGATGATTGTCGCTGAAATGGCAACCCGAACCGAACGCCTTCCCATCGCGGAGATCCGGCTTTTCGATATCGATCTCCGGCGGCAGGCTATTGTTTCCGGATTTTGCCGGAGGCTGGTCGGTGACAAACTCAACCTGACCTCTCCGGCCTCGTTGCATGCTGCGGTCGATGGCGCGTCGTTTGTGCTGAGTCAGTTTCGCGTCGGCGGCACGTCCCTGCGACACAAGGATATCCTGCTCGGCACAAAATACGGGGTCATTGGACAGGAAACAACCGGCATTGGCGGTTTTGCCAAAGCCCTGCGCACCATTCCGGCCACGCTCGAGATTTGTGCGGCCATGCGCAAGTATGCGGATAATAATGCCTGGCTGCTCAATTTCACCAACCCTTCCGGAATCATCACGGAAACGGCTTTGAAATATGGCGGAATCCGTTCGCTGGGTCTCTGCAATGCCCCGTTTGGCTTGCGGGGGTCCATCGCCGAAAAATTGCATGCCCGGCCGGAAGATGTTCTCGTTGACTATGCAGGCGCCAACCACCTCGGTTGGGTGCGCCGGGTCTTGCTCAAAAACAAGGATGTTTCCGATCGCGTTCGCAGGGCGCATGTCACGCATCTCGCCGCCAACATTCCCGGTACGGATTCGGATCCGGTCTTCCGCCGGATCATATCGCTTCCCTACAACAGCTACCTCGACTATTTCTATTACGAAGATGCCATGCGCGCAAAGATCCGGAAGGCCAAGCTGTCGCGCGCCGAGGAGGTTGCGAAAGTGGAGAAAACGCTCTTCCGGAAATATGCCAGCCCGGCGACGCGGGGAATGCCCGACGACTTGAAGAAGCGCGGGGGCGCCAGTTACAATCTCGTGGCCGCCGGCGTGATCGAGTCCATCTCCCGGGACTTGAACGATATCGCCATTGTCAACGTCCAGAACAATGGCGCGATCGAACACATTGAGGACAAGGCCGTCGTTGAAGTCACCTGCCGGGTCTCCGCGACGGGCGCAACGCCGCTTTTCCGGGGCGCGCTGCCGCCGCAGTTCCGGGGACTCCTGCAGGTGGTCAAAGCCTACGAAGAGCTCACAGTTGAAGCCGGGGTGCATGGCGATCTGGAGTCCGCCCTGCAGGCTTTGATTGTCCATCCACTGGGGCCGACCGCCAGCACGGCCTCTGCACTGCTGAAGGAACTGTTGCAGATCAACGCGCGTTACCTGCCACAATTCCGCAAATCCGCCATCCAGAGGTTTTTCAGGAAATGAGCGTGAAATTCATTCTTGGCGTGGATGGCGGCAACAGCAAGACCGAATGCGCCATTCATGAGATTGGCGGCAGCCGGCGCCTCGGCGCGCGTGGGGTGGGGTCCAACCACGAAATGCTGGGTTTTGAAACTGCCGGTCTCGCGATGCGCGCGGTCGTGGCGGATGTTCTGAAACAAGGAGGTATCTCGCCGGCCGACATTGCCGCCGCCTGTTTTGCCATGGCCGGCATGGATGTGCCGCCCGACCGGGATGGCATCCGCACCCACATGGTTGAGCCGTTGGGATTGTCCTGCCCGTTTGTCATCTGCAACGATGCGTTTGCTGGCTTCAGGGCCGGGTCGAGTCGCGGCATCGGCATGTGCGTGAGCGTGGGTACCGGCATTACATTCTGCGGGAAGAACCAGGCCGGCGAAGTGCTGCAATTCGAACAGCCATGTCCGCTCGGCATGGATGCCCTGATCCGGAACGCCCTGATGTCTGAATATCTGGGCATTGGTCCGAAGTGTGGTTTCACTTCGGCCTACCTCCAGGCGCTTGGACTGGAGACGTTGGAGGAGTTCTTTTTGTCGCTGTATGCGCAAAGCCGGAAATTTGCTAAGGCGATCGAACCGATGCGGATCATCGAAGCGCGCCGGGCCGTTTTACATCCCACCATGTTCAACGATCCGGCCACCTGCGCCCTGCTGCAGAAATTCGCGTGGAGTCTTGCGGACGTTTTAGGCGGTCTGGGCGGCCGGTTGCGGTTCGGGTCGTCCGAGTTCGATCTGGTCCTCTCCGGCAGCATCCTGACTCGGGGAAGACATCCTGCGCTCAACGACACCCTCATTGCCAGCATTGCAAAATCATTTTCCGGTGCCCGCGCGGTGGTTGTGGATGGTCTCCCGGTGGACGGCGCCCTGCTCATGGCTGCCGACCTGCTGCGTCCGGGTGCTTCGATCACGGCGTGAGTGGCAAGATTCACCGCAGAGGACACGGACGCACGGAGCCGGACGATATGGTTGACAAATGAACAATGAAAAATGACCGGAACACCTTCCCATGACCAACGCACTTGACAGGTTGATCCGCGCTCTTTCCCGACTGCCCGGTCTGGGGCGGCGCTCGGCTGAGCGCGCGGCGCTGGCGCTGGTCCGGCGGCCGGATCTGCTGTTGGACGATCTGGTGCTGGCCTTGCAGCAGGCGCGGCAGAATTTGCGCTGCTGCGATCGTTGTGGGGCATTCACTTCAATAGACGCCAATCCCTGCGCGCTTTGTACGGATGTCAGCCGCGACGATACGCTCCTGTGCGTGGTCGAGGAGCCGGGCGACATTCTTTCCATCGAACGCTCCGGCGGATTCAAGGGTCGCTACCACGCGCTGATGGGCAGACTCTCGCCGGCCAGGCAGACCGGTCCCGCCGAGTTGCGCCTGCAGGCCCTGGCCACGCGCGTGGCTGCGGGTCAGGTGCGAGAGGTGTTGCTGGCGCTCAGCACCGATATGGAAGGCGATGCCACTGCCGGTTTCATTGCGGAAATGCTGCGGCCTCGCGGTGTGCGCGTCACGCGCCTGGCCTTCGGCCTGCCTGCGGATAGCGGCGTGGGTTACTCCGATGCGCTGACGCTAAAACGGGCAATCGGTGGGAGAATGGACGTGTAGCGCGGACGCGGGTTTCTGTGTTCAGGTTTTAGTGTTCAGGTGAAAAAAGTTCTTGGTTCTTGGTTCTTTGTTGGGCATGCTGAGCTCTGAACCCGCTGTCTTTTGACTCTGAAAGGCACATATCCATGAACTCACCCCGTACCTTCTGGGCCATGTATGGCATGGCCATCCTGATTGCGGTTTCCGGCTTTGCCGTGGCGTATCACTTTGTCGGTGCGCCACCGCCGCGTACCTTCCGGCTCGCGGCTGGCGCCAAAGGCGGCGCGTATTACCAATTTGCCCAGCAGTATGCGGATTTCATGGCAAAACCCGGGCGCGACATTCATGTGGAAATTGTGGAGACGGCGGGGTCGATCGAGAATCTGCGCTTGTTGCACGACCCATCCCCCAAAGGCGTGGATGTGGCGTTGGTGCAGGGTGGTGTGATTGACACGAACACGGCGGCAGGATTGGTCGGTCTGGGGTCGGTCTGCTACGAGCCGCTCTGGGTCTTTCATCGCGCCAATACGAACTTTCCGCTGTTGTGCGATCTCAAGGGCCATGCCATTGCCGTGGGCCCGGAGGGCAGCGGCACACGTCCCCTGGCGCTGAAACTGCTCGCGGCCAACGGCATTCAGGAGCAGAACAGCAAGTTGCTGCCGCTGGGCGGCAGCAATGCGGAGGCGGTCTTGCTCGACGGGCGCGTCGATGCGCTCTTTACCGTTGCTTCGGTGGAGGCGCAATCCGTGCAGCAGTTGTTGACGAATCCCCGCCTGACGCCGATGAGTTTTTCCCGCGCCAATGCGTATGCCCGCCGTTTCCGCACGCTTTCGGCGATCCGTCTGCCGGAGGGCATTGAGGATCTGGAGCACAACGTGCCGCAGGCGGATGTGCGGTTGATTTCGCCAGCCGCTTCTTTGGTGGCCCGGGAATCGTTCAATCCGGCGCTGGTGGACCTGACGTTGCAGGCGGCCACCAGTGTGCATGCGTCAGGTGATGTCTTTGCCGAGCCGGGCGTCTTTCCGTCACGGCTGTATCTGGATGTTCCGCTCAGCCGCGATGCGGAGCGTTATTTCAAACTGGGTCCGCCGGTGTTGCAGCGATATCTGCCCTTCTGGGTGGCGAACACCGTGGATCGCATCAAGGTCATGATCGTGCCATTCCTGGTGCTGCTGTTGCCGCTGCTCAAGGTCGTGCCGCCAACCTTCCGCTGGCGCATTCGCAGCAGAATCACGCGCTGGTACCGGGAACTCTATGCCATTGACGCGCGCATCACCATGGCGGACGCCGCCACGACGGATGTGCTGCTGGCCGATATTGACCGGGTCGAACGCGAAGTGATTCGAATCTCCGTGCCACTCGGTTATGCCGACCAGCTTTACAACCTGCGCTCTCACATTGCGCTGGTGCGCGAACGCATCCTGGTGCGGCGGCGCGCGTGCATGAAAGGGTAAGGCGCGACCGCCGGGCGCGCCGATTGGCAACGGCGAGTTGGCTCGCCGGTGCGCAACAGGTTCGCGGCGGGGCCAAGCCTACTCCGCCGTAGCCAGCCGCTCCGGCTGTGAAGTCTGGACGGCCCCGCCGCAACCTGAGATGCGTTGCCGGCGCGCCACATCTCACAAGCGCCCGATCATTTCCAGCCGCCTGACCAGTTCCAGGCAGATGCCGGCGGACATGGCGGCGGCGTGTTTGAGGAAGACGTGGAAGTCGGGGACGCCGTTGCCTTTTGCAGGCACGTCGCTGAGCGCGCGCAGGATCAGAAACGGCACGTGGAAACGCGTGCAGATCTGGGCAATGGCGCCGCCTTCCATGTCCACGCTCCGCACCTCGTTGCGGAAGCGTTCGCGAATTTGCGCGACCTGTTCCAGTTGGGCGATATGCGAATCCGCGGAGCCGAGCAAGCCGTGGTGGCAGGTGTGCGGCACGCTGCCGGCGGTTACGAGACCATCGAACAGGGTCAGCAGCCGCGCGTCGGGATAAAAGCGCGCCGGTTCGCCGTGCATCTGCCCGGGCGCGAGCCCAAACATCGTGAGATCCACATCGGTATAGACCACTTCGCGTGGCACCACCAGATCCAGTACCCGTTGGTCGGGCTGCAGTCCGCCAGCCGAACCGATGTTGATCACGCAGCCGACATCGAAAACGGAGAACACCACCGCCAGTGTGCAGGCGGCATTGGCCTTGCCCACGCCAGACAACGCGATCACGATTTTTTGGTCGCCGTGGCAGGTCTCGTGCAGCACAGTATTGCAATGGCATTTTTCGGCAACGTCCGGGAAGAGCGCGAGCAGGGCATCGCGTTCCTCCGGCATGGCGGCGATGATGGCAATGGTCTGTCGCATGCGTAAAATATAGCACATCGCAGAAGCGGCGTCCCCGCCGCTTCAATTGCGGGCAGACCTCTCGCGTATCGACGGGTTTGCCATTGACGGAAACGCGACGTGGACTGCGCGTCTACATCAATACATCTGCTTGGCGACAAGCCGCGTGTTTGCGACAATACCGCCCATGAGCACGAACCAAACTGCATCGAACTTCACCGGTCATCGCCGGTGGTGTGTGTTGCTTGCCGTGGGGCTGCTGAGCTTATTTCCATGCTGCTCGGCCATGGCCGAAACCGCGCCGACCAACAGCGCGCCGGCGCAGGTTGCCTCAAACATCGTTGACCGCGTGGCGGCGGAGACGGCGGACAAGGATTTGGTCTACGACGACATTGCCGTGTTCACCGAGGCCTTGATGCTGGTCAAGCGGCAGTATGTGGATGAAAAAGCTTTTCGAGACCTGATTTACGACGCGATTGACGGCATGCTGGTCTCGCTGGATCCGCACAGCGGGTTCCTGCAGCCGCAGCAGTACCAGGAACTGCGCGAAGACACCAGTGGGCATTTTTCGGGCATCGGCATCCACGTGGGCATCAAGGATGGCTGCGTTGTGGTACTGGCACCCATTGACGGTTCGCCGGCCCAGCGCGCAGGTTTGATGTCTGGCGACAAGATCGTGAAGATCGACGGTCGGTCCGCGCTGGGCATCTCAATGGATCAGACGGTGCGCTGGTTGCGCGGCGCAAAAGGGACCAGCGTCACCTTGACGATTGATCGTGAAGGGCGTGACCCGTTCGATGTGACGTTGACCCGCGACGACGTCAAGGTGGAGAGCGTGAAGGGTGTTCGCATCTTGCGCGACGGGGTGGGTTACATCCGGGTGACGCAATTTGGCGAGAAATCCGGGCCTGATTTTGGCAAGGCGCTGAAAACGCTACTGGATCGGAAAATGACGGCGCTGGTGGTTGATTTGCGCGACAATCCGGGCGGATTGCTCAGCACGGCCGTGGAGATTACGGGCACGCTGCTGCCCCAGGGCGCGAAAATTGTCTCGGTGCGTGGCCGTGACGGGTCGCATGCCGAAGAACAGTATGACGCCGAAGGATCCCTGCACGTCGCCGATCTGCCGGTGGTTCTGCTGGTGAACGGCCACAGCGCCAGCGCAGCCGAGATCATGGCGGGTGCCCTGCAGGATCATCACCGCGCCGTGATCGTGGGCGAGACCACGTTTGGCAAGGCATCGGTGCAAAACGTCCTGCGCCTCACCACGCGGCCGGAGTGCGCGCTGCGGCTCACGACTGCGTATTACTACACGCCGGTCGGCCGCATGATACACGGCAAGGGAATTACGCCGGATATTTCAATCGCGATGCCATTGTCCGTCTGGCATCAGGTGCAGATCAAACGCGCATATGATGAAACGCCCGATGCTTTCCCGGCGGCCGCCCGTGAGTCGGTTGAGAATGTCGAGGACAAGCAGCTCGCCCGTGCTATGGATATCGTGATTGGAGTGCGGGTTTTAAAAGAAAAATAGGGGAAGCCCTCCAGTCATCGGTCATTGGGGGAGCAACTTCTTGTCACTGACGAATGACGATTGGCCGCTGACGAATGACCATGACAATTCTTGGCATAGAAACCTCCTGTGACGAAACCGCCGCGGCCGTTGTGCGCGACAGCCGGGAAGTGATTTCCAGCGTGGTGTACAGTCAGGTGTCGCTGCATCAACCGTATGGCGGCGTGGTGCCGGAAATCGCCTCGCGCAGCCATGTGGAGAAGTTGCCGGGGGTGATTTCGGAAGCTGTCCGGCGTTCGGTGCTCGGTGTTCAGTGTTCAGACGGGAAGTCTAAGGTCGCCGACGTTTGCCAAGATGCTCCTCCGACCACTGACCACCGAACACTGAACACTTTAGCCGACTGGTCTACCATCGATGCCATTGCCGTCACCTATGGTCCCGGCCTTGCCAGTTCGCTGATCGTTGGATTGGCGGCGGCCAAGGGATTGGCGCTGCGATTGCACAAACCGCTGATTGGCATCAACCACATCGAGGCGCACATCCATTCCGTTTTTTTGAGCGCCGGAGCACCGATGCCGGAAGAGTCCTATCCATTGCTGGCGCTGGTGGTTTCCGGCGGACATACCCTGCTGGTGGACGTGCCGC
>Ga0316226_1001892_pt1 | contig 21000 bp, 13 predicted proteins | sample TBH18017metaG_FD_206009 | JGI IMG/M metagenome (GOLD analysis project Ga0316226, IMG submission 206009) | Freshwater microbial communities from Trout Bog Lake, Wisconsin, USA - TBH18017 | ecosystem: Environmental > Aquatic > Freshwater > Lake > Hypolimnion/Profundal zone | place: USA: Wisconsin...
CCAGTAACCAACAAGTAACACCTCACTGCACATTTTCGTAATATTCAGGCCACAAAAACCCCGTTTTTAACCCCTGAAACCCCAGATTCGGTACAAAATCGTCCCAACTCGCGCCCCTCTGACTCCGAAGCCAGGTCGTAACTGCAATCGCCAGGCAAACTGCCAATATGGGTGCCCAATACCTCATGCTTCCAGCCTGCGCAAAGCACTGCTCTGCGGTTCCGTCCCTGCTCATTGCAGAGCAATTCCAGAATCAAGCTCGACCGAGCTACCGCGTCATCTCTTCCACGGTCGCAATCATCGCCTTGATATTTTCCGTTGGCGCTCCCGGAGGCATCCCGCCTCCGCAAGACACAATCACACGCGACCGGTCGTCCAATGCATTCAACATCTCCGTCACCGCGCGTTTCACGTCCTCAGGCGTTCCATCAGCCAGTACATCGCGCGGCGGAATATTGCCCATCAGCGCAATCCTGTTGTTCGTCCAACTCTTCATCTCCGTCAGCGTATGCTGAACGCCAAAGTTCAATAGGTTGATGCCCACCGACTCCAGCAAAGGCGCGCTTGCCTTGCAGGGCGCATCGTTATGGAAAAACTTCACCGTCACATCCGCGCTATAAGCGCGCTTCAGGTAAGGCAGCCCGAACGTCTCAAAGTCCCGCCGGCCGATAAATCCAACAATGTCGTCCAGTAGAAATATCCCGTCGATTGAAGGAAACATCTCACGCTGATACGCAATCCAATCCACCAGAAACTCCGTAACAATGTCGAGCAGCCTGTGCATCAATTCCGGCTCCGTCTTCAGAGCCTCCATAAACTCCGGCGTGCCCATCAGAAATGAAGCGATATTCAGCGGTCCCCGCGCCACCGCAAAGCGAATCTTGTGCCCTGACTTTTCAATCTCCGGCTGCAGGTGCTGCAGCCTCTTGATCACAAACGGCAACAAACCATGCTTGCGCACGTCTGGCTTTTCCAGTCGCTCCACATCCGCCGGCGATAGCAGAACTTTCTTCGCAAATGGAAATTCATTCTCGCCCCACATTGAGACTGCCCCAAACGCCGAAGGCTCCGTGCACATCCCATATTCCGACCAAAACCCCGGCAGAAACATCGTCTCCGGAAAGCTCTGAATGGCCTTTAGATTGTCGTCCAAGAAACAGCGCTCGTCGGTAAAGTAATCCAGAATCGTGTGGCCCGCCCAATTCGGCAACCACGGACTATCGATAATAAAAGCCGTTGGCAGAGGATGAACTGACTCTCCGCGTACAACTGAAACCAGCGCATTCCATTGCCGATCATTCATAACTAACCTTCACCTCATTGCAAACTATGCATAGATAGCAAATCAAAAGGCATCCTGCGCCCTGTTCCGCGGTCTTTCATCTTCTCCGCCGCGCCGCTTCCACATACAAAACGGCATACTCGCGCGCCGGTTGCTCCCAGCCAAAATTGCGCTCCATCCCATTCAACATCAGCCGCCGCCAGCCAGCTTTATTGCGAAATGCCTCAAGCGCCCGGTCAACGGTAGCCAGCAGATCCACCGCCAGCAAACTATCGAACTTGAAGCCCGTCCCGGTCCCTGCCTTCGCGTCCCATTCTTCAATCGTGTCGTCCAGTCCGCCTGTCGCCCGCACCACCGGCACCGTCCCATACTTCAACGAGTAAATCTGGTTCAGCCCGCAAGGCTCATACTTCGACGGCATCAGGAACATGTCGGAACCCGCTTCAATCTTGTGCGCCAGCGCATCGTCATAGCGAATCTGCACCGCCACATTCCCCGGACTACGGAAAGCCCAACTGCGGAAGAACCTCTCATACAGCGGCTCGCCTGTACCCAGCGCCACTACGGCCACATCCCGCGCCGCCAGTTCCTCGGCAATCTCCGCCACAAGGTCAAAGCCCTTCTGTGTCGCAAACCGCGATACGATCCCGATCACCGGCGTCGATTCTGGAACCTTCTCCAGTCCAAATGCTTCAAGCAGGTCCGCCCGGCACGCTTGCTTCCCCTTCAAGTCCTTAGGCGTAAAGTGCTCCGCCAGGTTCTTGTCCGTCGCTGGATCCCATTGCGCATAATCCACGCCGTTCAAAATCCCGCGCAGGTCCGCCGCCCGTCCCCGCAGCACACCATCCAGGTGCTCGCCGAACTCCGCCGTCTTGATCTCCTCGGCATACTTGCGGCTCACCGTCGTCAAAATGTCTGAGTACACCAGCCCGCCCTTCAAGAAATTGAAGTCGTCGAACTGCTCCACCTTGTCCATCGTGAAGATATCCCAGGGCAGCAGCAGCCGCTCCGTTGTCACCGGAGGAAATCTCCCCTGGTAACCCGCATTGTGTATCGTCAGCACAACCCCGGCGCCTTTCAGCAGCGGGTCCGCCGCATACACCGTCCGCAGGTAGATTGCAATCGGCGCCGCCTGCCAGTCATGGATATGAAACACATCCGGGACGCCAAGTTGTTTCGTCGCCTCCAGCACGGCACGGCAAAACAGTCCAAAGCGTTCGGCGTTGTCTGGATAGTCACCGCCCTTGGTGCCGTAGAGTTCCGGCCGGTCAAACAGTTCCGGGCAATCCACAAAGTAGAACTGCACCCCGTCCCGCCTGCCACCGTCCACGATACCCACAAAGCGGTTGTAATGCTCGAAGGGGATCGTGATCGACCGCACTGCGTATTTCAACTCACCCTCGATGTGCCGCCGCACCCGCGCATAGAGAGGCAGATACACCGTTACACGATGCCCTAGTTTCGCGAGTTCCGGCCCCAGCGCGCCCACCACGTCGGCCAGTCCGCCGGTCTTGGCAAACGGTACGCACTCTGATGCGGCAAAGACTATCTGCATCTTGCAATCTCCTTCACCTGGCACTCAAATCGGCCTGCAAAGCAGACCGGCTCAAAGGGCAAGTCTACTACGCCAATTCTCCTGCTCTCTCCAATGTCTAACGTCCACTGCTCCCCCCTCGCAATCCTCCTTGGCCAAAACAGGCTATACACTCGTATCTTGTCTGCAACTGCTCTTTCGACAATCAAGAGGGGCCCAACAACCGACTCCCCCTCCCCCTCTTCTCAACCACCCGGAAGAGTGCGAAATCCAATTTTGAATTGCCTTGTATGTATTTTTTAGTTTCTTTATATTGGTTTTAACCATATACTGTATTTGCTTTTACTTGCGGAATTGGCGCGGCAGGCCTTGCAAGTGCCGGTTTTCCGGCGTCTGGAATGGGATTCTCACGTTTTTCCCTCCAGAAATCGCCCCTGCCCAATGGAGGCTTAATGGAACCCGGTGCAACAACTCTTCGCGAAATCTATGGCCAGCCTGAGGTTTGGACACGCTGCCTTCAGGCATTGGACGCCCTCGACATCAACCCGCTCGTCGGAGACAAGCATCCTCTCTCGCACCAGTGGATCTTCGTTGGCTGTGGCACCAGCTACTATCTGGCCCAGGCCGCAGCGGCTTCCTTCACTTCGCTGACCGGCATACTAGCCCACGCCATACCTGCCTCTGAGATTCTTCTCTTCCCAAAGCTCGTTATCCCTGCGGAATCCTCGTCGATCTTTCCAGTACTCATCTCGCGCTCCGGACATACCTCTGAAGTTCTGCAAGTTGCTGAAGTCCTCAATCGCCGCGGCATCTCGTTTCTAGCCGTCACTTGCGACGGCAATGAACTGGCCCAGCTCACGCCCCGTGTCCTCAAGCTTCCCGTCACGGAAGAGAGCACGGTGATGACCTCTTCATTCACCTCCATGCTCATGGCTTTGCAAAATGTTGCCGCGCGCATCGCCAGCCAGCAGGAGTTTCTTGACGCTCTACATACGCTGCCTGCCGCCCTCGCCGTGCTGCTTCCCGTCTACGGGCCGCAGGTCGAGCAGTTCTCCCACCGCTCCTTTGACGACGTCGCCTTTCTTGCTCAAGGCGCGCTCTACCCTATCGCCTCTGAAACCTCTCTCAAGGTCATGGAGTCATCTTCCAGCTACGCGCAATTCTTCCACACCCTCGAATTCCGCCACGGCCCCAAGTCCATCGTCTCTGAGAATGTTCTCGTCGGTGCCCTGCTTTCGGAGTCCGGCAACGCTGAAGAAAGCGCTGTCCTGCTTGAGATGAAGCAGCTCGGTGCCTGCACCCTGGCCATCGCGAACAGCATTTCGCCGCAGGTTCGCGCCTCCGCTGATCTTGCTATTGAACTCGCTCTGCCCGTCCCTGAGCTGGCCCGCCTCATCGTCTATATTGTTTGGGGACAGTTGCTCGGCAGTTACATGGGACTACGCAAAGGGCTCAATCCAGACTCTCCGAGAAATCTCAGCCGTGTCGTCACCATCGCAGGATAGAACGAAATGAAGAAGCGCTTCGATGTCACCATCGCCGGTGAGATCAACCTTGACCTCATCCTCTCTGGACTGCCTGAAGTCATGCCATTGGAGCGTGAATTGATGGCCAGCGCCTTTCAGCTCACGCTCGGCAGTTCCTCGGCCATCCTTGCGCACAACCTTGCCGCGCTCGGCCTCTCCGTGGGCTTCATCACCCGCCTCGGGGACGACCCGCTTGGAGCTATTGCCCTCAATCGCCTCTCCGAGAAAGGCGTCGATCTCGCCTGCGTCAAGCGCGTCACCGGCGGACCCTCCACCGGCGTCACGATCCTGCTCACGCATGAGAGCAAGCGTCACATCCTCACTTATCCGGGAACCATGGCCGAGATGTCCGCGGAAGACCTCGACATGACGTACCTTGCCTCCGGCCGTCACTTCCATCTCTCCTCGCTCTTCCTCTTGAAAGCCCTGCAGCCCCATCTGCCTGCCGTCTTCCGGCAACTCAAGGCTGAAGGTCTCACCCTGTCGCTCGACACGAACGACGACCCTGACAACCTCTGGGGTCCGCCGCTTGACGAGTTGCTCGGCATCGTCGACATCTTCCTGCCCAACGACGACGAAGCCTGCCGCATCACCGGGAAATCCGACCCCGAGAGCGCCATTGAAGTCCTGGCCGCCCGCATCCCGCTCGTAGCCGTCAAATGCGGAAAGCGCGGATCGCTCGTGCAGAAAGGAAGCCAGCGCTGGCTCGTCCCCGCGCAGCCAGTCACTCCCGTTGACACCATTGGTGCCGGAGACAGCTTCAACGCTGGATTTCTGGCCGCCTTCCTCCGTGGTGAGTCGCCTCAAGCCTGCGCAGCCTTCGGCAACCGCACCGCCGCACTCTCTACCCAGCGCCCCGGCGGAACCGAGTCCTTCCGCGACCCGATACTGACCCGCGAATTTGTCGCACAAACTCGCTGAACAAGCCCGTGCTCGCCAATTATCATTGGTGCGTTGCGCCAAATCGCCAACAGGTCGCGGCTTCCGTTCCAGCGCATGCCGCTGAATCATGCTCCGTGCATCACGCTGCAGATTTCTTTTTGTCGTAAGCTTCGGATTTCAACAACGACCTTGGGCGCTCACATTTGTCGGCCTGAGCATCGCACTAACTGAAAGGGAGCCCTAGCCCACTCCACCACCGGGCATTCTCACGCCATGAAAATTGCCATCAAGCTGATCTTCGCCTCCGCCCTCGCTCTTGTTTTCATTGCCACATCCACCGCGCAGACTGCCCCCGCGCCCCATTCCTTCCGCGTTGAAGGCGGCAAGTTCCTCCTCGATGGCAAGCCCTTCCAGATCATCTCTGGTGAAATGCACTCCCCGCGCATTCCCCGCGAGTACTGGCGCGCGCGTCTGCAAATGGCCAAGGCCATGGGCCTCAACACCGTCACCGCCTATGTCTTCTGGAACGAGCATGAGCTAAAGCCCGGTGAGTTCGACTTCACCGGCCAGCATGACGTCGCCGAGTTCATCCGCGAGGCGCAAGCCCAAGGTCTCTACGTCATCCTCCGCCCCGGCCCCTATGTCTGCGCTGAGTGGGAGTGGGGAGGCTACCCCGCATGGCTCCTCAAGCAGCACGGCATCGTCGTCCGCAGCTCTGACCCTCTATTCATGCAGCCTGCCAAGCGCTGGCTCAATCGCCTCGGCAAGGAACTTGCGCCCCTGCAAATCGGAAACGGCGGACCCATCATCGCCGTGCAAGTTGAAAACGAGTACGGATCCTTCGGCAAAGACCACGAATACATGGAGCAGATTCACCACGCCATCCTCGACGCAGGATTCAACAAGTCGCTCCTCTACACTGCCGACGGTGCAGACGAGTTGCCGGATGGCACCCTTCCTGAGTTGCCTGCAGTCATCAATTTTGGACCCGGCGCAGCCAAACATGAGTTCGCCGCACTCCAGAAGTTCCGCCCCCAGGGCCCGTTCATGAATGGCGAGTATTGGGCCGGATGGTTCGATCACTGGGGTGAAAAGCACCATACCACCAATGCCAAACAGCAGTCCGAGGAACTCGCCTGGATCCTCTCCCAGGGCTATTCCATCAGCATCTACATGTTTCACGGCGGCACCAGCTTCGGCTGGATGAACGGCGCCAACATGAACCGCGGCAAGTACGAACCGGACGTCACCAGCTATGACTACGACTCTCCGCTTGATGAGAGCGGCCGTCCCGCCGCCAAATACAGCCTCTTCCGCGAAGTTATTGCCAAGGCTACCGGAGTTACTCCTCCTCCGGTCCCGGCCACTAATCCGACTATCTCTATCTCTCCTACAAAAATGACGACGTCTGTCTCGCTCTGGCGAACTTTGTCACGCCCTGTAACTTCCCCGCAATTACTCACCATGGAAGATCTCGATCAGGCCTACGGTTACATCCTCTATCGCACCACCGTCGTTGATCCCGCGCAAGGCGATCTCGTCCTCGATGAACTACATGACTACGCCCAGATCTATGCCAACGGAAATCTCCTCGGCACGCTCGATCGCCGCCTCGGCCAGAGTCATCTTAGCGTCGATCTCAAGGCTCCCAACACCCGCCTGGACATCCTTGTTGAGAACTCCGGCCGCGTTAACTTTACTACCGCCATGCGCAACGAGCGCAAGGGAATCACGAAGCAGGTCACTCTGGCAGGCAAGCCGCTTACTGGATGGGAGATAATCTCACTGCCCATGAAGGCCCCGCAAACACTGGCCTTTCAATCCAACGCGCAATGCTCCGGCGCCTGCTTCTATCGCGGCGTCCTGCAGGTTGATCACCTCGGCGACACCTTCCTTGACACCAGCAGTTTTGCCAAGGGGTTCGTCTGGGTAAACGGCCATGAGCTCGGCCGCACTTGGAACATCGGACCGCAAAAGACGCTCTACCTCCCCGGCGCATGGCTCAAGAAAGGCGCCAACGATGTAATAGTCTTTGACCTCAATGGCGCTCCCGGCAGAGTCATTGAAGGCAAGGCATCGCCAATACTCGACGGCCCAGTTGAAGCGAAGCAATAGCGCTCCGGCTTTTGCTAGTATGATGAGTTACAACAAGGCAGGATGAAGAACATGCAAGCCGGTACAAAAAACGGAAGCGATATGCTCATCGATGAGCGCCGCCAGCACATACTCACTCTGATTCAACGGGATGGAAGAGTACTTATCTCGCAGTTATCTGACGCGCTTGGTATCTCGCGTATCACTATCCGCAAAGACCTGGACCAGCTCGCATCCAAGGGGCTGGTCCGGCGTACACACGGAGGAGCACTCTCCGCGCAAGGCAGTTCCCTGCTCGACCCAACCCTGCGTGAAAAGGAACAGAAGCAGTCAAGAGAGAAGGAGCGCATCGCCAGGGCTGCTGCCTCCCTCGTGTCTGAGGGCATGTGTGTCCTGCTTGACTCCGGTACCACCACAACCGCAATCGCCCGCCATCTGCGTCACTTTGCCCACCTCACCGTCATCACCAATGCCGTCAACATCGCCACTGAGCTGGCTGGCACTGACTTTGAAGTCATCCTCACCGGCGGCACCTTGCGCAAAAATTCCTTCTCACTCGTCGGACCGCTCGCTGAGGATGTGCTCCACGGCGTTCATGCGGACATTCTCTTCCTCGGCGTGGACGGATTCGATGTCAAGACCGGCGTCATGACGCCCAACCTCCTCGAGTCCCGCGTCAACCGGGCCATGGTCAACGCCGCCACGCGCGTCGTCGCCGTCTGCGATTCCACCAAGTTCACCTGCCGCAGCCTGGCGCTCATCGCGCCCACCGCGGCCATTCACATGGTCATCACGGATAACCAGCTCGGCGATCAAGACATCGATGCCCTCACCACTGCCGGCGTCGAAGTCGTTCGCGTCTGACACGATACTTGCGCGGGTAGGACTGAAAACTCCTACCCGCCACACCCATCCGCATAAGCGCGCAGCACCTTCCGGATGCGATCGATAATCAGCGCATGAGCTTCTGCGCGCAACCGCCCTGCGCGCACTGCAACATATTGCTCTGGCAAAAACGTGCTCAGCAGTGTCTCCGGAATCTCCACCCGCTCCAGATTCTCCATCAGCTTTGTCACTGCTTCCTTCACGCGTGGAGTGCTCCAGTAGTACCTCACCCTGTCGCTATAGCTGTAGCGCCGCAACAGGCGCATGCTCTGCTCATCTCCCGTGTAGTGGTGCTCCCAGTGTCGGCGGTCCTCCGTCATCGTGCGCTCCAGCACATCCATCAGCCGCGCGCAGCGTTCCGGCTCCACCAGTTCCGCTTCAATCAGGCTGAGTGCCTCCAGAGCCTCGCGCATTGCAAAGGTCAGCGCTGGACCAACCTTCAAAATCGCAAACCCGTCGTGTACCAGCCGCCTGTACGACTCGGGCCTCTGGTAATCCGTCGAGTGCGCCTCAAACACCAGCCCGTCTTCCGTCTTCAACAGTTCAGTCAGATGCGCCGCGCTCGCTGGGTCATAGTCAATCACGCTGTCGTGGTTGAACTCCACTCCCGGCTGCACCACGAGCGCAATCACCCGTGGCCACACCGCCGCAAGGCCCTTCTCCGCAAACACCCGCTTGTGCACCGCCAGCGTCTTGGCCGCTGCCGCGCGGCTGGTCGGATGCAGATGCGTAAGGCTCTCCGTCGCACCGCCCGGAACCGGCACCTCCGTGCCAATCACGTACACCGGCCTATCGTTGCCGCTCGCTTTCTCCGCCGCTGCGCACAGCACCGCGGCGCGACCGGCAATTGTCTCGTCCGTCAGCGGACCAGCCTCGCCCGCGCAAGCCATGCTCGCATCCAGGTGGATCTTCTTGAAACCTGCCCGCGCGTAAGCTTCCACCATCCGTTCCGCCTCGCGCATCGCCTCCGCCGCCGGTAACTTCTGCCAGGGATTAGGCCCCAGGTGGTCTCCACCCAGAATCAGCCGCGCCTCGTCGAATCCCTTCACAGCGGCAATCCCGCTCACCAGCCGCCGAAAATCCTCCGGCTGCATCCCCGTATACCCGCCCTGGTGATTTACCTGGTTCGACGTGGCCTCAATCAGCAGATGGGTTCCATCCGCATGCGCCTGTTCCATCGCCGCTTCCAGTACCCACGGATGCGCCGAGCACACTGAGTAAATCCCCCTCGGCCGCCCCGCATGCCACGCCACCGCCAACTGCTCAAGAGCCTTCGACACGATCTTCCTCCGCCCAACCCAGGCATTCACTTATCAATGTTCACTGCTTTACCGCCTCCAGCGTCAACACCTCAAACGCCTCAAGGTGGATCCTCTTCACAACTCCAGCCCGCAATACCATTGCAGACTTTCTCTCATCCGCGGCCCACGGGCTGTGCGCCTTGTAACTCCGCGCCGCATGTTCCGGCAGCTCAAACGCCTTGGCCACATCCAGCGCAAAATCCTGCGCCTTGTCTGATGGGTTCCGAAGCACCACGATCCCTTTTTCCGGCATCCACGAAGCCCAGCCATACACTTCCAGCTTCTCCGGATCGCCCCCGATCCAATGCGTATCCTTCAGCACCGCCGCATTCGCCCGCGACCACTTCGCCGTTTCCGCCAGCACGTCCCAGTTCTCCTTCGAGAGCAGTCCCGGTGTAATGTACATCTCCTGCAACTGCGTCCCGGTGCCGAAGTAGTCATGCACTTCATCCGTAAAATCGTTCCCCGGATCAGCGTTCAGATGCTTCGCCTTTTGCGCATAGATCAGCCCATGCAGCATCAGCGAGTTCAGCGGATACAGCGGCCCGCCCTCAACAATGTTGTGGTAAGTCTGCCCGTCTCTATACGTAATCCACTTCTGCCGCCAGCTACCCACTCCGGCAAAGTCGTGGTCGTCGCCATCGCGCCAGATCGAATCCGCATAGCGCAACCAGAACGGCGAGGGCAGCGTCCCCGTCGTCAGGTTGATAAAGATATTGGGCTCCTTCTGCCGCAGCCGCTCGATCAGATGAATGGCCGCCGAGAAATCGCTGTCGAACAGGCTCCCAGGAAATACCGTGCTCGCGTTGCCCGTCCCATCAAACTTGAACTGGTTCACGCCATACTTCGCCACCATCTCCAGGCAGGTCTTCTCAAATAGCTCGTAGTACTTCGGCGCAGACAGCGCAAAGCCGCCCTCCACCGTCTCGTATCCCGCCTTTTCTCCTGCCGCAATCCGCTGCTTCTTCGGCGTCCCATAACCGCCCCATGGTGAAAGCCAAACACCAATGCCAAACCCGTGCTGCGCCGCCGCCTCGTGAATCTTTGAGAATCCATTCGGCATGCCGGCATTGAAGTGCCACAGGGTCAGCGGGTCGTCCCATCCGTCATCGAACAGGAATGAGTCCATCGTCACGCCGCGCTTCTTCACCAGCTCGTCGCCAAACGCATTCACGCGGTCCAGCGCCCCCGCCTCGTCAAAACGGCTGAAATATCCAATGTCGTACCAACTGTTGTAATGCAGATAAGTCCGGTAAGGATGCGCCCGCTCCTGCTCAACATACGCAAGAAACTCCCGCCGCATCTGCCCCGGAGCCGCCACCCCAATCACCGACGAATACGTGATCGAGTTACCCGCCGCCAGCGGCAGGGTGCGCGTCAGCAGCGATGTCGCCCGCCCATCCTTCACCACACTCGCAGACAGTGGAAACTCAAATCCAAAAAAGAAGTTCCCCGCCACAATCGGCGAGCCCGGGACCTTCCCCACCACCGCCGCGCCGGGAGCGTCAAAGTCGAACATCCGCACCTCGGCAATATCCGCCGCATGAGCCAAAGCCCGCAGCGTAACCTCCTCGCGCACATAGTTCGCGCCCGCGCGCAAAACCGCGCACCAGTGTACCGCCAGGGACTTGTCTTCCGTGCTCAGTTCCGCGCACAGCCGTCGTCCTGCTGCGCGCTCTGCAGCCTGCGGCGCACTCGCAACCGGTGCAATCTGCTCTTCCACGGGCCCCGCATTCAGCTTCATCTGCGAAGCTGCCAGCACGCTCCCGTCACGCATCTTCAGGCTGAACGCCTCCCCCGGCTCAAGCTTCGCCCCGCTCCTCCGGTCCAGGACTTCCGCAATCTTCAGCCCGCCGTTCACAATCTTGAAGCGTGCCGCAATCCGCTCGCCGCGCAGTTCAAAGCCGCTCTTCGTCTCTGCCCCGGCACTTCCAGCCAGGCCCGCCAGAGACAAAAATGCCAAGGCCAGGGCCCTCGCTGTCAATCGCCGCAATCTCGCATCTTGCATCTTCGTTGCACTCCTCTTCGCTTTCACCACTGCCAGGGCTTCCCCCGCCACACCATGATGATGGCTCAGACAACCCGCCCCACCACCCTACGCGCATCCCTCGCAGCCATGGAAGTGGCACACTCCCTGATTCGCCAAGTTTATATTAAAAGAAATAAAACGCAATAAAAAGCTTGAATGCGTAATACGCCTTGAACTAAACTTATCTCCGATGAACTCTTCCGCCCTTCCTCCTCAACGGGAGAAAATGGAGTCAACATGGGCCCTCAGGATGAAAAGCCGAACGACATGTTTGTCGCCATGGTCAGCGCCAAGGCTGAGGTCGATTGTCGCCTCAGCGACTTCGCCCCGCGCTCGCAACTCAAGGTAGCCGCTCACACCATCGATCGGCCCCGCTTTCCAGTCATCGATTATCACAACCACCTTGATTCGCTCGCCCCTGAAGACGTACTCCGCGTCATGGATGCCAGCGGCATTGAGAAGATCGTAAACATCACCATGCGTACCGGGCAGGCCGCCCTCGACACCATGGACCGCTTTCATCGCGCCGCTCCCAGCCGTTTCGCCTCCATCGGTTGGATGGACTGGACCGGCATCGAGCGCCCCGATTTCATTCAGCTCACCCTCGACCGTCTTGAACGCTGCGTCGAACACGGCGCCTGCGGAATCAAGTTCTGGAAAGACCTCGGCCTCACCGTCCGCGACGCCTCCGGCAATCTCCTCCGCATAGACGACGTGCGCCTTGCTCCCATCTTCGACAAGGCCGCTGAGCTGCGCATCCCCGTCATGTTCCACACCACGGACCCTGACGCCTTCTTCACTCCCATCGATCGGTTCAACGAGCGTTATGAAGAGTTGGCCGCCCATCCTGACTGGGCCTTCCAGGCCTCGCCAATCCCCAAAGCCTTGGTTCTTGAACAGCGCAACCGTGTCATCGCCCGTCACCCCAAAACAATCTTCGTCGGCGCGCACCTGGCAGAGAGCAGCGAGGATCTCGCAGCCGTGTCAAAACTGCTCGACCTCTACCCCAATCTCTACGTCGACATCAGCGCTCGCGTCTCAGAGCTTGGCCGCCAGCCCTACACCGCCCGCAAGTTCTTCCTCAAATATGCTGATCGCATCCTCTTCGGCGCTGACCTTCTCCCTGACGTCGAGATGTACCGCCTCTACTATCGATTCCTGGAGACAGCCGACGAATACTTCGAGTATCCTTCCCATGCGTCGCGACAGGGCCGATGGAACATCTATGGAATTTTTCTTCCTGACGATGTCCTTCTCAAGGTCTATCGCGAAAATGCTCTCAGTCTGCTGCGCCTCGGCGCGCGCTAAGGCGCAACCGATCTGCAGTGTTGCATGTTAAGAACTTGAATAAGCGGTTGGGCAAGCATTTGATTCACTCACTGCACCCAGCCACTAGCCAACTCGGTAACCCCGCGCAGCAGCGGCTGACTCGCTCCATTCGCTTCAGGCCCCTGTACTGCTTTCTTAGTCTCTGGAGTGAACGCCGGCCTGACCAGAAATGCCTGTCCGTTGTCTTCCATAGTCTCGCAAACCAATCGGAGTCAAAAATGAACGCTCGCCTGCACCTTTCCGCCTTGATTCTCCTCCTTGCTGTTTCCGTCTCCGCTCAGCCAGCCGCCAACACGCTCATGCCCTTGCCCTCCAGCGTGGAAAGCAAGTCCGGCACTCTGCGCATTGAGCCTGCCTTCTCCTACGCCCTGCAGGGCAACTCCGGCCAGCGACTCAGCCAGGCCGCGGTACGCCTTGTCAGCCGCCTTGAGACGCGCACCGGCGTCATGCTGGCCAAGGCTCCCGCTCCCGCGGGCCAGCCAGCCACGCTCACCGTCAATGTGGCTACCGCAACATCCGATGCCGTTCCACAGCCCGATGTGGACGAGGGCTACACCCTCTCCATCGATGAACATCAAATCTCCCTCAGCGCAAAGACAGACATCGGCGCACTGCGCGGCATGGAGACGCTTCTCCAGCTCGCCCAGCCCGACGGCGACCACTACGCCTTCCCCGCCGTTCGCATTCAAGACGCCCCCCGTTTCCCCTGGCGCGGACTCATGCTCGACCCCGGACGCCATTTTCTCCCCGTCGCCAACATCCTCCGCACCCTCGACGGCATGGCCGCCGTAAAACTCAACGTCTTCCACTGGCACCTCACTGAGGACCAGGGCTTCCGTATCGAGAGCCACGTCTATCCCAAGCTCACTCAGCTCGGCTCCAACGGGCAGTTCTATACACAGCAGCAGGTGCGTGAGGTCATCGCCTACGCCTCCGCCCGTGGCATCCGCGTCGTTCCTGAGTTCGACATGCCCGGCCACATCCAGAGCTGGCTCGTCGGCTACCCTGAACTCGGCAGCGCCCCCGGCCCCTTCGCCATCGCAGATCAGTTCGGAGTCATGGACGCGGCCTTCGATCCCACCCGCGACTCCACTTTCCGCTTCCTCGATGGCTTCTTTGGCGAAATGGCCCAGCTCTTCCCCGATCCCTATATGCACATCGGCGGCGACGAGAGCAACGGCAAGCAATGGCGCGCCAATCCCAGGGTCAAAGCCTTCATGGCCGCGCACGGATTCAAAACCACTGAGGAACTGCAGTCTTACTTCAGCACCCGCATTCAGAAGGTCCTCACCGCACACCACAAGCAGATGGTCGGCTGGGACGAGATCCTCAGCCCCACCCTCCCCAAGGATGCCGTCATTCAAAACTGGCACGGCATCGAGTTCCTTCTCAACGGAGCCAAGCAGGGCCATCGCGGCTTCTCCTCGCACCCCTACTACCTTGACCACATGTACTCGGCCGCGGATATGTTCCTCGCCGACCCGCTCCCCGCCGGCAACGACCTCACTCCCGAGCAGGCCAAACTCATCCTCGGCGGCGAAGCCTGCATGTGGGGCGAGCAGATCATCCCCTCCACCGTGGACTCGCGCGTTTGGCCCCGCGCCGCGGCCGTTGCTGAGCGCTTCTGGTCCCCCGTCTCCGATCGCGACGTGAACGATATGTACCGCCGTCTCGCCGCCCAGTCTCTCCGCCTTGAAACGGAAGGCCTCATGCACATGTCCGGCCCCGTCAGGGGCATGCGCCAGGTCGCGGGCAGCGCTCAGATTCAGCCGCTTGAAGTCTTCATCAGCACGCTCCAGCCCGTCGACTTCCACATCCGTGGCCGCGAGCAGCGTCCCTCCCCCGCCACTGTATTCGCCCGGCTCGTTGACGCGGTACGCCCCGATCCTCCACTCCAGCATGAGATGCCCATCCTCGTCGACGCCGCCATACAGGGGGACAAGGCCAGCGCCGACAAGCTTGAAGCGCTCTTCCACAGTTGGGTCGCCGCGGCTCCCGCCCTCGACCGCCTCCAAGCCAACTCCCCGCTGCTCCAGGAAGCCTCCGCGCACATCGCCGCGTGGCCAAAGCTGGGAACCATGGGCCTTGAGGCGCTCAATTACCTACACGCGGGCGCCGCGCCCCCAGCCGGCTGGCAAGACGCGCAGAAAGCCACTCTTCACGACGCCGTAAAGCCTCACGAGCTAGTTGACTTCGTGGTCCTCAAACCCCTGCAGAAGCTGGTTGAAGCAGCCGCCGCGCTCAAAGCCCCGGCAGTGCAGCCCGACCCCATCCACTCCTATCTCCAGCCCTTGGTTGAGAACCACACCATCGGCGGAGCCGTTACACTGGTCGCCAACAAAAACGGCACTACCTATCTGCACCCCGTCGGATTTCAGAACCTCGCCGCAAAGACTCCCATGCCCGCCGACGCTCTCTTCTGGATCGCCTCGGTCTCCAAGCCCGTCACCGCCACCGCTTTCATGATACTGGTGGATGAGGGCAAGGTGAATCTCGACGACCCGGTTGAAAAGTATCTTCCCGAGTTCAAGGGCCAAAAGGTCTATCGCACCCGGCCCGACCCCAAGCAGCCCATCGCCGCGCACCCCAAACCCTCTGATCTTGTTCCCGCAGCGCACCCCATCACGGTGCGAGAGGTTCTCAGCCACACCAGCGGCCTTCCCTTCAAATCTGCGGCTCAACCCGGCGCGCTTGACCTCCTTCCGCTCAAAGATGCCGTCGGCACCTATGCAGCCGAGCCGCTCCTCTTTCAGCCATTCACTGACTACAGCTACTCCAACGAAGGCCTCAACACCGCCGCCCGCATCATTGAAGTTGTCAGCGGCATGCCTTACGAACAGTTCATGCAGCAGCGCCTGTTTGATCCGCTCGGCATGAAAGACACTACCTTCTGGCCCACCGCTGAACAGGCCGCGCGCATCGCTACCACCTACAAGCTCGACAAGCAGAACAACGCCCTTCAACCCACCCCTGTTGACCAGCTAACCTATCCGCTCAGCGACCGCGCGCACCGCTTCCCCATGCCTGCCGGTGGACTATTCTCCACGGCGGCCGATCTTGAGAAATTCTGTCGCATGATTCTCAACGGCGGCGCTCTTGACGGCAAGCGCTACATCTCTGAGCGCTCGCTCCATCAAATGACCAGCACCGAGAACGGCGCTCTCGGCAACACAAACTACGGCTTCGGCTGGGGCGTCTCCAAAGACGGCTTCGGTCACGGCGGAGCTTATAAGAACTCAATCGACATTGACCCTGTAGCTGGCCGCGTTCTCGTCTTCATGGTCCAGCAGAACGGCCCTTGGGGCACACCGGATGGCGACAATATCCTCCCCACCCTCAAGCGCCTCGCCAACGAAGCAATCACTGCGCCAGCCCCCGCACAGTAAACAAACCAGTGAGTACGCCCCAGGCCGCTTTTAGGGCCCTGGGGCGTACCATCGTCCCTTACTTCTTCTTCGCTTCCGCGCCCATCGTAACTGCGCCAGTGACTTTCACGCTCACCGGCCCCAGCAATCCTGAAGGGATCAGCGGCGAATCCGCCTTGAACTTCGTGATGTTCGTATGCGTGAACCGCTGTCCCACCGGCAAACTCTGGTCCCCGATAACCCGGTTCGGCCACAGATTCGTCACCTGGACCTTCAGCGTATTCTTCCCCGGAACCGCAGCCGCGGTAATATCCACAAGGAATGGCCGCTTCCACGCCACGCCCATCTCCTTTCCGTTCACCGTCACCCGCGCCGTCTCCCGCACCTCGCCCAGGTCAAGCACCACCTTCGCATGTTCCGGCAGCTTCTCTGCAATTTGGAACTCGCTTGAGTACGTAGCCGTTCCAGAGAAATGGCGAACGCCCTCCTCCTTCGCTTCCGTCCACGATGTCAGCTTGTCCATGCGAACTTCAGCCGGCGCTCCCCAACCCGGAGTAAACGCCAGCGTCCACGGCTTCTCCACCGCTGCCACCATCGGCTCCGTCACCGTCGCTGCATAGCGCCCTCCCGTCGCATCCACCGCCACGTAGTGTCCGCCCCGCTCTGCCCGCAGCGTCATCGCGCCCGCACGCATCTCCACCGTGAACGGCGCGGTATCGCCCCTCAACTGCGGAAACACTTCCTGTCCGTCGCGTTCCACCCGCGCCACATGCGGCCCCGCAGCCTTGCGGAACACCACCACCGTGGACCCGTAAGGCGCAAACCATACCGGCAGAGTGGTCCGCCCATCCTTCGTCTCGGCGTACACTCCCGCCGTTGTGGCCACCCCGGTCTCCGGCGTCCAAATCTCCGGCGCTAGTCCGTGAACGCGGAAACTCAGCACCGTCGCTACGGCGTCAGGCTTCGTGTTGCGGACAAAGTAAATCTCTGCCCCGCCTGAGCGCCGATGGATAAAGTCGAAGTCATCATCCTTCGCAGGTCCCGCACTCGTCAGATCCGGTGCAATCCCCGCATCTTCCAGCGCCTGCCGTGGAGAAGCGCCGCAGACAATCTGCCCTGCGCCCACCTTGCTCACGCCCTTGCCGTCACTGCATCCTGCCCACATCCGGTCGGCAATCTTCACCACGTCCGCATCGGTAACTTTGGCAGTCGGCATTCCCGTGAGCCGCGTCGGTTTGCTGCCCACCACTGTTGCCCCCGCAGTCACCAGCCGGTCAAGAGCCTTCAGCGCCGGCAATGAGATGTTGCTCAACGGCGGCAGCACCAGTTCCCTGTACTCCGTCCCGTTGGCCAGCCGAATCCGGTGATTCACAACCGTCAGGCCCTTCGTCAGCACATCCTCATCCAGCACATCGTAGTCGTACCCCGGCATCACGTGCGCAGGGTCCGTGGACTTGAACTGCACAAAGTTCGGCACTTGGTCGCCGTAGTAGTACAGAACATCTGAAACCGGCAGCCCCTGCTGCATCATGAACTCCACCCGCCCGATGTAATCAAAGAACGATTTGCCGTCCTTGAACCAGGTCACCTTGGGATTGAAGTGCGTCCCCGCAAAATACTCCTGCCCCGGAAACCCCGTGCTCACCGGCGACGATGCAAACTCATGCCACACCAGCCGGTTCAGCCCAGCGCATACCTCGTGGTCGAAGGTCGGCTTCAAGTCCATCCCCGGCGACTCTTCCCAATGCGGCCCCATGCTCGTCATGCCTTCTGCGGCCACCAGTGTCTTGCCATAGATGTGCGCCGCGCTCGACGCCTCCTTCACAAAGAACCTGTCCAGGTCGGTGGCGCGGTGCGGCGAGGGAGCCCAGAACTCGGTCTGCGGAAACGTCCCCGCTCCCAGCATGCGAAGCGAATCCACAGGCGCTCCGTGCGGCCCGCCAGACTCAGGATGGAAGCCAAGCTTGTTCTTCGCCGCCAGTTCTCCAAAAATTCTGTAATGCTCGCTCAGCGCAAGGTCGCCCACCGTCCGCCGCAGGTCGTTCAGAAATCGGTCGCTCGCATCGCGGCTGGTCACAATGCGCCCCGTCACCACGGGCAAATAGGGCACCGGATCGTAGCCGCGCCCGGCCATGAAAGCCTCGCGGAAGCGGCCAGTCCAGTTCACGCCGCCCACCTCCCAGCTATCCGTGTATACGTACTTCAGAGAGTCGCCCAGATAAGGAGTGGCCGCAGTCAGCAGCGGCTGCACATTCGCGTTCCAGTAGGCCGTCAGCGCGTCGCGGTCAAGGTAGTCGATCACCAACCCCTGCCACTTTCCGCTGCTGGTTGAGACCTTCGAATTCGAACTCGTGTACCCGATGCGCAGAATCTCCCAGTCGCCCGCTGGCACTTCCCAGTCCAGCCTCCCCTCCGCCGACATCTTCGCAGTCAGGTCCACTTCCTGGCTCAGGTCAAAGTCCTCTTCCCCCTGCACTGCCGGATAGTCGGCCAGCAGCGGCTTCGAGTCCGGCACTGAGAACCCCGCCTCTACAAACACCGCCTTCACTTTCAGATCGCGAATCGGCTTCCGCGTGTCGCCGCTTGCCGCATCGCCAGCCAGCGCCGCCCCATGTTTCAGCGGATACGCACGCACAGCAATGTCCTTGTAAAACCCGTTCTTGCTGGCGGGCGCATCCAGTTGCATACCCATTGCCACCGGACCGTGCACCACCTTGCGTGTCCATGTAAGCAGTTTGGCTCCCTGCGCCCCCGTCACCGTCGGGCCTCCCACGTTCCAGCCGCTCTGAATCGTCAGGCTGATCTGCAGCCCCAGCCTCTTCGCCTCCTTCAGAGTATGCAGAAACATGTCCTGCCAACCGGCGCTGCCAAACATCGGCCCCGCGGTTACACCCGCATTTCCCTCTTGACTGGAGCCGTCGGCATCCATCAGGATGGCGCCGCCATATCCCTCCCGGCGCATCGCCTCCAGGTCGCTGGTAATGGTCGCCTTGTCCGTATGTCCGTTCAGCCACCACCAGTAAGCCAGCGGCTTGGCTGAGTCAGGCGGAGTCTGAAACTGCGAGGCAAGTACATCCGCCTTGCCGGTTGACGATCCCTGGGCTACACCAGGCGCGGCGCTCATCCCTATCGCCAATGCAATAAGTAATCCGCTCCACCCAAGTCTTCCGTTGCTTTTCAGAATCGATGTCTTCATGGCTATTCGCGCTGCCTCCAGCTATCTTGACCCGCCCGAATTATAGTAAGCCAATGCAGGCGCGGCAAATTCAATAGGGAAGTTTTACCCCCTTCCCCAAAATTGCCCCGGAGTGCCCCGAATCAAGCCCCATCCGCCGCGCATCCATCCCCGAGGCAAGCCCAATTAAAGTAGAGAGAGTGAGCCGTTACTTCCGAACTCAATCCCCAGCCATGAGGAAACAATTCTGAGCGCCCCAAGGGTCAAAACTCGATCGAACATACTGGGCGGCGCATCGCATGCCTGGCGCGCGCTCCGGCACCGCAACTTCCGCCTCTTCTTTGGCGGCCAGACCATCTCCCTCATCGGCTCCTGGATGACCCGCGTTGCCACCGGCTGGCTCGTCTACCGTTTGACCGGCTCGGCGCTGCTGCTCGGAACCGTCAGCTTCGCCGGACAGATCCCTACCTTTCTCCTTGCGCCCTTCGCCGGTGTCTGGGTTGACCGTCTTGACCGCCGCATGGTGCTCGTCTGGACGCAGGCCTTGTCCATGGCGCAATCCCTGCTGTTGGCCGCCCTCACGCTCTCCGGCCATATCACCATCCATTGGCTGCTGGCGCTCAGCGTAATGCAGGGCTTCATCAACGCATTTGATATGCCGGGCCGCCAGGCCTTCATGGTCAAGATGGTCGATGACCGCGCCGACCTGCAAAACGCCATCGCCATCAACTCCTCCATGGTCAACGTGGCCCGCCTCATCGGCCCCTCGCTCGCCGGCATGCTCATCGCCGTCAGCAGCGAGGGCTGGTGCTTTCTCATTGACGGCGTCAGCTACATCGCAGTCATCGCCTCGCTGCTCATGATGCGCCTGCACGCGCCCGTGGTGAAGCGCCCAGCCACGTCAACGCTCTCTGAGTTGAAGGTTGGCTGGACCTACGTAACCGGCTTCCTGCCCATCCGCACCATCCTCACCCTCTTCGCCCTCGTCAGCCTTATGGGCATGCCCTTCGTAGTCCTCATGCCCATCTTCGCCGCCAGGGTCTTGCATGGCGGCCCGCACACGCTGGGCTTTCTCATGGCCGCAATGGGCGTCGGAGCGCTCGTGTCGGCCTTCTCGCTCGCCGCTCGCAAAACCGTGCGCGGACTCGTCACCATGATCCCCATCGCCGCCGCTGTCTTTGGCCTCGGCCTCATCGGCTTTGGTTTCTCCCACGTCTTCTGGCTTTCCATGGTCATGGTGCTTATAGCGGGCATGGGCATGATGCAGGGAATGGCCGCCAGCAACACCATCATCCAGACCCTCGTCCCTGAAGACAAGCGCGGACGCGTAATGAGCTACTACACCATGGCCTTCATGGGCATGGCGCCCTTCGGCAGCCTGCTCGCCGGCACCATGGCGCATGCCGTTGGCGCGCCCCTCACCGTCATCGCAAACGGATTGGCCGTCCTTCTCGGCGCGGCATGGTTCACCTCGCGCCTGCCCACTCTCCGCCGCGTCATTCGCCCCATCTATCGGCAGATGGGCATCCTTCCCCCAGCCGCTGAAGTCCCGGCCTGAGCGCTGCCCCCTCCGCCATCCTTGCTGCCCGTCTCAACCG
>Ga0316226_1001900_pt1 | contig 20952 bp, 18 predicted proteins | sample TBH18017metaG_FD_206009 | JGI IMG/M metagenome (GOLD analysis project Ga0316226, IMG submission 206009) | Freshwater microbial communities from Trout Bog Lake, Wisconsin, USA - TBH18017 | ecosystem: Environmental > Aquatic > Freshwater > Lake > Hypolimnion/Profundal zone | place: USA: Wisconsin...
AATTCATCTTTGTCAATTGATATACCTTCTGTCATATATACTTTTGTTGCATCAAAAGATTCTACCTTAAATTCCGATCCGTTTGTTATTTCTAACTCTTCACAATTTCGCATACACATCACTGGTAGATTTTTATAAATATATATATCATCTGCTTTGTCTTCTTTGTTTATCCTTGTGTGTGGAATAAATAATGATTCTGTTTTGTCTTTCATATAATTCATACATTCCTTATTTATAAATCTTCTGGTCGCATTATAATAGCATATATTTACGCTGTCAATCATATCCTTCACTTGTATTTTTTCTTCGTTAATATTATTTCCTATAATATCTTTGTGATACATATCCATAACGAATTTATATAACTTCATATCATACCGCTGAATTTTTGTTAGTTCTATTTTGTTAAAGTTTGTTAAATATTTTACAGCAGGGTGATGAAAATAGTTTATATCATATTCTTCAATCGGTGGTATTTGCTTTTCGTCGCCGATCAATATGAAATCTATATGTGGATACTTTCGTTTTATTGCTATAAATAATCGCCACAATTCTGTGCCTACCATACTGATTTCATCAACTACGATTCTTTTTAATTTTCTCAATCCTGACATCATCTTTGTAGGAATATATAACTTACCATTCTTGTTTCCCAGTTTTAATAATTTGTGTATTGTTGTACCATCAAAATTTCTTGCCGATTTATTTGTAAAAGCACATCTTGCTGTATCTTCATTAGTCCATTCGCTTGTATCCATTATATCTTCTATTTTGAATTGTTCTTTGACACCATATGTTTTTCCTGTTCCTGCGTCTCCAGTAATTAATAAACTTCCAAGTTTTAAATATTCTTTGTATTGTCCGCTGTCTGTATATTGCTCGTGATGTATCCATCGGTTTCTAAATATAGGTGTTGATAATGATGTGCTTCGTTCCATCGTTTCATAATGATATGATGTATTTAATTCTTCTTTAAAAGTTCCCCACTGATTTAATAATGGTAAGTCTTTTCCATTCCTTACTGCTATAGCATCTGTTTTACGGAATATAACTTCACCGCCTGTTTGTTTTCCAGCATTATATAATTTGATATTCGCCCAGCATAATATTTGTAAATATATGGGTAAGCAGTTTGTTTCCAGTTGTTCTTCTTTGTCAAAGCCAAATATGTGTAATGATTTTCCTTCTTTTGTTTTTAATGATGATACTCTCATATCCTTCATACCGAATCTGCTGAATTCTATTTCTTCGTAATAGTCTTGATAAAAGAATTTCTTCTTGTCTTCATTATCTTCAGGTTTTTGTGCTTTGTAAAAGTATTCCCATACTCTTTCAATATCTGTATCGCAACTTCTAATTCGCTTTGTATATTTTGTTTTTCCTATCAATCCAATTAAAGCGTTAATAATATGCTTTGCTTTATTTTCATCGCCTTCAAATAAATCTATTGCTTTTTGTATGAATGCTTCAAAATAATTTACAGGCTTTGTTTTATGTGTTTGTTGCTTCGGTATCAATTGTTTAATTACAGCAAAATTAATTCCTTCTTGTAAAGCCAATTCTATTGTTCTATTATCGTACCATCTTGATTTATTAAATAATGTTGTGTCATCGGTTTCTACAAAATATAATCCCAGTTTTATTTCGCCTTTAAATTCTTCTATTGTGTCTTCCATTCCATAACATAGGAATTCATCAAGTGGATATTTTATACAGGAAGCATAACACTTTTTACAGTCCCATACTTTTGTTGTGCCGTTTTCTAATTCTATATCAATAAGTCTTTTTGCTGGTGATGGTGTAATAGTTGTTTTTACATATTTGTTAATTTTTGTATTTGATACACCTTCAAAATATTTTCCTAATGGTGCTTCAATTTTTACTTCTTCAATTACCTCTTCGTATGTTATAACATCAGGCTGTGGTATTAATTCTAAATATTCTGTCAGGTCTTTTGTCGCCCCATAATGGATTAAACTTTTGACACCTTGTTTATTTAATTCTTCATATACTTGCGGACTGAATGTTGAACTACAAATTTGTAATCCGTCTGTTGTTTCCATTGATTCATTCCATGTATCGGTTGCTATTGTGCCGAATGACTGTCCTTGATAATCCATATTATTTATTTTACATAAATCTCTAATGTCAGGATTAAACGGTTCAGTAATATATACATCTTTTCCAATTTTGAATTTTGTTATATGTAAGCCTTCTAAATAAATATTATTTGCTTTCGGCTGTGTGCCTACTTCATAAATTTTATTTATAGCCCATTCGTTAGGGTCTTCGCCGTCATCATTATGATAAACATTCTCAATAACTGATTTTGCGTATAAAGGGTCTGCTACAACTTCACTATTCCAATTTGTATTATTTTTTGTATTTTGTTTTGCTATGAAACTTTTGCGTTTTGATGATAATTCAATAGGGTAAAAGTGATTGTTTGCTATTATAAATATGATAGGCGGAAAGCAATTTTTTTCTTCTGCTGTATAATGTTCTATTAATTCTTCTTCTTTATCATAAACATACATACTTAATTTGTAGTGCCTACAAAAGTTTTTCAAATTATTAATATTAACACCATCGCTTAATAAATCTACTTCTTCGGTTGAATCTGTTAATACTTCAGCAATATTTTCATAGCATTCTTCACGGCTTATTTTTTTAGTTTTTGTTCCTGTAAATTCTTTTACAAATCCCTTTAATGGTGCATAAATATGATATAAATAATCAAATACACAAGTTCCTTGTTGTCTGTCCCAATCCATATTTCCAGTGTAATTTACATCAAGCATTAATGCCCTTGCTTCTCGCATTCTTGCTATTTTTATATTTGTATGAATGATTCTTCCGCCTGATGTAATAGGTATTTTTGTTCTTGATGTTTCTTCCATCTCAAAATCCCCTATCCATTCGTAAGGACTTACTACTTCTGTTTTAGCAATCCAGTTAGCAGTATATTCTTCAGCCATTCTATTTAAATTACCCAGTTTTCCTGTCAATTGAAACCGATGTTTTTCTTTCATTACCTTATGTGTTCGTTTGAATCTCACATTAAAATTGATGGTATAGTCAGCAACAAATCGGTTATTTTTTTCGTGCCATAATGATGCTACTCTACTGACAAGTTCGTTTTCATATCCTTTAGCCCCCCATCGTAATTCTTTTTTACCGCTTTTGTATCTTTTGTCTGCTTTATAAATATGAATGCCTAACTGGTCTCGTATAGTATTATAATTAAGTGTTCTAATATTTACCCCTAAATCTGTCAATTGTTTTTTCAAAATCGCCGACATCGTTTGTATATATTATATACCGATATTTATTTAAATCAATTTTTTGATATAATATATATTATATATTTCAATTCAATTTTTTATAAAAAATCGTTTCAATTTTTTACAAAAATATTTTTACAAAAAACGCCTAAATATCCATGATCGGTATTTTTCGTGGTCGCCCAACTGTTCTTAATGGAGGATTTTCAAGACGCTTTTTCTCTCTATACTTCCTGTTGTTCTCCTTACACCGAGCCAAAAACTTTTCATTCCATTCAGGGTCTTGCTTTTTAGAGTGGTAGTTGCTTCTATGGTAATCATTATACTTATCAAGATTCTTTGCTCGGTGTACCATAATAGCCAACTTAACACTTGGTGTATAGTATATTTTTTGTTCTTCAATCTTTTTAATGTCTGTCATATTATTCCTTATATATATAATATTATAATATTTAAATTGTTTATATAAATTAGTTAGTTAAATATTCTTTTAATATCCTGTCATTATTCTTTGTATTATCACTAAACATACTCAAAAAGTCAGTAAAATTTGAATCAACTGATTTCTTTTTATCAAAATCAAAAGTCATAAAATAACTACAAGCCTCACAAAAGTGTCCGCAACATTCGCTATAATAATCTTGAATTTCTCTATTATTAACAGCAACAGGTTTAAACGGAAGTAAAAATTGCCGAACTTGTTCTGGCATATACATACCGAAAGGGTCAAAATAAATTGCATCGCCGTTTTCAAAGATTTTAAAAAAAGTCCAGTGAGTTCCATCGCCTTTATCGTGGTCTTGTAAATTAATATAATAATCGCCTATATACTTTTTGACAGGCAACTGGTCTTTACAAAATACACCTACTAAAGGTAATTTCATAGTTTTTTCAAAATCTTCAATTTCTGTATCACTTAACATACTATAATATATTATAATATTTTAAAATTTAATCAGGCACTTACCTAACAAGTTATATTTAGATTTGTAAATTAAATCATCTGGAATAAGGCATCGTTTATTACTTACTAAAATAAGTTTTTCAATAGGTATATATATATGTAGTTTATTTGAATTGAAAGGCGTATAATCAGTCCCTTTATTTTCGTATGTTGTAATCGCATAATCACCTCCTATTAAATCAAAGTTTTCTTGTGTAATTTCCCATTCGTATAATCCATCTAAAAATCCAAACATAAAAAAGCATCTTTTCCCTTGTTTATGCTCTTTCATTAATTCTTCTAATTTATTATAACCTACCATAGTTGTGCTATAAACGCTACTTTCACAATTGCGTGATTTCAGTTCTACTGAATGTGTTTTAGATTTCCAATCATAAGTTTTAAAGTGAGTTCCATTACTACTATTACCTGTCCTTGTTAAATCCGTACCATATCGTTCAAAAATATCACTTTCATAATGCTGTTCGTTTAAATCTCCCATCTTGACATAAATTAAGTTTTCCTCTTTTATCTTATTACAATAAACAGGTTTATATTTTATAGACATATATTATATATTAAGATATATATTTTCTTTATATTAAAATATCCCTAAAGTATATATTGGGCGGAATTGATATTATCCTATAACTTTCGGTAAAGGATTATATCCTGATAATTGAGAATGTCCCATGAACGGATGCATCGCTGGACTATTCATATGCTGATATGGACTTCCAAGTTGTATAGGGCGATCTAAATCTGTATTTATATCACCACCTCGTCTATAACCAGCAGGATAAATACTTCCTCCACCCATACCCATACCAGCAGGATAAATTCCACCACCAGCGGCGGCTGTCATACCAGCAGGATACATTCCACCACCTATATGATTTTTCAAGGCTTGACCTCCAATATCAATAGCAATAGGGGCTAAAGTTTTCGCTAAATCACCCCAAAAACCCTTTCCTTTATGATGCATTCCTGCTCCTTCATATTCACTCATTGCTTGTTTATAAGGTAATGATACATAAGCGGAACTTCCACGACCTACTCGTTTTTTATGACTGCGTAATCCTTGACCTGCGAGATGATTTTTAAGAGCGGACGATCCGATGTCAATAGCAACAGGGGCTAATGCTTTTGCTAAATCACCCCAAAATCCTTCTCCTTGAAGATTTACATCTTTCTTTCTATTTAAAACAGGACGAGGATTAATAAAATCCATCTCCGCATTCGTAAGCGGTTCATCAGGTTCTTGTGCTACTGGAGATAAATCAGCACCGCTATTTCGGTCAATTAATTGTTCTCCGTGTTTCAAGTTAATTCTTGTTCCTTTACTTTTCATCAATCCTGAAATAAATCGTTTTGCTGTCTGCGGTAATAATTTCAACAAGTGTTTTCCTGCTTCAACAATATGTTTAGAGTTAAAAGTAATTGCCCCACCTTTATGAAGAGTTCTAACTTGTGCGGAAGAAATATGAACTGGTAATCCTTGTCCTAACAATTTTTTCATTAATTCACCAGCAAGATTTTCTAAAGCAGGAGCGTGTTCCATAACACTATCGCCTAAAGCCTTTTGAGCGATGGGGGCTTGTCTTGCTATAACTCCCTGTAATGATTTTACAGGATTTTTTGCTACTTTTGCTATTTTAACTATATCATCAATCATAGCCCCACCACGCTTTTTCAATCTAACTTTTCCGCCTATATGCTTTTTCAAGGCACTACTTCCTATATCAATAGCAATAGGGGCAACTACTTTTCCAATTTCGCCTAAAATATCTTTCCAACCTTCACCAGTTTTTCGTTGTCTCGGCATTATATAATATGATTAGACAATAATATTATAAAATTATACTTTTTATACTTTTAAATTGAGTTTTAATAGGGTAATCTCGCTTTTAGAACACTTACGAATTTTTACGCAATTCTTGCTCCTGTTCGTATATCCACCGTAATAGTTCGTTCAAATTCCACAAACACAAAGAAATCAACAGGAACTGACGAGTTATTCGTTCCGACAACCTGTATGGCTTTAGCAACACCATCTTCACTTGGAATAGAACGAGAAACATTGCCGTAGTAGTATCTATACAAACTTTCAAATTCACTCATACCTATCAAACCTGAAGCCAACGAAGTCGTTAGTGAACCATTAAGTTGATTTGAACTACATAACTGCTGTGAAAACTGTTCGTAATCGTATAGTTCGTTATTGATAAATAAATTTTTTCCTGAAACTTGAATATTGAAATTTGTCAAAGAAATAGGGTCAGGAGTTCCGCCTGTAGTAGAGAAGGGAGAAAGGATTGTAGAAGTTGTAGTTGCCGCAGCAGAAAAAGGTTGCCCTGCGTTTAATGCACCATTCGCACTTTTGTTTATCATAGGAACAACAAGAATTCCACGCACATTCGGTATTCCGTTTGTCACCAAGTAAGAAAAAGTGCCTGTAGAAATATTTTGATAAGAATAGTAGAAAATATCATTATAAACAATTTTCTTGGTTGGAGCAAGAGACAAATAACGCTGTTCCGCAATTGGATTCATAGTATATGCTGGAGCATATAGACGACAACTTGTAATAGGAGCGGTATATGATTGAGTAAATTGAGTAAATTGTGTTTTAACAATAGATAGACCAACAGCAACTTGATAAGTAGTTTCAGCACCAACTGCCTGAAGTTGAGCCATATTATATCCACCTTGTCCCAAATCCTGCGAAGCAATCATAACAGGACAAGTTCCACCACCTCCAAGAATAATAGGGGTAGAAGTTAAAACCATACTTCCAGCCGTAACCTGAACACCATAAGAAGCACCAGTTGCGTTTGCCGCAGGGGCAAGAAAATTTGCCTGTGGAGAATAGCATTGATAAGTTAAATATGCCTGATTGGTATTAATATAAAATCTCATTGTGCTTCCTTTTAACATAGGCACTTTCTGAAAAAAATCAGCAATATCTTTAAGACGAATAACCGCATCAAATATAATAGCACGAGTTGTAACCGCCGACTGGACATATGATTGGAAAATAGCACTATATCCTGAAATATTCGTTGTTAAACCATTACCACTCATCAAAGCGGTCTGGTTCAAACTTGTTGCTTGTAAAGACCCACCAGTATTAAGAGTAGGATTATAAGCCAACCAAGCCTGACGCTGATAAAATCCTTTGTTATACGACATCTGTATAGATTGAGCCCCCAGAGTTGCTTGTGTATTAAGATTATAAGAAGCCACATTAGCGTTTACCCCAGTAACCAACGCCTGACTCGCACCAGCCGCTACATTACTCCAAGCACCTGTATAGGATGTTATAGCAACATAAGGAGCATTACGATTATTACATATACCAGTTCCTGATGGGGACATTGTGCTTAAATTAACATTGATAGGGTCAGCAAAGTTATTATACATCCATGATGTTGCCGTGTCAGGATAAAATCCTGTAATAGCACCCCAATCTTCTAAATCTCCTTCACTCCAACTTGTAAGAGCCTTAAAACTGTTAAAAACATTAAGAAAAGGAGTTTGCTGAACCACCGATCCGTTATTAAATTCAACCGTTAAAGAGTGAATTATCTGCCAAAATCCTGATTTAAGTCCCATCATAAAATCAAGAGGGGCAGTTGCCGTCATAGGGGCGTTAGTTGTTTGAGCCTGTAAAACCATAGGAAAAGCCAAGAATGCTTCACTCCAGTTAATATACGATCCACAATTACTTAAAGAAGTTGTGTCTATAACAACCTGACCTGAATACGAAGAGTTGTTATTATCATTAACATATAGCCACTGTTTATCCACAAATTCACTTGACGAAATTTCGGTATTAATGCTTTCTTCAAAGACGAGATTATCCATTATATATAGTTAGTAGATAATATTTTTACGGATTTTATAATTAATTAAAACAAAATTCCTAAATAATTATATACAGGAATATTGCTAAAGAAGGGAGACTCTATACATCAAAGGATATATACTTTTTAGGTATTCTTGGCTTTGACACTTTCAAATTCCTTAAAGTATCTGTAGCCCTATGAACTTTTCCATCTTCAAATATTTCGTCTTTCAATCCTTCGCCTAAAGAACGCTTATGATGTCTTGCTATTTTATTGTTTCCGTTAGTTCCCCTAAATCCCATACTACTTCGTCCACCAGCCCCTGAAGTTGTTGAATTTAACTTATGAATATACATATATAATATATAAAGATATAAAAATAAGCGGAATTGTATTAGGGGCTATTTTCCTATTGAATCGCCTATATCACTTATAATTAATAAAATAACCATATTAGGGTCTTGAATTGCTACAGGAAAAAGATTCTGGTCTAAAAGTTGAATAGTAAAAGAACCATATTGTCCTGCTTGAATATCAATAAAAGACAATTGCCCTGTCGGTTGAATAGTAAATTGTTCGCCAAAATTACCTATAGGAGCAAAGCAATATAACAAACTATTCGGCACAGCATAATTATTTTGTAAAAGAGAACAAGTCATAACAAAAGAAGATAATGGTGAAATCTGCGGAACTAAATTGCTTAAATATGATTGTACCGTATTATAAGGTAAGGCTTGGGTGCATATACCAGCAACATTAGTAATAATATTTTCTGCTAAAGAAGGAAGACCTAAAGGATAATATCCTGCTTCAAATCCTAAAGCAGCCGATACTGCTGGTAATTGAATCCAAAACATAGGTGTAATATTTCCTATAGGCACAATCCAAGTAGGAGAAGAAGAAAAAGGAACTGGATATTTATATGTTCCAGCAGTTGTTCCTATAGGGTAAGAAGTAGCATTCATATTAAAACAATTAAATTGAAAAGCATATGATGTTACATTCGTGCCTAAAGTTAAAAAGAAAAAGTATTGTCCTGATGTAGCATTACTGATAAGATAATGACCGTTATTAATCATAACTTGTTGAAGGAATTCATTAAGATTGGTTATGGTGTAAAAACCATCAGGAAATAAAACTGTATTTATCGTACCATCAACCCATATATACTTTATTTCATTATTTCCATAAGCAGCCGTGATATTAAAAGTGCTATAATACATTGTAAAACTTGACAAAGCCAATTTATTTCCTTTACTAAAGGATACATTACCTGCTGGAAATTTATACAAAAACTGGGAGTTATTTGTATTCGGTATTATGTTATTCGTTGTCAATATAATAGTTCTCATACTTATATTATATTAACATATTATTTTTCTTTGAATTGTGCTAAATAGATAAATCCATAAGTAAATCAACTCCTTCACTTTTATGTATTTTACCTTCAGTCATAAATTTGACTATAAAGCGTCTCAATTCTTTCATTAAAGCAACTGAATTATTACCAGCCATATATTCGCCTTTAAGGACTTGAAATCTATCATATTCAGCCCTTTCATCATCACTTACTGATTTTTTTAATCCAAGTTTATGAAATACACCTGCCCCTGTCATTATTTTTTCAAATAACTTTCTATCCTGTAAAGGAAGAGTATCATAATGATGCGGATTTACTCGCTGATTATCTAACAATTCCATCAAAAAATCTTTTGTTGAAGAATTAATATGGGTTGGTTTAAATTGAGGAATTCGTCCTAAACTTGGATATTTTACATTCAATATATCACTATTTTGTAATTGATTTTGATGTATAACATATTTGCCTAACTGACGATAAGTAGGAGTTTCTTCAACCGATATTCCTTTCCCTATTTTTTTCATTCTTATTCCTACACCACCTTTTCCACCTGCTGATGGAGGAGATGATGGAGCAGAAGCCGCTGCTTTTCCACCACCACTTGCTGGAATAAGTGGTCCTCCGTATGGCGACCCATGATCGCCGATATAATCTTTAACACCACTCCAAGTAATACTACCTATTACCGTATTTATTGCTCTTGATACATCAGCATTATCTTTTAAAAATTGAGACCACAATGGAGCAGTTGTAATAGGTAATTCAACATTACCACTGTCAATCAAAATAATAACAGTAGTTCCTGCTGTTGCTGGGGTCTTTCCTCTACCTACTAACGGATATCGTGCGTTTGCTATACCTACAACACCAGTTATTGTATTTCCACTTGCTGATGGAACAATAGAAGCCGAAGCGGAAGCAGGACTTCCACCTGCCCCACCAGTTATACCTGAAATTAAATCATCTATTTTTTGAATAGTATTTCGGTTTAATCCTCCCATCAATCCTTCAATAATATCCAGTTTTTGCTGTGTTGTAGTATGTGTGGCATTAATATCACGAATAGCATCTAGAAATTGTGCGTTAGTAGGAAGATTAACAGTTAAATTTTGTAATTGTGCTAAAATTGCTCCTCGTTGTGCATCGTTTTGAATTTGTAAAGCATCAAAAAACGCTCTATCAGGTAAAGCACCCATTAAAGCAGCCATATCCGCTCGTATTTCAAACCCTAAAGGTAAGGCGTGTACCTCAGTAATTAGTTGCCGAAGTTCAACTCTTGATGGGAATATGCCTCTTAAATCAGCAATATTATTAATAATTCTATCAAATTTATCATTAAAGCCTCCAACCGCTAATCCTTTATTTTCATTAAACGACTCAATATACTTTCTCAAGTAATCAACAAAAGCAGTAGGGGTAGTTCTCGTAATATTAAATTTTTTCAAAAAATCGGCTTTAATATCAGGGAACATATTATTAAAAATAACACGCTGTGGGTGGTCTAACAAAGTTGTAATTGCTGATGCTTGACTATAATGAAATCCCATCGCTAATAAATTTGTAATAGCATCACTTTCGTTTTTACCTACATCAGCCTGTAATTCATCAGGTGTAGCGGTTTGTTGTTCGGTTTGTGTTAAAACTTCTCCTTGTTTTAACGATCGTCTCGCATTCGCTATATTAGCATCGTTTGAGGCAGCAATCTTTAAAAGTTGGTCTTGAACCATATATGCTTTTTGTAAATCGGCTGGTTTTCGTAAATTACGAATCATTAAACTTCCAGTTCCTGACATTATATACTATACAAATAGAAAATAATATTAAAAAGTATTCATTATTTTTTAAAACATATCACTGACTTCAAACACTTCATCAAAGTTTTTCCTAAAACGCTCCGTTTTTTCCCCTTCTAAATCAATTAAAAGAAAATCTTGTTTCTTTTCGGTGCATAAATCATAAATCTCTTTTAAGACTTTCTTATCAATTCCTAAACTATATTCTCGTGCGATCATGGTTAAATTCTTCATACTTGATACTTGTTTTAAAATAAGGTAATTAATATTATCACGAATTAATTTAGGCACGGCATAAAAAGACTGTGAAATATATATTAAACTACAATTCTTCTTTCTTGCTCTTATATAATAATCACATATTTGCTTTTGTTGTTTGACAGGTTCATTAACTAAATCATCTAAAATAATAAGTGATTGTGTTTCCTTATCCAGTTTATCTAAATCAGGAAGATTTGCTAAACCTTCAGTTATTTTTAATCCTTTCTTTTCTAATTTTTCTTCTAAATAATTATACAAAGGTTCATCTTTATTTTTTGTAGTAATAAAAATATTTTCAAAAGTATTAGGCATATTGTATAAAATATTCAATAGTGTTTGTGTTTTACCACTTCCAGAATTTCCAGCAATAATCATACGAAAAGGCAATTTTATGTGATGTATATCATAATGAGGATTATGTTGCTTTAGCAATAATCTTTCAGGTATTTTTTTATACCAATCAATTAATTCCGCTTCCTTACAATTCTTTCCAGTCTTTTCTTTCTTCGGCATATTTAGTTATATATATACAAAGATAAGTTTTTATTTTATAAGACTATATTATAGAATGTCGGCAACAAATCCACCTTATCCTTATAATCCTAATATATATAATCCTTCAAGTTATAGTGGTTCAACTGCTAATACGGCGGTCACCGAGCAATATATTTTAGAAAATTGTTTAACATACCCTTTCGCTCAAGGACTGGAAAATACAGTAGGTATTATTAATCTTGGAGATTTTACTTCTACAGGAGCATCATCATTAACTTGTAGTGCTTCACAAGAAATAGTTTTTGGTGTACCGAATGTGCCTATTATTACCATAGCATCTTCAGGGGCTACTATTTCTAATGCCGTTTTAACTGGAACTGCTACAGCCCCTACTATTTCAGGTATTCCTACAAATACACTTGAAATTATTAATTATGAATATTTAACTACAGGATTAGGAGGTTATATAACACAATCAGAGGCAGCGGCAACTTATGAAACTATATTAGCAGCATCATCTACATATGAAACTATAACAGCAGCATCAAATACTTATCAAACTATTTCAAATATGTCTTATTATGCACCAGTAGCAAATCCTAATTTAACTGGAACACCTACAGCACCTACTGCTACGGCTGGAACAAATACTACTCAATTGGCTACAACTGCTTTTGTGGTTTCTTCAACTTCTGGATTAGCCCCATTAGCAAGTCCTAATTTAACTGGTGTTCCAACTGCTCCTACTGCTACGGCTGGAACAAATACCACGCAATTGGCTACAACTGCTTTTTGTTTGGCTAATGGAGGAAGTGGAACAGGGTATGCTCCTATTGTGAATCCAGTTTTTACTCAAAGTATTACTGTTGATAGCGATATTAAAGCATATGGAGGTTTAAATAATTATAATGGAACAGGAACATATTTATGGAATTCTAATAACACACAATATACTTCCATAACTCAAGCAGTAGGTGGATTAAATTTTGTTGGAGCGGCGAACGGCACAACAACTATGGGTGATGGAGTTCATCTTATGAACTTGAATGTTCCTTTTGGATCAATAACTTGTTCTACTCCACCAGCAGGAACAAATTCTACTATAGTTGCTACTACGGCTTTTGTTAATAATGCTTCAGGATATTCAGGGCAAATACCAATACAATGGGCTGGAAGTCAGCAAAACTCTAATTCAAGTTATGATTTAATATATTACGGTCAGGCTACTACAGGAAGTTTAAATACTCTTTATGGAATACCTATTACTGCTAATTCATCAAATTGTATAATTACCGCAACAGTATCAAATTCCGTATGTGGTGCTACTCTAATGTCTGGAGTCCAGTATATTCAGTTTGTTTATGGTTCAACTATGGGTTCGCAAGTTAATAATCCTAATAATAATTATCCTCAAATAACCTTTAATTATGATGTAGCGGTTCATCAACAAATTACAAGTGGAATCTCATTGCCTGCTGGATATATCAATTATACAATAAGATATATAGGATAGATTAAAAATATTAATTAATATATTATCTTATTATATAATATAATATGTCTTTACCTCCAGCCCCCAATCCAAGTTCAAATACACTTTTTGGATATACAAATCAACAGTTCATAGTTGCTACTGATTCTTCAGGTAATACCCCTATTTTCGGTTCTTTAGGAGTGAATGTTGGTGCTGATTATACCCCTCAATTTCCTACTGTAGGCACAAATCAATCAGGCTCTCAACAGCATCATAATATTGGTGGAAGACATCGTACCGACTTTGTAAATTTAGCAGGTGAGGCTATATTACCATCAGCAGGTGGATTTAATTTTTGGAATACAAATTCTTTGACAATACCGAATAGTTTATTGTCTCTTGATGGTGTTGGTAATATGGAACTTGGCGGTAATATCATCTTTGCTTTAGACCCCAGTAATGTTGTTGTCTATGGAAGTGATATTAGAATTAATGGTTCTTTTGGAACAGCAGGACAAGTGCTTACAACTGATGGCTCGGCTAATATGAGTTGGAGTGATGTATCAGGCGGAGGTTCTATTCCTACATTACAACAGGTTTTAGATGTGAGTAATGTATCTATAAATACTCCTATTCTTTTAAAAGATGTGTATGGTGATACTTTGACTATTGGAACTTATGCTATAGATTTTGGAACAATGGGACAATATTCTTGTAAATTAGCAGTTGATACAGGACTTACAGTTAAATCGCATACTACTGAAAATATTTCAAGTTATGGTAGTGATACTATTAATATGAACTGGGAAAATAATAATACTGTTGTTTTATCATCAGTCGCATATAATCAAGGAGATGCTGGATTATTTTTAACAAAATCATCTACAGGATTGGGGTCATATTATACGGATTCAGGAGTTCAACTTGGAGTTTATCCAGATACTAATGTCTATAGCACTAAATTGACGAAAGATTATTTGAAAGTGGATAAAATCAAAGACGCATCATCAAATTACGGCACATTAGGGCAAATCTTAAGTAGTGATGCTTGTGGAAATATAGTATGGGCTACTGGGGCTGATGGTGCTACAGGAGCAACTGGACCGACTGGGGCTGATGGTGCTACAGGTGCGACTGGTGCTACTGGTGCTGATGGTGCTACAGGAGCAACTGGACCGACTGGGGCTGATGGTGCTACAGGTGCGACTGGTGCTACTGGTGCTGATGGTGCTACAGGTGCGACTGGTGCTACTGGTGCTGATGGTGCTACAGGTGCGACTGGTGCTACTGGTGCTGATGGTGCTACAGGTGCTACTGGTGCTACAGGTGCTACTGGTGCTACAGGTGCTACAGGTGCTACACTTCCTATACAAATTGCTACAAGTCAAATAGGTGGTCTCTTAATGGCTGATTCATCTTTGAATGTTTTTGATTTATCAGGTGCTATTTACACTACTCACAATGTTACTGGTTATACTTTAAATATAGGTGCTTCAACTTATTTAAGTAATGGTGGAATAATAACTCCTAATATTATTCCTACTGTAATAACTGATATGAACGCCAGTATTGGAAAAGACGGTCAATATCTTGTATCTACTGGTGCTGGATTGGAATGGTCTAATCAACTCGTATCAAATACTCCTATTGTTGTTCCAGCATCATATGCCGTATATAATACTTCACAACCTCCTACTGCTTTTAATCCTGTTGCTTTCGGTTCAACGCCTATTGATGGTTGGTTTTTTCAAAATTATAGAACAGATATTAATATTGACTGGCATTCGTATCTATTGAACGCTCTTACAAGTCCGTCTATTTCGTATAGTAGTAATTCTATAAAACAGATGTATGTTTGTTTTACTTCTTTACTAACAACATGTTCTATTTCGTTGAATGTGTATACACTAAACGACCTTCCTAATCCTCCTAATTTTTTCAAAAGTAGATTTGGGACTGTGTTAGGTGATCCGAGTTATAGTATTGTTGCTAATAAACCATATATCGCATACTATGATTTTAGTGGAAATACATATCCTCCTCCTCAAAAATTTCTTCATACGCCTTTTCCATTAGTTAAAACAGTCGGTGGTGGGGTTCAAGTAGGAAATTTCTATGGTGAAACATTATACTATATGGCGGTAGGTTCAAATACTATAGACCCAGCCAATACTTGTTCTATGATTATTAGTGAATCAGGTTTTATAATGGAAGATGGAACAACACAACCTTTTAGACAACCATACACATATCAATCAGCATCAGTCCAACCTTTTTATCCAGCAAGTCTCCAAGTTATAGTAGGAACGGCAACTTTGGCTTTAATACAAGCACAATATGGATATACTTTTATTACCGCAGTTGCTACTATTGCAATAACAACAACAGGATTATCCGCTTCTTTAACACAGAATGGTGTATTTACTTTTTATAACGCATCAATCAATCCATCAACAACACTTACATATAATGGAAGTAGCACATATGTATTATTAAAAGGTTCGGCAGTTAGTTTTGTTTGGAACGGTTCAAGTTTATTGTTAGAATAAATCAATAAAAATAGTATGATAATATATCATGTATACTATTTTACCATATAGTTTTCGTCAAGCAAAAAGATTGGGTGTTGTAATACAACCAAGCCATTATAAAAAATACAAAATAGATATTTTTACAAAAGAAGGAGAATATATAGCAAGTATTGGTGCATCTGGATTTTCTGATTATCCACATTACATCCAAGAAAGAGGACAAGAGTACGCTGACAATCGTCGTAGATTATATAAAATTCGGCATCAAAACGATAGAGTAAAAATAGGAAGCAGAGGTTGGTTAGCAGATAATTTATTATGGTAATATACAAAGAGTATGCTGATAATTATCGCAAACTATATATTTTTTTTATTCAAGTTATATATAATGGGAGAATTTAATAGTGATATTTTCAACGCTGTTTTTTGGTCTTTTTTCATTACTTCTTCAATTGGGTTAATAATAGGTTTAGTCAAAATCGCATCAAAGAGCAAGTGTAGCGAATGTAGTATTTGTGGTTGTTATATCAAACGCAATATAGAAGCAGAACTGGAAGAAGAAAAGATGGAATTAGAACATAGACCTCCACCGAGTCCGCATAATAATATATAGATAATATATGGACGAAGAATTGCTTAATAAACGGCAACTTTCCTTTTTCTTTTTTATTAATAGAGCAGAAAGACCACAAGTGATGGTATATAGAGAAAAGTGTTGTGAATGTTGGTTGTGTCAAATAGTAAGATATTGTTGGGGATAACTTTAGGGAATTATTATATGTTTATAATATATAATAATGAAGTGGGTAGATTTTGTAAAAGATTATGCTGATAAACACAATATAATGTATGGGGAAGCCCTTAAAACAAAAGAATGTAAAGAAGGATACAAAAAACAAAAGTTAGGTGGGGAAATTCCTGTAAATATTGATAGTGATTCAAGTAGTGATAGTGAGAGTGATAAGGAAAATATTACTTTTAAAATTGTACCGAAACGAGGAAGGAAACAAAAGTATGATAATGATGTTGATAGAAAATCGGCAAAAAAAGAACAGACAAAAATTAGTAATTCAAAACATTATGAAAAGAAAGGAACAGGTGCTAAAATAGAAAAAGAAATAATGGAAGAACTACATAAAATATTGCATCAATTATATGAACATCGTAGAATAAGTGGAGAAGGTATTTTGGATCATGGAAAACGATATGTTAAGAATGTTGTTGAAAAAGCACATAATGTTGTTGAAAAAGTTAAAAATCTTAAAAATATTGTTCTTCACGGAAGAAAAGAATTTACGCCAAGATTACAAACATTATTAGCAAGAGTTGGTGATAAACCGATAAAATCTATGACTATTTATAGAGCAATAGTGCCGAAGTATTTAACTACTCTTGTAAATTTTGCTTCAGGTGGTGAATTTAATAATCAGTTAAAAGATAAACCTTATGATGATGTTTTTCACTTATCGCTTTATATTGAAACAACTGATGGAAATTGCTATAATTTAGAAAAAAATACTTTTATTGAGATGGCTGAAAATCCTAAAAATTTTGATAAAGAAGTAGAGCATAAAACAGTGCCTAATCTTCCAGCCGATTTAACTATTAATAAATTATTGGAAAAAGCACATAATGTTATGGGTGATGATAAATTTTTTGGTTATTCGGCAAAAGATAATAATTGTCAAGATTTTGTTATGAAAATATTAAAGGCAAGTGGTTTAGGAACTTCAGGTGATTTTGATTTTGTTAAACAAGATACTCAATCATTCTTTGGTGATAAAGGATTCGCAAGAAAAGCAATTAATACGATTACTGATATAGCCGCAGCAACTGATGTTATTTCACACGGAAGCGGAATTGATTTTGCCGATTTAAAAAAAGGTGCTTTTACAAGACAACTTAAAACTTTTAATAAAGGACATAATAAAAAATTATCTATGGAAGAATTTGCTCGTTATGTCTTGGAAAATAATGAAAAATTTAATACTATTACACATAAAAGGGCAAGGTTTTATCTTGATGTTTTATTAAAATAATAAGTAAAATATTATCTTTTCTTATTATATATGCCGAAATTCGCAAAAGGTTCAGCAGAAGCAAAAGAATGGGGTCGTAAGATGAAATTAGCACGAGAAAAAAAAGGAGGAAAGTGTGGTGGTGATGCTATTGATGATAATATTTTAAAAGTAGGTAATGCTTTCGGTTCTCCTATTACTGCTGGTATAAAAGCGGAAACAGGGGTTGATGTTCCTAATCCTTTTGAATTTGGTTATAATTTAGGACAGAATGTTATTGCCCCTGCTATGTTTAAAGTATTACCCCCTGAAAAAGTTCATCAATTTTTTCAAGATACAGGTGCTAAATTCAGGGATGCTGGAAGTAAAATCAAAAATTTTTTTAGAACTGGAAGAGGAATGGAAACGGCTATTTATAATGATAGTATGCGTGGTGATGGAATTCATAACAGTATGCGAGGTGGATTAGTATTTGATAATCCTGTTTCTCAAGCATTATATGCTTCACAACAACGAAATAATCCTAATAATATTCAACACGGAGGTCTTTTTAGTCCTAATCCTATACCTTTTCAGGTTCAACAATATCTTAAAAGTAGGAGTCAAGAACAAGGACACGGTCTTGAAGGTGAGGGTTGGATGTCAAATCTATGGCATACAGGTTCAGCAAAAGAACCGTGGAGAACTTGGGCTGAAGAATTACGAGTTTTATTATCAGCAAATCCTGATTTAACATCAGCACAAATTCGTAAAGCAAAGTTGGATTATTATAAATCAACTAAAGAAGCAAAAAGAACAAGACCAGTTGCTGATGATGAAGATTGGGAAGAATTAGATCCTCATCGTAATAGTCAAGAAAGGTCTTATGATGAGATGGTTCAATCACAGCGTGAAAGACAAGCAGAAGAATCAAGAGCCGAAAGGAATAGACAATATCCATCAGCACCGAATGGAAAATCAGCAAAAGGTCTTCGTCGTAATTATAGAGTATCTCATAAGCACGGTGGTGCTTTTACTGATTGGGAAGGAACTGTTAAAGAAACACAAAAAGTGCATCCGTATAATATGGGAGGCAATACTAACAACGGTGTAATGCGTGTTCCTCACGCTCAAAGTTTGGTTCATATGGGTAAAGGAGTTGTTGATGAGATGAGTAATTTTGACAGCAATTATATGGCTCGTGTGTATAATAGTAGAAATCTTGGGGCTAATGGTAGGGTTAGTCTTTAATATAATTCAGTTTTAATATTATATTAAATTGATTTAGCATTACTTGTATCAGGCATATCTTTATTCTCTATTACTAATGGAGGTCTTTGAAAAAGTTCTTTTGTAAAACAATCACGCTTTCCTTCATCAAAAAAGTGAGAATATTTATCGTCCATCTTTGGAAGTTCTTGTTTTAAAATTGCTTCGCTTATAGGTATAACAGCAACTGCCCTATCTTTTACTTTTTTGAAAAAATCAAGCAAATCATCATCAATATACTCAAGGTATTTTTTGGTTTCTTCTTCACCATCAGATAAACTTTCAATAAAACCACATACAACAGTTGCTATATTAAAAATAATAGTAAAATATAAACAAGCACGAGTGCGATCCTTTTTTGCTGGGGCGGATTTAGTTTCGTCCATAACTTTATTCATCAAATCACTTATATCATAATGTAAAACAGATAAACCCTTATCAGTAAGTATTCCTTTATCATCAAATATTTTTGAAATAAGATTTAGAAAGGGATACACAAAAAAATCATTCGTCATATCCTGCTCTACTAAATTACGATACTGCTTAATATTCAAAATAATATTTTCCATTATATATATTCCTAAAGATAATATTTTCCAGAATTAACGAAATTTATAATTCATTATAAATAATTCTTTTCGTTTATTTGTTCCTTTATGACGCCACCCTGACATTACATCAATACTCTTTATTCTAAAATCTTTAAATAAATCACGAATATAAGGGCTGTCATTAATTGTAATCAAAAAATCGCCTTTTATATTTTTTAATACTTCGTGTAGGTGTTCGTAGTCAAATTTACCTCCTAAATAAAATCTATTATCAGTATCTTCATAAGGAGGGTCTATAAAGAAGAATGTATCATCACTATCATACTTTTTTACTATTGTTTCATAATCGCAGTTTGTTATTATAGCCTTATTTATTTTATCTTTGTAAAATTCTAAATTATCTCTAAAAACAGTCAAGGGATTATGATTTTGATATATATTCTTTTCAACTTTTACAGGAATACCAGAAAACCTAAATTTGATTTTATCTTTTCATATAGTATTCTATCAGGAATACTATTTGAGTGATGTGTAAAAAAGTGCTTGATACGAGGTAAGGTGTCTAAATCTTGTTTATATAAATTTATGTCTAATGGGGCTTTTTCTAATAATTTTAAACGGTTATAGACATCTTTGTCTAAATCGTTTATTACCGATCGTTCGGCATTCTTTATATTAAAGTATAATACAGCACTTCCAGCAAATAATTCAACAAAGGTTTTATGCTGTGGTATTTCTTTTATTATTTTTTGTAGTATTGGCGTTTTATTTCCTTGACGACCGAATGGTGGTTTTATTGGTTTTATTGTCATTATACTATACTACTATTTTATTTTATGAAAATATCGTCCAGTTTGTAAAGTTTTCCATCTCGCTTGATTAGGAATGCTTTCCACGCATTCAGGCTAATATCCGTACCTTCTTCCACTTGTTGCTGTTTGAGTGCATCGGCGAATGATTTGTATGATTGGTTTTGTTGGCTATTCAATAATGCTTTGTTCTTCCAGATAAATACACCGTGCTTTCCTTTTCCAGTGCGGTGGAATTCGTCGCCCTCTTGGAGAATTTCGTCCATGGTGTATCTTACTACTTTTTTGTTTGTCAATTCTTTGTGGCGACTATAAGAGTTTGTTCCTTTTGCTT
>Ga0316226_1001904_pt1 | contig 20913 bp, 8 predicted proteins | sample TBH18017metaG_FD_206009 | JGI IMG/M metagenome (GOLD analysis project Ga0316226, IMG submission 206009) | Freshwater microbial communities from Trout Bog Lake, Wisconsin, USA - TBH18017 | ecosystem: Environmental > Aquatic > Freshwater > Lake > Hypolimnion/Profundal zone | place: USA: Wisconsin...
CTGCCAGTTGGCGAGCAGGGACGCGGGAATGACCAGCAGCGCGGGCGGATCGTCCTTCGTCTTGTGCTGCGTGCTCAGCAAGGCCAGCAGTTGCACGGTTTTGCCCAGCCCCATGTCGTCAGCCAGGCAGGCGCCGAAGCCAAGTTGCCACATGCACGCGAGCCAGTTCAATCCCTGTTGCTGATAGGGGCGCAAGCTGGCGTGGAAGTCACGGGTGGGTGCAACGGCCGTGCAGGCAACCGGCGCGGAAAGCCTGCGGATGGTCTCGGCCAGCCACTGCCCGGTGGTGATTTCCCGCGCCGCGCTTGCGTCGCCGGTCTTGTCCGCGGCCGGATCGCCGTGGAGTTGCAGGCGCAGGGCATCGCGCATGGACAGGCCGGCGGCGACCTGCTCGCGCAGGCGGTCGTAGGCTTCCAGCGTGCGGCGCAGACGTTCGGGATCGACCGCCACCCAGCGCCCCTTGATCAGCGCCAAGCCGTCGCTTTCGGCCAACAGCCGGCGGGCCTCCTCCGCGGTGATGGGGACCCCGTCAATGGACAGCTCGGGGCGGCAATCGAGGATGGCTTGCAGGCCGAAGCCGGCGGGCTTGTCGGCGCCGACGGCCAGTGAAACCTGCACCCCGCGTGCGGCGGTCTTCCACCAGTCCGGGATGCGACAGAGAATGCCGCTGGCGTCGTAAAGCGGGATTTCGCGCAGGAAGGCGAAGGCCTCGGCTGGCTGCCACGCCAGCGGATGAAACAGTTCGCCGGAATCGAGGAGGTTACGCACGAGCGCGCTGTCGGCCGCGGCGCGGTGCACGGTGCCGAGCAGGCGCAGCAGGGCTTTCTGATCGGCGGCAAATTCGGTCAGCGCATGCTGGAGCGGAATATGGCGCACGCGGCCGGTGGCGGCATCGGCCTGCGAGTAGGTGGCCAGAAAGGCGAACGGCGCGGCGCTCCCTCTGCGGTTCTCCACCAGGTGAAAGTAGACGCGGCCAGCCAGGTGGATGCCGGGGTTGAGCCTCTGGATGAAGGCCGCGACCGAGCCTTGGTGCGCGGCCAACTCGGCGCGCGTCGCAGCGACCATCCGGTCCCAAAGCGCTGTCAGCGAATCGGCCGTGACATACTCGCCGCCTTCCATGGGCGGAACAGCCGCGCAGGCGGCGGCGAGCGCCTCGGGAGGCACCGGACACACGAACGCGGCGCGCTGCGCCTCGATCTCCGGCGCATGACGCAGCCAGTCGGCAAACACGCCGAGAAACCCGCGCAAGTAATGGAGACTCGGCGGCAGCGCAACCGCGGGATTTGCGAAGGCCAATCGAACCAGCCAGCCATCGGGTTCAGCCGTGGCGAGCGCTTCCTGCAACAGCCGCGAAGCCGCTTCTGGCAAGGCATCGGCCGGCTGCCATTCCAGACTCCAGACGCCTTCCGGAGAACAGCAAACGGTCAGTTCGCGCGTGCTGCGTTCGGTTTGTGGAACGACAGCGGAAACCTCGTTTTCCAGAATAGGAGTCATGTTGTGGTTTTTACCGCAGGTTGCGTCGGTAAGCAAGGGCGGGCTGCTGGGTCAAACAGGTGTCCGTGCCCCAATTTCGCCCTGCGCCATCCTAACCGCCTTGCAGGCGGCGGCAGCGTCCAGTCACTTCGGGCATGATGGCGACCCATGGCGAGCAATTGACATATGTTGACGCATCAACCGGCTGGCTGAGGAGATCGCGGAGTTGCGGCGCGCGAACCCGTCGCAGATCGGCTAATCCGAACTTCCAGCAGATTAGCCTTGACCGTCGCCCTCGCGGAATTCTAATGGCCGGCTCATCTTCTTCCCTCTGCCGCACGGCATTCTTCATACACGGCGACAGCGTGCCGCAACCGGACGTTGCGCCGGAGACCGACATGAACCGCGTTGATCTGCATGTGCACTCCTGCCATTCGCGGCATCCCAGCGAGTGGTTCCTGCAGCGCCTCGGCGCGCAGGAATCCTACACGGACGTCGAAACCGTTTACCAGCGCGCCAAGGCGCGCGGCGCGGCATTCGTCACCCTGACCGACCACAATACGATCGCTGGCGCGCAGGAGCTTATCGCCCGGCATCCAGACGATTGCTTCGTCAGCACAGAGTCCACCGCCTACTTCCCCGAGGATGGCTGCAAGGTTCACGTGCTCTGCTGGGGCATCACGCCGGCTCAGTTCGCGGCCATCCAGAAGGCGCGCACGAACATCTACAACCTGCGCGACTACCTGCGTCTCGAACGCATCGCCTGTTCGGTGGCGCACGCCACCTTCAGCGTCAACGGCCGGCTCACCGTCGAACACATCGAAAAGCTGATCCTGCTCTTTGACGCTTTCGAGGGCATCAATGGCACGCGCGGCCGCGTGGGCAATGTATTCTGGCAAACGTTGCTGGAGCGGCTGACACCGCAGCACATTGACCGCCTGGTTGCCAAGCATGGCATTGAGCCATGGGGTCCGGAATCGTGGGTCAAGGGCCTGACCGGCGGTTCAGACGATCATGCCGGCCTCTTCATCGGCGACACGTATACGCTGACGCAGGCCGCGACGATCCCGGCTTTTCTCGAGGCGCTGCGGACCAAGCGCATGCAACCGGGCGGCCGGCACGGCGACCACAAGTCATTTGCTTACGCCATCTACAAGATCGCCAGCGAGTATGCCCGACAGAAGGGGGGCGCCAAGGGGCTCCCCGGGCTGCTGGCCTCGATTCTCTTTGACGAAAACGGCCCTGCCCTGCGCGATCGGTTTGCCATCAAACGCCTCGGCTGGCGGCGTTCCACGCGTGACCGCATGCTCTCCCGCTTTCTGGAGCGCCTGCTGGAGATTACCCGCACCGGCGAGCAGCACGGCCCCGAATGGCAGGTGGAGCAGGCCCATGCGGCACTTTCCAGACTGCTCGATGATTGCCTCGCGGAGATGGCGCGGGCGCTCGAACGGGGCGTACAGGGCGCAGAGTCCTCCGATCTGTTTCAGTACCTGGGCGTGGCGTTACCCGCCGGGTTCTTTGCGGCTCCTTTCTTCACGACACTCCGCATGCAGCATCGCGGCCGCGAACTCCATGCCGCCATGGAAGAGGCGTTTGGCCTGTGCGACCCACACCGCGATACGCGCACGCTCTGGTTCTCGGATACGGTGACGGACTTGAACGGCGTGGCTGTCACCCTGCAGGAGACAGCTGCCTGCGCCCGGCAACTCGACCGACCTTTGCGTGCGGTCGGTTGTCTGGCACCCGATGAGAGTCGCGCCTCCGCACCCCCCGGATTGATCAACCTGCCCTGCATCTACGCCGTCACGCCGGCTTTTTACGACGCCCACACGCTGCGCGTCCCTTCGTTGTTGCGCTCAATCGATCTGATCGCCGCCGCCATGCCGGATCGTATCGTCATCTCAACACCTGGACCGGTGGGCCTGGTCGGGCTGGCGGCCGCGCGACTCCTGGGGGTGACGTGCATCGGCATCTACCACACCGATTTCGCCCGACAGACCGAATGCATCACGGGTGACGCCGACATGGTTGCACTCGTCGAAGGGTATACACGCTGGTTCTTCGGTCGCATGGACGAACTGCGCGTGCCCTCGACGGCATACATGAACCAGCTGGCGGACCGCGGCCTGGACCGACACCGCATGCGTTTGTTCCCCCGCGGACTGGCCGGCGGCTCGATCGCGTTGGACCCCGCCACGCTGGATTTCGCGCGCGGCCAGTGGTTCACAGATGAGCGACCAACACTGCTCTACGCCGGCCGGCTGGGCCAGGAGAAGAACCTGTTCTTCCTGCTGGACGTCTTTCGCGCGTTGCGCGCGCACATCCTGGATGCGCATCTCGTCGTGGCAGGTGACGGACCATCACGCGCTGCACTCGAAGCGGCGGCACATGATCTGCCGGGCGTCATCTTCGCCGGACGGCTTGAACGCGCGGCACTGCGCGCTTGCTATGCCCTGGCAGATGTCTTTGTCTTTCCCAGCCAGACCGACACGTTCGGCATGGCGGTACTGGAAGCGCAGGCCTTCGGTTTGCCGTCCGTGGTTGCGGATGTCGGCGGACCTCCGGAAATCGTGCAACATGGCCGGACGGGCTATGCGCTGCCCGCGGATGATCCGGACCTGTGGGTGCAGACGCTGGCGCGCCTGTGCGAAAACCGCCGCGCCAACCCGGTCGATTACGCCCGCTGGCGCGAAGAAATCCGCGACGCGTCGCGTTCAGCGCATAATTGGGAAACGGTGCTCGATGACATCATGGGGCCGCAGCCGGCCGCACATGCGGCGGCCGCTCCGGCCGTCATCGTATCGGCGAACCGGCCGGACGCGCTTGTCGCGGCGGATGCCTGCCTGTAACGCGCCGCCTACCCAGACCGACCCAGACCCGGCGCTCGGAATCTCTTGTCTGACAGGCACGCGCCACGTAACATGGTCCCGGTTGTGTCGTGAACGCCTTCAGAAGGAGACTGGCATGAGCAGCAAGAACGCGAAGCACAGTTGCGGCGACGACAAAATGTGCGCCCTGACCTGTTGTCCCTGCGCCCTTGACCTGAAGATCGTCAAGAAGCTGGTGAGCAAGCCGAGGTTCATATGCAAATCCTGCGGGCGGGTTGCCAACAGTAAGAAGAACCTTTGCCAGCCCAAGCCGCTGAAGTAGGCGCCAAGCGACCGACTTGGCGACGTCAGCGAGAGGTCGCGATGCGTTGGCCGGTCGCCACGGGCGCGCGCGCTTCTGCGGCGTATGGGGAGCCGTGGCGCCACCGCAATCCGCAACCTACCGCAGGAGCACGACGGTTCCGCGTCCTGACGCGGTTGCGAAGCTCCACACCGGCCCTGACGTGGCGCCTGCGGCATTGGTGGCCACCACCTGCCAACCGTAAGTCACGCCCGACTGCAACGGTCCGGGGTTCCAGGTCGCGCTGGCGATGATCGCGGCACTCGTTGCGTTCCCGACCGGCCACAACGCAACCCGGTATCCGGTGGCGTACGTCGCGGAAGCCCAAGACAACGAGGCGTTGGTCGCCACACCGCTGGCGCCATTCGCAGGCGAGGGCGAGGCGGGTGCGCCGGGCGGCACCAGACTGTGCGAGAGCGTACTGGCCGCGAAATCGCCAGCGTGATTGACCACCACCCAGGCGGTATGTGCGTTGGTATCCACGCCACAGGCTCCCAGCGTGCAGCCGCTGTTCCATGGCCCGAGCACGAAAGTCTGCGTGCCGCCCGCGTTCAGGTCCGCGGCATTGACCCAGGCGTTCGACGACGTGGCGCGCGTCACCAGGCCGAAGGCGCCGGCCTGGATCGCCGAAGGCGTCGTGGCCGTGGGATCGTAGCTCAGCGAGAGCGCGTAGGTGTCTGCCTGCGTCGCACCCACGTCGGTCAAACCCCAGAGCGTGAGGATGTCGCTGGCGCTGCCGGACGCCGGTGCCCAGCCGGTGTTCACAGACTTGGCCGTCTGCTTGCCATAGTTGGTGGCGGCGGTGCTGCGGTTCGTGCCACCCAGCATCTGCATGGACGTGCCGCGGTAACCGGTTTCGCCATGGGCCACGGCCTTGGCGGTGTTGTCGGCGACGCTGTTGTATGTCGCGCCTTGGGCCACAACAAACTCCCGGCCGTTCAGGCTGTAGCCGGCGGTGGAGCGCTTGACGAAGGTGAACGGGCCCGTGTAATCGCCGGAGACGGTGTGGGCGTAGTAGTCGATAGTCACGCGCGGGCCGTCCACGGTGAAGAGGTAGTAACCGATGCGGTTCAGCTCCTGTTCCACCGGCTGATCATTGGTCGAAACGGGCGTGCCGGGCGTGTAGAACTTGGAACTGTCCGAGGCGCAGATGATCTGGTGGACTTTGCTCTGCTGGTCCGGGCTGGTCACGATCGAGTTGTCGTGGTGGTGATCGTGGCCCGAGATATAGAAATGCACGTTGTTCGTGAACAGCGCGGCGAGGAAGGCGTTTTGCTCCGGCCATTGCGAGGAGTCGGCATCGCCGGGATCGCTGCCGGTATGATTGCCGAACAGGTTGTCCTTGTGGTTGCCGCCCAGCAGGTTCTTGTGATCGAACACGAACGCGTGCTGCGGCCGCGCCGCATCGGCGAGCTGCTGCGCGATCCACGGCTGCTGCTGCGCCACGCTGGTAGTGGTGCCGCCCGGATCGCTGTTCTCGAACTGGTCGATCAGCACGAAGCGCGTGTTGTTGAAATCGAGCGAGTAGGACAGACTGCCGTTCGCGCTGTTGACGCTGCTCGGATACGAGAAGTTGCCGCCGGCGACAAACGGCGCGCCGGAAGGCGTCGCGTTCGTGATCGCGGTGTCATGGCCGTAACCGGAGGCGAGCACATCCGCCGGCGTCAGGTTGTTCGTGCCGCCGTTGACAATCTGCGGGCAGACACGCGCCTCCTCGGCGGCCGATCCCGTCCAGCCGGCATCGTGGTTGCCGCGGATCGGGTAGAAGCCGATGCCCGCGTTGTACAGGTCTTGCGCGAACAGGGCGCGAGTGTCCATGCTCACCTGCGAACTGGAGTCCATCGTGTCGCCGACCGCCACGACGAGCTTGACGCCCTGGGCGATGAACTGGCTGTTCACCTGCATGATGATGTTGGCCGCAACCGTGTTCGGGTTCTTGCCGTCGTCGCCGACCGACCACTGCGTGTCCGAGATCACGCCGAACTTCCAGGACGCAGGCGAAACCGCGACCGTCACGGTCACCGCCGTGGACGTGGAACCCGCGCCCACGTTGTCCAGCGCCACGGCCGTCAGCGTGTGGCTGCCTAGCGTCGCACCACTCCAGCTCCACGTGTACGGCGAGGCATTCGTGCTGCCCAGCAGAATGCCGTCCGCATAGAAGGCCACGTTGGTCACCGTGCCCGCGTCCGTCGCGGTTACCACGATTGTCACGTTCGTGCCGACCGTGGCCCCATTGGCGGGACTGGCGATCGCCACCGTCGGCACCTGGGTGACCGTGACGTTTACCGCGGCCGAGGTCGCGACATTGCCCGCGTTGTCAGCGGCCACAGCGGTGAGGGTCAGGACGCCGGCCGGGGCGCCGCTCCAGACGACTGTATATGGGGCGGCGACGGCCGACCCGACCGGGCTGCCGCCGCTGTAGAAGGTCACGTTCGTGACGCTTCCGGCGGTGGCTTGCACGCTGGCGCCCAGCGTGATCGTCGCGGGCGCGGTGAACCTGGCCCCCGCAACCGGGCTGGTGAGCGCGACCGCCAGCGGCGTGGCGAAGACCGCCAGGCTGCTGCCGACCGAGCGAGCCGGGTTGTCGGAGGGGACGTTGACAATCTGCGCCGTGTTGGTCAGCACCATGGCCAGCGTGCTCGAGCCACCGCCGTCCAAGTTGAGCGCATCGGTGACGCCGTAATCGTTCACGAGCATGGCGGCCGCTTCGCCGACCGTCATCCCTTCGCTCACGCCTGCCTGCCGCCCATCAATGACGACAACGATCAGATGGTTGTTCGGCGCCAGGCCAATGACGGTGCGCGGATTCAGCGTGTTGTTCCAGTCGGAGTTGGCGGCCACCACCACGCCGTTGGAGACGATCTGCTCGCTGCCGGAAACGGTATTCCAGAGAGTCACCGCCTCCGCCACGGTCAGGCCGGAGGGGTCGGACAGGTTGCGGTGCACGATCGAGGCGTGGTTGGCAGCGTCAATGTTCAACCCCGGAGCGTTGGTGTGAATGGCCTGGGGACTGGGCGGGTTGCCTTCGAACGGCGAATAGACGTTGCCCATGGAGGCGGCGATGCCGACGAGGTCGGCGGCGTTGTCCGCGTTGGTCATGGGCCAGGGCGTGAAGAAGTTGGCGTTGAAGGCAAGCTGGGCGTGCTGCTCGGTCAGATACTGCAGCGCCGGTTCGGTGATCGTGTCCAGCCGTCCGCTGTGCGGCGTGAGTTTGAAGCTCAGCCCCGGCGCCGTGAGATCGATGTTGACGACGTTCATCTTCAGCGGGCGCGGCGAGATGTCCGTGCGCGCCGTGCGCGTGATGCCGACAAACGGCTGCGTGACGATCTGGACGGTGGTCCCCGTCACGCTGGCGTTGTAGGACGTGATGGCGATGTTGTCGATGGCGAGCATCTGGTCCGGGGCGGAGGCGATGCAGTTGTCGTCCGCCCAGCGGAAATACATGACGCCGCTATTCGGCAGCGGCGCCGGGAACAGGATCGTCACCGGACCGCTGGGGGTTTCCACGCCTTGCACGTAGTTGGACAGGCAGAGCGCGTTGACTTCAAACCAATTGGTTGGATTGGTGTCGCCGACAATGCTGTAGAAGAAGGAATAGCCGGGCAACTCCAGCCGTTCGGTGCCGTCGTCGGTGTACGTGCCGTTGGAGGTCGAGCCGTTGGTCAGGACCAGTTCGTCATAGCTGAAGACCACGCCCGACAAGGGGCCGCCTGTGCTGTTGGTCAAGGCCAGTTGAATCGTCGTGCCGGCGGTGCCGGTGGGGTCCGATCCCAGCGCGCGATTGCTCAAGTTGGTCCAGACGCCCACGTTGAAAAGTCCGTACTGCGACTTGGCGACGGCGCTGCCGGAGTTCCACACGGTCAAGGCGGAGGCGCCCGTACCGACTTGTGCCGCGGCCATGGCGTTGACATCGATGGGCGCGCCGTTGGTGTACAGGAAATGATCGCCGGGCAGGTAGAGTGCCTGGAACCCGGCGGGCAGCACCGTGCCGCCATTGGTCAGCGCCAAGTCGAAGTTCTGCGCGTAGGAACCCGTGAACGACGCGACAGACGGAATCGCCAGCGTGACGGCGACCGCGCCGGAGGTGGCCGCCAGGCCATGGTTATCGGTGGCCACGGCGGTCAGGGAATAGGAACCAGCGGGAAAGCCCGTCCAGTCGAAGATGTACGGCGCACTGGAAACGTTGGCCAGCAGCGTCGTGCCCTGGTAGAAGGCAACATTCGTTACGGTGCCGCCGGTGCTGATGGCCGTGGCGGCAAGGGTGAGGGCCAGCGTGGCGAACGACCCGGTGTTGGTCGGGCTGGTGAGGGTGACGGCCGGCGCGCTGTAGGTAGGTCCCACGGTCGTGAAGAGATTGGTTGTGCCGGTGGTTGTGTTCGTGCCGTCGCTCACGGTCACATACCACTGGTATGACGCGCCGACCACCAGGTTCGTCCAGATGGTGGTGGCGTGGCTGCCGGAGGGGACGGTGACAGTCGCCAGCGGCGCAAAGGCCGCACTGTTCTGCAGCCCGTAGTTCAATGCGAACTGGTTGGTCGAGTCGGTCAGCCAGGCGTTGAGCGTCGGCGAGTAGGTCTGTACCTGGATCGTGCTGTTGCTCGGCTGGAAGGTCATGACGCGCAGGTAGCCGCTGCCGCCGTTGGCCCAGTCCTGATAATCGGCCATCAGGCTATAGACCGTGTTGCCGTTGAAGGTGTCCTGGCGCTGACCGTGGCCGTCCGGGTTGACGTGGCCTCCGAGCGTGAGGAAGAAGTTCGCGTTGGTCTTCAACGCGTCGTAGATGGACTGCCCGGCCGGACTGAACGCGCCCGGGTTGCCGGTGCCGATGTTGTTGTGCGTGACGACGATCGCGCGGCGGTTGGCGTAGGTCTGGAGGATGCTGTTCGCCCATCCGAGCAGGCCGGCGTCGAGCGCCGCGGCGTTGTACTCGAGATCCACCACGATGAAGTCATAACCGTTGGCCGAGAAGAAAGAGTAGTGGTTGTTGTTGTTCGCGTCGTAATTGCCGCCGTAGTAGGAGCGGCCGGCGAAGTGGTTGGTGCCGAAGTACTGGTTGTAAAAGACGCCGGGCTGATCATGGTTGCCGGGGCAGATGCCGTACGGAATGCCGTTCGGCAACCCCGTCGCCGCCGGATCTTCCAGCCGGAACATGGCGTTCGTGGCGTTCTGCCACTCCCATTGATAGGTATCGTTGTCCTGCACGACGTCGCCCTCGTGGGCCACGTAGGCGATGTTGCGCGCGATGCGATTGGACACCACCCAGGCCGTCTGCGCCACAAAGGTGTTGATGGTCGCGCCGTTCATGTTCGCGGAATAGAACTGCGTGTCCGGCAGGGCGACGAGGGTGAAGTTCGAGGCGCCCGCGGCACTGGTCGCCCGTCCATAGAAGGTGACAATCACGCCGCTCCCTTCAGGATCGGCGACCGTGACGTCAAGCGTCGGCGCGTTCGTGGCGCTGGCGGCGCCATTGGTGGGTGCAACGACGGCCGTGACGGTCGGAGGCAGGTTCTGGACCGTGGCCGTGACCGTGACGACGGCCGAGGTGGCCTGCAATCCGGTGTTGTCCGTTGCCACGGCGGTCAACGTGTGCGTGCCCGCGGGCACGGCCGTCCACGTGACGCTGTAGGGCGCGGCCGCGGTTGTGCCCAAGCTGCCGCCGTCGCCGAAGAACTGGACGCTGGCCACGCTGCCGTCGTCGCTGGCAGTGGCGGTGACGGTCAGGTTCAAACCGGCGGCGATTGTCGCGCCGTTGGCGGGGCTCGTGAGCGCGACGCTCGGGGGCAGGTTCGGGCTCGTGAGCGCCTTGCCCAAGCACCAGACCGGCGCGTTGCTGAGCGAACCGTTGGCCGCTCCCGCGGCGCTGTTGGCAGCCGTGGTGCCGTTCCCCTCGCGGAACCCCCAGCGCCCGAGCAGGCCGGAAGCGGATGCGACGGTCGTGGTCATGGCCGCCTGAATCTGCGCCTGGCTGCGCGCGTAGTTCCAGATGCGCGCCTCGCTGATCACCCCCTGGAATGCGCCTTCGGAGGCGCCTGTGGAGTTCTGCGCGGCGCCGATGGCGGCCCATTGGATGCTGTCCCAGCGCGGCGGCTGGCCGACCGCGAGCGTCCGCTCCAACGCGCCGTTGAGATAGAGCGCCCAGGCGTTGCCGTCGTAGGTTACGGCAGCATGCTGCCAGACGTTGCTCGGCACGACCGTCACGCCCTTGACCGGATGGTTCAAGCCGGGCGTGGTGCCGGCGGCGCCCTCCTCGAAGTCCGCCGACAGCACGCCGGTCTGGTCAATACCCAGGAAGTAGTTGCAATCCACGGTGCTGCCGTCGCTCTCGTGCATGCCCTTGGTGATCAGCGGCTCGGCGTAGATACCGCCCGTGCCGGTGTAGGCCACGACACCGGTGCCGGTGGTGCGAAACCAGCATTCGAGCGTGAAGTTCGAGGCGCCAAGCGTCGCGGTGGCGGCACCGAACGTCACATACTGGTTGACGCCGTTGAAGTAGAGTCCGCCGAGGCCCGGTGTCACGGTTACCGTCACGGTCACCGGCGCGGAAGTCACCGCCGCGCCGGCAAGATCGCTGGCCACGGCCCGCACGGCATAGGTGCCGATGGCGGGGTTGGTCCAGTTCAGCGTGTAGGGCACCGAAGCCACATCGCTCAGTTTCGCGCCATTGACGAGAAAAGCCACGTTCGTCACGCTGCCGGCAACGGCTGCCTGCATAACGATGGTGCTCCCTTCCACCACCGTCGTGCCGTTCGTCGGCGCGACCAGACTGACGGAGAGCGCGTAAGGTTCCTCCTTCAGCAGGAAGGCGGAGAAGCCGTAGCAGGCCACGTTGGAATGGCCGTTCAACCCTTCGTTCTCGGCGCGGACTTTGAAGGAACCGTTGCTGGCGGCGCGTATTCCGCCCCAGCGCGCGACGTAGCCGTTGAACGTGTTCTCGCCGGTGCTGAAGGAGACGGCGCTGTTGGTCGGCGTGTTGGTGATCACGTACGCGCCGGCTGAACTGGCATTCGTGCAATACGCCACACCCGAGAGTGTGAACTTGGTCCAGCGATTCGTAGCCCAAGACGCCACGCTGCCGCCATCCGGAATCGTGCAGCCACGGTTGGCGGTCGTGGCGAAGGTGTAGACAGCGCTGGGGTTGAGGTTCGAGAACGTCATGTCCACATACGCGCCGACCAGCGCCGCCTGGAACCCCTCGGTGCCGCGCAGCCCGGCCTTGCCGGTGAAAAGCACGGCCGCATCCGTGCCGGTGAGGCAGTTGGTGCCGCCGCCCGTGGAGAAGGTGGTCGTGCCGTTGCCCGTAAAGGCCACGGTGGCCGACAACGCGGCGCCGCTGGCCTGATTGGTCAGGTTGCCGGCAGCCAGGTAAGGACTGCCGTTGATGGCGTAGCGCGTGACGTTCGCCGCGTTGTTGTTGTCATCGGCCGTGGCGCTGTAGACGCAGTCGTCGTAGGCCGTGAATCCAACGGTGGCGATGTTGATATTGTCGATCGCGAGCATCTGGTCCGGGCTGGAGGCCACGTTGTTGTCGTCCGCCCAGCGGAAGTACATGACGCCGTTGTTGGTCAGCGGCGAGGCGAAGGTGATCGTCACCGGGCCGGTATTGCTGGTGGTGCCCTGCGTGAAGTTTCCGTTCGCCAGCGCGGGCACCCCGATCCAGTCGCCCGCACTGGTGCTGCCCGTCAGGCTGTAGAAGAAAGCATAGCCAGGCAATTCGCTCTGTTCCGTGCCGGCGCTGCCATTGGTCAGGCATTTGCAGTCGTAACTGAACGTCACGCCCAACAGATTACCGCCGGTATTGTTCGTCAGGCTTAATTCGATTGCCATGGCGGCGACGCCGCTCGGGTCCGTGCCGAGCGCGCGGTCGCTCAGGTTGCCCGGCGAGCCGATATTGAACAGCGCCGTACCCGAGGAGGCGACGGCACTGCCGGAGTTCCAGACCGTCAAGGTCTGCGTGCCGGAGGCGGTCGCGGCGGCGATATTAGTTGTTGAGATGGGTTTGGCGGCGGTGTAATCGGTGTTTGCCCCCGCAATGAGCAGCGTGCGAAAGCCGGCGGGCAGCGTCGTGCCGGACGTGCCGACGCTATCGAAGGTTTGCGCATAGGAACCCGTGAATGAGGCGGGTGCCCCCTGGGTGGACGTCAAGACCAGGCCGGCGACCAGGCCGATCAATGTCAGCTTCCATGTCATCTTCATTGTCATGACTCCGTGCGCATGCCAAGCCGCCATCAATGTTCGATCTGTCGTGACAGCCATGGCAGATGTGCGCGGACCATGATGCGCATGCAGGTATTAGGCGGTCGTCATTGCGCCGCTATTCTTTCGTGAACCCGCGGCCCGGTCGGCGTGCCGCGGCGCTGGCCCATGTCTTGAGGCGACGGCTTTCATTGCTTTCTAACCGCACCATCATGCTTGGCGCGGGGCGCATCCGCTATGATCTCCTCCCATAGGAGCATGCTGTGCACTGGATGTGCCTCTTCTGGAAATGCCGACGACAGGCGACCGCCTGCCGATGTGCCCGGTGCGGCCGCGCGTTGCACGATTGGCAGCCGATGGAGAAGCGCGAGATCCATGCCGAGTTGCGGGGATGGTCACGCCAAGGACGCCTGCGTTATGAGCGTGTGCTCGCTTGCACCGACCGTTGCGCCGTCTGTGCCCAGATACGTACGAAGAACCGCGTTGAACGGGATGACCATTGACCGATTTGCCGGAAACGCTTCTGGCGTTAATTCCGGAACAGGGCTGGCCAAAGGGAGATATCCCGAGGCCGGCCCTTCTTTCGTTACGCGCCAGGGTCAGAACAAGAAGGCGGCCGGAGCCCACAACAGGTGGGCGAAGTGCGCCACAGTCAACTTGGATTGAAGTAGTTCTCCCGGTCCTCTTAAACATCCGAGAGCGCACATCCGGCCATAAAGGTATTGGTCATTCGTTATTGGTCATTGGTTTGGCCTCGCCATTGACCAATGCCTAATGACTCGTGCTCCGAGCAGCCCGTTCGACTTGCTCGACATAGCGCGCCACGTCTTCACGCGGCCGCAAATCCTGGGCGCGTTTCAGCAGAGGCAGGGCCTCTGCATAGCGCGCGTTCTTCACGAGCAGTTGTGCGTGACGCAAGCGCGCCTCGGCCTCGTACTTATCGATGCCCTCGGCGCGCTCGAAGAGGAAATAGGCCTTGTCCGGCTTGCCGTTGCGCGCATGGTTCTGGGCCAGCAGGATCAACGCCTCGCCGTCGAGCGGGTCGAGGGCCACGATCTCCTCAAGCAGCTTGGCCTGCTCCTCGCCGGAGACGCCGTGGGCCGCAGCCAGCCGCGCCTCCAGCTTGAGCACGCGCTTCTGATCCGTCGCGCCCAGCCGGGCGCCAAGCGTTTCCTTCACGCGTCCGACGAGACGCCCGGCCTCGTCCTGGGCGCTGCGCGCCGCCAGCACTTCCGCGTCGCGCAGGAACAGGGCGGGGTCCGCGGCGGACGGATCCTTGGCCAGGGCGCGCAGATAGGCATCCACCGCCAGATCCGGGACGCCCTCGTTGACATAGATGTCGCCCAGCGTATTGAGGCAGGCCACATTCGCCTTGCCCGCCCGGTCCAGCAGTTCGTAGTTTTCGGCTGCCTTGAGCGGCTGCTTGAGCGCCAGGAAGGCGTTGGCCTGCAACAGCCAGAGATCGGTGCGGGACGGATCGCGGCGCAGCATGTCGCCGCAGAGCGCCGCCGCCTCCTCGAACTTACGCTGCTTGAAGAGACAGCGGGCCAGCCCAAGTTTCCAGTCGTTGACATCCGGCTGGAGCATCATGGCCTGGCGATAGGCGCTCTCGGCCGCGACGTGCTGCTCGGTCATGGTATAGGAATGGGCCAGCAGCCCGAAGGTCAGGCCGTCGGCGGCGCCCAGATCGATGGCGCGGGTCAGCGGCCCGATCGCCTTGTCGAAGGCGTTGCTCTGGACATAGACGAGCCCCAGGTTCTTCTGCGCGCGCAGGAAGGAGGGCTGTTTTTCCACGGCCCGGCCGTACCATATGGCGGCCGCCGCCAGGTTGGTCTGCCCGAGGCAGATGCTGCCGAGCGTGAAATCGTACAAGGCGCTGGTCGGCGGTTTGGCGCCCTTCTTCCCGGATTTGTCCGCTTTGGCGGTTTCGTCCCCACCGGCCAGGCTCTTTTCCAGCAGTGCGCGCGCCTTGTCGGCGCCGCCCTCGGTGCCCATCAGCATCGCCACCTGCGCCAGTTCCTGCTGTTCGGCCGGCGTGACCCGCGGCTCGACCTCCGCCCGCACGCCGTAGGTACCCAGAAACTGCCGCTGAAAACCCGGATCGCGCCAGACCGTCAGCGCCACGTCGTCCGTCTCCGCGCGCGCCAAGGCGACTGCCGCGACCAGCAGCACCATTGCCCGAATTGTTCGTTTGTCGCCCATGTTCTCACCTGCTCTTGAATGTGATTGGAATCCTCATCCGGAAGGGAACCGCCTCGCCGTTGCGCTTGCCCGGCTCGAACCGCCAGCGCCGGACCGCCTGCAGCGCCGGCTGTTCGAACGCGGGGTGCGTGGACTTCTGCACGATCGGACTTTCCACGCGTCCGTTCCGGTCCACCATGAACAACACGTGCACGGTGCCGTCCAGCTTCTGTTTCCGCAACGCTGCCGGGTATTCCGGCGGCGGCTGAAACACCACCCGCGGCGCCTGGTCCAGGTCGGACAGCGAGAAGACCTGCTCCGCGGCGCCGCCGGCGATCGCGCCGGCGTCCATGGCCGCGCGCGCCGCCAGCGTGGCCGCCCCGCGGCTGAAAAAGCTTTCGCCGCCCTCGCCCATGCCCGGCGCCAGCGAGTCCGAGAGCGCATCCAGGCCGAGCTGCGGCGCCTCCTGGTTCTCCTTCAACTCAGGCGGCGCCTCGGGCGCCGCCTGTTTTTCGACCGCCAGTTCCTTGGTCTTCTCATCCTTCACGTCAGGCTTGTTCTCTTCCTCGATCGACACGTCCTCCAGCGCCGTCTTCCGGGCGCCGTGCATGGGCAGGAAGAGCAGCCCGCCAAACAGCATGATGCCGAGCAGGAACAACAGGGCGAGTAGAAACGCTGTGATCTGCATCCTCTTCATTTTTTCTCGGTCGAAATGCCAACCTTGAGGATGCCCGCCTTGCGCGCCTCGTCCAGCACGGCCACGACGTTGCGGAAGTTGGCGTTGGCCTCGGCGCTCACCACCACCTTGGGGTCCTTGGCGCCGGCCTTGTAGGTCTGCAGCTTGAAGGGCAACTGCGCCATGGCGACCTTGTCCTTGTTGAAGAAGATCTCGCCGTTCTGCCGCACCGTCAGCGTGGCGGCCTTGTCGCGATCGTCGATCTTCTCGGCCGTGCTCGCGCTCGGGAGTTGGACCTGCACGCCCTGATTCTTGGTCATCGAGAGCGAGACCATGATGAAGGTGGCGAGCAGGAAGAAGATCACGTCGATCAGCGGCACGATCTCGATGCGCGCCCGCTTGAAGGCATAGGCTTTGACTCTCACCGCCCGCCTCCCGCCGGCGCGGCCGCATGCTTGCCGGCCGCATCGGCTTCCACGATCGGCTTCATCAGCAGTTCGAGGTGGCTCATGGCGTCCTCCATTTCATGGCGCGCGCCTTCGCAGCGCGCGTGCAGGAAGTTCAGCGGGATCAGCGACGTCACGGCGATGCCGAGACCGAAGGTCGTGGCGATCAGGGCCTCGGCGATGCCGCCGGTGATCGCCGTGGGCGCACCCAGTTCCGAGCCGCCCATCATGCCGAAGGCCGAGATCATGCCGGTCACCGTTCCAAGCAGACCCAGCAGCGGAGCCATGGTGACGACCGTGTCCAGCAGCGAGATGCCGCGCGTGTACCGCACCATCTCCTGCGCCGAGGCGCGCATCAGCGCGTCGGAGAGCGACTTCTCGCGGTGGCGCAGCGCGTAGGTCAGGCAGCGCGCCACGAAGTCACCGGAATCCATGCCCGCGCGGACGGCCTCGTCCGGCTGCCCCTTTTCGAGCGCGCCCATGATCGCGGCCACCGTCTCGTGATTGCGGCGCTTCTTCTCCATGCCGAGGAAGGCCAGCCGCTCGATGATCACGCTCAGGGCCAGCAGCGCGAGGGCCAGCAGCGGCCACATGATCGGACCGCCCCGCTTGAAGTAGCCCCACAGGTTGCCGCGCGCGATCAGCGCCTTGAGCGCGCCGCCCAGCGTGGGATCGAACGGCAGCGTGCCCTGGCCGGTCAGCACGATGCTGGCGAGGCTGACGGTCACGCCCTTTTCGGGCAGCGGGTGCAGCACCGGTTTGCTCGAACCGGCCTGCGGCAGCGCCAGGCCAGCGGAACTGCCGTCGTCCGTCGCGAAGAGGGCCACCGGTCCGATCAGCGCGAACTTGCCCTTGTCGATGGTGCCCTGCGGGTCCACCGCGGACCCCTCGAAACGCGCCCCGCCGATCAGTTCCGCGAGGCGCTTGGCCGAGGTGTCCACCAAAGCGAACTGCTGGTCGAACTTCTGGGTCGTGTTGAGATCCTTGTTCTGAGGCGCCAGCAGGGCGGCTTCGACAACCGGCTTGTAGCGCTCGATTTCGGTGGCATGGATGCGCCCCTCGAAGGTGCGGGCGTACTCGTCCAGCAGGCTGCCGATGTAGGACACCTCGTCCTGCCGCAGCTTGGACTCGATCTTGGCGTTGCTCAAGTCCAGGCTGCGGGCATCCACGGCGCGCCGGGTCTTGTCATAGTCGCGACGGACCTCGACGAGCTGATCCTCGAGCTGGCCCAGCGCGCGGGTCATCGGGATCTTCTCGCTGGCGAGGGTCTCGCGCAACGCCGCCAGTTCCTGCGTGGCGGTTTCGAGATCGTGCCGGACGACGCCGGCGGCCGCCTCCAGGGTCGCCGCCGCGGGGGCGGCAGCCGGCGCATTGTTCTGCGCCGCGACCGGACCGAACGGCAACAGACCGGCCAGCGCCGCGACAACCATGCCAGATGTGCAATGAGTTCTCATGCTTCGCTCCTTCAACCTAACTGCCTTCAGCCTAACAGCCTTCTCAGGGAATCTTCACCGGCAGCGACACGAAATGCGGCGTCGCCTTGTTTTGCAGGACCTGCATGGCCTCGGTGACGCGCGCCGCCAGTTCGTTGGCCGGCTGCCACTCCCAGCCCGCAGCGCCCGGGCGCCCGATGCCGGCCTCGCCCTTGGCGCTCACGTAGTAGGCCTGGCCCAGGCCGATATAGACCGTCTTGACTTCCGCTGGGCGGCCGTCTGCCAGCGTGCGGATCTCGGTGGCGACCGTGACCTCGCCGTTGGCCTTGCCGATTTCGTTGAGGATGCCGAGGATGTTCTGGAACCGCTCCGGCAAGCCGACTTTAGTGTCGGCCGGGTTCTGCGGCAGCCGCTGCACCAGGGGCTTGACGCGTTCGCGCACCGGGTCCGGCGTGCGTGCCAGCAGCGCCGGCAGGCGCGTTTCGAGTGCCGCCACGGCCGTGCGCATGCGCGCCGCCGCGGCGTCGAGTTCATTGTTCTGCGCGCGCGACTCGGCCAACTTGCGGTCCACCTCGGCGGTCTCGTTGGTCGCCGCGGCGATCTTCTCGCGGATCGCGGCGATCTCCTTCTCGAGCATGTGCGCGCGGTCCGCGAGCATCTCCTTGCCGAGGCGCCAGTCCTGCTTCTCCTGCGCGATCAGCCGGCGCGTCTCAATCCACTTCTCCACCACCGCACGGCCGGATTCGTCCGTGTCGGCTGTTTGTGCACGCGCACTCGCCGAAATACCCAATGCCAGCGCCAGCGCAATTCCCACCAATAGCCACCATTTCACATTCATCGCGTTCCCTTCGCTGCTTGTCGCCCGTCATCGATTGCCGCCGGCCGCTACCATTTGCCTTCCAGGCCGAAGGTGTATTCGATCGGCGTCTTATAGCGCGTCCGAAACTCCTTGCTGCCGGCAAAGTCGTAGTACTGGGTCACGTCGGGTTGCAGGATGTTCTTGGCGCCGATCGTGAGCTTCCAGTTCGTCCAGAACTTCTTCGACACGCTCGCGTTGAGCGTGCCCATGGGCTTCTGATACACGTTCGGGATCCAGTAGTCGTCCCCGCTGCCCGCCGTGCCCCCTTGCCAGACGGGATACGTTTGTTCCATGGCTTCGCCCGTCACCATGGTCGTTCCCTGAAACGTATAGTAGACGTTCAGTTCAACGCCACAGGCCTCGAAGTCGTAGGTGCCGTTCAGATTCGCGAGATAGTCCGGTTGGCCGATCATGGGCCGGGAACGGTCGCCGGAGGATTGACTGAACATGTCCTCGAATGTCTGGCTGTATTGCAGTTTCGAGCGCAACAGAGTGCCGTTGGCGCCCAGGGTGACCCCGTCCAACAGCCGCCACAGTGGGCCCATCGCCTGGCGCACCTCGGCCTCCGCGCCTTTGATCGTCGCCGACGGATAGTTATATGGCATGATGGCGGCCTGGCCGTTGCTGTCCTGCACCAGAATGCGGTCGATGGGATCCTGAATGCGCTTCAGGAAGATACTGGTCGCCAGCACATTGCCGGCGCCTGGGAAAACCTCCAGGCGGGCGTCGTAGTTGTCCATGGTGGAGATCTTGAGGTCGGAGTTGCCGATGAAGTTGTCGCTCGTGCCCTGGATCGGAGAGAGGACGGGCACCAACTCCTTGAACGTCGGCCGGGCAATCGTCTTGCTCCAGTTGAGACGCAGGGCTATGTCGTCTTCCGGTTTGACGACCAAGCCGTACGCGGGGAGGATTTTCACCTGATCGAGCGTGGCGCCCGCATCCCAGTCGTGCTTCATGAGCGTCGGATCCGATTGCTGCCTGAAGGCGGGCATGCCTCCCGATGAGTCAAGGTAGAAGGTCGGAACCGCATGATCGTCGGGATTGGTGCTGGCGGTGTCCGAACTCAGTTTTGTCTCCATGAAGGTGCGCTCGACCCGCGCGCCGCCGAGCAGATGCAGCCAGGAAAGCGCTGGCAGATCTCCCATGGCGTACCGGCCGTCAATCTCCTGACTGCCTTTGTAGTCGATCGGCGAACGGGAATAGGGCAGGAATTGTTCCAGATTGCCGCCGCCCGCATCAGGCAAGTCCCAAACCGGATTATCGAATCCGCTCGTTTCCCCCGAAGGATTGGCGTAAGTGAGACTGTCGACGTTATACTGCCGCTTAACCGTGTCGTGGAAGTAGCCGGTCTTGAGGTATCCCTTGTCGCCCGTCCAGTTTTCAAAGGGCTGCTTCAAGTTGAAGAACATCTGGCGACTCTGCTCGTCGATGGTGTACCAATCCCGCTCCATGACCGGAGACGTCGGCATGATCCAAGTCGAGATGGGCGGATAATTCACCCATTCGTCGTACCATCCCCACCTGCCGTTTCTGAATTCGTGAACACGGACAAGTTTGGGGCCTCCCGGATCGGAGTAGTAATTGGCGGTGATGGTGGAGCGGTCCGGTTCGTAGAAGTGGGAGTCGCTCTGGGCAAAGGTCCAGTCAAAGACCGGCGCCTGCAGGGAGAGCACGTCGGGAATGGCGTTCCAGTTCTCGAAGAAGTCCAGGGTGTTGCGGCCATGCTCCTGCACGGAGTAGAAGTCCCGCTCCAGGTAGTCCAGGGTTTCCTGATAGTCGGTGCCGTAACCGGTGCCGATGCCGTTTGGCGTGAACACGTTCTCCTGCGCGTAGCTGTCGGCCGCATGGTTGCCCAAGAACGTCAACCCGACGTCCTGTTCGTCGCCCTTGCGCACGCCCATCGTGGCGAGCCCCCCCCAGAGAATCTTCTCCACGCCCATGGAGACCGAGGGCGGGTCGTTGAGCGTCACAGGTCCGTTGTTCGCCTGCGACGTGTTGAGCGCCCAGTTGTTGTTGATGCCGTTGTCGTACCCTTCATACTTGCAACTGTACGAGAAGGCCCCCAGGCCGCCGATGCACCAGTCGTCGCTGAGCTTGAACACGTCACCGACCGTCACGCCCCAACTGCTGTCGGGCGGCGGCGCCTCGGTGGTCGTGCCCAGGCGCGGATCCAGCGTTGGCCCGAGCTGTGCGGCGACCGGGTCGCCCGGCGTGTTGTTCAGATACATACTGCGGATCTCGAGACTGCGGTCGCTTTGGCCCCAGTAGTCCATGCCGCGCGGATTCCAGCGAAAGTCGCTGTTGCCGGTGATGCCGGGTTTGTATGTGGTGCCGATCTTGAAGTCCAGGATCCGTTCCTCGGGCACGGAGCGGGTGACAATATTGATCGTCCCCGCGCCGCTGTCTCCCTGCTGGTCCGGCATGAACGTCTTGCTGACCTGGATGCTCTCAATCACCGCGCTCGGGAACTGGTCGAGCTGCACG
>Ga0316226_1001911_pt1 | contig 20878 bp, 24 predicted proteins | sample TBH18017metaG_FD_206009 | JGI IMG/M metagenome (GOLD analysis project Ga0316226, IMG submission 206009) | Freshwater microbial communities from Trout Bog Lake, Wisconsin, USA - TBH18017 | ecosystem: Environmental > Aquatic > Freshwater > Lake > Hypolimnion/Profundal zone | place: USA: Wisconsin...
CTGGGCCGGCAGGAGATTTATGGCGAGGTCATTGAAGACTTGGAGGGCGCGCTTTGGCACCGCGACACGCTCGAGGCCGGCCGGCTGAAGTACGGTGACATCCCGGACCTGGCGCGCATCGTCGTGGCGGTCGACCCGGCGGTCACGAGCGAAGCCGGCAGCGATGAGACCGGCATCATCGTCGCCGGTATCGACGACGTGCCGCAGAGGGCGCAGGGCTACGTGCTCGAGGACCTCTCGGGCCGTCACACGCCGCAGGGCTGGGCGGAGCGCGCTGTTGCCGCCTATCACGAGCATGAGGCCGACTGCATCGTCGCCGAGGTCAATCAGGGCGGCGACCTTGTGAAAGCCATGCTGCGCATGGTCGACCCCAGCGTGCCATACAAGAAGGTGACGGCGACGCGGGGCAAGTGGGTGCGGGCCGAGCCGGTCGCGGCGCTCTATCAGCAGGGGCGCATCCACCACGTCGGCATGCTGGGGCCGCTCGAGGACCAGTTGTGTCTGAGTGCCGACACGCTCGTGACGACGAAGCGCGGGGCCGTTCGCATCGCCGAAGTGACGGCTTGCGACCGTGTGTTGACGCGCAAGGGCTGGCGGCGTGTCCTGTGGTCTGGGCAGACGGGCACCGCTCCTACCATCGGCGTGAGGACGGCAGGCGGGCGCATACTGCGCGGCACGGCGAGGCACCCGGTATACGTCGAGGGGCGCGGCTTCGTGGCCTTGTCTGAGGTACAGACTTACGATACATTGGCCGTATGCCGACGCCCATTGTCAGAGAGTTCGTGGCCTTCAACGGAGAACGCTACTTCCGCGACGACGACGGCTACTTCAAGACCTCGCGCACTCGTGGCCGTCGCCTGCTTCATCGCGAGCTGTGGGCGCATGCTCACGGGCCTATACCGCCGGGCTACGTTGTCCACCATCGCGACGGCGACCGGGGCAATAACGCACTCGCCAACCTTGAGGCCGTGTCTCGTGGCTGCCACGACCGAAGGCACGGCACATCAGACCGGCTCAACGCGCTTTGGTCAACAATCCAGCCGACTCAGCGAACGTGTCCCTGCGGGCGCACGTTCTGGTCGCGGGGCAGGAACACCACCTATTGCCCTGTCTGCCGACCTCGTGGCCGAAAGGTTGTCGAGCCGCCCGCCTGAGCCGGTGTTCAACCTGAGCGTCGAAGATGGGCACGAGTTCTTCGCCAGCGGCCTGCTCGTGCACAACTGCAACTTCACGCCCGACATCGACCGCAAGGTGATGGGCAGCCCCGACCGCGTCGACGCACTCGTCTGGGCGTTCTTCGACCTTATCGTCAGGCATGGGCCAATCCGCAAGGCTACGCAGCGCAAGCTCTGAGGAGTACACTCAGCTCGGGCGCGCTGACGGGTGAGGAGGCTTTCTAGTGGCTGACGCAGTGGATATGAGCGCGCAGGGCACCGTGCTCTCGCCCGATTCCGGGCAGCATCCGAGCGACCTGCAACGGGCGTTCGAGGCGGTCTACAAGAAGAAGCCGGTCTACGACACTGACTTCGCTTACTACGACGGCGACCAGCCGGTGGTTTACGCGACCGACATGCTCAGCGCCTACTTCCGCACCCTGAACGCGCGCTTCGTCGAGAACTGGTGCGCGCCGGTAGTCGACGCCGTGCTCGAGCGCCTGACGCTCAAGGGCTTCGACGTGGCCGACGGCAATCAGGCCGCAAAGGAGATGCTCAACGACCTCATGCAGGGCGGCGGGCTCGAGCTAGAAGCCTACGACGTGCAGACCGCTGCCATCGTGACCGGCGAGGGCTCAATCATCGTCTGGCCCAGCGATGAGGACCCGGGCACCATCGACCTCTACGCCAACGACCCGCGACAGGTCGCCGTCTTCTACGACGAAGAGCGACCCAAGCGTATCGCCTTCGCCGGGAAGCTCTGGCGCAACCTGACGAGTGGCATCACCTACCTGAATCTCTACTACGACGACCGCGTCGAGCACTACAGGACGCGCACCGACAAGAAGCCGACCGAGTGGCGCGAGTTCGTGCCGCTGCCCGAGGAAGAGGGCGCGCCGGTCGAGCTGCACGAGTTCGGGCGCGTGCCTGTCTTCCACTTCCGGCGCAATCGCAGGCGGCTCTCCGGCGAGCTGCGCGGCAAGGTCATGCCGCAGCAGGATATGGTCAACAAGCTACTCGCCGACATGATGGTCAGCTCCGAGTTCGCGGGCTTCAAGCAGCGCTACGCCATCTCCAACGCCGACCTCTCCGACCTCGAGGCCGACGCCACGACGCTGTGGACCGTGCCGCCGGGGGCCGAGGGCGAGCAGCCCACGCAGGTCGGGCAGTTCGAGGCCACCGACCTGCAGAACTTCCTCTTCGCGCGCACGGCGCTGGCCGAGGGCATCGCCATCATCTCGCATACGCCGAAGCACTACATGACCGGGGCCACCCAGCCCTCGGGCGAGGCGCTCATCGCCATGGATGCGCCGCTGACGAAGAAGGTCGCCCACTATCAGGAGCTGTTCGCCGCGACGTGGCGGGACCTCGCCATCTTCTACTGCCAGCTCAACAACATCGCCCTCGAGGCCAAGGACGTCACCGTCATTTGGGAGCCCGCCAACATCGAGCAGCCGGAGACGACGAGCAACGTCGTCAAGAACCTCAACGCCGCCGGTATGCCTCTGACCACCGCCCTGCGCGAGTACGACGGCTGGGAGCCGAATCAGCTCGAGCGTATGGCCGAGGATGAAAAAGAGGCCGCTAAGAACGCTCCGCCCTCGCTGGGGGAGATAGCCCTCAAGGCAGCCGGACAGCGCCTGAACGGGGCTCCTGCGCCCGTGGCGGGCGTCTCTGCGCCTGCGCCCTTCCCGCCTGCGCCAGCCGCCGCCGCACAGGGCTAAGCCGTGACCGCTCTGCGGCTCTGGTACATGGACCTCGGGCCTGACGACCTGCAGGCCGTGAGCGTCGTGTGCTGGCTCGTGGTCGCCGTGGCGATGGGCTGGCTCATGGTGCTCCTGCTCGGTGAGCGATGAGCGCAGTCGCCGACTACATGGCGAGCTGGAAGGCGCTGCTCAAGGCGAGCGACGAGAAGACGACGCAGGTCATGGCCGACCACTACGTCGGCCTGCAGAGTGCGCTCAAGGACGCTATCGCCAAGTGCGTCGAGGACGTGGCGGCGGTGCAGGCCAAGGGCGAGACTCCGACGCTGGGCCTGCTGCACAAGCTGGCGACCTACCGCTCGTTCGAGACTCAGGCAGCCGAGCAGTACGCCGAATACGGCAAGTGGGCGCAGACCGCTATCGAGGGCGTGAAGGTCGCCAGCGGCAAGGCCGGGGCGATGGCCGCGAGCGAGGCTGTGGGCAAGGGGGGACTCGAGGTCGGCGTGAGTGAGGAGGACGTGCAGGCCGCTGCTGCCGCCGTCTTCAACGAGGCCGCAGCCACGCAGGCGGCGGCGTCGACCAGCGGCGGACCGCTCGGCGAGCTGCTCAATCAGGGCTACGGGCTCATGCAGCAGACCATCGCGCAGAAGCTCATCGACGGCATCGCGCTGGGCAAGAGCCCGATGGAGGTCGGCGCGGAGGCGAGCGACTCGCTAGGGGTCGGCCTCGACCGCATCCTGACCATCGCCCGCACGGAGATGAATGGGGCCTACCGCGACTCGACCATGGCCTCGTACCGGGCGAGCGACGTGGTCGAGAGCTACGTGCGGATGAGCGCCCGGGATGAGCTTGTCTGTGAAGGCTGCCTCGCCGCCGACGGCGACCAGTTCGATTGTGACATCGACCCCGACGACCACCCGAACTGCCGCTGCACGGTGGTGCCAGTGCTGCGTGGGGAGACGCTCGACGACCTCGGGCTCAGCGACTCGCGTTCGTGGTTCGACGAGCAACCGGAGAGCGTGCAGCGCGGCATCATGGGACCGGGGCGTCTGGCGCTCTACCAGCAGGAGAACGATGGGCTGGGGCGGCAGATGCTCTGGGACCGCATGGTCAGCCGCACGGTGCACCCCGATTGGGGGCCGAACCTCAAGCTGACGAGCATCGCCGACCTGAAAGAGGGGCTGGGGGGCCTGCCCGTCGACGGCCTGCCGACGCCGGACCATCCGCTCGGCGTCAACGCCATGCCGCACTACCCGGGCAGCATGTGGACGCCCGCCGATGAGCTGGGCAAGAGCGCTCAGGAGCTGGCCGACTTCATCGCGACCGACGAAGGGGCCAAGGCCTTCGTGCAGGCCGTGGACGCGGCGCTCGGCATCGGGCCCTCGCTCAATCAGGACGCTCCAAGCATCAGGAACCCTACCCGGGCGACCACGGCGTGACCTACCAGTACGACCGCTACTCGGGGCTGCGGCGTCCGGCGTGGGCGCTATGAGCGTCGCCGTGCGCTGCCCGTTCTGTCGGCTCACGTTCGAGCACGCCGACAACGCGCCGCTCGCCGACCGGCAGGTGATGACCTGCCCAGCCTGCGGGGCGCAGAGCGGCTACGACCTGCGCTGGAGCCGCTACATCGGCAAGGCCGACCTCGCCGCCAACATCGCCCCGGAGTACGCCAAGGAAGCCCGCCGAGGCGGCACGTAAAGGGGCCTGTGGCGGCGATAGGGCCCTGCGCCGGGTGACCTTGCGCGTGCGGGGGCTGGACAGCCCAGAGGGCGCGGGAGTACGCTGCAAGCAACGCGGGCCGGATGCCCGCCCGATGAGGAGGCGGGATGCCGAATCAAGATGACCCGAACGCTGGCGCAGGCGCTGGTGGCAACGGTCAAGAGTCATCGCCTGAGGGCTTCGACTTCGAGGCATGGATTGCTGAGCAGGACGAAGGCGTGCAGGCTGGCGTGACAGGCCATATCCGGGGCCTGAAGAACACCGTCGACGCGACGCGCTCGGAGGTCAAGCAGCTCAAAGAGCAGCGCGAGGCCCTCGAGAAGCTCGCCGCCGGTGCCGAAGGGGACATGAAGACCCAGCTCGACTCACTCAGCGGGAAGCTGCAGGAGAGGGAGCGCGAGGTCGCATTCATCGACGAAGCCGTCGGGATGCGCTGCACGAAGCCTCGGGCTCTTTGGGTGCTCGCCAAGGCGGACGAAGCCTTCGACCGCTACGGCAAACCTGACTGGAATCACCTGCGACAGACCTATGGGGAGTTCTTCGAGGGCACGCTCGCGCCGCGTGGAAACGCTGGCGCAGGCACCGGGGGAGCACCGCCGAGCGGCGGGGCCGACATGGAGAGTCTCATCCGAAAGGCTGCTGGTCGCGGGTAACCTCTCTAGGAGGAGCCCAAGTGACCGTATACAACGCCGACATCTCCAGCGGCGACCTCGCGGGCGTCATCCCCGTCGAGTACGTGCCGGAGATAATGAAGGGCACCACGGAGAACTCGAACGCGATGCGTCGCGCCACGAGGCTCCCCGACATGCCGACCAGCACCCGCATCATGCCGGTGCTCGACTCGCTCCCGCTGGCCTACTTCTCCGGCGGCGAGGCGGTCATCGCTCAGACCACCGACGTCAAGTGGCGCAACGTCACGGTGACGGCGGAGGAGCTGAACGTCATCGTGCCAATCCCGCTGACCGCGTTCGACGACGCGAATCAGCCCATCTGGCCGCGCGTGCAGCCGCTCATCATCCAAGCCGCAGGCAAGGCCATCGACCAAGCCGTCTTCTACGGCACCAACATCCCCTCGAGCTGGACGACCGGCCTCGGCGCGGCGGGCCTCGTGGCGGGCTGCAACGCCGTCAGCGACGCCGCCCACGTCGTGAGCCTCGCGGCCTGCGACGACATGTACGACGCGCTCCTCTCGGAGAACGGCGTGCTCTCCATGCTCGAGAACGAGGGCTTCATGGCCACCGCCCACGTCGCCCACACGTCGATGCGTGGCAAGCTGCGCGGCGTGCGTGATGCCGACGGCCAGCCCATCTTCCGCAACGGCATGCAGGAGGCCGGTAGCTACGTGCTCGACGGCGCGCCAATCGACTTCCCGGTCAACGGCTCCATCGTCGCCGCCTCCGGCCTGCTCATCGCCGGGCAGTGGACCGAGCTGGTCTACGCCGTGCGTCAGGACATCACGTGGTTCGTCGCCAATCAGGGCATCGTGCAGGACGGCTCTGGCGCAATCCAGTTCAACCTCTTTCAGCAGAGGATGGTCGCCCTCATGCTGACCATGCGTCTGGGCTTCGCGCTGCCGAACCCGGTCAACGCCCTCGAGCCGACGCAGGCAAACCGCTACCCGTTCGCGCTGCTCACGGCGTAGACGGTAGAACGCCGACACTGGCCCGTCCTGCCGAAAGGGTGCAGGCCGGGCCGCAGGCGTAAGGAGAGAACATGAGTCGCTTCCCGTTCGACTGGCATATCGCCAACAGGCTCGCCGGGACCAACCGCGCCAACAGCGGTTACCGGGGGCACATCTACTACTCGCCGAAGCTCACGCCGCTCGCCACCAGCGCGACCGCCGTGCTCGCCGCCGCGACGCTCGGCGCAGCCGCGACCAACAAGGTCGCCGCCGACCTCGTGGCGACTATCAACGCGAAGCTCGCGGCCTGCCCGCAGCTCCTCGAGGTCAAGGGCAACGCCGTCGGTATCGCTGGCGACGTCGTCATCACCGGGCTCGACATCTGCGGCAACGCCATCACCGACACCATCGCGCTCAACGCTTCGGCGGCGGTGCCCGGCGTCAAGGCCTTCTCCAAGGTCACGAACATCCATCTCCCGGCCAAGACCAACAGCTCGGGCGACACCGTGAGCGTGGGCGTCGTCAAGAGCGTCGGCGTGCCGTTCCTCTCCGGTGACATCTCGGCGATGGTCGCGGGCGTCTACTTCTTCAACGGCTCCACGGACGCCGGTTCGCTGAGCGCCCACGCCTCCGACGTGTCCCAGAGCACCTACACGCCCGCAGGGACGCCGGATGGCTCGAAGGTCCTGCTCTACCGCTTCGAGCTTGTAAGCTGGCTGGCCTAGCCTCATGTCGGCCTCTGCCAGCGATATCGCGGCGGTGCGCCTCGGGCTGAGCATCCCCGAGGGCACCGAGGCGGCATTCACCGATGACCTCATCGGGGGCTTCCTCGAGGCGCACCCGGTGAACGACGCCGAGGGCCGTCATCCCGCCGACCTCGGCTGGGCGGCGACCTACGACCGCATGGCGGCGACCGCCGACCTCTGGGGGCTCATCGCCGCCAGCGTCAGCCAGCTCTACGACTTCGTGGCCGACGCGGCGACGTTCAGCCGCTCGCAGGTGTTCGACCACGCCCTGAAAATGGCGGCATGGTTCAACAGCCGCAGGCACGCACGCACGGTCGCCATCCAGCGCGACCGCCAGCGGGACATCCTCTATCAAGGCCGCTGGCCGTTCGTGGCCGAGTTCGACATCAACATGTACGAGAAGGCGCAGAGTGAGGTCTACGCCCCGAACACGTCGCAGGGGCAGGCTCTGTGAAACCTGTCGGCGTCAAAGAAGGGGCCTCGCTCGAGGCCTTCATCCAAGGGGCGATGCTCGACCTCTGCACCATCGACGTCTACACGGAGGCAGAGGGCGAGCTGAACGAGCCAATCGTCACCTACGTGCCGGGGGAGCCGACCGTCTGCCGCTTCCGGGGGAAGCGGGCCGAGTGGTCGCCAACCCCGGACTACGGCATCTCGAGCATCGACGCCCTGCTCCAGCTCCCGAAGGACACGGTCATCACCAACCGTGACCAAGTGACCATCATCGCGCGCTTCGGCGTGACCCTCGCCGAGCCGCTGACCTACGACGTGAAGGGCGAGCCGACCCCGGCCATCCTCTCGCTGCACGTCCAGCTCATGGAACACCACCTGTGACCGAGCTTCTCGACATCACGATGGTCGGCGGGCAGGCGATTCAGAAGCGCCTCGACCAAGTGCAGGCCAACGCTCCGAAGGTCGCTGACAACATGGCCGAGGGCATGGCCCGCGTCTACGAGCGCGGGATGAAGAGGCGGTGCCCGGTGGGCCGGACCGGGGCGACCCGGGGCTCAATCCACGTCCTCAAGCCGGAGGAGGCCGAGCGTACCGTGGGGCCGAACAGCGTTCACGCGATGTTCCTCGAGTTCGGGACCGGGCTCCATACCGAATACGAGGGCGCGGTGCCGCACCGCATCAAGCCCATTCACGGCAAGTTTCTGGCGTGGACGAGCTACAGCGGGCGCGGGCTCAAGGGCGGCACCAGCGTGGTCGTGCGGAGCACCGCCGGTATGCACGCGCAGCCGTTCGTGCGCCCGACCTATCACGAGGACACCCCGGCTGCCGTGCGAGCCGGGAACATGCAGGGCAAGCTCACGCTGCTCAAGGGGCTCAAGTGAGCGCCGTGGAGGACATCCTCGCCGTGCTCAACGAACTGAGCGCCAGCGTCTTTACCGGCTACCTGCCGGTCAACGCCAAGGGCGAGCCGACGCGGCTGCCTGCCGTGGTCCTGAAACAGGTCGGCGGCGGCGGCGGTTACAGCCACGACGAAGGACCTGCCTACGATAATCCGCTCTGGGAGCTGCGCTGCTGGGGCACGACCTACGCCGAGTCGCGGGGCCTAGCGGAGCAGGCGACGCAGGCCATCGCCACGCTCGGCATGCAGGTCACGAGCACCATCGACGACCGCGAGCCGCAGACGGGCACGCATTCCTGCGTGCTGACCGCGAGCGGATACTTCCCGACCGAGGCGGAGTGATGGCAGGGAAAAGAAAGCCGGAGAACATCCGGGTGAGTACATGGGCCGGAAGGCCCAACTACCAGTGCGTGCGATGCCCCTTCGCAAGCCTCGACCGCGAAGCCGTCGTGCTGCATATCATCGACAAGCACGCCGTCAAGGAGGCGTCGAAATGACCGAAGCAATCCGCTCGCATGGAACCCACCTGCAGATGGGCGACGGCGGCAGCGCCGGCACGCCCCTGACGGGCGTGACCAGCGCCGCCGACGCCTACGCGACCCTGCTCACCTTCGCCGCCGCTCACGGGCTGGTCGACGGCCAGCCGGTCACCGTCTCGGGCCTCACCGGCACCGGGGCGACCGTCGCCAACGGCACATGGGCCGTGAAGAAGGTCACGAGTAAGGTCGTCAGCATCCCGGTGGCCACGACCGGCGCCGGCACGGGCGGCACCGTGACGCCGCAGGACGAGAGCTTCACCACGGTCGCCAAGGTCGGCGACATTCAGGGTCCGGCCTACACGCGCGACAACGTCGACGTGACCAGTCACGACTCGCCGCTCGATTACGAAGAGCTGCTCGCCACCATCAAGAAGAGCGGCGAGCTGACCTTCTCGCTCTTCTGGCTGCCGACCGACCCGACCCACGACGCCACGACGGGCCTCTTCGCTGCCTATGAGGACGGGATAACGCGCAACTGGAAGCTCGTGCTGACCGACTTCGAGAGCGACCCGACCGAGCTACACCTGACCGGCTACGTGAGCGGCTTCGCGCCGAAGGCTCCGGTCGCGGGCGTGCTCGCCGCAGACCTCAAGGTGCAGGTCACCGGCGCCAGCTACCTCATCGAACACAGCTCGTAAACAAGCCGACCTAGGAGGGCGGGATGCCCGACGAGAATACGCCGCAGGACGCGGTTTCACCGTCTGCGTGGCTCGGTGGTGCCGAGCCACGCCAAGACGCCCCAGAGGCCCCTCAGAAGCCCGGGACGGGCCTTCTGACCGCCGCCGCCATCATGCAGGCCCCGGACCTTGCGACTGTCGACGTGGAGGTGCCCGAATGGGGCGGCACCGTTCGCGTCCGCGCCCTGAACGGTCGCGAGCGTGATGCATTCGAGGCCTCGTGCATGAAGGAACGCCGGGACGGGACCACAGAATTCGTGACCCGCAATATGCGGGCCAAGCTGGTCGCGCTCTGCCTCGTCGATGAGAAGGGGCAACGCCTCTTCGGCGAAGAGGACATCGCGGCGCTGGGGAAGAAGGCCGCGAAGCCGCTCGCGCAGGTGTTCGACGCGGCGACCAAGCTCAACGGCCTGAGCGGCGAAGACGTGAAGAGCCTCGAGGGAAACTCAGACGGCCCGGGCGACGGTTTCTCTTCCGCCTCGCCTTGGCCCTCGGACGAACAGTAGGCGAACTCGGCGAGAGCATCAGCAGCCGGGAGGTAGCAGAGTGGCGAGCGTACTACGAGGTCGAGCCGTTCGGCGAGGCGCGGGCCGACATGCGGGTCGCATACGCTTGCGCTCATATCGTTGCCGCGCTGACGGGCGAGGAACAGGCCATGGACAAATTCCTTCTCGACTTCGAGCCCTCGCCGGAAGAGGAGCAAGCGGCCACGCAACGCTCGAAGCTCGAGCTGCTCGCGGCTGCCCTAGGCGCAGAGCGGAGGCCTCGTGACGCTTGAAGAAATCATTATCCGCATCAAGGCGAGCGCCGCCGGGGTCGGGGCGACGCTCGACAAGGTCAAGCACGACGTCAAAGGCGTTGAGGACCAGGCGAAGACGTCGAAGAAGGGCATGAGTGGGCTCTTCGCCGGCGTCGGCGCCGGCTCTGCCGTGGCCGCCGGGGCGCTGGGCGTGGTCGGCGGCATAGCACTCAAGGGCGCGGAGGCCTTCCAGAACTACGGCGGCGAAATCAAGGGCATCCAGAGGATGCTCGGCGACTCGAGCCAGCAGGCGAGCTTGCTCGCTGGTCAGTGGGAGCTGAGCAACGTCGCGGTCGACAAGGGCACCCTCGGCATGAAGATGTTCCAGAAGAACCTCTACGGGGCGCAGCAGGCGCTGACCGACAATACGCCGAAGGTGCTCGCCGCCCAGCAGAAGATATCCGCGCTGCAAGCCGAGTACGCGAGGAAACCCTCGGCCTCGCTGCAACTGCAAATCGAGAAGCTGACCGCCGGCCTCGCCGGTATGGCGACCAAGGGCAGCCCGGCGCTCAAGTACCTGACCTCCATCGGCGTCAGCATGAAGGACGCAAGCGGCCACTGGCTCTCCGGCGAGGCGGTCATCGAACAGGTGCGCGGCAAGCTCGCCGGGATGACCTCAGCGACCGAACGCACGGCGCTGGCGCAAGCGCTCTTCGGCAAGGGCGGCGCGGCGATGCTGCCATGGCTGATGAAGTCGAACAAGGCGATTGCCGACCAGACGCAGGAGGTCAAGGGCCTGGGACTCGTTTGGAGCCAGGCCGACATGACCAAATTCGGCACGCTGCAGCAGGCGTCCGACTCGATGAAGCTCGGCATGGAAGCCCTGCAGGTCAAAATCGGCATGCTGGTCATCCCTATCGTGAACAAGCTCATCCCGGCCTTCACGTCGGTCGTGACGTTCCTGACCAAGCTGCCGGGCGGCTTTTGGAAGACGGCGGCGGCGGTCGTGGGCCTTCTGGCGGGCGTCAAGCTCCTGCATACCGGGTTCACCATCGCGAAGAACGCTATGGAGATGTACAGCGGCGTCTCGGGCACGCTGAACAAGCTGCTGGGCGGTTCGGCCAAGGCGACCGAAACGCTGGCGACGACAGAAGGCGGCGAGGTCGTGGCCTCTGACGCAACGACCGCCTCGCTCGGCGCGCAGCTCGTGTCCCTAGGGCTGCTGCTTACCGCGCTGGCGGCAGCGGCGGTCGCTATCTACGCCATCGTGAAGGCCTACCAGTCGTGGAAGAAGGCGGCAGACGAAGCGGCGAAGGCGGCGAAGAACGCGAAGGATGAGGTCTACGACAGCGGCCCGGCGGCGAAGAGGCGGCAGGCTGAGGTCACCAAGCTGCGCGCCGAACAGGCCCACGGCATGAAGCTCACGCCCGACCAACTCGACTTCCTCAAAACCGTCGATAGCTGGGGCAAGACGGTCGACCAGTCGAGCTACAAGGCCCCGCAGGGGATTGGCGGCTGGGCGAAGGCGGCGCTGGGCGGTATGTGGGACAGCTCCTATGGGCATATCGTGAAGAAGCACGCCGCTGGTGCCGACTTCATCACGTCGGGGACCACGCCGATGATTGTCGGCGAGGCCGGGCCTGAGCGCGTCACCGTGACGCCGCTCGGCAAGGGGCACGGGGGGGGCGACGTCCACGTCCATATCGGGCAGGTCATCGGCACCGACTCGGCCTCGGCGCGGGCCTTCGCCGCGACCGTCGCGAACCTCGTCATGGTGAGGCAAAAGCGGCAAGTGGCGACGGGATTCTAGGATGACCCTGACGGTCCACTACGCGCCCGGCCGGGTGCTACTTAGCTGGGACGCCGCGCTCGGCCCGACGTGGTCGAAGGCGCAGGAGGGCAACAACCCCGAGCGGAAGAAGTACCTGCGCACCTGTGAGGTGTGGCGCTGCGCCAACGCGGTCGACGGGCGTGCGCCCGCCGTGAAGCTCGGCGAGAGCGAGGCCGAGGCGTGGTTCGACACGGACGTGCCGAACGAGGCGCACCTCAGCTATTGGGTCCTAGAGCAGACCGCCACGGGGCTCCGCCAGATAGGACCGACCGTTGATGTGGTGATGCCGCAGGCCAGCTCTGGCGACCATCTTTCACGCGCAGACGTGACGCCGCCCAGCGCGCCGCAGGACCTTGTCGCGTGGGTCATCCCGGCAAGCACCGTGCCGGGCTCCTACCCCATCGGCAACCTGCTGGAGTGGTCGCCATCGGCAGACGCTGAGTCGGGCCTGCTGGCGTACCTCCTCTACGACTCGAATCAGGACCAACCGGACAGCGTCATCTGGGCGAACATCGAGGCGGGCGAAAAGGTCGCCGAGTTCCTCGACCGCTCGCCGGACACCGGCAAGGGCTACGAGCTGGCAGCCATCGACGTGGCGCTCAATCTCTCCGACCGCGTCGGGCCTGTGAAGCCGCAGCCTAGCGGCTGGACGGCATACGAGTTTCTGGTCGACTCCGCCTTCGAATTGAAGCCGCACAAGAAGGTCCGCGCCGACGTGCTACTCGTCGGTGGCGGCGGCTCGGGCGGCGGCGGCTTTCAGGGCGGCGGCGGCGGCGGCGGCGGCTTCCTCGACGTCCACGACTTCGTGATTGACTCAGATGTCACGCCGGGGACCGTGACAGTCGGAGCCGGAGGGGCCGCGCCGGACCTGCTAGGGACCGGAGCCAACGGGGGCGAGTCGTCTTACGCCGATATGAGGGCTTATGGCGGCGGCTTCGGCAGTTCGGAATGGTACGACTGGGACAAGGGGCACAGCGTTGTCGTGGACGCCACGGACGGCGCATCCGGCGGCGGCGGCAGCCCGTGGGGCAAGTGGATTGGCGGAAATCCCGGACAGGCACAGCACTATGAGGGACCGGGCGGCAAGGCCACGCACGGAGACCAAGGCCACGACGGGACGGACGGCAACGGCTGGACTGCGTGGGTGAATCACACCGCCGGAAGCGGTGGCGGGGCCAACTGGCCGGGCTACCAGCCGAACAGTGACATCGGACCCGTCGGGGGCCTCGGCAGGCCGTGTGACATCCTCGGGTGGGGACCCTTCTTCGCCGAGTCTGGGTTGAGGTTCATCTCGTGGTACGCGGGCGGCGGCGGTGGCTGCGAGCGACCTAACAACTGGGGCTATCCCGGCGGTCTGGGCGGCTACGGCGGTGGCGGCGACCCAGGCAATCCGGGAGTGGACGGTCTGGGCGGCGGCGCGGGCGGCAATGGGGCCATGGGTCCCGGCCACAACGGCGACGCGCCGGGCACGAAGGGCGGAGATGGCTGCGTGGTCATCCGCATCCCGACTCACGACGTGCGCTGGGTGACCTACCCGCTGCCCATTGGCAGGGACGAGAACGGCGACGACGTGTACCCCGACGGTATCCACGTCGTGAAAATCCCGATGGACCAGCCGCACCTAGACGAAATGGGGAGCGAGCCGGTCGTGGTGTGGCAGAGCACCCCAGCGGGCGGCGACCACCACGGCTGGGACGGCACCTTCGAGCCGGGGGACTTTTGACGCCCACCTACGATAGCGTCCCGCACCGCCTCATCGGCAACTTCATTATCTCCGGCGCCGACGCGCCGGAGAACGCGCAGGTCGTTTCGACGAACGCGGGCGGGTACGGGACCTGCGACTGGGACCAGCGCACCGCGCCGAGTCTGGGCGCGGGCGACGCCGTGACGGTGATAAGCGAAGGCGTGCATATCTTCGAGGGCCACGTCCAAGGCGTGACAACGGGCGTCGGGCCGGTGAAGACGTACCACGTCTCCTGCCTCGGGCGCTATGACAAGCTGCGTAACAACGAAGCGGTGCAGGCGGTGTTCGTCGACCGCGACCTCTCCCAACTCCAGACCGCCGACTGCGGCTGGGCGGCGTGGAGCGAAGGGGCTATCGGCGTCGACACGACCTACGGCGTGCAGTTCAACTGGCCGACCGTGACCTACACCGACCCCGTCCTGTCTTACGTATCAGCGCCGAGAACGCACTATGACCACACCGGCAACAACCTGCCGCCCGGATGGAGCCTTACCGACTTCCCGGCTGCGGATGCTTTCTGGACGGCGGCCTACTACCAGATGGCGGGCGGAAAGAACGTCACGCGCCTCTCGTTCGTGCCTTATTGGAACACCGGCCTCGCCGGGCTCACGAGCCTGACGACGCCCGACTACGACTCCCCCATCGGGCCGCCTGACGATACTTACGGCAACAGATTCAGTAGGTACCCGAGCATGAACGTGTGGCGGGACTTCTACGGCGTCGCGCCGCTGCCGACCCTGTTCGCGGGCGTCTACGCCTGTGACGACCCGGAGGACCTGCCGACCGACAACCCGCAGCTCATGTATAGGCGCGGAGTCGGCTTCCGCAATGGAGCGACCTGCTTGTTCATGGTGCGCGGAGATGAACTCGGCGGTATGGGCGGCGTGCAGGGGCCAGTCGTGGTCGACTGCAACCACCGGCTCATCGTCTTCTACGCTGGGTATGTCCCGGTCCAGCTTCCGCGCAATCAGGGCACGACCTACTCGAAGAACGCTGACCATTTAGTGCGTACCAAATGGGTCGCCGAGAATCAGTACTTCTGCCCGCCGTGCGGCTACGGCGACAATCAGTGGGCGTGGTTCTCCCAGCTCCAGTTCTACGGCATGGGCTACAAGAGCAAGGACGACGGGAGCGATGACCTGCGCGACGTTTTCAGCATCCTCTTCCCGGACTGCAAGTGCGACTCCATGCCGATACCGGCCTCGCCCGATGAGGCGACCGGCCTCAAGGCCACGACTTCTATCGCCCTGCGCACGCCGATGAGCGAGCTGGCTGCCATCCCCGACCTGCTGAGCCTCTACCCGACGCCGGTCTGCTGGGGCGTCTGGGAGGACGGTATTCTAAAGATTGAGCACGACCTCGGCAGCGTTAGCGTGGGCGATGAGCCGGGCGTCGACACCACCGGAGCCAGTCAGACAAGCGCTGGGGCGCTCGACTATGTGCTCGTGGACTACCAGCCCGCAACAACGTCCGGCGGCGGCGTGAGCGCGCTCGTCATCCCACAACCGCTACGCATCATCGTTGATGCTCTGGGAGAGTGGGAGCTGGCTGACCCGACTGAGGCGTTCGACCCCGAGCTGCGCATCGGCTACCTCGACGCCACCGCCTCGGCCTCGAGCCCTGCGGCGGCGGCACTGCAGGGACAGCTCATCGCCGCCAGCAGGCTACCCGACCAGTGGACCGGCGTGGTCACGCTGCAAGGCATCGCTGGGGCCTCGACGTGGCGGCCCGGGAAGAAGCTCAACGCGCCGGGCATCGACGGGGCGCTCATCACGCAGGTGCAGGTCGACGCGAATAGCGATACCGCTGTGCTCTCGCTGGGCTCGACCGGCTACTACCTCAGGTTCCCGCTCTTCGTGCCCGGCAAGCCACTCACCGCGAACCCGCTCGCGGTCCGCAAATAGGGAGGTTCATCCATGACTGTTATCCCGCATTGGTATCTTTCAGGAGGCGGCGCCAACAGCGACCCGACGCTCAGCATCGGCGGCGCCAAGTCGTCTGTGCAGGTCAGCGCCACGGAGCTGGATTCCGTCTTCGACGACACGACCGGCGATGAGGCTGCGAGCGGCTACACCGACTACCGCCTGCTCTACGTCCAGAACGACGGCGACGGCGATTGGGTCGGCCCGGTGGGCTGGTTCGCCTTCCAGCCGCGCAACCCGGCCTCGCCCTACACGGTCAACGGCGACACTATCTCAGCCGCCATGGCGGACGCTGGGAAGAACGCCGCCGAGACTGCCATCTCCGACGACCACACCGCACCGGCGTCCGTGAGCTTCGCCGACCCCTCGACGAAGGGCACGGGTGTCGCCCTACCCTCGCCCGACTACGCGGCGGGCGACTACGTGGGCGTGTGGTTCAGGCGGGTCGTGCCGTCGAGTCAGAGCTATTCGAGCGGCAACGAATGGTCCTACCTCATCGAAGGCGACGACGCCTAAGACCCCATGACCTACAACGGCGAAACCCCGTACAGCGACGGTGCCTACACCGTCCAGAAGTTCCTGCAGAGCGGCAGCTTCATCACGCCCAGCGGCGTCACCGAGGCCGACGAGATATGCCTCGTGGCGGGCGGCGGCGCGGGCGGGACGTGGGTCGGCGGCGGAGGCGGCGCAGGCGGTGTGCGGGTCGAGAGCGGCATCGCTCTGAGCGGAACAATGGCCGTAGTTATTGGCGACGGCGGCGCGGCTCCTACCGCGAACGGCGCAGGGGACGACGGCGACGACTCGACCTTCGCCGGGTACACGGCGAAGGGTGGTGGCGGCGGAGGCTGGTACAACAACGGTGGGAACATGGACGGCAGGCCGGGCGGTTCCGGCGGTGGCGGTGCATGGGGAGTTGGTCACGGTGCGGGTGGTGCAGGAACGACGGGGCAGGGGACGGACGGCGCGATGGGCGCGCCGGCAGACGCGGGCGGCGGTGGCGGCGGGGCGAGCGCCGCCGCATATGGAGATACCGGCGGAGCCGGTACCGACTTCCACGGCACGACATACGGCGGCGGTGGTGGCGGAGCAGGTCCAAGCGGTGGCGCTGGTGGCGCTGGTGGCGCGGGCGGTGGCGGTCACGGTTCCGACCACTCGACCACATCCAAGACCGCCACAGACGGCACGCCGAACACCGGCGGCGGCGGAGGCGGCGCCTGGTACGCGCCGTACAGCAGCTTCGGCGGCGCGGGCGGCTCCGGTGTGCTCATCATTCGCTACCTCACGCCGGGCGTCCCGACGACGCAGCTCCCGCTTACCAGCGGGTATCGCACGCGCTCATTGCACCCGCTCGACCTGCTCAGCAAGTACAAGACGCACCGGGGGCCTCACTGGAGGCTGACCCTGCGCTCGGCGTACTCGACGTCTCGCCTGCCGCCGGTACAGGTCGCATCGGTGGCGCTGGCGAGCCTCTACCGGACCGGGAAGCGGCCGGACGCGGTCAGGAGTACGTTGCTGAGCGCCTTCGGGACGCACTCGCTGACGCGGGGGGCGCTGGCCTCTGCGTACCGCACCGTGAGCGTGCATCGCGTGCGCCTGACGCTGGCCGGGAGGTACAGGACGGGGCATGCGACCACGCTGACCCTGCACAGCCTATTCGCCACCGAGTGGCGCGGAAGGGAGCCGGGCGACGTGAGAACGGTATTCGAGGTCAACGGCATCAACCTGAACGACGGCGTGCATACGTTCGTGCAGCCGGGAGCGAATCTGGGTGCGGAGGAACAGCAGTACGACCTCATCCTCCACTACGATGCCAGCCTGCGGCAGCACAACGTCCACGGCGTGCCGGTGCAGATGAACGTGCCGGTCAAGTTCGTCTTCGCCACGGCTCCCGAGCTAAGCTCCTTCGTGGACGGCGTGCGCGAAAGCATCAAGGGCGGCGGCTACGCCATTTGGCAGGACGGCGGGGATGAGCTAGGGGAACCCGAGTACTTCAAGCTCCTGCAGGACACCTCGCCTGAGCCGCAGCGGGACTTCGCCTATCGCAAGCGCAACGTCGCCATCTACACCCTGACCATGATGAGGTTCCCGCGATGAGCGAGGACGCTTTCGAGTCCGAGGTACGCAAGTTCGTTGACAAGCAGAACGGCGGCGACCTCACCGCCCGCGTGGTCTACGACATGCTCAAGGCGGTCGACTCGGACGGCAACGCTCGGCACGAGGAGTCGATGCTGCGCCTCAAGGAACTCGAGGACGCGATGAGTTCACACGTCGCTTGGACGGAGGCCGAATCGTTGCCGCGCCTCGTCGCCGTCGAGAACTGGTGCCACGAGTGGGAGGCGGGCTGCGTGCTGCGCAACGAGGAGACCGACAAGCGGCACCTCGTGGTCCACGCAGAGCATCTGGCCGCCGACCACAAGCACGCCCCGCGCCGCTCCAGCGACCCGCCAGACTCCGACTTCGGCAAGAGTGGCGACCGCGAGGACGAGGAGATGCGCGTTTCCTTCCGCATCGGGCGCTACGTGCTGGCTTCGCTCGCGGTCGTCGCCATGACGGTCGCTATCAACTACTTCGTGCTCTACCGGGGCCAGAAGACGCAGCTCGCCACCAGCCGCAGCAACGCGGCGGCGCTCTCGGCGCTGGTCATCCAACAGCATCAGGACACGACCGACCTGCTCAACCTGCTGCGGGCCGAGCACAACACGCCCTCGCCTACGCCGACGCCCTAGGAGGCAAGCATGAGTGACCGCAGGCACGGTAAGCTCGGGGCCACGCTCAAGCCGAAGCCGGTCGAGCTGCGCTGGCTCTCGGAGTTGCTCACCAACCCGCTGCCGCCAGCGAGCACGGCGGTTGACCACACCTTCGCGCGCAAGTCGTGGGGCATGCTCGGCAACGACCGCTATGGTGACTGCGCCGTGGCGGGCATCGTCCACCTGCGCGAGGTCCACGCTCGCATCGTCGCCAAGTCGGAGAAGTGGCCCAGCGATGCCCAGACGGTGAAGCAGTACCTCGCCTACACGGGCGGCAACGACGACGGCTGCGTGCTCTCGGAGCTGCTCCTCTACTGGCACCAGCACGGGCTCTTCAACGACAAGGTGCCCGCCTTCGCGCCGCTCAAGGTGAAAAACGACGCCGAGGTGAAAAGCGCTGTGCAGACCTTCGGCGCGGTCTACCTCGGCGTGGACGTGCCCAAGCCCGCCATGCAGCAGTTCGACCGGGGCCTCGCGTGGGAGCTGACCGGGACGCCAGCCGATGACGACATCGAGGGCGGGCACTGCATCGTGCTCGCCAAGTACGACGGCGCTCGCGCCGGGGCGCTGACATGGGGGGCCGTGCAGCCGCTCTCGTGGCGCTGGTACCAGAGATACGCCCGCGAGGCGTGGGTCGCGCTCTCCAGCGAGTTCCTCGCCTCAAAGGCCATCGACGTGGCGGCGCTCAAGGCAGACATCGCCAAGCTGGGAGGCACGTGATGCTCAACCCGATCCGAGACAAGTACGCGCTGCGCAAACGCTTGGCAGCGAAGAAGAAGCCCGAGCAGCCGCGCATGGCGTGCAGCGTTCCGTCATGGGGGAAGGCCGCGCAGGTCAACGCGGCGCGTGAGTTTGGTAGTCCGTCCGAGCAGGTCGCGCACGACCATCTCTTCCCGCCGACCTACGCGCAGGAGATCGTGCGAGTGGTCGAGGGCGAGGTCGGCGTCAAGGAGCACCCCGCCGGGAGCAACCGCGGCACGCGCGTCGACGTCTACGAGCTCGCCGTCGCGTCGTGGGCGCTCGGCAAAGCATGGTGCGCCGACTTCGTGACGTGGGCGCATAAGGAAGCGGCGAAGCGTCTCGGGATCAGGCCGCCGAAGTTCCCGGCCGACCCGGCGAGCGTGCCCTACTGGACCGAGATGATCCGCGCCGGCCGGGGCGGCTGGCGGCGCGTCGAACCGGCAGCCGCCCGCGGCGGCGACGTCGTCTGCCTCTGGGGCAGCGCGCACATCGAGACCGTCATCAGCGTCGACGTGCATGCGCACACGCTCAGTTGCATAGGCGGCAACACCTCAGAGAACGGCCAGTCGAGCAACGGCGGGCAGGTGTGCCGCACGGTGCGCAACTTCTCCGAGGTCACCGTCGTGGGCCGCTGGCGATGACCGACGACACCATCTTCCCCACCACCGGCACCATCGTCGTCGCGCTCGCCGACCGTGACGCGGATCTCGTGACCGAGGCGGGCATCACCGTCAGCACGCGCTCCTACTCGAACCCGGCGGCGCTGCCCGAAGGACGCACGCGCTTCACCGTGACCAGCCCGCCCGGCTGGCTGCATCTTGAGGACGACGGCGCGGTCTACCGGCTGAGCATGGGCGATGCGCCCGAGGTCGAGGTGCGCGACGAGCCGACGCCACCGATGGACATGGGCGACCACATGGCCGCTCTCGACCTGATCGCAGGAGGCTGACATGGCGAACGCATACGCCGCCGCCTGTTTCACCCTCGACACGGACACCAACGTCGCGGGGCTGACGGCTCTCAAGGGCTCCGCCTGCGCCGTCACCGACGACATCTGCGTCAAGGCGAGCGCGGCGGGCGTCCCGGCGACGCTGACCATCGACGCGAACCTGACCTGCAAGAGCCTCAACATCGGCTATGGGGCCGTGAACGGCGGCACGGCTTCCTACGGCAACTGCGTCGTCTCCGACAACGTCGTCATCACCATGGCGGCGAGCGGCAAGCTCTACCTGCGTATCGGCTCACGCTGGACCTGCAATGGTACGCTGCGCTCCATCGGCACCGGGACCGGCGCTGAGGACCAGACCGTGACGGCGCTGCACGCCAACAATCAGGACGTGCAGGTCGCGGGCGCGTGGTGGCAGCTCGTCAACGACCTCACGGGGCGCAGGTTCGACGTGACCGCCTCGACGAACACGACCTCCGTTACCTGCACGACCGATCCGCGCAACATGTTCCTCGCGGGCGGGGACACGGTGGAGATACGCACTCGCGCCGATGGCACGCTCAAGGCCACCAAGGTCATCAGCGCCATAGGAGCCACATCGCTCTCGTGGGCGAGCGGCAACGTCTCCGTGACCAGCGGGGACTCCGTCTACAAGGCGTATGCGGGAACCGACAAGGTCTACTCGATGACCGGCACGA
>Ga0316226_1001914_pt1 | contig 20859 bp, 7 predicted proteins | sample TBH18017metaG_FD_206009 | JGI IMG/M metagenome (GOLD analysis project Ga0316226, IMG submission 206009) | Freshwater microbial communities from Trout Bog Lake, Wisconsin, USA - TBH18017 | ecosystem: Environmental > Aquatic > Freshwater > Lake > Hypolimnion/Profundal zone | place: USA: Wisconsin...
GTTACCGGCTGCTGGTGCAGACGAACAACCTGAACAAGGGCGTGAGCGGGAACATCAACGACTGGGGCACGGTGTCCGGATCGCAGTCGGTGATTACGACAAACATCACGATTATCAAGACCGGCGTCACAAACGTTTATTACAAGCTGGTCTATCCCTGATTAGACAGCCTGCCGCACGGCAAAATTGCCCCAGAGCCAAGCCCGGCCTGTCATGTGCAGGCCGGGCTTTTTGCCGCCAGCAACCGGCGGGCTGCGCCGCGCGGATGAACGGATTCCCTCCCGGGGCATCACCATAAATGGCGATGGCGTTGCGCCGGCATTGTGATAGGTTTGAGCAAAGCCCAGAAGAATTAAAATCATTATGAAAACACAAGCGATGCAAGCTCGTAACGGAGCCGCCTCCTGCGGCCGGCCGGCCGGATTTACCCTGATTGAACTGCTGGTGGTCATCGCCATCATCGCAATCCTGGCGGCGATGTTGCTGCCCGCGCTGTCGGCGGCCAAGCAGAAGGCCTATCTCGCCTCCTGCTTGAACAACATGAAGCAGGTCAGCATCGGTGCGATGATTTATGCCGGCGATTACAACGACTGTCTCATGCCCGAAAATATAAGAGCAACCAGTCAAACTGATTATTCAGCGTTTGACTTGGTTGATCAATCCGAAGAATTTGATTATGCCTGGAGCGGGCCGGATCGCAACCAGCTTTCACCATCGGATGCCACGACCACTGGCATATATAGCAATATTGGCCTTTTGTTTCCGATGAGGTGCCTGGGCAGTGGTCAAACCCTTTTCTGCCCCAGTTATGCCGTGAAGCCGCAGTCCGGGATTTATTCCATGTCCACCTTCCTGCCCTTATTGCATCCCAAACTGAACGGGGCGGGTTTTTCGTATGGGGCGGTTTTTTCTTCCTATCAATGGAATCCCTGGGCCGATGTAAACACCACCGTTAATGTTGGCGGCAAAGCTTTGCACCCCCGCCTTTATAAAAAATCCACCAGCTTCGGCTCCGGTGGCGCCAAGGTTCTCTCCTTGGAACATCTGGTAAATAACGGCGCCGCTGCGACCGACGGAAACATGGATCCCAAATTTGTCGCGCATGACAAGGCCAGGGTGGAGGTGGTCATGTATTCGGACAACAGTGTCCAGTCGGTCAAAATCACGCCGGCCATCTGGTCCAGTGCCTGGGCGAGCTATACCGCCGGTCAAGGTGCTGTGTCATTTTTATATCTTGCCGATTTGAACAACCTTCTGACCGCTTTGCAGGCGGCGCATTGAACGGGAGCCGCCAGATCTTGCGTGCCTGTTTCCAGCAATGTTAATTGGCCTGCCGCGCGGATGAACGGATTCCGCGTCCCGGGCATCATCATAAATGGCGATGGTGTTGCGACGGCCTTGTGGTAAATTTAGGCAAAGTCCAGAAGAACCAAATTCATTATGAAAACACCAGCGATTCAAGTTTGCCACGGAGCCGCCCCCCGCACCCGCCGGACGGGATTCACCCTGATTGAACTGCTGGTGGTCATCGCCATCATCGCGATCCTGGCGGCCATGCTGCTGCCGGCATTGTCGGCGGCCAAGGCGCGCGCCTATGTCACCACCTGCGTGAATAACATGAAGCAGATCAGCATCGGTTCGGCCATTTATTCCGGCGATTACAACGACTGGCTCATGCCGCTGAACCTCAATCACGGGCCTAACGCCATTGCGCAATCCGATGACGCGCATTATGTCTGGAGCGGCCCGGCGGGAGCGCCCACCTTAAAACCCAATGACACCACGGGGTATGTTATCACTTCCTGCCAGAATCACGGCTTTCTGTTTCCCATGAGATGTGCCGGCAATGGCGAGACATTTTTCTGTCCGGCTTTTAACGTAAAATCGCAATCCCAGGCCTGGTCCATGTCTTACTATTCTCCCTTGCTGAAGCCAAAACATAATGCCACCTATAGTGAAGTCATGTCTTCCTATGCTTGGAATCCTTGGGTTGACTTAACTCAGAAGTCGCCTGATGGGAAGGCATATATGCGCGCCTATCCGAAATACAGCAGTTTTGGCCCCGGGGGGGTCAAGGTTCTTGCGTATGAACATATCGTCAATCCCGACACCACCGCGACCGACATGACGATGGATCCGGCCACGGTTGCCCATGACCATCTTAAATTGGAAGTGGTGATGTATTCGGATAACAGCGCAAAAGCCGCGAAGATTACACCGGCGGTTTGGTCGGCTGCCTGGGCCGCATATACGGCCGGCGGGGGTGCTAGTGCCTCCTTGTATTATCCCGAGTTGGGAAACTTGCTGTCTGCGTTGGAAGCACAGCATTGAACGGGGTCGTGGGGAATTAATCTTTCATGAAGGGGCTTATCCATTTGGCCGGTTGCTGTCTGGCCTTGGTTTCGGCCAGTCTCACGATGGCGGCCTCGCCGCCCGGGTTTTGCGTGAACGACTTTGGAGCCAAAGCCGGGGACAATGCCACCAACACAGCGGCCATCCAGCAGGCCATTGATGCGGCGGCGGCGGCCGGCGGCGGCGTGGTCACCTTCAAAGCGGGGACTTATCCGAGCGGCGCGATTTTCCTGAAGTCCAATGTCGAACTGCAACTGCAAAAAGGCGTCGTCCTGCGCGCAATCCAGGATGACCAACTCTATCCCGAACTGCCCACCCGCGTGGCCGGCATTGAAATGCCCTGGCCGGCGGCGCTGGTCAACGTCTATCAGCAGACCAATGTGACCATCACCGGGCAGGGGATCATTGATGGCAACGGCGAGTATTGGTGGCGGAAATACTGGGGCGCGGACGGCACGGGCGGCCTGCTGAAGGACTATCGCGCCCGCGGCCTGCGCTGGGCGGCGGACTATGACTGCAAACGCGTCCGCGCGCTGGTGGTGTATGATTCCAACGGCGTTCAAATCCGGGACGTGGGCATCAACCGCTCCGGCTTTTGGAGCCTCGCGCTGATCTACAGCGGCCATGTGACGGTGGACGGCGTGAACATCGAGGCCAACCTCGGCGGCCGCGGGCCCAGCACCGACGGCATAGACATTGACTCCTCGCATGACATCCTTGTCCAGAACTGCGCGGTGGACTGCAACGACGACGACATCTGCCTGAAATCGGGCCGCGACGCCGACGGCCTCCGCGTGGGCCGCCCGACCGAAAATATCATCATCCGCAACTGCATAACCCGTGCGGGCGCCGGCATGATCACCATTGGCAGCGAAACCTCCGGCGGCATCCGGAATGTCGAGGTCAGCGGCATCAAGGCCTATGGCACGGCCAACGGCATCCGTTTCAAGTCGGCGCGTTTTCGCGGCGGGATCGTGGAAAACATTTTCATCCATGACATCCGCATGGAAGGCGTGGAAGACCCGCTCAACTTCGAGCTGAACTGGAGCCCCGCCTACAGCTATGCCGTGCTGCCGCCGGACACCGACACCAACCATGTCCCGGCGCATTGGCTGACCATGGTGCAGAAGGTCGAGCCGCCCGAGCGCGGCCTGCCGGAGTTCCGCAACATCGTCATTTCCAACGTGACCGCCACCGCCGCCGCGCAGGCCATTTACGTCAACGCCTATGCCGGCAAGCCCATCCATGACGTGCAACTGGAGCAGGTGCGGATCGGGGCGAAAAAACCGGGCGTCATCTCCCACGCGGCGAACTGGACGATGAAGGACGTGGTCGTCACCACGCCCGCCGGCGGCAACCTCCGGCTGGTGGACGATCAAAACGTCGGGCTGCCCCGCGCCGTCAAGGCGGAACTGAAACTGAGCGCGGCGGCCGCCGTGGACGGATTGGATCTGCGGCCGTCATCCAATTGATGTGGGATCCGAAGATCAGGCCCGTATCTTGTCTTGGTTCTTGTCCCGTCACCGGCAAGCTTGATTGCCCCGCATCATTATTCACTTATGCGCCCGCCGCGCCGCTCACCAGAACTGGCGATGGCCGGAAACCGGATAGTGTGGGAAATTATGATGGTTAACCAGTGCGCCAAAATGCCCGACTTTATCAGGACATTGTTTCATTATGTTTTTCTTTGGTGGTCTTGCCGGCCGGAACGGGTTCAAGCCCGATCCGTTCCCGGCTTCATCGCCCGGCTGACACTGTTTTTGCTGATGGGAAACCTGGCCTGGGCCAACATCCCGGGCGGCGGCACCGGCACCGGACCCAATGTCACGCTCACGGACAATGGCAGCACCGTCACGCTGGCCAATGGGATTGTTTCCATTGTCATCACCAAGACGAGCGCCGAAATTGACACGATCAAATACACCTACAAAAACAGCGCCACCACGGTGACCAACCAGCTGCTGGCCGGCGGCAACGGCGGCAGCGGAGGTTATTTGTATTGGTTTCAAAACGGGGGCACTTTCATCGCCGGGCCATTTACTGAATCCGTCGTGGCCAATAATACCAACTACGCGGAAATCAGTTTGTCCTACGCTTCGCCCACCAACGGCATCATGGATATCCATTATTCCATGCTGCGCGGTTCGCCGGGTTTCTACACGACGGCCATCTTGACCCACCGCGCCCAGGACGGGATCATCCATATTGAGTTGCGCCCCAATATTTATGCCGGATCCCAGTTCAACTGGATGAGCGTGGACGCCGCGCGCAACCGCCTGATGGAAGTCTCCGGCGGCCTGTCCATCGGGGTGCTGAACGCGCCGAAGGAATGTTATCTGTGGACAAATGGCATCTATGCGGGGCAATACGAGGACAAATACAAATATACCGCCGACCTTGCCAGTCTGCCAGCCTGGGGCTGGAGCAGCGTGGGCGCCGGCGGCAGCAATGTCGGCCTGTGGAACATTACCGCCAGCCCGGAATACTACCCCGGCGGCCCGCTGGAACGCTCCCTCATGGAGCATATCGGAACCACGATTCTGAATGTGTTCACCGGCGGTTACTACGGCCTCGGCAACGATGACACATTTTTGAACGGCGAGATTTGGGCGAAGGTGTATGGTCCTTATTTTTATTACTGCAACAATATTACTAACACCATCACGGCCACCAACCAGGCGGCGCAGGCGCTTTACAGCGACGCGCTGGCCCAGGGCGCGGCGGAACAGACGGCGTGGCCTTACTCCTGGTTCACCAATGCCAGCTATGTCCGGGCATCGGGCCGGGGCGCGGTCAGCGGCAAGTTCGTAATCAGCGACAGCGGCAATCCCAAGGCTTCCGCCGCCGGCCTCTGGGTGGGCGTCGTGCCGCAACCGGTCGTCGATACGAGTTATGATTTTCAGCAATGGGCGAAGCCCTATCAGTTTTGGGTTAAGGCCGACACTAACGGCAGCTTCATCATCCCCAATGTCATTGCCGGAACCAACTATACTCTTTATGCCTTTGGCACCGGCGCAGCGGGCACTTTCATGTCGCAAAACCTGGCCGGCGGCAGTCCTCCGTTGCTCTACGATCTTCCGGCCTCGCTCTTCAGCCTTGCCGTGACCAATGGTGCCACGAATAATCTGGGCACGGTAACCTGGACGCCGGCGCGCGTCGGCGCCACCGTGTTTGAAATCGGCTATCCCGACCGGACGGCGCGGAAGTTCCGGCACGGGGATGACTATTGGGTGGGCGACATCGGGCCGAGCCCGACCGCGCCCAGCCCCGTCTGGACCAAGTATCTGGAATACCAGTTTGATTTTCCAAACGGGCCGAACTACGTCGTCGGGCAAAGCCGCTGGACCACGGACTGGAACTTCATCCAGCCGGCCGTGCCCGACAGCTCGGGGAACTTCAACGACTCCAGCTCGACCATCACCTTTACGCTCGCCTCGGCTCCTACTAATGGCGCGCAGGCCTCTTTTTATATCGGCCTCGCGTCGGACTATTACTCGGCGGTCGTCGTCAGTGTCAACGGCAACAACCTTGGCAATGTCGGCGGTGTCACCGGAACGCCCAACAACAGCATTCCCTTGACCGGCTACTATGTCGGCTACGGCGACAGCGACACCAGCATCCGCGAGGGCAACAACGGCGCCTTCTCCGACGAGCGGCTCACGTTCCCCGCCTCCCAGCTGCATGCCGGCGTCAACACCATCAACCTCCGCACCCGCCAGATTGCCGGCAGTTATTTCGCCAACCATTTCATGTATGATTACCTCCGGCTGGAACTCACCGGCTATGTGCCGCCGCCGCCGGCCAGCGTCGCCGCTTATCCGGGCAATAACTGCAATCTTATAAGCTGGCCGGTGACTCCCGGGGCGACGGGCTATAACATCTTGCGCTCGACCGTGTCCGGCGGCGGCTATGTTTCAATCACCAACGGCGTCGTTGGGCCGGTCTGCGGCAGCGGCTCCAATAATGCGGCCTATCTCGACACCAACGCCGCCAATAACACGACTTATTACTATGTTGTCCAGTCGGCCAACCCGGCGGGCGCCAGCGCCAATTCCCCCCAAAGCGCCGGCGCGACACCTTTGGCGGGCATTTCGACCAGTGCGCCTGCGGCTCCGACCGGACTTAGCATCACCGCCAGCGGGCATCAAAGCGTGACCGTCAAATGGAAATCCGTTTCCGGCGCGGGCTTTTACAGCGTCTGGCGTTCCACGCTGGTGAACAACGGCGGCGGCGCCTCCAATATTTTAAGCACCATCATCCTTTGCAACACCAACACCGGCATCAGCTACACGGACACTTCGCCGACGGATGGCAGCATTTACAGCTACTCCGTCACGGCCACCGGCGCGGGCGGGACCAGCACCAATTCGGCCGCGATTGCAGGCAGGGCGCTGCCGCCGGCTCCGGCGTCTCCCCCCATTTCGCTCACCGGCTACTTTACTTCCACCACGAACATCACGCTCAACTGGACGGCGGTCCCGGGCGCCGTCGGGTATGCCATCTATCGCGCCACCAGTTCCGGCGGGCCATACACCTTTCTCCAGAGCATCACCGAGACGACTTATACCGACTATGGGCTGAACCCGGTCAGCACTTATTATTACCGGGTGGTTGCCGTCAACGCCGCCGGCATTTCCACCAATGCCACGGATCCTGTCAACGGTCAGCAGCCGGCGCCCGCGAGCCTGTCCGCCGTCGCCACCAATGCCCAAGTCACACTTACCTGGCCCGCCACCACGGGCGCCACGAGTTACACCATCCTGCGCGGCACCAACAGCGCCATGGTGACGAACATCCTGGTGACGGGCTATGCCGGGACGGCTTATACCAACACCGGCCTGATCAATGGCACGACTTATTACTATGTGGTCACCGCCACCGGCGGCGGCGGGACCAGCGGTAATTCCCCCGAGGCCAGCGCCACGCCGACGCCCGCCGCGAGCGGCACCTGGACGGCGGACGCCAGCGGCAACTGGAGCACGGCGGCCAACTGGAGCGGCGGCACGATCGCCTATGGTTTGGGCAACACCGCCGACTTCAGCACCATCAGCCTTACCGCCGACCGCACGGTGACTTTGGACAGCGACCGCACCATCAGCGGGCTCAATTTCGGGGACGCAGCCAATGCTAATGATTGGACTCTTGCCGGCACCAATACTCTTACTTTGGCAGCCGGCTCCAACATCAATGTTGACAACCAGACGACCACCATCAATACCGTCATCGCCGGCGCGGCGGGACTGACCAAGAATGGCCTGGGAACCTTGGTGCTCGGCGGCGCTGCCGAGACTTTTTCCAACGGCCTGGCGGTCAATGCGGGTCAGCTGGTCCTGGATTTTTCCAACACGAATTCACCCGCTGCCGACATTGTTCCATCCATCAACGACCTGGCGTGCGGCGGCGGGACGCTCCAGGTTATTGGGGCGAGCGGCGGCAGTTCGCAGACCTTCGCCAGCACGGCGATAGCGGCCGACACTTCGGGTCAAAGCATTATTTCTGCCGCGCCGGTGTCCGGCACGATTTCCACAAACAACCTGGGCACGCTGACCGGGCTGGCTGGAGGATTGGTTCGCTTTGATGGGGCCGCCTACAACAGCGGCGTGAGCAGCGGGACAACGCTTGGAGGCAGCACCGTGCCGGCGACAGCAGCTTTTAACGCAACCGCGAACACGCTCAATGGCGGAATCATTGCTTATAATACCAGTGCCAACTGCGCCGGTGCTTACGCGACGGTGGGATTATATGATTGGGCGGCGATTTCCACAGGAGTTGCGGGGGCGGCGCAGAGCGGCACAATTGTTGGAGCCAGCCAAATCAGCGGGTTCTATACTGTCATAAATGGCAATCTTCCTGCCAGCAGCTTCGGCGTGAATGTTGATATGACTGCAAACGGAGCGATGAACAACAATGGCACCAGCGGTTCGGGCGCATCCTATTCAACCATTCGTTTTAATGCCGCCAGCGCCATCACCCTTAATTCAGGCAAAGTGACCGCCGCATCTGTGGGAGCCTTGCTGGTTACTCCTAATGTGGGCGCAAATAACACTGCGTTTGCGAATGGCGCCAATGGCGGTTTCTTTGCAAGTCGCTCAACGAGCGGGGCGACCGGGCTGACGGTGTGGCAAAATAACATCTATGGCGAGCTGATCATTTCAGCAACCTACAATAATGGAGTTAACAGCGGAGCGACCTCAAGCTACAGCCAAGGCGGGCTTGGAACGGTGTTTCTCAGCGGTGTTAATGGCTATACTGGCCAGAATTTCTTGGACGGCGGCTATACAGTAATCGGGTCAAATACCAATCTCGGCTCGGTGGCACAAGGGGCGGCCGTGAACCTCAATGGCGGCACGCTGTTCGGCAATGCGACGTTCGCCTTGGATGTTGCCGGCACGAACAATCGTGCGGTGTTCCTGAGCGGCGCCGGCGGCACGCTCGCGGCTTCGGCCGGGCATGCGCTCACCGTGAGCGGCGTGGTCAGCGGCGGCGCGAACTTGAACATCGGCACAGGCACCATCGCCGGCACCGGCGCCGGCACCGCCAATACGACGGCCATTGTCGGCAGCGGCACGGTGACACTTTCCGGTTCCAACACTTTTACCGGCGACCTCAATGTCAACGCCGGCACGCTCACGGTGAATCTCAACAACAATTTTAATAATCCTGCCGCCGGCGCCCTGGGCAACACGAGTGGCGCGCGCAACATTGTTGTCAACAGCGGCGGCACATTGGATTTCACGCTAGGCAATGCCATGGGCAGCACTCTGACCACAGTGGGTGCGACGCTAATCATCAACAGCGGCGCGACGGTGACGGACACGGCCAACGACATTGAGACCTTGGGACCGGTGCAGCTCAACGGCGGCACTTTGACCGGCACCGGCGGCGCCTATGCCGGGTTCCAGATGTATGCTCTGGAAGGCGCGGTCACGGTGGGTGGCAGCTCGCCCTCGACCATCTCCGGTCCCGGCAACGCGAGCAGCGGCTATCATCTGGCCGCGCCGACAATTTTCAATGTCGCCGACGTGACGGGCGGGGCGAGCCCGGATTTGACTGTCTCTGGCATTCTTGTGGATCAGGACGGTATTGGCACCATCTACGGACATCTGGGCGCGGCCGGCAGCCTGGCCAAGAACGGCGCGGGCACGATGACGCTTGCCGCCACCAACACTTATACCGGCGGCACGGCCATCAATGCCGGCACTCTCAATGTCAATGCCCCGGAAACAGTCGGTGCTTCCGGCCCGCTGGGCAGGTCGGGCACGATTACCTTTGGCGGCGGCACGTTGCAGTATTCACCGACCAACCAGTTCGACTACTCCGCCCGTTTCAGCACGGCGGCGAACCAGTTCATCAACATTGACACCGCCGGCCAGAACGTGACTTTTGCCAAGGCGCTGACCAGCACCGGTGGGACATTGACCAAGCTGGGCAACGGCACGTTGACGCTCACCGGCACGAACACATACTCCGGTGGAACCATCATCGGCGGCGGCACGCTGATGGCCGGCAACGTCGGCGGCTCGGCCACGGGAACGGGCGGCGTGACGGTGCAATTCGGCGGAACCCTCGGCGGCGCTGGCGCGGTCGGCGGCGCGGTCACGGTCAATTCCGGCGGGACGCTCGCGCCGGGCAATCCGCTAGGCGCCCTGACCATCAGCAACAGTCTCACATTGGCCGACGGCAGCCAGACGCAGGTGCAGGTCCAGCATTCGCCGCTTACGAATGATGCCGTGAATGTTTCCGGCATCCTGACGGAAGGCGGCAGTTTGGTCGTGTCCAACAGCGGCGCGGCGGCCTTCACCGCCGGCGACAGCTTCAAATTGTTCAGCGCGACGGGCGGTTATGCCGGCGCGTTCAGCAGCTTCAGCCTGCCGGCGTTGAACTCCGGATTAACTTGGAACACCGACCGCCTTGTTGTGGACGGTTCGCTCACCGTGGTCAGCACCAGCCCGCCGGCCACCACCGGTGTGAATTATTCCGGCGGCAACCTGGTCTGGCGCGGGACGGGCGGCACGCCCAACTGGAATTATTACATCCTGTCCTCGACCAACCTGGCGCTGCCCGTGGCGCAATGGACGGTGACGGCCACCAACCAGTTCGATGCCGGCGGCAATTTCAACTGCACCAACGCCGTCACCGGCGCCAACGGATCCCAGCAGTTCTACATTCTCGAGGTGCAATGACCGGCGCGCGGTGTCACCACAACTGTTGATATGACGGGCGGCCGGTTTTGAATTATCTTGTGGCGTGATTCCTTTGCCTATGCCGCCGGTGCGCGCCGTTTTTTGCCATGCGGCAAGAATCTTTGCGGCATGGCTGGCCGCAATTTTTATTTCGCCTCCGCTGGCGCTGTTTGGCCAGACGCTGGCGTTTCCCGGCGCGCAGGGGTTTGGCCAATACGCCACCGGCGGGCGCAACGGTTCGGTCTATCACGTCACCACCTTGGCCGACAGCGGGGCCGGTTCGTTCCGCGACGCGGTGGGCACGGCCAACCGCACGATTGTCTTTGACGTGGGCGGCTACATCGCCTTGAACAGCGCGGTGTCGTGCGCGAACAATTTGACCATCGCCGGGCAGACCGCGCCCGGCGGCGGCATCGGTTTCAAGGGCGGGGAAATTTCCTTTGCCGGACGCAACAACATCATCTGCCGCTTCATTCGCATCCGGCCCGGCAGTGACACGGCGAGCACCACGGACGATGCGCTGAGTTTTTATCAGGCTTCCAACCTCATCGTGGACCATGCGTCCATCGAGTTTGCGCCGTGGAACAACATTGACGGCGTGGGCGACAGCACCCATGTCCTCACCGGGATCACGGTGCAGAACTCCATCATCGCCAACCCGACCTACCAGCAGTTCGGCTGCCATTCGGAATCCGTCGGCGGGCAATGGTCGTGGTTCAACAACATCTTCGCCAATTCGCACAACCGGAATCCGCTGGCCAAGATCAACACGGTGTTCATCAACAACGTGGAGTATAACAATTCGGCGGGCTACACGACGCACACCAGCACCCGGTTCAAGCATGACATCGTCAACAACTACTTCATCGCCGGCCCGGCGAGCGGCGGCAATTTTCCGTGGTATCAGATCGACAGCAACCAGAGCATCTACTACACGAACAACGTTTATGACTCGGACAAAAACGGCGCGCTGGGCGGCGGCGTCACCACGCCGTATTGGTATCAGGGCACGGGCACCGTCCTCGCCGCGCCGTGGTCCATCTGGGTGACGAACGTGCCGGTTTACAGCCCGGCTACCGCCTATCATCTGGCCGTTTCCCAGTCCGGCGCGCTGCCGCACGACGAGCTGGACGCGCTGTTGATCAGCCAGATTCAAACCCTGGGCAACGGTGTGGCGGGCACCGGCGCCGGCACGGCCGGGCCAAGCGGCGGTCTTTATACCAGCCAGGCGCAAACCGGGCTGGGCAACAACGGCTACGGGAACATCACCGGCGGGACGACGCCGGTGGACACGGATGGGGACGGGATGCCGGATTATTGGGAGCTGGCAACCGGCTCCGATCCGGCGGTTGCCAACAGCCTCACCAACACCGCCGACGGCTACACGCCGCTGGAACATTACTTGAACTGGCTGGCTGCGCCGCACGCCGTCATCCAGACGAACGCCACGGACATTGACCTGTGGCCTTACACGCTGGGCTTCACCAACGGCGCGACTTACACCGTTTTTAATGCCACCAACGGCACGGCCACGATCACCAACGGCCACTACGCGCACTTTGCGCCGGCCATCAGCACCTCCGGCCTCGGCAGCTTTAAGTTCAAGGTGGTGGCCGGCGACGGCAGCACCGTGACGAACACGATGGGCGTGCTGGTGAGCGTGGTGTATGTCCCGCAAAACCTCATCTGGGTCGGCAACGGCACGGCGAACATCTGGGACACGACGAACACCGCCGACTGGTTCAACGGCAACAGCCCCGTCACTTTCCATTCGACCGACAACGTGACGTTCGACGACACCGGCTCCGCCAGCCCGGCTGTCAACATTACCGGCACGGTCGCCCCCGGCAGCGTGACGATTGGTGCCAGCCAGAATTATACATTCAACGGCGCGGGCGGGATTGCCGGCAGCGGTTCCCTGACGGTGAGCGGCACCAACACCGTGAACCTCAACACGGCCAATTCGTATTCCGGCGGCACGACCATCAACAACGCCACCGTGCAGCTTAATAATGCCAATGCCTTGGGAACCGGGCTGGTCACGCTCAACGGCGGGACGATTTATCAGACCGGCGGCAGCGGGTTTGGCAACACCATCAGCAACGTCGCCACCGGCACGCTGAAATTCAGCAACAGCGGCAACGTCTTCGCGACCCTCACCGCCGTGGGCGGCGGGACGTTGAACATCAATGCCACCGTCACCGGCGGCGGACTCTTTACGCCCGGCGGCGACATGAGCGGTTTCACCGGCACCGTGAATGTCAACTGCGGCATGAGGACATCCACCTCGACCGGGACTACGACGTTTGGCAGTGTCAATTCGATTTGGAATTTTGGCACCACCGGCGGTGTCTTTACCAAGTATGGCAACCAGAAGGCCGCGTTCGGTGCCTTGAGCGGCGGAGCCGGTTCGTGGCTGGGCGGAGCGAACACCGCCAATGCCGCCACCGCCGGGACGACCTATGTGGTGGGCGCTTTGAACTTGGACACGACCTATGGCGGTCTCATTGAAAACGGCGTCACCAACGTCCCGACCACTTTGGTCAAGGTCGGCACCGGCACGCTGACGTTGAGCGGCACCAGCACGCACTCCGGCGCGACGACCGTGAGCAACGGCACGCTGTTCGTCACCGGAAATTTGAGCAACAGCCCCGTGACGGTGGTGAGTGGGGCGACGCTTCAGGGCACGGGATTTTTGGGCGGCGGCGTGAGCGTCCAAAGCGGCGGAATTATTTCGCCCGGCCTGGGAAACGGCAATTTCGGCACAATGACCGTCAGCAACGGTCTCACGCTCGCCGCGCCGACTTTGAACTTTGATCTGTCCAGTTCGCCCGCCGGTGCCAACGACCAGATCGTGATGCAAGGCGGCACGCTGGCCATGAGCGGCGCGCAGACCTACAATTTCAACCTCGTCAACAACGCGCTTGGCGCGGGCAACTATTATCTGATCAGCGGCGCGACCGGCTCCACGGCCTGGAGCAGCGTCGCCAACAATCTGCCGACGGGAACGCGGCAGACCTTTTCGGTGAACCGCCCCGCCGCCGGCAGCAACCCGTCTTACACGCGCCTCACGGTCACCGGCAGCGCGGCCGCGCTCGTGTGGAGCGGCACCAACGGCAGCGCGTGGGATTTGTCCACGACGACGAACTGGCTGAACGGCGCCGCCGCCGATGAATTTTACAATCTCGACGCGGTGGTTTTCAACGACACTTCCACCAACGGCACTGTTTCCATCACCGGCGCGGTGCAGCCGGCGACGGTGCTGGTCACAAATAATTCGCGCGCCTACACCCTCGGCGGCGGCGCGCTTGGCGGCATCGCCAGCCTCGTCAAGAGCGGTTCCAGTTCGCTGACCTTGAACAGCTCGAACGGATTTAGCGGCGGCACGACGCTGAACAGCGGCACCATTTACCTGAACCAGTATCAGGCTTTTGGCTTCGGCCCGCTGACGCTGAACGGCGGCACGCTGGGCCTTGGTGCCAGCGTGAAGTTTTACAATGCCGTCAACGTCGCGAGCAACACTTTCGTAAATGCCGGCGCGCTCGGCGGCATCGGCGGCGCGGTGACGGGCGGCGGCAATTTGAACCTCGCCGTCTCGGGCACCGGCAACACGTTTGACATCTTGGGCGACATGAGCGGTTACGGCGGCACGCTCACCGTCAGCAACAGCCACTGTTATGTCCGGTTCAATTACAGCAACTATGCCGTGGTGGACAACAGCGGCGCGAGCTTCAACCTCGGCGGCGGCAACACGACGCTGCTCAACCGCAACTCCGGCTCGTTCACCTTTGGCGGCCTGAGCGGCGGGGCGAACACCACCTTGACGGGCGCCTCTTCGGTGGCGGCGCCGACGTATTATTTCATCGGCGCGAACAACGCCAGCACGACGTTCGCCGGAACCATCACGGACAATGCGGGTTTCACCGCGTTCACCAAGGTCGGCACCGGCACGCTCACGCTCACGGGCAACAACACCTACACCGGCGACACCGCCGTCAGTGCCGGCACGCTCGTCGTCAACAACACCGCCGGCAGCGGCACCGGCTCCGGCGTCGTCACGGTGAACAGCGGCGCGACGCTCGCCGGCACCGGCACGATTGGCGGGATTTTGTCGGTCGCCGCCGGCGGCACGCTCGCGCCGGGCGGCGGCAGCCCCGGCACCCTCACCATCAGCAACGATTTGAGCCTGGACAACGCCAGCGTGCTGCAATTCCAGTTGGGCGCGAACAGCGACCTGGTTTTCGTCGCCGGCAATCTCACCCTGGCCGGCACGCTCAACGTCAGCGACGCCGGCGGCTTCGGTCCCGGCACCTACACCTTGTTTAATTATGGCGACACGTTGAGCGTCGGCACGCTGGCCATCGGCACGACGCCGGCGGATTACACCTACGCGATTGACACCTCGGTTTCGGGACAGGTGAACCTCATCGTGTCGCTGCCGCAGTTTGGCAGCATCCATGCGGTCGCCGGCGGTGTCGTGCTGGGCGGCTCCGGCGGCACGCCCGGCGCGAATTATTATCTGCTGGCCGCGACGAACCTGGCCACGCCGCTGGCCGGCTGGACGCGCCTGCTGACCAACCAGTTTGACAGCGGCGGCAATTTTTCCGTGACCAATTCCCTCGCCACCAACTTGCAAAGTTTTTACCGGCTGCAAGTGCCGTGAAACCGGTTGAAACTCACCAAACTCACCACCAGGTTTCGCCCTGATGCAGTTCGCGGTCGAGCGCTTCCATCAGGTAGTAGTCGCCCCAGCTCATGTAGGCGTTCTGCGCCGAGCCCGGGCCGGTGGCTCCCACCTGTCCGTCGCGCAGCACGCCCGGACAGGATTCGTCGAAGTTCAGATGCTTGCCGGCGCAAAGATTTTCCAGCAATGATTCCTTGGTCTTGGTGATCAGGGCGTCCGCCGCGCCGAGCTTTTCCAGCTCCTGATAGCCGCACACGACGACGGCGGCGGCGGATGTGTCGCGCAACGGTTTTTCGCCGGCGGGCAGCCTGAAATCCCAGACGGGCATCGCGTCGCCGTTCAGTTCCTCATTGAACTTCCGCGCCACCCGCAGCGCGGCGTCCAAATATTTTTTGTCGCCCGTGTGCCGGTGGCTCAAGGCAAAACCGTAAATTGCCCAGCCCGTGCCGCGCGCCCAATGCGAATCGGTGGAACGGCCGCAATAATTATCGCCACCAAGCGGCTGGCCGGTTTTCAGGTCGAAGCGGTAGGCGTGAAACACCGAGTCGTCCGGGCGGATGAAATATTTCAGCGTCGTGTCGGCCTGCCGGATCGCGGCGTCGCGGAACTTCGGATTGCCGGACTCGACGGACGCCCAGTAAAGCAATGGCAGGTTCATCATGCAGTCAATGATCGCCATGTTTTCCTGCTCGTCCGTGCCGAGCGCGCCCCACGCGCGGATGAAATTGCCCGTGTGGTTGAAGCGCTGGTAGAGCGCCTCCGCCGCCGCCAGGCCGGTTTCGCGGTGCTGTGGGTCGCCGGTCAGCTTGTAGAGCGCCACGGAATACAGCGAGTAGAGAAAGCCCATGTCGTGGTGCGAATGAAATTCCGGCTTGAGCGCCTTGTCGCGATAGGCGGGCGCGAGGCGGAGCAGCTGCTGGAGGAAAAATTCGTCCTCCGTCTCGCGCCACGCGATGAGCGCCATGCCGGTGTGGAACGAGGAAGTCCAGTTGCCAATCTCATTGAAGCCTTCGGGGTGCGCGAAATAGTTTCCGTCCACCGCCCACGGCGCGGACTTCGGCGCGTCGGCCAGTTGCCGGATGTTGCCGCGCGTCTTGCGGAGGCAGAGGTCAAACGCCCGCCGCATTGCTTCCCGTCCGTCCGTCTGGCCGGCCTGGCCGGGGAGGACGGCGGGGCTCTCGAAATTTTTCATAGCTTGTGGCTCAAGGATTGTCCTTCGCCGGGCGCTTGGCAAATCAACTTTGGGTTAATCAGTTAACTTATTTCTTGCCAGGCCGCCGCGTCCGCGCGAATTTACCGCCATGCAAACCCGCCGGGTCACGCAGGCCGACATCGCCGCCAAGCTGGGCGTCTCCCACGCCACCGTGGCGCTGGCGCTGAAGAACCATCACCGCATTTCCACGAAACGCCGCGAGCAGGTGCAGCGCCTGGCCAAAAAGATGGGCTACTCGCCCGACCCGTTTCTCGCCGGCCTGGCGGCCTATCGCCGCAACCTTGAAACCTCCAAGTTTCACGGCGTCATCGGCTGGGTCAACCACTGGGCGGAACCTGGCGCGCTGCACCGGCACCAGGAATTTGAGGGCTACTGGCTGGGGGCGAAGGCGGCGGCCAAACAGTTTGGCTATGTGGTCGAGGAAATCCGCTGGCCGCTGGACTGCCCGGCCAAACGCTACGAACGCATCCTCACCTCGCGCGGCATCCAGGGCGTTTTGATCCCGCCGCATCCGCACCGGCAGTCGCCGGAGTGGGAGGATTTTGACTGGCACAAGTTTTCGCTGATCCGCTTCGGGTTGTCGGTGCTCAGCCCGGATTCCAACGTGGTGACCTCCGACCAGTTCCGTGCGACGGTCATGGCGATGGCGAACATCCACCGGCTCGGCTACCGGAAAATCGGCTTCATCCTCAACCGCGATCTGGACGAGAACATCGGCGGCAACTACACGGGCGGATTTTTTGCGGCGCAAAAACTGTTCGGCGTCAAGGCGGCGGATGCGCTGCTGATTGTGGAGTCAACCCGTTTCCTGCAACAGCCGGCGCCGGCGGAAAAGGAACTCGCCGCCTGGCTCAACAAGGTCCGGCCCGATGCCGTGCTGGCCACGCTGCCGATGATTCCGGCCATGATCCGCAAGCTCGGCTACCGGATTCCGCAGGACATCGCGGTGGCGGGCACGTCGGTGGCGGACATCCCGGTGGACGCCGGCGTCAACCAGCGCGCCCCGGAAATCGGCCGCATCGCGGTGGAGATGCTCGTCAAGCAGATCAACATCAACGAGCGCGGCGAGCCGTCCGCCCCCTGCCGCATCCTCGTGGAAAGCGCCTGGCAGGACGGCAAGTCCCTCCCGCGCCGGCCGCAATAGGACCTTCTTCCCCGGCGTCTCTGCCGCCGGCAAGTTGATGGTTGATAGTTGATGGTTGATGGCCGGAAACCGCAGTTGCCGGCGGGCGCGGATTGTCATCGTCCCGCCCATCAACCATCAACCCGGTCGTAGGCCGTCCGCTACGACCATCAAAGCAGGTTGATGGTTAAGAGCCGGAAATCGCAACTGATGGCTGGCGTGAATCGTCTTCGTCTCGCCCCTCAACCATCAACTCTCAACCATCAGCCCCTTTATCACCGTTGCCGGAAGCGGAGGAGTTCGTCCCGCTTGGTGGCGATGGCCTGCACCCCGGCCGGCATGGGCGGGCTGCTCACGCCCAGGTCCAGCCGGTTCCGGCCGTCCCGGCATGGGCTGCGGAATAAACTGCGGAACTTCCGTGAATGGCCGCGCTGACGGCCGCCCGCCGCGGGGTTTATCCGGGAACCACCGCCCTCATTTCAGGATTGAGGGCGCCCACTCCGCAAGCGGAAGCATTTATTGCGGGAGGGAACGCGATTTATCCGCAATCCAACGCGATTTATTGCCAATCCAACGCGATTTATTGCCAATCCAACGCGATTTATTGCCAATCCAACGCGATTTATTGCCAATCCAACGCGATTTATTGCCAATCCAACGCGATTTATTGCCAATCCAACGTGATTTATTGCCAATCCAACGCGATTTCTTCTGAATAAATTGCGATTTATTGCCAATCAAAAGCAATTTATTCGCGATTCAACGCAATTTATCCGTGATCGAACGCGATTTATTCGCGAGCGAACACGATTTATCCGTGAGCGAACACGATTTATGCGAGAGCAAACACGATTTATGCGAGAGCAAACACGATTTGTGTGAGAACAACGTAATTTTTACGGCAACAACCGCGATTTATCCGGCAATAAACGCGACAAATCCGGCAATAAACGCGACAAATACGCCAGTTACCGCGACGAATACGGCACTTTATGCAACGAATACGGCAGTTACCGCACTTTCTTCTGAATAAATTGTGATTTCTTCTGAACATATTGCGATTTCTTCTGAATAAATTGGGATTTCTTCTGAATAAATTGCGATTTATTCGCGATAAATTGCGTTTATTAACGCACTTTTCCCGCCCATTCCCGCAGAAAACCCCGGAAATGCGCCGTTTTGGCCGGAAACTGGCGGATTGGGCGCGGCGGGGCGGCACATCCCGGCGGCAACCCCCGGCTCCGGCACCCGTTTCCGGTGGAAATCTCGGCCCACTGGATGGTGGCCGGCCATAAATAGTCGCCCCGACGCCGTGAGGCCGGGACGGGCGGGCGGATTTTGGGGCTGACCGGCAGCTCTTCCCTGCCAAACATTGGTAGGGCGGTGCTGCCGCACCGCCTGCGGCGGCTGACCCAGGCGGTGCGGAACCGTTCCGAGCAGCAGAAGCGGGCGGACGCCTTCACCCGCAGGCTCAAGGAAAATTTCAAGCCCGCCGTCTTTCCCAACCCGCCGCCGGCGAAATCTCAAATCTCAAATCCTCCATCTGAAATCTCAAATCCTCCATCTGAAATCTCAAATCCTCCATCTGAAATCTCAAATCCTCCATCTGAAATCTCAAATCAACCATCTGAAATCTCAAATCAACCATCTGAAATCTCAAATCAACCATTTTCCCATTGACCTGCCGGGGCGACGGCGTAGCCTTGGCAAACACCTCAACGGGCGACGCGGCCATGAATTCAGGACATCAGGACGGCAAAACGGAACCGGCTTCCCTGGCAACGGTCTGGGGCTTCGGCCAGCTCTGCAAAATCGGCAGCGCAGAATTGACGCAATGAGATTTCCAACGCACACTCGCCTTTATGATTAAGCATGATCCGGTTCAAGCGATATCAGTCATCGTGCCGTTAAGTCCATTTGCTCCTTCAGGCCTAGCAGAAGTTAAGCACTGCTTGGCAGCACTTGATGTCGCTAAACTAATGGAATGGTGGCCCGGCCAGCCGCACACGCCCCATCGTAAAGCAGAAAAGGTTGGTGCCATCCAAAGATCACTCGACTGGAAACGTGTAACTCAAATTGCTGCGTATCTCCTACAGCGAGAAATAATTGATGCTCCTGATCTGTTGGATGAGTTTTTCCGTAAGATTTATGAGCCAAAGAAGCTTGAACCAGGAAGGGAATGGCCACCAAAGATTCCTAGGGTCGTTGGGTTTCAGCGGAGCGAATACCCAACTTTTTCCAATATTCTTTTGCACGTCAATGGTGCCACGGTCAAAAAAATCTCGCAAGTCGGACAAGACGGTGCTGGCAAACTTGAATTTGATGAAAACAACCCAGCACTCAACTTTTCCGTAATTGATGGGCAACACCGCATTAACGGAGCCTATTTGGCAGTATGTATTATGCGAAAAGAAAGAGGATCCTCAGACGTAACTTGGGAGATTCCTGCAGAAGTGTTTCTTGATTTGGATGCTTTGAATGCGCCGCCGCGTAGGCAGGCGCAAATTTTTATTGACGTTAATTTTTACCAGAAAAAAGTTGATCGATCACTCGTTGCCGACCTTTTTCCAACAGCACGTGGCACACGTGGTCCTCTCGATAACAAAGAGCGGGCTCAAGATTTAGGCAGGAAACTAATGCTCGAGATTGGACCGCTTGTGGGCATGATTCAAATTCCAGGAATCAAATTTGGGGTCAAAGATGTGGTCACGCTATCCACACTTAATTCAGCTATCGAAGATGCATTGGAAATTTTATTTGCAGCAGAAATAGCGAGTCTCGATTCACAGGCTGAGTTTTTGGCTCAATGTCTTGATGCTTGGCTTGAAGCAACCGGACGAAGGGAGGATGTCACAGATTCTGAAACATTAGATCCTGAAAATGTTGCATACCAAGGTAGATTTATCGTGTCGTTTCTGACCTTAATTCCGGCATGTGTGTGGAACCTGAAAAAGGCAGGGGTTATACTTGTTTCAGAGAGCGCGCAACTGATCCTCGCGAAATGGTTAAAAAAGGTAATCGAAAGAGCAGGGCTTTCTGAAAACGGGCTGTTCTTGAGTAAGGGAAAAATCAAATCAAAAGGATTTTTAGGAAGCGGAGGCATGGCGAGATTCCGTGATGTGTTGTGGGCTGCTGCTGTTGGAACCAATGACATTTCCGGCCTCACCCCAAGCGAAGCAAGGCACCAGATCTCATTGCAGTGCAAGTTATCGCCTATCACCGAATGGTTTTCTTTAGACGATTCCTGGATGAAATATTGGGTGGTGGCAACAGATTCTGGTCTGTGCACCGCTCACCTTCATGG
>Ga0316226_1001916_pt1 | contig 20847 bp, 20 predicted proteins | sample TBH18017metaG_FD_206009 | JGI IMG/M metagenome (GOLD analysis project Ga0316226, IMG submission 206009) | Freshwater microbial communities from Trout Bog Lake, Wisconsin, USA - TBH18017 | ecosystem: Environmental > Aquatic > Freshwater > Lake > Hypolimnion/Profundal zone | place: USA: Wisconsin...
CAGAGGGCCGAAATCAGGCTCTTTCTTGAGAGAAATCGTGTTACCCGTTCTCCTGTTAAAAACGGCAAGCCAAGCCGCCATGTCCGCACCGAGAATTCTTCCGCACATCAAATCGTAAACCCTGCTGAGGACTGGGCCGTTTCTCATGGAGTAAAACTTGTCCCCCGTGATCGTGCGCTGCCATTGCACGAGTGCCGTTCGATCTGCCACATAAAGCATCTTGATCAGGTGGAGGACATTCAAGCTTCCGCCATTCAGCTTGCACAAGAAGCCGGTGGCAGCAATCGCTTTTCGGATGTCGAAGACAAAGTCCACAAAATTTCCGCGTTCCGGTAATATCCAGTGACCGGAACAAATTGTCAACGGTCTTTCGCAGTCAACGCAAAACCCAGCCCGATGTGGTCGCAATGTCCGTATGCAAGACGCGTCAGTTCTCACTTTTTAAACTGGCTGACGGAGGCGGGCGTTGTGAGTTATGCCTTCCAGTCCCACTTTATACTCAAGGCTGCCGTCTCTGCGCGCCGCTTCAATCCACACTGACGAATCAACCAGAACCATCAGCCTTGTCCCCTTTCGACTTCGTCGTTGGTGGCGGGATAATCAAAGGCTCCTTTGCGCAACAGCCTGCCAAACTCTTTGGCTTTTTCTCTTTTTACGTTCTCGCTCACAATGAAATCCACGGCGGGACTATTCTTGTTCTGACCCGTAATTTTTCTGGAGCAGCGCTTTTTCATCGTTTGCGGTTATAACCCAGTTGACTGTACTTGCTCAACCGCAATTCGTTGGTCCGTTGCTCTATTTCGCCATCGGCGGGCATATCTTGCCAATCAACCGAAAAATTTGTCCGCGCGACTTCGCGCATCGCCGTTTCCCACGGCTCCCGCGCCAGCCCGATGGGCGGGGGCTGCACGGAACCCTGGATGAGCAGCCCATTGCGCGTCCGGCGTTGCGCGGCGCCGGCGATTTTGCGGCCGTGCCACAGCACGTCGTCCTTTTCCGCGCCGATGAAACACTGGCCGGGGATTTCTTTTTGACGCGCCGGGGCCAGGGTGGCGGCGACGCCCATTCTGGCGAAGGCGTCGCGGACCCATTCATGGACGCGCCGGTAGCTTTCCACCGCTTTCAAGCCGTGCCAGAAATGACCCGCCGGGAAAACGAGGCTGTAAGTCCAATCCGCGTCGTGCGGCACCAATCCCCCGCCCGTCGGGCGGCGCGTCAGCGGACGCAACATCGTCAACTTTTCGATTTCCGCGTAACGTTGCGAGTAGCCAAAGGTCGCCGCCGGTTCGAGCCAGCCGTAAAACCGCAGCACCGGACGCCCCAATTCCGGCGCGGATTGCAGCAGGGCCTCGTCCAGCGCCATGTTGTAGTCCGCCGCGTTTTTGCCCTGCCTCAACAGGAGCCAGTCGGTGCCGGTGGTCATGTCGAATTCCTCAAAGGCGCGTCCGCGCTTTTTTTTGCTGTTCGGGCGTCAGCCTGGGGTTCGTCGCTTTTTTGCCGGCGGGGCAGTCGGCCCTGATTTCGCATCCGGGGCAATCCGGGTTGCGCGCCATGCAGCGCCGCCGCCCATGCCAGATCAGCCAGTGGCTCAACAGCGTCCAATCCTTCCGCGGCGCCAGCGCCTGCAAGTCCGTCTCGATTTTTTCCGGCGCGGTTTGCGCGCTCAACCCCAGCCGCCGCGACAAACGCGCGACGTGCGTATCCACCACCACGCCCGCGTTGACGCTAAAGGCATTGCCCAGGACGACATTGGCCGTCTTGCGCCCGACGCCGCTCAAGGCGGTCAATTCCTCCATCGTGCCGGGCACCTGGCCGCCGTGCTTTTCGACCAGCGTTTGGCACGCGGCCTTGATGTTTTTCGCCTTGTTGCGATAAAGGCCGATGCGGCGGATGGCCGTTTCCAATTCAGCCAGGGGCGCGCGCGCGTAGTCAGCCGCCGCGCGATATTTTTGGAACAGCCCGGGGGTGACTATGTTGACCTGCCGGTCGTTGCACTGGGCGGAGAGGATCGTGGCGACGAGCAATTCCAACGGATTGGAGTAATGGAGTTCGCAATGCGCGCCGGGGTAGGCGGCCTTCAGCCCCGCCATGATCCGTTGCGCGCGCGCTTTCCGGTTTTGGAGGTTCTCACGGGCCATAAAATAAAATGCGCCGCTAACGCCCAGCGCCCCGGTTGGCCTGCCACAACAGCACCGCCCCCGCGACCTGGAAAATAAAATTGGGAATCCACACGATCACGCAGGGCGCCAGCTCCGGGTGGTTCTGCCACGCCTGCGCCAGGACGATGAAACTGTAGTAGATGAGCATCAACACCAGCGCGGTGGCGACGCCGATGCTGGTTTCGCGGCGATGCGACCGGATGCCCAGCGGAATGCCGATCAGCGTGAACCCGATGCAGGCGAAGGAAAACGCCGCCTCCCGGTTCATGTACACCATCACCGGCATCGTCTCGTCCTTGACCATCCGCTGAATCTCGTGCCGCGCCCTGGCCGACTGGCCGCCAGCCTGGCCGCGCTGGATGGGGGCGGCCAGCGGACGTTCCAACTCCCGCAGTTTCTCCCGCAATTGCCGGAAGGTCTTGTCGCTGTCCGGCGTCGTCAGCAACGCCCTGGCCTGCGCGTCCGTGCTGATGGCCAGCGGCAATTCCCCCCCGGCGCAGGGCAGCGGGCCGTTGGTGGTGTTCTCCCACGCCGAGGCATCATGAATGGTGAGAATAATCTGATGATGGGCGGGATCGGGCGTCAGCGTTCCCGTCGGCCCCTCGGCCCCTTTCTTCCATTCTCCCGCCCGCGTCCATTGGTTGACAATGACATGATCCAGATTGGTTTCGTCCTTGTGCTTTTTCCCGACATAAACCATGAAGTCGCCCAAAGGCACCGTCTCGCCGTCGCGCAGCGCGTTGCCGGGATGGCTGGTCTGCGCCGAGAAAAGCAGGGCGCGGTAAGCCGTGCGGCTTGCCGGGGCGATGTCGAAGTTGAGCCAGGCGCACAAGCCGCTGACGGCCACGCTCAGAAGCAGGACGGGGGTGACAAGACTCAACAAGCTGATGCCGCTGGCGCGCGCGGCGGTCAATTCCTGGTCCGCGCTGAACCGTCCGAACACCAGGAGCGCCGCCGTGAGCATGCCGACCGGCAGCGAAAAGGCGAGCACGTAAGGAATGAGCAACAGGATGCCGTGCAAGGCCAGGCCGAGCGTGGCCTGGCGATTGACCAGCAGTTGCAGAATTTCCTTGATGACGTTGCCCAGCAGAAGAACAAACGTGAACACAAACACCGTCATCCCCAGCGTCGCCAGCATCTGGCGGGCCAGGTATAGGTGCAGCGTTTTCATCATGCCTGCGGCGCCGGCCCGCCAAGGCCGGCCGGCGCCAGAATGCACGGCGGACTATTGGCCTTTCTGCTGCCGCAACGATTCGTCGGCGGCGTCGAAGGCGTGTTGCAGCGCCACAAGGTCTTCCCCGGGCTTGAGCGAATCCAGGATGGCCTGCTCGGCTTTGAGCTGCTCGGTGGAATAGGCGGCCGCCTTGATGGACAGCCCGATGCGCCTCTCGCCCTTGTCAATCTTGATGACGCGCGCGGTCACTTCCTGCCCGGCCTTGAGCACGTTCTTGATCTTGTCGGTCCGCTCCTCGCTCACTTGCGAGATGTGAACCAATCCGTCAATGTCATGCTGCAATCCGACGAACGCGCCGAAACTGGCCAGCTTGGTGACGCTGCCCGTGACCAGATCGCCCACCTTGTAAAGCTGGTCAATGTTGCTCCACGGATCCACCGTCAATTGCTTGACTCCGACCGAGATGCGCTGGTTGGCCTTGTCAACCTCCAGCACGACCGCCTCCACTTCATCGCCCTTCTTGAACATTTCGGAAGGATGATTGATCTTGCGGGTCCAGGAGATGTCCGATACGTGGATCATGCCGTCCAAACCCTCCTCCAATTCGATGAACGCGCCGTAACTGGTCAAATTGCGAATCTTGCCCTTGACCTTCGTGCCGGACGGATACTTCTCCTGCGCCTGGTCCCACGGATTGGCCTCAAGCTGCCGGATGCCCAGGGAAATCTTCTGCTCCTCCCGGTTGATCCCCAGCACGACCGCTTCGATCTCCTGCTCGGCCTTGAGCACGTCCGACGGTTTGGCGATGCGCTTGGTCCAGGACAATTCCGTCACGTGCACCAATCCCTCCACGCCCGGCTCCAATTCCACGAACGCGCCGTATGGCACCAGGTTGACGACCTTGCCCTTGACGTGCGCGCCGACTTGATACTTGGCGTCAATGTTCTCCCACGGATTGCTCAACTTCTGCTTGAGACCCAGGCTGACGCGTTCCTTCTCCCGGTTGATGTCCAGCACCACCACGTCTATGTCCTGCCCGACCTTGAGGATTTCCGACGGATGCCCCACGCGGCCCCAGCTCATGTCGGTGATGTGCAGCAGGCCGTCAATGCCGTTGAGGTCAATGAACGCGCCGAAATCAGTGATATTCTTGACGGTTCCCTTGCGGATGTCGCCCGGAGTCATTTCGGCCAGCAGCTTGGCCCGCTTGTCCGTGCGCTGCTGTTCGATCAATTCGCGCCGGGAGAGCACGATGTTCTGCCGCTCCTGGTTGATCTTGACGACTTTGAATTCGTAGGAGTTTCCGAGGAACTGCGCCAGGTTCTTCGGCGGGATGATGTCAATCTGCGAGGCGGGCAGAAAAGCCTCCACGCCGATGTTGACCAGCAAGCCCCCCTTGACGGCGGCCTTGACCTTGCCGGTGATGGTGCCGCCCTCGTTGCAAATCGTGAGGATTTTGTCCCAGTTCTTTTTGAACTCGGCCTTTTCCCTGGAGAGAATGACCATCCCCTCCTTGTCTTCCAGTTTTTCGATCAGCACGTCAATTTCGTCGCCGAGCTTGACGGCTTTGATGTCATCAAATTCGGCGGCGGGGATGACCCCCTCGCTTTTATAGCCGATATCCACGAGAACTTCCTTGGGGCGGACTTCGATGACGGTGCCTTTGACAATCTGGCCCGCGGCAAAGTGTGTGGGACTTTGCTTCAGGGCTTCTTCCATCGTGAGCATAATGATTTTGGGTGACAAACTTGCGGGAGACTCGGCCGGGACGCCGGCGAAGACTCCATTGCCTAACCGACCGCGTTGCCTGGCAACGGAGGTTGAATGTTAGGTTCCACGGTTAACTTTTTTTTCTCAGCCTTAACGAACAGCCGCACACGCGGCGTTCAGGCAGTGAACACCATACCCCGCCCCCCGCCGGGCGCAAGACAAAAAAACGAGGCTGTCCAGGCCCCCCCTTCTTTGAGAGCGCCGTTGTCCCGATTTGAAAAACAGGCGCGAACGCGGACAATTTCCGGCGACCACGCGCCCCCCGCCGACCGGTCTCCACCATTGCCCATCCAAGAAGGCCCCTTGAGACAAAACTGGCAAAAAAAACATTTTTAAGCAGATAGCCATGCCCTGTTGAAACACTCGAAACCAGCCCGTTCGCATGACCGAAGTGAACTTCTTACTTGGGTTGTTCGACAGACGCTTTTGGCGTTGGTTCTGGAAGATAGAACGACGGAGACGGCAGAATTATAGCGCCGTATGGGCCTCGTAACGTCACCGCCTTGACGATTTCGCGAAGAGCGCCGTAAAGCATGGATGGACCGTTGACATTGGCAAGTCGCTCGATTTTGTCATCAGGATATCCATCCAGGACGAGGAAAAAGCCAAGCATTTCCACAGTGAAACGGTATGGCACATTGGCATCCGCTGGCGGTTGGTATTGTAATTTAATGACGACCTTCCACTTGCGATTGTTCTCCTTGTCAACCTTGGCCTCAGTCGCGACTTGGAAGTCATTTGAATTGAGTGAAGCTTCCTTCTCAGCATTGAACTGGCTGTTCGCGCTAAAGTTGAGCTCGGTCAGGAAATACTCCGTGAGTTGTAATGGCGATGGATTCATGAGTTTAACCGAAGTGTTCCTCTTCGGTGTCGGTGCGGATGGGGAGTGGAATTCGCGTTTGCCGTCCTAGATAGGATGTGGCTGAAAATCTCTGCTCGGACCTCGACCGGATGCCGCTCTTGCTGGCAGTGAGCATGGGCCATTTCTCGCCCCGAGTGGAAATGAAAATGTGGCGCCAATTCGTGCGATTTGCACTCGATGCGGCCAAGAGTGCCGTGCTCTGCTCCAACCAGCGCTGAAGTTCGCTTGAGGGCTGTAATTTGAGGTCGTCGTTCCAGTTCAAAGTGAACTCCGCGATGCTGGCGGGGCCGCGTTTAGGATCAGGAATTCTCGAGAACCATTCCGTCTTCAGGTTTGGATCCCTGAGGAAACGGAGATAATTCACGTTAATGCAACCATCACGAAGCGCGCAAAGCAATAGGTTCATCGAGCGGGAAGGGCGAGACCGGCCGTTTTCCCATCGGGTGTAGGTTTTCTCGCCGACCTGCAAAAGGTCGGAAATCTCCTTCTGCGTGACGTCTAAGCGCTGGCGCAGTCCCTTGATTTCCTCCGGCGACATTAAGCCCATGTGGCGCGCCTGGGTCTTCTCAATGAGATTTACGGACTCTTGGGTTAGAACTTCCTCGCCCGTTTCGGGATCAAGGTAAACCTGAACTTCAATGGGCACTGTTTCGGCGATTCCGTCCCCGTCCAAATTCGGGATTTGGACTTGGAATATCACAGTTTTCGTCGTGGCTTGTTTCATGATAAAGTTGGGCGCTGCGCGTTGTGTGCGGAAAGTATTAAAATCTGCAAGCGATTCTTTCTCAGGGCAATTTTCCCGTACATCCGCTTGTTTTTGAAATGAAAGAGGAACTCGTAGGTGGCGATCTGATCGCCCATCGAAGTGGTTTCGTTTCCCTCGATTCCTTCCATTGACAAAGCTGCGATCATAGCGATGTAGGCATCATTTTTCCAGGCGCCAAAGGTGTCGGTTTTCCACCGCTGTAAGGCGGGCATTGTCCATTCTATTTGGTGGTCGTCCTCAGTCTGGAGAATGCACACGACCGTTTTACGCCACGAACCAGGTATTGGCTGCGCCATATAGGTTTGCTCGCCTTCACGATGCAAATGTATCAATTGATACAAATATGTCAACGGCTTTTTTATGAAAAACTTGAGTTTCATTTATAACCCGTTGAAAACAAATGGGTTGCATCGTCGTTTTCCCCATTTTTTATGATCTTTCGCTTTGCTGAAACCGCTTTCCACTTCACCCCTGGAATATCTCTTCCCTGTGATACCGTAGAAAATCCGTGTCCGGCTCCGCCAGTTTTTCCGGCAGATGAATCGCCTTGCCCTCGAATGGAACGAAATTCTGCTCCAAGGCCGGCTGGGGAAAGAAACTCCGCAGCCGTTTGCTCAAAACAACGCTCAGTTTTTCGTCAAGCGTGATTAGTCCGGCGTCAAACGCGGCATCGTGAAGCGTGGAAAGGCAAAGTCCATTTTGAGGATTCAGCCGGTGATCTGGAAATCTGCCCCACGGTTTTATGTGGCTCGCCACCAGCAAACGCGGGACGTTGATCCCGCTGATGCAGCAGCGCACGTCGTAAGCGGTGAGCACCGCTTGCCGAAAAAATTGCTGGCCTCGACGGACTTTGACAGTCGCTTGGGATTCGGTTGGCCCGCTTGGCGCGACGAGCCGCACCTTGTCCCGCGCGAGGAAATCCACCTCCTTGCTCTCGTCATGGGTGAACAAATCGTGGAGCAACTGCTCGCTCTCCGCGCCGAGAGCGGAGAGGTTTGAGTGAAATTCATCCCACATGGCTTTGTCCTGCTTCGTCGCGCCGGGAAGGCCGCGAACCCCCCTCGCGCGTTGGACGGGATCAAGAGAGCCGAAGTTGCACAGCTTCATGGCCAAACTGTTCGGCGTTCGGCCCATCTTTGCCGCCGTGTCCACGATAATGGGATTGCCCTTGTGGAGTTTTCCAAACGGCAGTTTGCAATACAGATTCAGCGCGATAAGGAAATGTTCGCGCGTCCATTTCACCGCCGGTGCTTTTGACATGCCCCCAAGATTGCCAGAAACCCCCAAAATTGCGAAGCGCGAAAGTGCTTGCGCAAACGGATAAACCTGGCCAGGTGTATCTGCCGACTTATGAATACTGAAACTAAATCGGCAACTGTTCTCCCCGACCCCGCCGCGATTTTCGCCTCCGCTTTGTCGCTCTGGCAGACAAGCCAGAATCGGGCCGGCGAAGAAAATCTCGACCTCGGCGAGTGCTACAACGGCATGGACCAGTTCATGCGGGAAATAATGCGCATCGCCAATCAATTTGAAGCCTGGGCATGTCGGCACATTGACTTCAACCAATTGGACGATGTTTGGTCCTATCTTTTGGAGGACAAATTCGGCAAAGCGTTTTCGGCGGTTTTGCCCCCAAGCGCCCTCGCGCAATTCGATGACTCCGATTGTTTGCGCATCGCGATGCGCCTGCGCCTTCCCGTGATGCTGGACAACGTGCTTCCGATCCCAATCGCCGTGAGCGCCCCCAAACCAGTGCCCCAATCTCTATTTCGAGAGTTAAGAATTCTCACCGTGCGCAATTCCATTGAGGACGATGATCCCACTCCCTATTCCTCGGACGATGAGCCTTTCGATGGAGAATATGGCAGTCCGTATTTTGGCCTGTATGGAGTGGGCGGCGACGGAAAGCTCGAACACATCGCCGATCGCGGGACGTACTCGGAAGCGGTGAGTCTTGCGCACAAAATCGCGCCCGGCGTGTCGTTTCCGAGCGCGCCGGTTTTTGTGGCCCCGGAGCGCCCAATATAGAGCACCTTTCTTTCGCACACGCCTGCCCCAAACATGCCACCGTCCCGGCCGGCAATCGGGCCTTCTGGATGCGCCAAGCCCAGCTTGATTTATCTGTGTCAATCCGTGTTAATCCGTGGCCCTGCTTGTCCGGTTGGCGCGTCATTCGCCTGTGGGAACACGACCTTCCCTAGCGCTGCGCCTCCTCCATCCGCCGAATCAAGTCAGCCCCGCTGAAAAACCGCTCGTAATTTTGTAAGCAGCCATGCTGGTCAATCCTTCACGATCGCATGTCCCGTTGACATAGGTATCATTTTTGATACATTTGCCTTGGATTGAATAGTGAGCGTCCATTAGCGGTGGTGTTCTTTCAGACAGAGGCCGGCAATGAGCCGGTCAGGAGTTGGCTTCAAGGGTTGCCAAAGGAGGAAAGAAAAACCATCGGCGAGGATATTCTGACCGTCCAATTTGCCTGGCCGGTTGGCAAACCTTTGGTGGACTCCTTCGGCGGCGGCCTGTGGGAGGTGCGTTCCCACTTGAAAGGCAAAATCGCGCGGACGCTCTTTATCGTCCACAACGAGGAAATCGTGCTGTTGCATGGTTTCCTCAAGAAAGATCGCAAGACGCCAAAGCCCGATTTGGACCTGGCGAAAAAACGAATGAAACAATATGTGCAAAGCGATGAATAAAAACAAACATCGTGGAACCAATTTCAGGGGTTTTCTGGAGGAAGAGGGCGTTTTGCAGGAAGTCGAAGCGCGCGCGCTCAAACGCGCCATCGCCCTGCAATTGGCCAAACTCATCGAACAAAAGTCCCTGTCCAAAGGCGACATGGCCCTGCGGATGAAGACCAGCCGCGCCGCCGTGGACCGCATGTTGGACGGTTCCAATCCGTCCATGACCTTGGCGACGTTGGAAAAAGCGGCCCGCGCGCTGGGCCGTCGCATCAAATTGGAACTGATACCGGCCTGAGGGAACACGACCTCTCCAAACCCGCCGCCCCATCCATCCGCCGAATCAAGTCCGCCCTGCTGCTTCCGGGAAGAAAAGCCACGGATGAACACAGATGCGCACAGATGGACGAAAAGGCCATGCGCCAAACCCGGCTTGAATTTATCTGTGTCAATCCGTGTTAATCCGTGGCCCAACTGCTTGGAACAGCCTGCCGGATCATCGCTCATGGAAGACAATGAAACCGCCGAAAAACAGCGCAAAAAGAGCGAAATGTCTTCATTTTTTGCGCCTTTTTGCGGCCATTCCCTCAATCCTGTTCATCCCGTTCATCCTGTCGAAATAAATCACAATTTTACTTGCATTCCCATTGATATATGGTATGATGCCCCCGTCAAAGGCGCAAAAGCGCCCCGCTCCTTGACATGTTGCGGAGGGGAAAAAGAAAAAAGGCCGGCGGCCCGGCAAAGGGCTGTCCTCCGCCGTGTACACCAGCGGCGGAGGCTGCCTTCCGTCGTGCGCGGGCGCGGAGGGCTTCTCCATTGGCCCCATTCGAGTTTATGCGCCTTTTGTGCCTTTTTGCGGCAATTCCCACCCCAAAAAATCACTACTGCTAATCGCGCCTTTTTTTGCCTTAACTTTAGCCTTCATCCTTTAGCCTTCGTGTTAAGGCGTGTTTCACCGCCAAACCAGACTGTTTTTTACCCCGTAAAACACGCCCAAACACGGTGAAACACGGTTAAACACGGTGAAACACGGTGAACACGGTAAAACACAAAAGACCCTGGCGCGCTATTTCAACTCCGGCGCGGCGCACGGCAGGCCGTGGGCTTGGGCCACGGCTTTACAAGTGATTTTGCCGCCCATCACGTTGATGCCGCCGATCAGCGCGGGTTGTTGCCGGCAGGCTTCGGCCAGGCCCAGGTCCGCGAGTTGTTCGATGTAACGGCAGGTGGCGTTTGTCAGAGCCTGCGTCGCCGTGCGGGCGTATGCCCCGGGCATGTTGGCAACGCAATAGTGCGTCACGCCTTCCTCGACGAAGACCGGATTCTGATGCGTCGTGGCATGGGAGGTCTCGGCGCAGCCGCCCTGGTCAATCGCGATGTCCACGAGAACGCTCCCGGGGCGCATTTGGCGGAGCATTTTCCTGTTGATGAGTTTGGGCGCCCTGGCCCCGGGCACCAGAACCGCGCCAATGAGCAAGTCCGTGGCGGACAGAAGGTTCATCAGATGGTCCTCGTTGGAGTAAAGCGTATGCGCCGTGTGGAGGGTGATGTCCAGAAAGCGCATCCGTTCAATATCCACTTCCAGGATGGTCACGTCCGCCCCCAGGCCGGTGGCCATGCGCGCGGCGTTGATGCCGGACGTGCCGCCGCCGAGAACCACGACCCGACCGGGCAGCACGCCGGGGACGCCTCCAAGCAGCACGCCGCTGCCGCCATTGTGTTTGGCAAGATAATAACCGCCCACCAGCACCGACATCCGCCCGGCGATTTCGCTCATCGGTTCGAGCAGGGGGATGCGGTGGTTGACCACGATGGTTTCGTAAGCCAGCCCGGTGACGCCGGATTTCAAAAGCGCGTCGGTCAGCGGGCGGTTGGCGGCCAGGTGGAGATAGGTGAACAGGATTTGGCCCTTCTTGAGAAAAGGCGTTTCGGAAGGCAGGGGTTCCTTGACTTTGACGATCAAATCGGGCCGCTCGAAGAGCGCGCGATGGTCCGCCAGCATGGCGGCGCCGGCCTGCTCGTATTCCGCGTCCGGATAGCCCGCTCCATCCCCGGCGCCGCGTTCGACGAGCACTTGATGGCCGCGTTGGATGAGTTGATAGGCGGCGGAGGGCAGCAATGCCACCCGGTATTCATGGTCTTTGATTTCTTTGGGAATGCCAATAATCATATATTTTACACTTTCATGTTTGTTTCTGAAAAGGAACAGCCGCCGGGATGGACACCACCCTGGATTGCTTCTGCGATTCCAGCGCGGCGGTGAACAACTGGTGGCTCAACGCGGTTTCTTCGGGCAACACGCACCCGGCGAACTTCTTGACGGGCTTGCCCTCCGTCAGTTCATAAAGAAACGCCGCCCACATCTGGAGGATCGAGTCGCCGAAACCAAAGTCAAAAATTTCCCCGGTGATGGTTTTGAAGGCCGGCGCGTAACCAGTCTGGATTTTCTCCCACGTTTGCGGCCCGCCCGGCGTGTAACGCAGGACCTCCAGCGCTTGCGGGTTTTCACTCGACCAGCGGGCCGAGGCGCGCGTTCCCGCCACTTCCATGTACCAGGTGTTGCGATGGCCCGGGGCAATCCGTTGCAGTTTGAGCGTCCAGGGGAACACGGAGCCGTCGGCGGGGTTTCTCGTTTCCATGAGCAGCGTTCCATTGTCCCAGGTGTCACAAGGCGCTTTGTTGCCTTTCCCATCCTTCCGGTATTCGACGATTTTCGACAAGACGGCCCGGACGTTTTCAGGCCGCCAGCCGGCTCGCAAGGGGACGTGCAGGGCGTGCATTCCCAAATCTCCGAGCACGCCGTACTCGCCGTTGAACTTCGCCATCCGCTTCCAGTTAATCGGTTTGTCCGGGTCCAGGTCGCTCGAATGCAGGAAACCCGTGTTCAACTCGATGATCCTGCCAAAGGCGTTTTCCTCGATGAGGCCGCACAGCTTCTGCATGCCTGGGAAAAAGGGAAATTCGGAGGAGCAACGGACGAAAACCGCCGGATGCTCCCTTGCCGCCGAAAGAATTTTCTCATTCGCCGGAAGGTCCATCCCAAACGGCTTTTCTCCCATGACGTGTTTTCCAGCCCGGATCGCCGCGCAATAAATCTCCTCGTGCAAATGGTGCGGGACCGCGATGTACACCGCGTCAACTTGCGGATTCTCCAGCACCGCCTGATAGCGGTCCGTCGTCTGTCGCACGGTGGCGAAATGGCCGCGATACCAGGGATGGACCGCCGGATTGGTGTCGCACAGCGCCACGATTTCCGGTCGCGCCTTCATTTCAAGAAGGTGCATCCACCGGGCGGACGCGCTGGCGAACTCGCGCCCCATCAACCCGCCGCCTATGATTCCGAATCGCATGGTTTTCATTTGCTGGATTTCTTCCGGGCGTTGATCCCGTCAATGAGCCTTGCCGCGTTGTCGTGAAAAATCGCCTCGATGTCCCGCCGCGCGGTTATTCCAAGCTCCGTGCAAGCCTGTTTGATGGAGAGCATGTCTTCATACATGAACAGCGTGTAGGCCGCCTCAATCTCCGCCGGCTCGCGCTCGCGATTGAAGAAGAACGGGTGGTTCGTTCGGTTGACATAGGAGCGGCCGTGGAACTGGCGTCTTCCCCGCATGTAAAACACCGGGTTGTCCGAGCCGTACAACACGCGTTCCGGGCCGAAATACTCCAGGGCGGCGCGATGCGACGCCGGATTGAGCACCGCCGACGTGTCGAAATACAATCCGGGGTCCCTGGCAAATTGCGGCAGCGCCTCCAGCGCGTGGGCCTCGGTGTAGCAGCGGCCCAGATGCGCGATGACAAGAACAATGTCGGGATACCGCCGGCGGATTTCCTTCACCTCGCGCAGATTGTCGGGATGGCCGAGGCGTCCGGCCTTGGGCACGTGCAATGTCACCCAGGCGTGGCGGTCGTTGGCCACTTCAAGAATGGGATGCGGAAGAAAATCAAATATGCTTGCCTCCAGATGCAGGTCCCGGGTCTCACGGCTCGGACTGATCAGCGAGTAGTACGGTTTGAGGCCGATGACGCCCGGCGCATCCAGAAGCTTTTCGATTTTTTCCTGCGTCCATTGAGGCCGGATCACCGCCAGGCTGTGCCACCCGCGCCGCGGCGACTCATTTGCCAGATAGTCGTTGCCGCCATCCAGGTCAAAATCAAGGTCCGGCAGCCCGAACGCCACGCAACGAACTTCGCGATTCGGGAAAACCGTCCGGTGACAATGCTCGGCGGCGGGGGCGTCAATCGCCTCAACCACTTCGTTCACCCAGTACTGTTTCCGCATGGCGTCGGTCATGGGTTGGATGCGAAATCGCGGATGCGTGATGTGCGTGTGCGCGTCCATGATCCGCTTCGGCGCCCAATTCTCGAAATGCTTTTCCCAAAAAGCGCGGTCCACATCCGTGTAATTCCAGACAAAATGCAGGGGAACAGGTTTCATGGTGTCAGAGCGTGAGCCTGCAACGAGCGCAGGTATTGATCGAATGATTCGTGGTGAAGTCCGGCCGCGCGCGCCGGCCTTGTCTCTTGGGCTGTCGGAGCCATCGCGGCGGCGAGATCGGCCAGTGAAACGCCCGGCTCCAGCAGGCCGCGCGCGATGATGGCCGCGCCCAGGGGACTGCCGCCGTCCCGTCCCGCGCGGGCGATGGGAAGTCCGGTCACGGCGGAGAGGATTTGAGGTGTCACCCTGCTTGCCGCCGCCCGGCCGCTCAACACTGCCTTCTCCACCGGCAGTTTGCTCCGGCGCAAATGGCTGATCTGCCGTTTCAACTCAAACGCCAGTCCTTCAACCGCCGACCGGAGCACATGGCCGGGCTGATGGTCCAGTCGCGCGGCCGGGGCGGATTCCATCAAATCGTCAATTTCCGCCGCGCTCCTGCCGTCCTGGCCGGTTGCTTCGAGCGCCTGGGCCAGCGCGGAGCCGCCGCCGGCCAGGGAAATGATCTGCCCCCACGCTCCGTCAACCAAATGATGGCACGCCAGAGCGTCGGGCGTCGCGGGCGGGGCGGGATGATCGCCGACAACAAGAAGAATCCACGTCGTGCCCGTTCCCACCATCACCGTTCCCGGCCGCGTCGTTCCCGCCGCCAGCGCGCCGCAGTACTGGTCGTGGATGGCCGCCGACACGGGGATGCCCTCGCGGAATCCAATCCGGCGGGCGATTTCCGGCAGCAATCCGCCGGCGGGCTGGTTTGGCAACAGCAGTTCCGGCAGTTGATCCGGCGTGACATGGAAGAGCGACAACAACTCCGGCTCGTAATCGCGGAGCGCCGGGTTATACAGGAGTGTCAATCCGCCGGAAGTTCCATCGTGCGCCGCGCGGCCGCACAGACGGGAAACGATGATGTCGCCGACGAATCCAATCCGGTTTGGCCGGGCAAGCCGGGCCGGTTGTTCATGGCTCAAGCGCAGCAGTTGGCCTATGGCCAGCGCCGAATGCCTGTGTCCAACCCGTTTGGCGAACCATGCCTCCCCCAGCTCTTGCGTCAGCTTCCGGTCAAACGGCTGTCCCCGCCGGTCGAGCCAGCTTATGACGCGTCCCGACGGCCTGCGCCGGGCATCCAGCAATTGCATCGCCCCGCCCTGGCTGGAAACGCCGATGGCCTTGATATCCGCGGGATGGATGCCGCGAACCGCCAGGCTCATGGCCTCAAGAGCGGCTTGCCATATTTCTTCGATGTCCTGTTCCATTTTACCGCCGCCGCCGCCGTGTCTTTGAATCGGACGCGCGCCTTCCCCAAGGCGGTTGCCGCCGAGGTCCGTGACCAGCGCCTTGATGTTCGATGTCCCCAGATCGAGTCCAAGAAGCATGTTTCAAATCTCCAGATAATCCGCGCCCAGCAACGCCGCCGCCAGGCGCAGCCGCCGCCGGGCGTCGCCAAACATCACGGCATTATGATGAGGCCCGCCCGCCTTGGCGTACGCCGTCAAAAACTGACGCGCGCCGCCGGCGGGCTTGAGTTTGAAATGGGGCACGCAAAAATCCGGCAGCGGCCCGAAATTCTCGACCTGCGCCTGCGCGGCGATCAAACGCCATTTCCCGCCTTTGCCTGGAGTCATGGCCGCGAACGTGGCGGGTCCAGGCTCCAGGCTCGTCACCAGGGCCAGTTGGCGTCCCCGGGTTCGGGTAATCGGGGTCGGGCGCGCCACCAGGGGCACTTTGCGGTCACGCCGCGCCATCGCCACGTTGGCCTCTCCCATGTGGGCCATGAACAGGCTTTCTCCGGCAAAATCCACCGTGAAGATTTCCGAAAAAGTGGCCGGCTCCTTCAGCCAGTTGAAAAACGCGGTTGCCGCCGCGGCAATCAAGTCGCCTTCGCCCCCGAATCCCACCCCGTCCGCCATCATGCGGCTCGCCGCGACAAACGGCAGCGTCTGCGTGCGCTCATCCTCGCCAAAGGCCGTGAACTGGTACGTCAACGCCGCCAGGCCCTGCTCCGCCGCCATGCCGCGCAACGCCAGCTCCGCGGCCGCCGTGGCTTGCAGGTCGGCCTCCGTGAGGTCCTTGGCCGCGTCGTAGGCGCGGCGATATTCAGAAACCAGTCCGGCCGCCTGTTTCCCGGAAACGCCCGCCGCGCGCAAATTGTATTCTTCCACGGTCATGTTCACCCACGAGCAGCCCAGCGTCGAAGTCAAATGGGTGGTGTCAACCGCAAAATCTCCCATGCCCGGAAAGGGATAACCCATCATGCCGATCCGCGCCGAACGAAGCCGGCTCACCGCCTTGCAGGCCGCGAAAAAGTCCCGCAACTCCGACAAGCCGTCGGGGTCTTTGGGCGAACTGGTGACGTAGTGGAATGGGATGCCTTCGCGCGTCAGAACGCTGGCCAGGTCCTGCGTGCCATGGACCCCGTGGTTGTCCGTCATCTGGTCCAGCGTGAAGGTCTGATCCACGGCGAACAGTTCCTGGGTGTTCCAAATCACAATCGGCAGCCGGGTCCGCTGCAACGCCGGCAGCGCCATCATGCTGGGCGAGTACGTGGCGAGGATCACCGCCAGAGCGTCCACTTTTTCCGCCTCAAACCCCGCCACGGCGGCTTCCACGCTTTCCCTGCGAAAGACCGCCTGTTCAAACACCACGTCGCATTCGCGCTCCAGAAGCGGAACGATGACATCCCGCAGCCACTTTTCCCGCGTGGCGCGCAACCCCGGCGCGAGCGTCTCATACAACTCCAGCGTCAATGCCAGCAGGCCGATTTTGGGTCGAATATTTTTTGTCATAAAGCGTTTTTCAGCCTGGTCAGGCCTTCTGCGTCTCCTTTCGACGGCCTCCGGATTTGGCGCTCAACAGGCTTCGGAAACCTTCGAGCATGAAATCCACCGTGTCTTCATCCGCCAGCAAACCAAGTTTGGTCAAAACGGCGCTGTGCCCCTCATGATAGGCATGGGCGCGCGTCCATATTCCCGCCTCCAATAGCTGCCGATGCATCTCCAGCGCCGTCTCCACCCGGCGAAATTTCAACCCCGACAGGAAACCGCGCCCCTGCGCGGCCAGCACCTCCGCCGGGTATTCGGCGGCCAGGTCTTGAAATCCTTTTTCGATCCGCCTGCCCATCCGGCGAATCCTCCCCGAATGCTTCCGTATCAGTTCCAGCGAACAGAGCGCCACGTAGGCGGGCAGGGCCGCGCCGCCGTTGGTGCTGATCGCGTCATATTGTGCCAGCACGTCGTGGCGCGAACGCATCAATACTCCCGACAGCGGATGAAATCCCGCCGTCATCCCCTTGCCCAAAACCACAAGATCAGGCTGCAATCCAAGCGCGCGATACTCGAACACTTCCGGCCTCCAAAAGCCCGTTTGGATTTCATCAATGCACATCAACGCCCCGGCCTTCCGGCACAAGTCCTGGGCCAGCAGCAGGTAATCCGCCTTCACGGCCATCGCCTCGCGATTCATCAACACCGGCTCCGCCCAAAATCCGGCGATGCGATGGCCGTGCTCGCGAAACACCTTGCCAAGCGCGCCCGCGTCATTCGGCTCCACGGTCAGCGCCTCAAAGGGCCGGGCCAGATGCGCCCACATCCCCCGCATGAACTGCGGCACCATGTCCGTGCCGTGATAGCTTCCCGCCAGGGAAATGACCACCGGGACAATCTTGGCGCTTCGGACGCGCCGGAACACCTCAAGCTGAATCTTCAGCGCCGCGCCGCACGCCACCGAGCCTGTGCAAACCCCCAGCAACACCGTGTCCAGCGGGTCTTTCTCCCCCGTCTTGTTCGCCAGTTTGACAAGACGATGGCCAAGCTCCTTGAGGGGCGATTGGGGAATGTTGGAATGGTTGTCCCAACACACCCCCGATTCAACGGCGGCCTCAACCCCGGCGCAAAGCTCCGGATGCCCGTATCCCCAAGTCATCTGGTAGTGGCCCGCGGAGCAGTCAAAAATCAGGCGCCGCTGTTCATTGATGAAAAACAGCCCCCGCCCAACCAGAAAATCGTTGCCGGGGCCGGTCTGGTTTCCGCCGTAGGAATCCGGCAGGGCCGATTTGTCAATGGGCTGGAACGCCGGCACGCTCCGGATCGTCTTCCCGGCACTTTTCAGAAGCCGCGCCGGGCTGCGTTGATCCAGGAAGGCAAGGCCGCGGCGCATGGCCCGCTGGATTCCGGGGCCTTTGGGGCCAAGTATGTTTTGGAGTGGAAACGCTGTTTTCATAAATTCACCGATGGATTTTCGGGATCACCTGCCCGCTCCAGGCCCCCAAAACTGGAACCAGATGATGTAAACGTGGAGCAGGGCCATCGCCGCCAGAAATAAAGCCCACCAGAAAAAAAGACTGCGAAAACCGCCGTGGCTCTTGCGCTCCGATTCCGGCAGGCGCGCCGTTTTCCACGACCAGATAATCCCCTCCAGTTGTTTCGGGCCGGCTGCCTTGGTGAACAACGAAATCACGAACAACAACAGCATGGAAGTCAGCCAGACAACAAACGTGCGGTTCAGCCAGTTGTCAAATGGCATGAGCCAGGAAACGTGTTTGAAGAGCACGTACTGGACAAACGCCGTGTACGGAAATCCAAAGACCAGCACAAAGGTCGCCGCCGCCGCGGTGGTCCGTCTCCAGAGAATGCCCAGCAAAAACACCGCCGCGATGGGCGCCGCGACCCATGCCCCAACCTCCTGTATCAACAAAAACACCCCCAGTTGCTTCCGGCTGAACCATATCGCCAGCAAGGTCGCCCCGGCCAGGATGACAAAAGCGCTTGCCCTTCCAACCCGCACCAGGTGCGCCTCGTCTTTCGCGCGCGCGGAAAAGGGCCTGTAAAGATCCATCGTGAAAACGGTGCTGCATGAATTGAGCACGGAACTGATGTGCGACAACATCCCGCTTGCCAGGCCCGCGATCACGATCCCGCTCAACCCAACCGGAACCAATTCCCGGACCAGACGCGGAAACGCCTCGTCCTTGTCCGCCAGGCCTGGAAACAACTTGAAGGCGACAATGCCGGGCACGACCACGAGAAATGGCAGGAGAATTTTCATGAACCCGGCGAAAACAACCCCCATCCGGGCATCCCACTCGCTCCGCGCCCCCAGACACCGCTGGACGATGAATTGATTCGTGCAGTTATACCAAAGACCCACCGATATGAATAACGACCAGACCCCAAACCACGGGTAATCCTTGTCCGTGATCGGATAGATCATTTTAAACTTCTCCGGCTGCGCCAGCATCAAGTGGTGCAGCCCTCCCACCCGGTGCAGGCCGGCTACCGTCACGATCAGGCCCCCCGTCATCATCACGACAAACTGCAAAAAGTCCGTCCAGGCCACGGATACCAATCCGCCGTAGATCGTGTAGCTGCCGGCCAGAATCGCCAGGCAGAGGATCGTCGTTGTTTCGTCGAATCCAAACATCCCCTTCATTGCCTTGCTGCCAGCCAGCATGACGACTGCCATTTGAGCGACAATCCAGAGCGCCAGCGAACACACCGCGAACAGATACCGGCAGGCGGGATTGTACCGCCGCTCGAGGAATTCCGGCATCGTGTAAAGTCCGCCCCGTATGTAGAAAGGCAGGAAAATCCAGATCAAGGCCGAGAACGTGAACCAATTGCCCCACTCCCATTGGGCCACCACGAATCCCACCGTGTACGCCACGCCGATCATCCCGATAAAATGCTCGGTGCTGATGTTCGCCGCGATGATGGAACCCCCAATCGCGTACCAGGGCAGCTTCTCCCCGGCAAGAAAGTAACCCCGCGAATCCTTCGGCCTCCGCCGCGCCACCCACAATCCCAGCGCGATGTTGACCGCCAGATATAGCGCGAACAAAATAAGATCCGCGTGATTTGTCATCAATCTTTTCCGTTCATTCCTGCGCTTTTGCCCGGCATGACGTCATCGCCGCTCCGTTCGATACCGCTCCATGCGCGCCCTGGCCGTCAGCGCGTGCGCCAGCATCCGCTCGATTTTGCACTGCCTCTCCGTCACCTCGCCAACCTCCATGCTCGCCTGCCGGGTCATCCGCTGATGCGTGCAGGTTTTCAGAAATTTCCCCACCCACACGCCGCCCGTGTAGCGCGCGGCCCGGCTGGTCGGCAGGATGTGATTTGTCCCTATGGATTTGTCCCCGTATGCCACGGTGGTCTCTTCACCAACGAACAACGAACCGTAATTGGTCAGCTTGCGGGTGAAATACTCCAGGTCCTTCACGTGCAACTCCAAGTGCTCCGGCGCGTAATCGTCACTGATCTGGATCGCCTCGTCGGCGTCCCTGGCCGCGCACACGATCCCGTTATCGCGCCACGAAAGCCCCGCGATGTCGCGTGTCGGCAGAACGGCCAGTTGTTTTTCCACTTCCGCGATGGTCCGGCTGGCGAACCCCTCGCTCATGGCGATCAAACATATCCCGCTGTTCGGGTCGTGCTCCGCCTGTCCAAGCAAGTCGCACGCAACCAGGGCCGGATCGGCGGTGTCATCCGCGATCACCAGTATCTCCGTCGGCCCCGCCAATAAATCAATTCCGCAGCGCCCAAACAACTGTCGCTTGGCCTCGGCGACATATTTGTTGCCGGCTCCGCACAACACATCCACCGGCTTTGTGTCCCCCAGGCCAAACGCCATCATCGCCAGCGCCGGCACACCTCCAAGAATGAATATCCGGTCCGCTCCGGCTTGGCTCATGGCATTGATGGTCGCCGGAAAATACCCCTCCCCCTTGACCGGAGGCGTGCATGCCACAATCGTCTTCACCCCGGCGACCCGCGCCGGAATGATGCTCATCTGCGCGGACCCGAACATCGGATAACGCCCGCCGGGAATGTAGCTTCCCACCGACTGCACCGGAATGTGCTTGTGCCCAAGAATGACCCCGGGCCGGACCGCATACTCCAGCGGCTTGAACATCGCCATTTGCGCCTTCGCAAACCGCCGCACGTTGTCCTGGCAATAGGCTGTGTCCCGGATGACCTCCTTGGAGAGGCTGGCGGAGGCCGCCTTG
>Ga0316226_1001919_pt1 | contig 20820 bp, 12 predicted proteins | sample TBH18017metaG_FD_206009 | JGI IMG/M metagenome (GOLD analysis project Ga0316226, IMG submission 206009) | Freshwater microbial communities from Trout Bog Lake, Wisconsin, USA - TBH18017 | ecosystem: Environmental > Aquatic > Freshwater > Lake > Hypolimnion/Profundal zone | place: USA: Wisconsin...
TTGCTGATACTCCGGCCAGTCGTAAAACGATGAACTGCCCGCATGGACAGAGACAAATCCTTTTCCGCTGCTCACAAAAGCAAGAAACGCCGCGCGCATTGCCAGGGGCCAGTCAGCTACTATGGGTTGGCCAAAGGTATTCCAGTTGCTGAGGATCACATCGTACTTGGCAAAAGTGGCCGCGTCGCATTGCTCAGGATGCTCGGTGACATCGACTGAAAACCGCCCCGAACTTTCGAGGATGGCCTTGAGTCTGGGCGTGGTGGCAGACCAATCGTGATTATTCTGCCCAGTGAAGATCAACACGCGCACAAGCGGATCAGCGGCGTACGCCGACCCGAGGCCAAACATTGCAATCAATGCAACGATGACGATATGAAGTCGGATTCGCATTGGCATAAGCCTCATTGAAAGCGATTCCAGCATAGAGGGCGATTTTGAATAAAGTCTTGCGGGTTTCTTCACCGAAGGATTTTACAAGTTTACGATATAGAACTATCCTCGGTTGAAGCAACAGGCGACACTGAAAACAAGATGCCTCTACCAAAGAAAACCAATCATCATGCCACCTACCGCGCAAGCGGGCAGACCTTTGTAGCCGACAGTTGCCGCGCGCTTGCGGCGGCGGCGGATGCAGGCACAGTGCGTTTGCATGCGATTGGCCGCGGCGGTTACCCGGGACCGCGATTACCGGTAAACGAACTTCCCGGTCTGCGGAGCATTGGAAGCTGGGATGCGACTTCAGCCCAAACATGGGGATTGCCGCTGCATCGCAACGAGGGCATCGAGATCTCTTTTCTCGCCAGCGGCGAAATCACGGCGCGAATCGAGAACCGATTTGAGACACTACACCATGGTGAATTCCTCGTCACGCGTCCATGGCAGCCGCATCAACTGGGCAATCCCCACGTTGGTGCAAGCCGGTTGATCTGGCTCATCCTGGATGTGGGCGTGCGCCGACCGCACCAGAAGTGGAGCTGGCCGTCCTGGATTATTCTGAATCGAGCCGATCTCGCCGAACTGACGCGCTGCCTGCGCCAAAACGAACAGTTTATCTGGCCAGGATCGCCGGATATTCGCCACTGCTTTCTTGGCATCGCCCGCGCCATTGAGAAGAACAAGAAGGAGGGCGATAGCTCGCGTCTCGCGGTATTAATCAATGAACTGTTGCTGGCGGTGCTTGACAATTTTCGCGCCCGACAGATTCCGCTGCGAAAGTCTCTGGTTACGACGGAGCGCACGCTGCAACAGTTCATTGCAGAGTTAGGTGGCTCTTTAAGCGACCCTTGGACCTTGGAGAAAATGGCGGCCAGTTGTCACCTTGGCGTGACCCAGTTTGTACACCATTTCCGGCAGACGACGAATTTCACTCCCGCCCGCTACTTGATGCAAGCCCGCGTGAATCATGCCAGCAAGCTTCTGCTGAGCGAACCGGCACGTCCAATCATAGAGATTGCGCTGGACTGCGGGTTTTCTTCGAGCCAGTATTTCACCAACGTTTTTACGCGGCAGATGGGTTGTTCCCCGCGCGCATTTCGGCGGAATCAGACGCGAGGCACAGACTGTTGAAGAGGTCTCCAAAACCCCGAGGGCAGGTAACGTTCAAAGATGAACCATTTACCCTGCCATCGAGGCATCTGTGAGGAATGCAGCTAGCTCATCTTCCACGGACCCCGGTATTCGCGGGTCAGGAGTTTACTGGCTTCAGGATCGCCGATGATCTTCTCTTCCTTCGCGTCCCAGCGGATCTTCTTCCCGGTAAGCATTGAGATCAAGCAAAGGTGTCCGGGAATGGCTGAGTGATGTCCAACTTCCACGGGCGTAACCGTCTGTTGACGCGTTTTTATGCAATCGAGAAGATTCTGCTGGTGATTGGCGGAGGTGTAGAGCTTCACTGTGCGCAGTTCGCGGGGCAGGTATTTTCCTTGCTTCCATGCGGGATTCGAGGATTCAAATCTGCCTCGATCTACCCATACCCAACCTTCGGTGCCAATCCACTTTGTGCCCATTTTGATGTCAGGATAGCCGCCCGCGATCGTCATGGTGACGCCCCCGGGATACTTGAGCTCGAAGCGGTACTTCGGCGACGTGTTATATATCGCGTTGGCTGACGGCAGTTCGCCGCTGCCTTCTACCTCAGACGGGCCGGAGTTGTCGAAGTCCAGACCCCAGTGCGCGATATCGCAATGGTGACCGATCCAGTCCATCAACTGCCCGCCGCCGGTGTTGTAGTTCCAGCGCCAGCCCATGTGTGACCGCGCCTTTATGTAAGGCACCATCTTCGACGGGCCGATCCATGTCTCATAATCCAATTCCGGAGGCGGATTAATGGCCAGCAGATCCCAAGCCTTGGTACCGGGCAAAACCTCTGTCAAGCTGGTTGCGGTTACGCCATTGGCAGCCAGTTTGGCCAGCGCTTCCTTTCCCACGCCGCCAAAGTCCCCATGGCCGGCCGGCAGGCCCACCTCTACGTGAGTTACTGTACCGATGAGTCCGTTTCGAACGATCTCAGCGGCCTTGTGAAACGTCGGTTCCGAGCGCTGCCACGAACCCATCTGCCAGATAATGCCGTTCTGCTTGACCGCGCGCACAATGGACTGCTGTTCTGCGATGGTGTGGGCGAGGGGCTTCTCGGAGTAGACGTCTTTTTTGCGTCGAGCGGCTTCAGTGGCTACGATCTCGTGCCAATGATCGGGCACCGCGAGCATGACGGCATCAATGTCTTCGCGTGCGAGCAATTCACGGAAATCGTGATAGCCTTTGCAATCCTCGTTCCCATAATTGTCGTTGATCATCTTGACTGCGGCTTGGAGATGGTTCGCGTCAATATCGCACGCCGCAACTACCCGGCAATCATCCGAGGCCAAAAAGCCCTTGGTATTGCCAGGCCCCTGCATCCCCATGCCGATTACACCGACATTGATGAGGTTGTTGGGTGAACTGGTGACGGTCTTGGCAATAGCTCCCGAGCTTTGTGCGGCATTGCCGCGAAGTGCCGCAGGCAGAATTGCTGCCGATCCGGCAGCCTTCAGGAAGTTACGGCGATTGAGCAAGGGGAGTCGCAGTGTGTCTTGAGAACCAGGCTGTTTTGACATGGTCCAATTGAATATCACTTTCACCCGTGGAGATGCAAGAACTCATTCAACATTTCAAGATGGTGCGGGTAAATCGCTGTATTTCAACGGATGTAGGCAGTGCAAGGCACTCATATTCAGAGGCGGGAAATGGCGAACAACCCTCATCCGATTTGAAAGGGTGCCAACTTGTCATCGGCGCAGATGTCGCACAGTGACTTTCTTCAAAGAGTACCCAAAGTTTCTAATTTGAGAAGAATTTCAGCCAGCGGCTGAAGGCGGGGTGAGGCAAGGGCTATACCTTGATTGCTCAAGAGCTAGCACTAATGATGGTGGGCGAGGCGGGGCCTGCCCCCCGGCTTAGAAGGTCCAACCGGGGCAATTCTCTGCTTCGCCGCCATTTCCTGTTGTGTACTTTTCTTCAGTGTTTATGCGGGTCTCCGCGATTCCTGCATTACTTCCGTCTCCGGCTGACTACTGTGGGGACTCCCTCCAATTTCAACCACACTCCCCACAATTTCCCCCACAATTCTTCGGCTCATTTTCGCACCAGAATTGCGCCAGAATCCCCCACAGCGCGCTGGTGGACGGAGGCCAGGATGCAAAAGGCAGATCGTACACAGCGCCCTCATTCCCCGGAGCGAACCTTTAAAGCCGAACCTATTCCAGCCAAGCTAGGGCGGCGAATCGGGTTGCGGCATGACCACCAGTTCTCAACTTCACAACGGCTTAATTTTTGGGTTTCAGGTCACCTGCTCATGCCCATCAGACATTTATGAGATGGGTTCTAGTGTCATCGCTTGTGCGTTAGAAGATTCTGCGTAATTGACCGCGCGACGGAATCCGCCAGAATGTCGTACCCCGCATCTGTCCAGTGAAAGCGGTCGCCGCGCGCCATATCCAGGTGGTTCATCATCAGAATATGGAGATCATCAACTGCAATCCCACTCTGCCGCATCATTGGCTCACAAAGAGCATTCCGTCCCGCAATCAGCTTGTCCAGTTCGTCAGTCTTCCCGGGATGGCCGGCTTCTGTCACCGGCGTGGTGGATGCCCAGATCAACCTTGCATGCGGAGCAGCCGCCTTGAGCACATCTAGATAGCTCTGCATCAGCAGCCCATACTGGCCATCTGGAATTCGCCCTGGTACCCAGGCGTGCAGACCAGACTCATTGAAATGAATCACGCTATAGTTGGCGTCTTTGAGAACGGCCTGCGCCTGCCTGCTCAACTCAGGCCCAAGCCAGTTGGGAGTTACCCATAAATCGACATTCGCCCTGCCTTTGAGACGCTCTGCTACCCGTGCTCCATAGCCGATTGCTATGGAGTCTCCAACGACAAGAACCCGTGGCAAAGATGGATTCTCTATCGTTGCACGCCTCACACCCCACTGCCCGCCAACAGGCGGCTGACCCTCTTTCTCCGCGGCATCTGCTGCATGACCGTCCTCATTCTTATCTGCTGGAACCAGCCGGATGGCGATTCCTCCGTTTGGCGGGATAGCTGCGTTTACGACGGCTGCTCTATCCACCATGCGTTCTTCAATATGAACGCCGTGCGTGTCAGGATCATCTGCGTAGATTAATGCCTTGAATTTCATACCAGCGGGCAAGAAGGCGAGCGTGATTGGAAAGCTTCCATCGACAGGAGCGATGGCTCCCAGATACCATTCGTCGCCCTTGCGCCGTGCGACCACTGCACGCTTTCCAATCTCGCCCTGCAGCACATGCGTCTCGTCCCAAGTGGTCGGCAGGTGATCCCAGTACTCCTCAGCGGGCTCATCGGGCACTGTGGAAGGCTTATCGTACCAGTAGAGAAACTGCCACGGACTGAAGAAGATGGTCGATAACGCCATCTGATGCGCCTTAGTGTTCTTCAGCCGTGGCGTGTTCCAGCAGAATGTGTAATCGGCTGGGCCGCTTAGAAAGCGCGTGAAAGGTAATGCCGCGTTGTGCGTCGGCGTTGGAAATTCTTCGTTGCCGCGGATGCCCTCCACCGTGATCAGGTTCGGATATGTCCGCTGGTAGCCCATATTACGGAACTCATCGTGCACATCGACCATCAGATGATGCGCCGCGGCCTTGCGAATCGCCTCATGCACCAGCGCGGTCCAGTATTGGCTGCCCACATTCACGAATCCAAACTTGACGCCTTTCACGCCCCACCTCTCGTAGAGCGGCAGCACCTCGTCCAGTTGCTGCTCCATCACAAGATGATTTATATACAGAATCACGCCAATGCCTTTCGAGTTTCCATACTCGATGACCTCGTGCAGATTCAGTTTGCTGCGGCGCTCGGGCGCAACCTCGCGTGCGTCGGAGGCCGGTTCGCCTTCCGGACCATACCAGCCGGCGTCGTACTCGATGTACTGCAGGTGATGTTTCACAGCAAAGTCAATGCAGGCCTCGCCTCCCGCCGTTGTCAGGGTAGTCTCACGAATGACCTTGCCCGGCTTGATCCAGGAAGTATCGGCTAACTCAGAGGGATCGTTCAGGTTCAGTACCAGGTAGTTCTGCTCCACAAGTTTGCCGGGCGAGTCAGCAATCATCACAACGCGCCAAGGCGTCGCGAAGGGTGTCTTGCCCATCACCTCGCCGTTGAATCCGACGCCATCCCCATCGCGCTCGGCGTCGAGGAACGCTTCGAGCGTAGTCTGCGTTCCCTCGCTGCGGCGCAATTTCATACGCGCATAATTTGAGATTCGCGCCTCTGTGATGGAGGCATAGAGGTTGCCTGCCAGTTCCACCGTCAGCGGACGCTCAGCGCCTGGCTTGATCTGGCTAATAGGAACGTTGCTGTTCAGGTAATCTGCCTGTGCCACATAGATGGCCCATGCCGGGTAATCCGCAGCAAACGCGAACTGCGTAGCTTCGCCCTCGATGTCGACGAACATGCCATTGTTCTCGCGCGGCAACGAGTAGCTGAACGCCACACCCTCGTCATAGGCACGGAAGGTGATTGTCAGTCTGCGCGCATGGCTCGACGCGCGGATCGTTTGCAACTCAACGACGAGTTGGTTGTAGTGGTCGCGGATGGTAGAGCGCTCGGCCAGCAGCGGCTTCCATGTCGTATCGCTGGCGCTTGCTGTTTGTCCTACGACCCGAAGATTGCGAGTGAGCGAAACATCGCGCAGTTTCAGGCCCATCCGAGATTCTACGAGAACAGGACGCCCGTCATAGCTGACGCTGTACACCGGGCAACCTTTCGAGTTGCTGATGTCCTTCAGGTCGAAATTCACCGCGATTCTTCCATCCGGAGACTTAAGCTCCACGGCCCTGCCCAGGCATGCTCCGCCAATCATAAAGAGAATGAATAAAATTGATGCGTAAACACCGGTAACTCTTTGAGTATTCATTACAGGAAGAATCTCCTCTTTCTTAGTCCTTCGGATGAGTATGAGCCGTCCCGGGAAGACTTGTTTCATACTGAAGAATCCTTTAATGGCCGTGCCTATTCGGGTGGTCAATACGAACGAGGAGGACGTCGTGGGCACCTAACTTAATCGGCAATTCATCGGAGAGGACCATCGATTCGCCAGTCCATAGGTCCCTGGCCTTTTGCGGTCCATTGAGTCCTAGTTTGCTCAGCTTCAGGTGAAACGACGGATACTGTCGCTCCTCTCCAGTGCTGAGTACGGCAACAGCCAGCGCACCGCCAGCCAGATGCCGCGTCCATACATCCATCTCGCCCTCGGAATAGATGCGCGTACCCTCCTGGCCCAGTTTGTCCTGATCGATGGAAATCACTTCGCGGTTGGTGAGGATGGCGCGAACCTCCGGCGTCATGTTCGAGAGATCGTTGCCTGCAATCAAGGGTGCAGCGAGGATAGCCCAGATGGAGAAGTGCGAGCGGTTCTCGGCGGGCGTCAGTTTGCCGTTGCCCACTTCGAGCATGTCGGGGTCGTTCCAGTGGCCGGGCCCGGCGAAGGGCGCAAGGCCGGCCTGCTCGTTCATGTTCGCGGAGATTCGGTCCCAGCTTGGGTTAATGTCCAGCGTCGTACGCCACAGGTTCGCGCCGGCAGACGGAGCCCACTCCCAGGGCGCATTGAAACCCCCAAAGCTCAGCGAATAGACCATGGGCCGCCCTGAGGCTTTGATCGCATTCGACATCTTCGTAAAAGCAGCCTGATACACGCGAGTCTGCGCCTCTTCGTCATTTGGGGCTTGTTGCCGCACCATGCCGTGTAAGCTGCACATGTCGTACTTCAGATAGTCAATGCCCCAGGCAGCAAATGTCTGGGCATCTTGCGCTTCATGGCCGAACGAACCCTCAAATCCCGCGCAGGTCTTAGAACCGGGCGAGGAGTAGATGCCCAGTTTGAGCCCTTTCGAGTGAACATAGTCGGCAAGCGCCTTCATGTCAGGGAACTTTGCGTTCGAGTGAAGCGTGCCGCTGGCGTCCCGCTCGCCCTCCCAGGTGTCATCGATGTTGAGGTACTCGTATCCGACGTCTTTCATGCCGGAGGCAACCATCGCATCCGCCATGGCGCGGATATCCTTATCCGTGATACGACGGCCGAAGAAGTTCCAACTGCTCCAGCCCATCGGCGGAGTCTGGGCCAGTGACGGAAATTGAGCATGAACTGCCGAAGGAATGTAGATCGATGCCAGGACAACCACCCAATAGAGCATTAAGACTCTGCGCATGTACTGGATACCTCCTCTTTTCGTTCCAACTGCTTGTCAAGCCAATCTGAATTCTACGTGCGTTGCTTGCTGCTCTCGCGAGCGCTTTCGCTGCGGAGGGATAGGGCAGATCACATACCACCCCGGATACTGGACCCATGGGTCTTCGCACTCGGCAGGCAACGTTTGAAATCTGCTGGATGCGGAAGCACCGTTCGCGCTATCGATTGCCTCCCATGGTTGCTAGAATTTCCGCTGCGACTTCACTCCCCATGAGTTTGTAGCCAGCCTCTGAGAAGTGAACGTTGTTTGGCAACTGCAATTCAGCCAGACGGTCTTTCAAGAGCGCGTACAAGTCGACCTCGGGAATCCCGTGCCGCTTCATCACTTCGTCGGCGGCTTGGTTGACGCGCTGGCATTCCACGTCTGTATACCTCTCCTGATTGGCCGCCGATGGAGGTGCTGGCGTAGTGCGCACCCAGATCAATCGTGCGCCCGTCTTCTCCAGTCGACTGCGAAGCGTTTCGAGGTTCATCTTGTAAACATCCAGGTCGGTATCCCGGTCATGAATCCCAAAATTCCACGCGATTACATCCCATTTGCCGTTGCCCAGCCAGGTTGCGAGGTTCTTCAGTCCGCTTGCCGTGGGTCCGCAGTTGGCTGGAGCACGATGCACGTCCACCTTGCCGGCAAGGGCGTGGCGAACAGTCACGGTATACCCGCGCGAGATGGAATCGCCGATGATTAACGCCCGCGGCAGGCGGGGATTGTCGCGCACATAGTCCCAGGCCGTCTCACGGTGCGCATCCTTATCTCTGTAGTACGCGGGGAGGTAGTAGTTGCCCAGGTTCGCTTTGAGGGTAAGCTCCCACGTTAACTCGTCCGGTGACATGGCCGCGCAGCGTGCTTTCTCTGTCGCTTGCATCTCAGCCGTGATGCCCCCGGGTTCAGTTTGCTGCTGTGACGCCTGTTGCGCGTTGGTGGGCTCGCCCGTTTGAGCGTTTGCGCAGACGCACAGTATGACAAGTGAGATGATCAGGTTCAGGACGTAGTTGCCGGTTCTTGTATTTATGCGATTCCCTTGTAAGGCGACGCGGACGTATCCTGATTTGTTCAATGAATGTTCCTTTCCTATGGTTCTTGTATCAGAAGATACGTGGCCTGGTTCGCGCCTTTTTTGATCCTGATTCAAAGAGGCCATCCCCGGCAGTGATCTTGCCGGGGATGCCCGTTCAGGTGGAAGCAGCTACTTAGGACGTAAGGCGCAGGGTGGGCATGCAAGAACAATTCAAACTTCTCCGCGGCCGGAAGCGAATCTCTTGTACACGCTTTTTGGCATTTTCCACATTTTCGGCTGGGGGTTGAAGGCCAAGATGGAGGTCTGAAATGAAGGTAAGTATATGAAAATAAGGGAAGTGTTGACTTCATGGTGGGCGAGGCGGGGCTTGAACCCACAACCCCCGGCTTAGAAGGCCGGTGCTCTATCCGATTGAGCTACTCGCCCCACGCTTTTTCATTGTAGCTTTGAAGCAGCTGTTCTGGGAGGCATTGATGGCGGAAGTGCATCCACAAAGTCAGCCAGCGCGGCTGTGAGGGCGGTGGCGGCGGCGGCTCTGTCTGTTCCCGCGGCGCTGATGTAAGCGGTGATGGCAAATCCCTCAGTAGCACCCGCAATGGCCTGCCGTATGACCAGTTCAACGGAGCAATCCGATGGCCCCGCCTGAGCGAGCCGCTTCACAAAATCCCTGCAAAATTCCTCGGCCTGCTGCCATTCCGCAAAGACCATGCCTTCAACCGGCAGGAGGTCAACATAGCAGGCCAACGACGATGATCCCGCTGCTTCTTCCGGCTCCCATAGATCGCATTTTGCCGTCCAGACCGGTGAGTGAGCGCCATTCAAGCCCAGCAGCAATGCGGTCAGCGGAGGAAATGACGCCGCCTCGCAAATTTCGCCAACTCGCTCGGGATTAGCACGCAAGTCAATGAACCCCTGCCAGTTAGCCTCGATAACCGGGGCTCCGCCGCCGATCTCAACCTCCCAGTCAGCATCCATGCCGTTCACCGGTGACTGCCATCAGGTAGCGAACGACGGTAGCCTCTGCCCAGTGGGTTTCGTTCCCGGGGTCGCGTGAGAGGTAGGCGCAGTGGCCACCGTGCTGCGTCTCAACCAAATCAATATTGGGGTTGGCGATAAGCCGTGCGCGGGTGTTGGGCTGGAGGCGGATGAAGGGATCGTCCTTGGCGCAGAGGATAAGGGTGGGAACCGCGATCTGGTCCACAACGCGGGCTGCGGCGGCCCGGTAATAGTAGTCGTCAGCATCGCGGAAGCCGCAATAGCGGGCCACAATCTTGTCGTCAAAATCGCGCAGTGAGCGGATTGGCCCAACCCCCTCTGTCTGGTAGCGATTTGGGAACAACTCCGCCTTGCGCCGAAAGCGACGCATTAAGCCGCGCAGAAATCGCCACTCATACAGCCGGTTCGCGGTTTCATGCAGAGCGTCAGAGCCGGGCGCCAGATCCACAGCCGGGCACACCGTGGCTACGGCGACCAGCGGCGCCCGCTGGCCCCATTCCCCGGCAAGCTTTAGCACCAGATTGCCGCCCATCGAATAGCCCACCAGCGCCACCCGCCGCAGGCCGAACCTGGCTGTAAAGTGGTCAACCACCGCTCCCACATCCCCGGAAAGGCCGGAGTGATAGAGCGTAGGGGTGAGCGCATCCGTATCGTTGCAGTTGCGCATATTCATGCAAACAACATTGCAGCCAGCTGCCCATAGGCGCGCGGCTATGCCCTGGATATAGCGGGAATCCGACGAGCCCTCAAGCCCATGCACCTGGACCACGGTGAGCCTGCCTGCCCGCTGGGGCTCGGGCTGCCAATGAGAATGGCACAGAACGCTGCTGCCGTCGGCCGGGTCAACCAGCACCGTCTCAGCAACAGCAGAATGGCGAAAAGGCGGACGAGGCAGGAAGTTGCCCACAATCGTCTGCAGGTGCCCGCTGCCCAGGCCGCGCTGCGGCACAAACGAGTTGAGCCACGCAGGCTTTGCGCCGGCTGGAGTGTCAAGAATTGTATTTTCAGAGATTTGTGAGGTCACGGAGACTCGGCAAGCGCGTGAATAGAGCTGTTGCGGTCCGTGTAAATTGGGGCGGCTAGAGGGGATCGAACCCTCGACATCCTGTGCCACAGACAGGCGTTCTGCCACTGAACTATAGCCGCCATGAACCCTTTCGATTGTAACATCGAATCAGGTCCTTTGACTCAGCCACTCTCTTCCAACACAAGGTGAGCCTGAAGGCGGTCATTGATTCCAACACAAGATGAGCCTGAAGGGGCGGTCATGCTGGGTAGTGAACATCCGCATGGTTCGAGCAGAAGCGTTGAGTTTGGCAGCCATGGGCCGGTTTGTGTTGGCCAGCGAGGAGATCCGGTTTGAGGCTGAAGACCGCCAGCAGCTCTACAACTGGGTGGAGCAGGTGCTGATTGGTCAGTCATATGCCCTGCTGGGCAAGGCGGCGCGCGGTCTGGTGCGGCGGTACATCGAGAAGATGACCGGCCTGAGCCGGGCGCAGGTGACGCGTCTGATCGCTCTCTACACAGCCAGCGGGCAGGTCCAGATGACGGTCTATCGACGACGGCGTTTCGCGCAGCTCTACACACGGGCCGACATCGAACTGCTGGCCTCAGTCGACGAGGCGCACGAGACGCTGAGCGGGCCAGCCACGCGGCGCATTTTAGAGCGTGCGTACCTGCTCTACAAGCAGCCGGAATACGCGCGGCTGGCCACCATCTCCGTCGCTCATCTCTACAACCTGCGCCACCACCAGCGCTACCGCGAGCGGCTTCTGAACTACACCAAGACGCGGCCCACGGCGGTGTCGATCGGCGAACGGCGCAAGCCGCAACCGCAGGGCCAGCCCGGCTTTCTGCGTCTGGACACGGTGCATCAGGGCGACCAGCCGGAGGGCGGCGAGAAGGGCGTTTATCACATCAACGCCGTCGATGAGGTCACGCAGTGGGAGGTGGCTGGGGCCACGCCGCGCATCTCGGAGGCCTATCTGGAGCCGCTGCTGGAGCAGATGATGCGCCAGTTTCCGTTTCGCATCCTGGGCTTTCACACCGACAACGGCACCGAGTTCATCAACCGCATGGTGGCGCGGCTACTGGAAAAACTGCGCATCGAACAGACCAAAAGCCGGCCTCGGCAAAGCGGCGACAACGGCCTGGTGGAAACCAAGAACGGCTCCATTATTCGCAAACACATCGGCTACGGCTACATCGACGCCCGGCACGCCGACCAGATCAACAGCTTCTATCGAGAGCACATGAATCCATATCTGAACTACCATCGCCCCTGCGCCCAGGCCGACGTGAAGATCGACGACAAGGGCCGCAAGCGGGTCAGTTACACGCGCTATCAGACCCCGCTGGAGACCCTGTTGTTGTTGGACATGCCAGCCCAGTACCTGCGCAACGGCTTGAGCATCAACGCACTGAAGAGGGTCGCCGCAGCCATCAGCGATACCGACGCGGCGCGGCGGATGCAGCAGGAAAAAGCAAAACTCTTTGAGCGGATGCGGATGTCCGCGTAAGGTTACGACCCGGTAAGAAGGCCGAGGAAATGACGGCCTAGGGAAAAGCCTACGGGGAAAAGGCCCCCTACGGCTTTACCTCAGGCCTTGGGAATCGATAGTGCCGATTCCCACATTCCCTCCGCCCAGACTGCTAGCATGAAGCGAATTCAAATCCCGAAAGGAAAAACCCGCTTCGCCGGCCCTTCGCTTCCTTCAGGCTCATCTTTGGATTGGAAAAGACTCAGCCGGCCCCGAGAGAACCAACCATGCGCCTTTCCGAAGGAACACCTGCAAATACCAGCATCGCCGCCAGCCCTGACAATGCTGCCCGCTGGAACAGAGGTGCATGGCTTTTTCGGGACAAGACGCTGCATGGCCTGGAGATTCTTCTGGATGAGGCATTCCGCGTCCCCGGCACCAGTATCCGCTTCGGTCTGGACGGGATCATCGGGCTGGTTCCCGGGTTGGGCGACGTGGTGGCCGGCCTGCTTTCGCTGGTAATTCCGCTCGCCGGGTGGATTCGCGGGGTTCCCTACGTCACACTGGCGCGCATGGCTGCCAATCTCGGCATTGGAGTGCTGGTGGGCTCAGTTCCCTTCTTTGGAGACATCTTCGACATTGCATGGAAGGCAAACCGCCGCAATTATGCGCTGCTTTGCCGCCACATTGCCGCGCCACGACGTCATACCTGGCGCGACCACGGGTTTCTGCTCCTGCTGGCGCTGGCCTTGATGGCGGTCTTTGCCCTTCCGCTGGCGCTGGTGGTCTGGCTGCTGATGTGGATTGCTCACCGATAGTTGGCCCCAACACTCGCCAACAAACTGATTCGCGATACAATCTAAAGAGAATGTCGGGGCGTAGCGCAGCCTGGTAGCGCATCTGCTTTGGGAGCAGAGGGTCGGGAGTTCGAATCTCTCCGCCCCGACCAACGTAAATTATAGATATTTCAAGCGATATGGTCGATTCCGGCCACGCGTGCTTTTTGCCGCCTCAGCACTGTAGTTGATTTTGTAGACGGTGTCGCCTTCGAGTACTGCGAATAGGAACTGTGGGTACGAATTACTTCACAGTTAACTCTTACGATCCTGTCAGCCACGTAACCTCTGCGGCCATGGGGGGCAGTGTGGCGACCTTGTCGGCGCAGTACAATAGCCGTCAGGCACTGAATTCCCTGTCGTACACGGCGGGAGGCTCGACGGTGTGGTCGAAGCAGTATGGCTGGCAGGCGAACGGGAACCTGGATCATACCGCTGACCTGATGACCGGACTGACACGGCAGTACGGCTACGACGGGTTGAATCGCGTGACGGGAGCGATGGACATGGTGACGGGGACGCAGACGCCGGCTTCGGGCGGGCTGAGCGAGAGCATCAGCTACGACGCTTTCGGCAATCTGTGGGAGGCAGGCAACTTCACCTTCTGGCCGGATGGCTACACAGCGTCGAATCGCCCGTACAACGGATGGAACTTTGATGCGGCAGGAAACCTGTTGAGCGATGGACTGGGCGCCAGGTGGCCCAGGTCTGACCAAGCTGAGATGAGTGGGTGCCCCAGGTCTGGATTTTCAGACATGGGAAGGTAGGATGATGACCAGCCCAAATTTTACTGACCAACCAAGTCAACAGATCGCGGAAATTGAGCTGAAAAGCAGTCTTGCATTCGACGAAAAAGCACACTGGCACTTTTCATTGTTGCGCCGCATTTGCTGCTAGCGTCAACACTCCCTGCACGCTGCTGTTGCTATTGAACGCAGTACCCGCCGCACGTTTCTCCATTTTTTGAATAGTGTTCCCATGCGGAGATTTCACGCATGGTTGAATCTGGAGTGCCAACAGCCGAAACGATGCTGGCAGCGGCGTGCGTTGGCATAAGACCGCGGAACTCTGACCCTCACCAGGAATTCGTAACCAAATAGGGACTGGTCAGGAGTGCGTGTGCTGAATTATCAATGAGTGCATCAATCTAATGTGAATTCAGGGGGAGTTGTGGGTCATTGGGACGTTGTCATGGTTACGGCTTCATCCGAGCGTCAGGCAGATTTGTATCGGGACGAGATTCGACGCCGGTATTTGGCTGGCATGCTCCCGGAGAAGACTGAGTTTCTTGTGGTCCCTGATCCAGATGGCCGTCGCATTGGGAGCGGCGGAGCGACCATAAATGCACTGGGAGTGCTGGGCAAGGATCGCGCGTGGTGGTCAAAGCATACCGCGCTGCTGGTTCACTCTGGCGGCGACTCGCGCCGCCTGCCGCAGTACTCGCCTGGGGGGAAGCTCTTCGGCGTGCTTCCCTCGCGCACGCAGCCAAGTGCGACGACCACCGTCTTCGATGAGACGCTGGCGCTTTCCAGCGACTGGGTGGAGATGATTCCCAATGGCCTGCTGGTAGCATCCGGAGACGTGGTGCTTCATTTTGACGCTGCCCAAGTGCAATGGGAGCGTCCTGGCGCCACCGGTGTGGCCATGCGCCTGAGCCCGGAGACGGGCAGTCATCATGGCGTCTATGTGGTTGGAGACGGCGAGCAGGTCTATACGTTTCTGCAAAAGCCAACCGCCGCAGAGATGAAAGCCGCGGGCGGTATCCTTGCCGATGGCCGGGTTGCGGTCGATATAGGCCTGCTGCGTTTCGACGCCGAACTGACGGCGGAATTGACCGAACTTGCGGCCTTCCGCGTACTGCCTACGGTCGATCTCTACGACCATATTACCCGCGGGTTGACTGGCCAGTGGAAGCCGGATGAAGATGCGGGCCTGTTTTTAAGGGAGTTGGCGCGAATTCTGCGCTCTCCTGGACGCGCTACTGGCTTTCACTGCTCAGTGGTCGACGGCGAGTTCATTCACGCCGGCACCACACGCTCCTTCCGCGCTCTAGCTGCTGTCTCGGGCGCCATGCTGGATAGTGTGGTGGAGGGCGATTCCAGGATCGGCCATGAAGCGGTGATTTTGGAGTGCGATCTCAAAGGGCCGGTCCACGCTGCCCGTGGCGCGATATTGCATGGCCTGACCGGAGTGGCGGGAGTCGTCGAGGTTCCTGAAGATACCGTGGTTCACCAGCTTCCCGTGGCTGGAGCCGGCGCTAAAGGATGGGTGATCCGCGCCTACGGCGTCGAGGATGACCCCAAGCAGAGTTTGACCAGCGCAACCTGGTTCAACCGGCCCATTTTGGAGAGCTTCCAACGTCTCGGCATTCAAGGCGAAGATGTATGGAGAACAGGTGAAGCACCCACACTATGGGACGCCATGCTCTTCCCCATAGCTTCAGTTGAGGATGCCTGGGCCTGTGCCCGCTGGATGATGGGCGATGCCTCCGCCTACAGTCTCGACCAGTGGCGAACAGCTAGCCGTCTTTCCCTGGCTGAGAGCGCTCGCTGTGTGGATGGCAATGTGCTGGCCGAGGCGCGCAACCGGCGCCTGCAAGGAATCTGGAAAGAAACTGCGGTCGAGTTGGCTTTGGCAGGCGCCGATTTGCGCCCCTTGTTGGCCAATTTGCCTGGCTTGGCTCCAGCTGCCCGCGCCGGTCGTGCGCTCTGCCAGCACGCTGAGGTTTTACGCCGCACCGGCGGGGAGGATCTTACCCAAGCTGCCAGCCAATTGCTCCATGCCTCGCGGCTACTGAACCGAGCTGGCTGCGAGCAAGAAAGCAAGAAGGCTGAAATTGGCGCATTTGCCTGCATTTCAGAGGCGTGCCGCGAAGGAGTGGCCAGCGAAGCTATAGCCGCGCCCGCTTGCGACCCATGGCATTTCCAGCGTGTGCAGGTCTCGGCGCCGCCACGCATCGACATCGGTGGCGGATGGTCGGATACGCCGCCCTTCTGCTTCGATTGGGGGGGGACTGTGCTGAACATCGCCCTGGAGATTGACGGCGACTATCCGATCCGCACAGAGATTCGGCGCATTGACGAGCCCCTTATTCGCTGCTGCGCGGATGGCCATGGTGCAGTGGAGGAGTATCGCAACAGCGAGGAGCTGCTGGAACCCTGCGTGCCGGGATCAATTTTCTCGATCCCCCGCGCTGCCGTTCAGATGTGCGGCCTACCTGTAGTGGGCACGAATCTGGCGGAGGCATTTAAGAGCCTGGGCGGCGGATTGGAGATCCACTGCCATGTCGATCTTCCCGTCGGCTCTGGCCTGGGCACCAGCAGCATTCTCGCTGCCACTGTGATCCGCGCCCTGGCGGCGATGACCGGGCGTAGCCTGGATAACCATGCACTCTCCGAATCCGTGATGCAGCTCGAACAACGCATGACCACCGGCGGCGGCTGGCAGGATCAGGCAGGCGGCATCTTTCCCGGTGCCAAACTGATGATCACCGGCCCCGGCCTGCGCCAGCGTATTCGCGTGCAGCCAGTAGCCTGGACAGAGGCCCGCGAAAGCGAATTTTGCCAGCACCTCGTCCTCTTTAACACCGGCATTCAACGCATGGCCAAGGATCTTCTGCGCCAGGTCGTCACTCGATACCTGGCCCGCGAAACCGCAACCGTCCAGGTGCTGCACAGCATCAAGACGCTGGCCATGGAGATGTCTTATGCCATGATTGAAGGCGACTGGAAGCATTTGGGCGAGTTGCTCAATCGTCATTGGCAACTAAACCAGATCCTCGATCCGCATACCGCGAACGCGCCGATCAACGCACTCCTCGATCGTGCACGGCCTTGGATTCACGGCGCCAAGCTGGCCGGAGCCGGTGGCGGCGGTTATCTGATGCTGATCGCGCGTGACCCGGAGGCCGCTGCCAAGCTGTGCGCCGAGCTCACGCAAGCGGCTCCAGATCGTGGCGCCTGCATACCCTATCGCATCGCCAAGGAGGGCCTGCGCGTCCGCACCGACCTGTGAAACATCTGCACTGGCGCAGATCCGCTTGCTGGGATTGGCGGCGAAGGGCTCGGTTGGGTGACGCGCAAAGGCATCTTGGCTGGGTGGACGTACTGCGTCTCTGCCGCTCTCTCCACCAATAGAAAGTGAAAGAACAGCTCTCTGAAATTTCTCTGCCCTTCTACCGGCGCAGCCGCATGGTTTCCGAACTTGATTGAGCAAGGAAGGTTTCAAGTTCCTCCAGGGGCAGTGGCCGGCTCAGAAGGAATCCCTGATAGGCGTGGCAACCAAGCCCGATCAAGAAGCCCCTCTGCTCTTCTGTCTCTACGCCCTCTGCGATCACAGAAATGCCGAGTGCCTGGCCAAGCGAGATGATAGTGCGCGCAATGGCTCCACTGGCCGGGTCATCGAGGATGTCGCTGACGAATGCCCGGTCGATCTTCAGCCGCTCAAGCGGCAGGCGCTTCAGGTAAGCAAGAGAAGAGAAGCCGGTACCGAAGTCATCCAGCGCGAAGCGCACGCCACACTCCCTCAGAGCCTTCATCTTGGTGACAGTATCTTCAAAATTCTCAATCAACATGCTCTCTGTAAGTTCCAGGCGCAGGCGCTCGGGGTCGGCACCTGCCTGCTGAATGGCCGCCAGCACGTGATCAACAAAAAACTGCTGGCGCAGATGAACGGCACTGATGTTGACGGCGATTGTGAGATGAGCCGTCTCTTTGCGGGGAGCCCAGGCGGCGAGCTGGGCGCATGCTGTATGGAGCCCCCAATCGCCAATCGGAAGAATCAGACGAGTTTGCTCTGCCAGGGGAATGAATTCGCCCGGCATTACCATTCCGCGGATGGGGTGCTTCCAGCGGATCAGCGCTTCAACACCCGAGATGCGGGAACCTTCCAATTGGGGTTGATAGTAATGCAGAAATTCGCCCTGTTCAATCGCCCGGCCAAGGTCATGCTCCATCGCAGAGCGGGCAAGAACAGCAGCCTGCAGGGCTGGGATAAAGAAGTGAACATTGTTGCGGCCGGCCGTCTTGGCTTGATATTGGGCAATGTCCGCTTGTTGCAGAATCTCATTGGTGGAATCGGTCGGATCTCCGAATACGGTCACTCCCACGCTGGCAGAGCAACGGAATCCCATGCCATCCAACTGGTAAGGCCGGCTCAGCGCAACAAGAATCTTGTCCGCTACAACCTTGGCGTGCGAAGCAACTTTTTCCGGGTCCTTGCTCAAGTCTGACAGCATCACGGCAAATTCATCGCCGCCCAGCCGCGCAACGGTATCGGCTTCGCTCACTGAGCCGCTAATGCGACGCCCAACCTCCTGAAGCAGCAGGTCGCCTGTCGGATAACCGATTGTGTCGTTCAGCGCCTTGAAGTTGTCGATATCGATCAGAAGCAGCGCCTGCTTCTGACCGTCGCGCGCACCTGTCACCAGGGCCTGCCGCAACCGGTCGAGAAACAGGCGGCGGTTGGGTAGTTGCGTCAAGGGGTCAAAGAAGGCGAGCTTGTATATTTGGTCTTCCGCAGCCTGTGCCGGGGAGAGATCCCGGGTCACGGTAAAGAGGTGCGGAACTCCGTCCAACTCAATAAGGCTCGCCGACATCGCCCCCCAGAAAGTCTCGCCGGTTTTTTTGCGAAGCTGGATCTCAACGTCCCGGCAAAAGGATTGCTTGCGCACTGTCTCAGTCAGTTTGTCTCGCGCCCCTGGTTGAGCGAAGATTCCGAGTTCCGTCGCGGTCTTTCCCAACACTTCTTCACGCGTAAATCCGAGGGTATTTACGAAAGCCGCATTGACCTCGATATACATCCCATCGTCGAGGCGGCTGATTCCACTGGGGTCAAGGTTCATATGGAAGGCTGTGCTATAGCGCGCTTCGCTGGCCCGCATCGCCTCTTGCGCCGCTGCCAGGCGCTCATTGGCTGCCTTGACGTCAGTAATATCCCGGGTGATGGACAGAATACACGGAACTCCATCCAGATCCACTGGAGCTACCGACAGCAGGCACCAGCGCAACCTTCCATCTTTAGTCCGAAACTGTACCTCCAGGTTCTCGCAAACCGAATCCCTGGCGAGCACATCGAGCAGAACATTCCTATCCTGCGCCTGGACCCAGATACCAAGCTCCATCGCCGTGCGATCCACGGCTTCTTCGCGCGTGAAACCCGTGCATCGCGTGAACGCCTCATTCACATCCACGAACCTTCCATCCGCGCGACGGCAGATGTCAATGGAATCGAGGTTCATCTGGAAGGCAGTGCGATAACGTGTCTCACTGGTCTGGAAGGCTGCGCGATAGCGCTCTTCGCTCTCCTGCAGCTTGGCCTCGGCTTGCTTGCGCTTTGAGATATCCCCGCCAAAGGCAGAAACGCCGGTTGCCACACCATCAACAAAGATGGCGTTGAAAGCTATTTGCAGAGTGCGCCCGCCAACGATTTGGAATTCGATTTGAAACGGGCCTTCATTCAGCGCCCTGCGGTAAAGCGCAGGAAAAACTTCAGCCTTGGCCGGCGGCAGCAACTGCTCCGCATCCATCCCTAAAGACGCATCGATGTCGTAGTAGGTCTTGAAGTGCTTCTTGAATGCGCGATTGAAGAGAGTGAGCCGGTATTCGAGGTCCACCGACCAGACAAGTTGCTCTGTGCTTTCGAGCAGGGCGGACAAATTCGCTTGCATAGGCCCTTCCATTACGCCCTTTTCTGGTTAAGAGCCAATCCAGATTTCATGGGTGGAGTTACTAAAGCCTCATTTACCTGTATAGCAGAATCTATGTCATCGATAGACTCAGCAGTACTAAAGTACCTTTTCTTTGCGGTCCAGCGAGTGAGCGCCGGGGCGCCTTCCATCCGCTGAGGGCCTAACCGCTCAGGTACGCGCCTCAGCTTCCGCCCGATCCTTCAATGCCTTCATGTAGGCAAATCCGTAGGCCTGCTCCGGGTAATGGCCACCGACAAGTTCGGGGGTGTGATCCAGAATCACGATGCCATCAAATTTCACATCCACAAGGGCCGTCATGATCTTCGACATGTCGTAATACCCGTTATCCATAAAAGTCTCAACAAAGTGCGGCAGCGGCGCGCTCACATTACGGAAGTGGATCTTCCAAATCTTCTCCGCGCCAAAATAGCGGATCATCTCTGCCGGGTCCTTGTGCATGAGCTTGGGACCACCCTCATTCCAGCATCCGCAGCACAGGCAGATTCCCACGTTGGGACTGTTGGCAATCTCCATCGCCCGCTTGTAGCCTTCAAAATTCGCAAAGATGCAGCGCGGAACGCCGGCAAGTTCAGGCACCGGCGGATCATCCGGATGAATACCGATGCGAACATTGTTCTCTTCCGCCACCGGAGCCACCTGCTTAATGAAGTAGGTAAAGTTCTCCCAAATCTCTTCCTGCGAGAATCTTCGCCCATGTGAGAGCGGCTCATAGAACTTCTGGTCCATCCAGACCCCCACCTTGTTCGGACTCGCCATGTCGAACTCCCTGGCAAAGGAGCCGCGTATCTCAGCCCGGCCGCTGCTCCAGATGCCGTTGCCCATGTGCGCATAGGTGGTGTAATAGATGCCGGCCTGCCCCAGATTGCGCAGGTATTGCTTGTAAGCTTCAATCTTCTTGTCGCGTCCGGGAAGGTTGAGCGTGACCTCAGGCATGTTGTGCACAGTTGTATTGCCGATGTTCCACACCGTGATTCCCGCATCCGCATAGCGCTTCTTGATTTGCAGAAATCCGTCAGCGGTGC
>Ga0316226_1001921_pt1 | contig 20808 bp, 23 predicted proteins | sample TBH18017metaG_FD_206009 | JGI IMG/M metagenome (GOLD analysis project Ga0316226, IMG submission 206009) | Freshwater microbial communities from Trout Bog Lake, Wisconsin, USA - TBH18017 | ecosystem: Environmental > Aquatic > Freshwater > Lake > Hypolimnion/Profundal zone | place: USA: Wisconsin...
ATCTCGTTCCAGGAACCGATTTCCTTGACCAGCGCCTCGACATTACGCTTTTCCCAGAAGCCACCTTCATCGCTCACCGAGCCGAGACAGCCCAGCTGTTTGGCTCGGTCGAGCATGGCGATGACGGTGAGATGGCAGCGCAGGAAGTTCTGCGCGCCACCGCACTGGGGATCCGAGGCATACTGACTTTTACAAAACGAACTCCAGCGCCAACCGGTCAGCTTGGTTTTCAATTTGCCGTGGCGGGGATCAACGATCTCGGCGGGATACTGGCAGAGGCCGAGGTTGGATTCCTCGCAGCCTTCGCCCGGCCAGGCCGTAAACGCGATCATGCGCGTCGGCGAGACCCGGCGGGAACTGTATTCCGATTCGCCGGGGAGATGACTGAGGCTGACAGAGCCCTGGGACTGGATGAGCAGCCAGCGCAGCGGGTCATCTTTATCGCGTTTGTCGTAGTTGCATTCATCCCCGGCCAGATCCACAAGCTCGCCGACTTCCTTGAACGGCAGATCGTGGGCTTTCTGGTGCAGGGCTTCGACGAGTTTGCGGGCGGCGGCAGCCGTGCCCTTGGCTTTCAATTTGTAATGGATGGTGAGACCCATATTGGTTTCCTTTGGTTGAGGTTAAGGTTTGCAGGGTGAGTTTTCCACCAAATCATCCTCGGCGCTGATGCCGCAATGGATGCAGAGGTGGGTGGTCGGGCTGAACCGGTGTTCCTTGCCGATCAGGTCTTCGAGCGTCGTTTCGGATGTTGGTTCCGGGGCGACACCCTGGACAAACACCCGGTCATTGGTGGAGCCGTTTTCCCAGCAGGGCGTGGTGTCCACGTTCTCGAATTTGCCGGCCTTGAGCGCCCGCCGGATTTTGCGCAGCGCCGCCCGTTCCGATTTGGCCTCGACGACGAAGTCGGCGTAGCAGGCAATGTCGTGGGCATACGAACAGATGAATTTAGGCATGGTGGGTTGAGGGTCAAGATCCGTAGTGATTCCGCCACACCCGGTAAACCTGGGCGGCACCGACGACGGCCAGAAAGCCGACCAGATACGGCCAGATTTCGTAGAGGATGAAGATGACGATTAGGGCGAAGATGCCCAGGCCGATCAGTTGGTTGGTGCTTTTGTTCTGCATGGGCAGCCTTTGGGTTGAGGGTTAAAATGAAACCGCCAGCCACTAGGTGGCAGGGGGTCTTTGTCTCCGCGAGGAGACCGGGTTCAGGAAAATAAAAATGGCCGGACACTTGCCACCAAGTATCCGGACAGTGTTGGGGTTGGTTTTAGAAGCCCGACTCGTAGCCCGGCTCGTAGCCCTGGACTTCGCCGAGGAGTTCTTCCGGTGTGACCTGATGTTTCAGGCAGGCCTCGACGATGAGGCTGGCGGCCGGATTTTCGGCAAGGGCTTGCAGGGCGACCACGAAGTCCTCGTCGGTGAGCGAACTGGCGCCGCACCGGTCGGAGATCTCCCGCACCGCGCGTCCCGTCCGGATCCAGACCGGCTGGTCAAGCTGGCGCGGATTCGGCCACGGGTCAGACTCCCCACGCCGATGATCCAGTCCCAAGAGGTAACCGTCCGCCTGATGGCCGTTCGCCAGCACTTCAATGACGTTCTGACGCCAGGCGGCGGGAAAGTCCACGACGACCTTCTCGCCCATCTGGAACCGCGCCAGCTCATCGTGCATCGCCGGTGGCACCTGTTCCGCCAAGGCCGGATCCACCGGCCAGAACCGGCTCAAGTCCGGCGCGAAACAGTTCCCGTTCAGATAGAACCGGGCATGCAGATCATGCCGTTCGGCGTCCATCCGCCCCACCGTAAGGTGCAGGCCGTCCTGGTTCCGCTCGTTCGCCTCATCTGTGCCCGACTGGAACGCGCTGGCGGAGCAGTGATGATGCACTGTGGCGAAGTAGAGCCAGTCCCCGGACGGCTCCGAACCCCATGAGGCGAACCGCGCAATCGCCTGCTCCGGGGTCTCCGGCGTGGCGATCTCGCGGGCGCTCATGCCCGTCCTGGCCTCCTGCGGGAATGCCCAGGCACCCCAGCGTCCGAGCTTGGTGTTCACATACAGGCGCACCTGGCTTTCGCTGTCCATCTCCTTGTGTGTCCACCGGAAGAACGACAGCACCTGATGCCACATCGCCGAATCAAACTTCGGCCCGGTGTAATCGAGCATTCCTTTGCCCGACTTGATCTCGTAGTCAATGCGGCAGGCCAGCAGCCCGGCCACCGCCTTCTCCTGGCTCAAACCGGTATTGGCAAGCTTGGTCAGTTTCATGTGAGTTCCTCCAGCAAACTGGGATGACGTTCGCGCAAGAAGCCGAGCAGCCGGTCACGCACCTGCGTCCGGGAGAACTCCACGTCCGCGTTGCCCGAGTCGTTGGATTCATGCTCGTCATACTCGTAGTCCCCGTAGTCATCCAGGCTCGGGTCACAGCGGTTCCAGGCCTCGTCATCGATCAGGGTGGCGATGTCTTCAATGACCCGCTCCAGACCGCCACCGGCGTCGATCGCTTTCTGAACCATGTCAACCAGCTCATCCGCGTCGAGGGCGAAGTCCTCGCTGCCCGACCGACCGACCGAGTAGTGCGCCCGGCCATGTTCGGTTTCCGAGAAGTCCACCTTGACGGCAAACCCGTCACCGGCCTGGGAACGAGGCGCGTTCGGTGGCCGGATCTTTTTGTCGCACGTGGTCTCGACCCATTCCTTGATTTGCTCGAACGTCACCCGTTCCGGTTCCGGCAGCCGGCCGGTCTGGGACAGGATCAGCCCGCGCACCACCGGGTTCCTCGGCGCCAGCCCGATCAGTTCGATGAAGGGGCTGGCAAACACCTCATCAATCTTGCAGCGGTTCATGGCCGCCACTGGTTCAGCGATTACAGAACTCATTTAGTTTCCTTTGGTTATTTGTAGGTTTCGAGTTTGCTCAGGTTCGCCACGAACTTGTAGGGCAGCACGGCCACCGTCTCCGCATCCATCCGCGGCGCCTTGAAGTTCCAGAGCACAAACAGGTGCTCGGCCAGAGCCGCCGCCATCAGGTTGGCCGAGACGAGTTGACGGTTGGCCGCCTGCGCCTCCCCGGTGCAACCGATGGACGTGGCACGCGGATCACCGCTGGGGTCGCTGTTGATCTCCGGGTAATAAACCCGGGGATCACGCGATGTTCCCTTCCACGTCCGCCGGTAGTAGTAGGCTTCCGACGAGTGCGTTTCGTTGGCGGCGATGATGGCCTGGCAGCCGGATTCGTCGCAGACCTCCAGCGCCTCCAGCCGGGTGCGATGGTTGTCCACCAGACACAGCAGCCAGTCGTTGCGCTGGTGCCGGATCTTGCCCCGCGCGAACCATTCCGCGATGAACCGGCAGCGGTATCTGGCCGCCAAGGCCTCCGCCTTGTTCATCCCGACCTGCCGGGCGTCGAACAGCTGCCGGTTCAGGTTCTTGGTTTCGAGGGTATCGCCGTCAATCAATGTCACTTCGGTTGGCGGTTTTAACAGACAGAACGAGGGGACGATGGCCGAGCCAACTCCCCCGCAGCCGATTATGTAATACATGTTGATTATTCCTTTATTAGCCCGGTGATGAGCTTGCCGAGCTTGTTGGGTGGGTTGGTTTGTTGTTCGTAACGCTCAAGCGCCAGCTGGACGAGCGCGTGCAGATGTTCCTGTTCCGACGGGTTGAGCAGTGAACTGAACCGGTCGTCATGCAGCACCAGCGCCGCCATGACCGGGACGGTGGGCTTGATGAACGGTGTGACGTCTTCACGTTGAAGTTCCGCCCAGCCTTCGATGAACCTTTCGCGCGAGACGCTGGCATGATGTGATGGACAGGCTGTCAGCGTGGCCATGATGGCCGGTGATTTGAGGTTCAATTTGGCGTTCATAAAATCACCCGATCCATGATGGCGGTGGACACCTTGTCGCAGAGCGTCGTCCAGTCCGAGGCCGTGATGGGCAGCGTCTCGAACGTCTCGTTGGTCGGCCGGAACCGGAAGAACTGCTGCGACTGCGCCACCGTCCGCATCAGGTCGGCATTCCACTTCGACCGGTTGAACTGCTCCAGGCTGGCGGCAACGGCATTCTGCGCGGTGTCGTAGCTGTCTTCGAACTGGCCGGTGCAGATCGTGCATTCGTCATGCAGGTTCGGCAGCGGCAGCCGGTAGCCGTTATGATCCTTGCTGTAGGCGAACAGCCAGTTCCCGCCGACCATCACGCAGTCGTCCTCGACGGTGGTCCGCACCACGAACACCAGCCGGACTTCCGGCGGCGCCGACCAGACCATCGGCATCTCCAGGTCGGTCATGGAGGCGAACATCGGCACCAGCACGCTGTTGACCAGCTTGAACCGGGCTTTTAACGGGATCCGGTTGATGGCCACCGACCAGATCGTGTCTTCCAAACCGACATTCGCGTGCGCCACGCCCCAGCCGGGGATGGCCAGCACGTTGCGCTGTCCGCGCGTGACATCGGCCGTCAATTCGTCAAGCACCTCGCCCTCGGCCTTGAGATCCCGTTCCCGGATGGTGCGCTCCGTCAGCGTCCCGTTGTCGCGGATGATGATTTCAATTTTTTCCATAAATAAAAAAGCCCGCCCCCTTTGGACAGGGGCGGGCTTCAATGGGATTTCAGGTTTCAGGCCGCCTTGGTGTTGGCCGCCGTCTCCAGCCGCACGGTCGCCCCGTCCGGGATCACCGTGCCCCGGCTCTGCTCAATGCCGTTGACCAGCGCCTTGGTGTTGTCGCCGAAGCCCAGCGCCGCCTTGAACGAATCGCATTCCTGCAGGTCGCCGAAGGTGAACCCGCTCTCGACCTGTTTCGTGATGCTGTCCACGCCGTATTCAACTGTGATCTTTTTCATTTTGTTCTTTTTGTTTTGGTTTGTTGTTAATTGCTGGGAGGTTTTTGGTCTCGTCAGTGTGCGCTACACGCACAGACGCCCATCCGGGCGTTTCGACCTGGGTGTGAAAAGGCCGGGCACCGATGAAGATGTCCGGCCGTGATGTGGATTTGGTCAGCAGCGCTCAGTAGCTGATCTCGCAATGTTCCAGTTCGCCGGCCTTCGCTTTGGCCAGTCCCTTGATCCGTCCCGGGAACGCCTCGAAGTCCAACAGCAGCACCAGCCCCGGATGCAAACGGGACAGACGTTGCAGTCGCTTCAGGTCGTGGCCGTCGGTCTCGAACTGCCCGACGAACCGGCACGGCGATAACTGCAACGGATCGTAATAACGCGCACTCAGGATTTTCTCTCACGCGCTGTTTTGGAACCGGCGCACGTCACGCTTCGTGCCAATCACTGTCAGTCGGCATTCGCATCGGATTTGGCGGCGGCTACTCATGGCGGCCTCCGTCAAACTTCCGGCACTCAGACATGAACTCGCATCCCATGCACCCAAAGCCCGGTGCCGGGATGAAGTCCCCGCGTTCCAGCCCGTTCACATAATCTTCCATCAGCCGGAACAGCCGGTTGCGCTGGTATTCCAGCATCGGTTCCGCCGGTGTGATCACGACCTTCGGCACCTTCGTCTTCACCAGATGATGCAGCTCCCGCCCGGATTCCCGCTTGCCGGTCGCTTCCCGATACAGCACCGAGTAGCAGTCCAACTGAACCCCGTTTTGATGCAATGCCATGTCGGCGTCCGGCGTCTTGGCCGCCGTCTTGAAGTCCACGATCCGTCCGCCGGCTCGGACGAGATCCAACACCCCGATGAGCACCGGCAGACCATGCCGGGACAGGTCAGCCTCGACCGGCACCTCGACGGCCTCCGGCATCTCATCGGCCTTGATCGGCGTGTCGGTGAAGTATTTCTCCAACACGTTCCACGCCGAGATTTTCTGTTCCGGCTCCTCGCCATCCCAGTCAATCGCGCCGCCCTGGTCGAGCCAGCCGGTGTCGAACACCTGCTTGAGCTTCGCGATCTCAAACGGCTGCCGGCGCCACCGGGTCAGGTTCCACTGCTGCAACACCAGGTGCACCACGCTGCCGAAGTGCAATGCCGCCGTCTTCGGCTTCGTGAGCTTCAGCACATACCGGAAGTAGAACTTCAACCGGCATTGCAGCCAGCAGTTCAGCCGCGACGCGGACACCGTCCGTTTCAGCTTTTCCATGGGCGCGGGTTCGGCGACTGGACCCGCGCCGTTTTCAATGATGGCGATCATCGCCCACCTACCTTCGGCGGGCTGAACCGCTGATTGCGGGGTTTGCTCTGGCCGGTCTGTTCCAGCAACTCCTCGATCAGGCCGGACGCTTCCAGCTTGTTCAACGATTTTACGCCTTTGCCGAACCGATCCTGCGCCAGCTGATCCACCTTGGCCTTGTCCAGCTTGTGCTCGTCCGTGATCTTGCGGATCAGGTCGCGCTGCTTGTCCGAGCACTTCCATGCGTCGGCTTCCACCGGCGGGGTGTGGCCGTTGCCATGGCCATTCCCGTTTCCATTGCCATTGGCATTCGGCAGGTAGCCGACCTGCTGGATGTTGTGGTCCACGCTGCTCTGCAACACGGCATACAGCCGCGCGCTTTCCGCCGGCGCCTGCGCAATGTCCGCCAGCTCAGACTTCAGGGTGACGCTGAACTGGTGGCTGCTGTAACCGGGCAGCCCGATTTTCTTCGAGTAATTTGCTTCGAGGGTGATCATGATTTTTCCTTTCTTGTTTATGGTTTCAGTTGTTTCGGATTTTCGTCGGCGAACCGCACCGCAATCTGCGTGATGCACGCCGCCTGGCCTTCCCGTTCCAGCCAGAGCCGCACGAACTCCGCCACCGAGGCGCGGCACTGCGGACGCACCAACTCCAGATGCCGGACATCGCCGGCAAACTGGTTCAGCGTCGGCGTCAGCGATTGCTGCAGTTCCGCCAGCAGGGTGCCGGTCGAGCCGCGTGCCCAGCCCCGCACCGCCAGCGTGGTCAGCCGGTCGGTGTGGATGGCCGGCGGCCGGCTCGGCGTGATGACCGGGGCGTGGACGATCAGGCACCGCTGATTTAGTTCCAGCCGCCACTGCTCCCGCAGACACAAGTGGTAGCGGTAGGTCACTGGCACCTGCACCTGCACGGTGGATGTGCCCAGATCGACCAGTCCCCAGCACGTCGTCAGGTCGCTCTGCTTGGTGAACGTCTCGTTGAACGTGGCCGTCGCCAGTTCCAGGTTGAGTTCCTGCGTCAGTTCCGGGATGGCCGTGATGAACCGCTCGGTCAGGTTTTCATCGTTGAAGGACGGGACAGGTGATTCGGTCTTGGGTTTGTTTGGCCGCAGAAGCAGCAATGCGGTCAGGGTGGCGCCGCCGGTGATGAGGATGGGGGTGAGGTGATGGTTTTCGATATGAGGCTCCTTTCGTGGAAAGCAAAAACCCCGGCACATGCCAGGGCTTTTGTCAGGGATGGTGGGTGGATGATGCCGGGGCTCATGCGAGCCCCGGCCGGTGTTTCAGTTCGCTGCCGCGCAAGCGCGCCGGTCGTTCCGGCACGCCTGCGCTTCGCGCTCGCAGTCCAGGCTGATCCGCCAGCCGGGCATCCGGGCGATGTCGGCCAGCACGTCCGCCCCCATGAACTCCAGCAGCTTCTGGGCGATCTTCCGGCGATACGTCTGCATCGCGGAATCACTGACGCCCACCTTGCGCGACACGTCCCGCAGCGTCTTGCCCGCGCACAGAAACTCCACGACCAGCTTTTCAATCCGTGACAGCTGATCCAGGAAGGCGTCCCAGTCCATCTTGCGCGCGGCGATCGTCGCCGGATCTTCGTGGTCGTTTGCAATCACATCCTGCAACTCGAAGACGTCGGCACCGCCTTCGTCTTCGCCCGCCACCTCGTGGAGCGAATGCACGGCGGTTTTTCCTCTGAGCTGGGCGGCCGTGCCCATGACGTCGACGCTGCTGGTGCCCATGGCGCGACGGCCGGCCTTGCAATGCTGCAGCGTGTAATACGCGAAGTTGCCGGGGCTGATTTTGCCCAGCTTGCCCTGAGTTTCAGCCCGGATGATCATGCGGGCGGCGATGACGGTGGCGTCCTGGATGAGTTCCTCGGCATCCTCGGCGCCGACGCAACGGACGGCGCGCGGGATTGATGACCGGAGACGGGGGACGACTTCTTCCTGTAGTATCCAACCTGCTTGTGGGGACATGATGATTCCTTTCAGTGGAGTTGTTGATGGAAACGAAAAATCCCCGGCACTGAAAAGCGCCGGGGACTGAAAGGAGACATACGTCCCTATTCAACATTTATAGCACAAAAGGAGGGGCTGTTGCCCGAGTTCAAAAGCCTCCGGCACTAATTTTCCGATTCACATTTACACGGCGGTTCCGCTGCGCTAAACCATCCGACCTTTTTAAGAATGAACGAAGCTCACATCCAGAAAATCGCCACCGAACTCAAGGTGCAGCCGCGTCAGGTGCTGGCCACCGCCAAGCTGTTTGCCGAAGGCGCGACCGTGCCCTTCATCGCGCGTTACCGCAAGGAAGCCACCGGTTCGCTCGACGAAGTCGCGGTGCTGAATATCCGCGAGCGGCTGATCGGCCTTGCCGATTTGGACAATCGCCGCGACGCAATCATCAAATCGCTCGCCGAACGCAACCTGCTGTCCGACGAACTCAAGGCGGCGGTGAACCAGGCGGATTCGGTCACGCAGCTCGAAGATATTTATCTGCCGTATCGCCCCAAGCGCCGCACGCGCGCGACGATTGCCAAGGAACAGGGACTGGAACCGCTCGCGGACATTTTATTCCAGCAGCAGTCCACCGCCAATCCGCAGGCCGAGGCCGCAAAATATGTCAGTGTCGAAAAAGGCGTCGCGGACGCAGCCACCGCGCTGGCCGGGGCGCGCGACATCATTGCCGAACGTGTGAGCGACGATGCGACTGCCCGCGCGAAACTGCGCGATCTTTACTGGAGCGAAGGTATGGTGAAATCAAAGGTGTTGTCGGACAAGGTGGAGGCGGCGGCGAAGTTCAAAGACTACTTCGACTGGAGCGAGCCGGTCGGGAAAATTCCCAGCCACCGGCTGCTCGCAATCCGCCGCGGCGAAACCGAAGGCTTCCTGATGCTGCGCATCACACCGCCGGAGGAATCCGTTCTGCCGATGCTCGAACCGCTCTTTGTCACCGGCAAAGGCCCGGCGGCGGAGCAAGTCCGGCTGGCGGTTCAAGACAGTTACAAACGATTGCTGGGTTCCGCGATTGAAGTCGAGCTGCGCATGGAAACCAAAAAACGCGCGGATACGGAAGCGATTCGCGTGTTCGCCGACAATCTGCGCGAGCTGCTCCTCGCCTCGCCGCTCGGCAGCAAAAACGTTCTGGCGATTGATCCCGGTTTTCGCACTGGCTGCAAAATCGTCTGCCTGGATCGGCAGGGAAAGTTGCTGCATAACGATGTGATTTATCCGACGGCGGCGGGTGCCGGCGAAATCCGCGAAGCCGCCGCCGCGCTGTTAAGCATGATCAAGAAATATCAGATCGAGGCCATCGCCATCGGCAACGGCACGGCGAGCCGCGAAACGGAAACGTTTGTGAAGGCGCTCAAGCTGCCGTCCACGATCGCCGTCGTGATGGTGAATGAGAGCGGCGCCTCGATCTACTCGGCGTCCGAAGTCGCGCGCGAAGAATTTCCGGCGCAGGATCTGACGGTGCGCGGCGCGGTTTCCATCGGCCGCCGGCTCATGGATCCGCTCGCGGAACTGGTGAAGCTCGACCCGAAATCCATCGGCGTCGGCCAATATCAGCACGATGTGGAACAAGGCGCGCTCAAGCGCAGTCTCGACGACGTGGTGATCAGTTGCGTGAACGGCGTGGGCGTGGAACTCAACACGGCCAGCAAGCAGTTGATGGCGTATGTTTCCGGCCTGGGCTCCGCGCTCGCGGCGAACATCGTCAATTACCGCAATGAAAACGGACCGTTCAAGTCGCGGGCGGAATTGAAGAAGGTTCCGCGCCTCGGCGAGAAGGCGTTTGAGCAGGCCGCCGGTTTCCTGCGTCTCCGCGACGGCCAACATCCGCTCGACGCCAGCGCGGTGCACCCGGAGCGCTACGAACTCGTGGACCACATGGCGAAGGATTTGAATTGCACGGTCGGCGACCTCATGCGCGACGCCGGCTTGCGGCAGAAAATCCAGCTGCCGAAATACGTCACTGAAACCGTGGGCCTGCCCACGTTGACGGACATCATCGGCGAACTCGCGAAGCCCGGCCGCGACCCGCGCCAGAAGTTTGAAGTGTTTTCCTTCCAGTCCGGCGTCGAGAAAATGGAGGACTTGAAACCGGGCATGAAACTGCCCGGCATCGTGACCAACGTGACCGCCTTCGGCGCGTTCGTGGACATCGGCGTGCATCAGGATGGCTTGGTGCATGTCAGCCAGTTGTCGGACCGCTTCATCAAGGATCCGGCGGAGGTGGTGAAAGTCGCCCAGCGCGTCACTGTCACCGTGACGGAAGTAGATTTGCCGCGCAAACGCATCGCGCTTTCGATGAAGGCCGCGCCGGCGATAGGCGCGAGCACGAGCGGCACACGCACGTCGCCGGCCGCGCCGCGTCCGACAGGCGGTGGATTTAACCGTCCGGTGCAACCGGCGAAACCGCAGCCGGTGGACTGGTTCACCGCGGCACTGAACAAAAACAAAGGTTAACAATTTATGGCCAAAGAAAAGAAGCCCACAAAATCCAAACGCGACGAGCAGGCGCAGTTGCTGGATTTGCTCCGCACCATTTTACCGAAGGTCGCGCCCGACCCGGCGTTCGCCGAAAAGATCTATTCGGCCTTTGAAGCCGAGTTGCGCATCAAGAATCGCGTCAATTCGTTTGAGAAATTCTGCGAGCGCATTCCCTTGCCGGATTTGGAGGCGAAGACGCTGGAGGAAGTGAAGCAGCAACTCATGGCCGGCTTCGGCGATGCCGATCTGGACATCGAACCTCATGAAGATGGCAAAGGTTTGCGGGTGGATGTTTCGCTGCCGGACGGAACCCAGTTCCACAGCCGGATTCTCGTGCGGCCGCTTGCGCCGGCAGGCAGCGACGAGCCGGAAGTCACGCTGAAATTTGTGCCGTTCCCGGTGGCTTTGCCGGGCGACCCGGAACTGGTCTGGGCGCTGGCCAAGCGCGAGAACATGACGAACGATGAGGCCGCCATCGCCCTGACGAAAATCGAGGATGAGTTCTGGGCTTCCAAAACGGGGCAAAAACTGATCCGTGACCGGGTTGAGCGCAGCTTCCCTGAATTCATCGCCCGGGTGCCGGCGGGACTGCTGAACGAACAGGGTTTGAAACGGCATTACAAATTGCCCGAGCCTATCAAAGTTTTACGGGGAGACAGGAAGAAGGGGTGAGCCGAGTAGGCACATTTGAAATGCCAAGAAGTTGCCGACAGTTGCCGACAGAATACGTGTCAGAATACCGCCACAATACGCCGGATGCGAGAATCCCATAAACGCACGAAAGTATTGATATAGCGTGCTTATATGATGCTTTTGAAGATTTTCCTAAAATGGCAAATACGTTTTCGATTCCCGTGCGCGCTACCAATTTCACTTCGGCTCCGGCTCGACCCACTTGTTGTGTTCCTTGATGAGATCCACGAGGCGCTCGACGGCCTCGGCCTCGGGGATGTTGAACTTGATGGCCTGCTTGCCGACGTAGAGATTTATTTTGTTCGGCGCGCCACCGACGTAGCCGAAGTCGGCATCCGCCATTTCGCCGGGGCCGTTCACGATGCAGCCCATGATGGCGATTTTCACGCCCTTGAGATGCTCCGTGCGCGCCTTGATGCGCGCGGTGACGGTCTGCAAATTGAACAGCGTCCGCCCGCAGCTCGGACACGCGACGTAATCCGTCTTGAAACTGCGGCAGCCCGCCGCCTGCAATATATTATAGGCCAGGCGCAGCGACAGCCCTGCCCCGCTCTCGCCGCGAACCAAGATCGCGTCGCCAATGCCATCCGCCAGCAGCGAGCCGATCACCACGCCCGCCTGCAACAAGGCGATGTTTGGCAGCAGCGGCACCGGCTCGAAGTTGATGCAGTCCTTGAGCAAAATGGGATTGTTGCGGCCGAGCCGCTTGAGCTTCGCCGCGAGCAGGCGGAACGCGGTGATGGCCGGCAGGTTCACGCCGTCCTTCACGGTGACAAGTTGCGTCTCGCAGTTGATCTCGAAATCCTGCGTCGGGTCAATCTCCGCAATGTTCAAGTCCTCATAGACCGCTTCCGGCCGCACATCGTCCTTGGGACGGATCTTTGGCGCAACCTTGTCCCACGTCGCGCGCGTCACGACGACGCGGATCAATTGTTCGCCGCCGCACTTGATATTTTCATTGAGCGGAACCTCCGGCGTCGCGCGCTTCTCGAAATGAAACGGGTCGAAAGGAAAAGTTGAATCGTTGAAATGCTGAATCGTTGAATCGGCATCCGATTTAACCGTTCCACGATTTAACGATTTAACGGTCAATTTGGGAATGAGCGACAGTAAATCCCGGCACACCGGAATCTCATGCGGCGAATCTTCGGTGAGCGAGACGCGGATGGTGTCGCCGAGTCCGTCGCACAGCAGCGAGCCGATGCCGATGGCGGATTTGATGCGGCCGTCCTCGCCCTCGCCGGCCTCGGTGACGCCGAGGTGGATGGGATAGTTCCAGTCCGCGCCCAGCTCGTTCAGCCGCGCGACCAGGAGGCGATAACATTCAATCATCACCTTCGGGTTGCTCGACTTCATCGAGAACTTGAAGTTATGGAAATCATGCTTGCGCGCGATGTGCGCAAACTCCAGCGCGCTCTCGATCATGCCCAGCGGCGAATCGCCGAAACGGTTCATGATGCGGTCGGACAACGAGCCGTGGTTCGTGCCGATGCGAATGGCACGCTTGAGGCGCTTGCATTCGAGGACGAGCGGCGTGAACTTCTCCTCGATGCGCTTCAATTCCTCGGCGTATTGCGCGTCGGAGTATTCCTTGATGGCGAACTTTTTGGTGTCGGCGTAATTGCCGGGATTGACGCGAATGACTTCCACCCACTTCACCGCTTCCAGCGCGGCCTCGGGCTTGAAATGGATGTCGGCAACAATCGGCACAAAACAATTTTTCGCGCGCAATTCGGCGACGATGTTCTGGAGATTGGCCGCGTCCTTCACCGTCGGCGCAGTGATGCGCACGATCTGGCAGCCGACGGCGACGAGGTCGAGCGTCTGCTGCACGCAGGCGGCGGTATCCATCGTGTCGCAGGTGATCATGGACTGGACGACGACCGGATGATCGCCGCCGCCGATGACGCCGCCGTGCGCGGGATCGCCAATGACAATCTCGCGGGTCTTGCGGCGCTGGAAGAAGTAGGGGGATTCGCAGTAACGCATAAAAAATAATTTTATTTCGGCGCGGCAAAAACAATCGGCACGTCACGGTCGGCATGCGCGCTGCGCAGCCAGTCGCCGGTGTCGAAGAACGCGATGTAAACCATGAACGTGATGAGCAGCGCGGCGAAGGCGGTCTGGATGCGCTCCAGAATCTTCGCATGCACCGGCCGGCGGCGAATCCATTCGATAAGCGACAGCGTGATGTGTCCGCCATCCAGCACCGGCAGCGGCAGCATATTGAGCAAAGCGAGATTCACATTCAAGATGACGCTGAACCACAGCACGCGCCGCCAGCCGTCCTCGTCCTGAAAGAGATTGCTGTAGACGCGGATGATCATCACCGCGCCACCGAGCTGCTGCACGCCGATCTCGCTATGAGAGAACAGCGCGCCGAACGTATTGAAAATCTGCCCCGCGCTGGCCTTGATCTGCTCCGCCGGGCTGGGATAAACGAGCGTCTTGTTCGTGTCGCCCTGCCAGGCCGTGATGCCGAGGAGCGGATACGCATTGGCCGGCTGCACCGGTTTCACCGGCGTCAGCGTCTTGTCAAACTGTTCGCCGCCGCGCCGCACGGTCAGCGTGAGCGGCTTCACCACGCCGTTGCTCATGGCCTCCTGCGCGGAGTCCACGGCGAACGGGCTGTAAATCTTTTGTCCATCCAGCGCCACCACCTCGTCGCCCGGTTTCAGGCCGGCGAGCGCGGCGGGACTGTTCGTGGCGACCTCAAAGAGGGTCGCCTTGGCGGCGGCGCTGATGAGAATCTTCCGCAACGCGCGGCGCTCATACCATTTAGTCTTCGCGTGAAACGGCAGCGCATAAACCACCGCCTCTTTGCCATCGCGAAGATACTTGATGGCGACGTTCGTGCCGGTGCTGGTGACGATGCGCCACGTCACGCTGTCGGACGAGGTCGGCGCGAAATGATGCACCGGATGGCCGTCCACTTCGAGAATCACGTCGCCGGGCAAGAGGCCGGCCTTGGCGGCGGGGCCGGTCGGGTCAATCCAGCCGACGGTCGTGGAATTGTCCGCCTCGACGCTCGGCTTGCCGACCTGCCAGACGACGACGGCAAACACCACCGCCAGCAGGAAGCTGAACAGCGGCCCGGCGAACGCCACGATGATCTTGTCGAGCGGCGAGACGTTGGGCAGCGGCGCGGCGGGCTTCTCGGCATCGGCCTTGCCTTCGATGGTTTCCATCGTCGCCATCTGCGGAAGGGCGACGTAGCCGCCGGCGGGGATCCAGCCCAGCGCGTATTCCACGCCGCCGATTTTCTTTTTCCAGAGCGGCTTGCCGAACCAGATGGCGAAGCGGTCCACCTGCAGCCCGCGCCACTTGGCGGCGAGAAAATGGCCGAGCTCGTGGACGCCGATGAGCAGGTTGAAGAGCAGCACCACTTCCAGCGCCACGAGGATGTAACGTAAAATTGTCATGTCGAAACGCGGAAATAATAACCACGAAATGATTTACCGCAATCATAGAGCGCAGGCACGGCAAACCGTTCAAACAAGGAAGGCCGGCCGGCGGGACGGCCGGGCGTTGGAAAAACCTGCTGGACGCCCGCGCGCGGCGGGCATAGGCTGGCAACATCAAATCAGCGGCCGGACGGCCGCGAGCCATAAAACACCATGAACCTCATCAACGACTTCATCCTTTACCCGCACATTTCGCAGTGGATCGCCTGCCTCGCCTTTTTCGCGGCCTTTGTGCTGACCTTGTCGCCCAATGCCAAAAGGGTGAAGTGCGCGGCGGTGCTGTTTGCGGTCGGGCTCCTGGCCCGGCTCATCTACCTCGCGGTCTTTTATTTCAGCGCGGTCACTTCGGGCAGCAATGGTTCGCCGACCGACGCGCATCCGACGATGTCCCTGGTCTGCTCGGTCTGGGTGCTGGTTTATGCCGCCGCCGCCATCTGGCTGCTGCTGCCTTCCATTCCGCAGGCGCGCGCCATGTTTCTCGGCAAGCTGCTGCATCTGGTGTTTCTGCCGCCGCTGGTGCTTTGGCTTTCGATTGGGCTGGTGAACCACAGCATCACCCTGCTGCCTTACGACCTGACCTGGCTGGTTTATGCGCTGCTTTGGTTCAGGATTCGCGAGGCGTATCCCCGTTGAGCCAACGCCGGGCGATGGTCAAATTCCCTTCCTGCCTTCCGGCTTTCCTTATTCAAACTTTCCGGCAGGCATTGGAAAATCATTCTGGACGGCCACGCGCGGCAGTCACAGGGTGGGAATATGAAAGTTAAGGACAGGCATACCACCGGGCGGCCGTTATCTGTTGGGCGGCAGCACGTCACAAAAACATGAAATACATCACAAGCATAATGGCAGCGAGCCTGGCGCTGGTTCTAGTTGGTTGTTCCATCAGCGGCCTGCCGCGCGGAGCACAAGTTGTTTGCAGCGGCTCCATCATCGGATGGGAAGCAACAGAAGATGGGAATGTATATCTAGCGGAGACGACGACTCACCAGGTGATTGAAACCGCAAACTTATACAAGGACGAGGATTTCTTTTTTGACCCAGACTCGTTAAACCCAAACTCAAGTGATCCAGCAGTCTTGAAGGCCGCCTTCCCGGTGATGCCATCCAATCCCAAGTTCGTTTTATATTTCTTGCCGTCGCATGATTGACCAGCCGCCCAACCAGTTTCCTTGGGCAGATTCAACACACAAAACATGAAATACATTGCAAGCATAATGGCCGCGAGCCTGGCGCTGGTTCTAGGTGGTTGTTCCACCAGCGGCTTGCCGCGCGGAGCCCAAGTGGTTGGCGGCGGCTACCTCATCGCCTGGAAGGCAACCGCAAATGGGGCGACCTATTTAGAGGAGACGACGACTCACAAGATTATTCCAACCGGACACTTAAACAAGGGCGAGGTTTACGATTTTAACATGATATACGTGAATGACGAAGACTCAAGTGTGCAGGCAATCGTAAAGGCCGCCATCCCGGTGATGCCATCCCATCCCAGGTTCGTTTTATATTTCTTGCCGTCGCATGATTGACCAGCCGCCTAATATGAGGCTAGGCGACCAACGGTCTTGCCGGTCGGGAGCTTCTGCCCCTTGAACTGTCCATTTTGAGCATTTCCCTTCGCGGACGGGTTAAACAGGCTTGATTTTTGAGTTTTTGGCCGGCTGGAAGCCATTTCTTCCACTTGGAAACGTCATCTTTCCACTTGGAAACCTGCCGCGCGAAGGGGGGAGGGAAACACCTGATTGCGCCACCCGCCCGTCGGCCGTATATTCTATCATGAAAAGTCCGGCAACAACACTTCTATGAAGGAGGCGCTATGGTTCCCCGGCTTTTCAGAGTTCTTGGAATATTGATTCCAACCGTGTTTTTGGCCGTCTCCACCCAGACATCCCAAGCCCAACCTTCGGCCTCCCTGTTTAGATTAAACGCCAATCTCAAGATTCGCGCCCCCCAAAATCCAGAGCAATATTATTACAGCAATTCACTGCATGTCGTCCTGACCTGGAACCGGCCTCCGTGGGCCGGGACCAACCTGGAGCCAAAACTGGAATCCCAGCAGCAAGATGTGAAGAGCCCGGCCGCGATTCTTGAAAAAGTGGGGATCGAAAGGGCGGAATCCGTCCTGGCTTCGCCCCGGGTGCTCACCGCGGATTCACTGCTATACATGAATCGCGACCCGGCCTTCCTGAGAAGCCCCGATGACCTGGCCACCGGTCGCGGCATCGCTGACTTCAGGGGGACGGCCGTCCAATCCCTGGGCGATTATCTGGACGCAAACTATCATCCGGACGGCATCGTCGGGTTTTTAAGGGAAACGTTTCTGGACAACCCCTATGACAAGCGGATTGTCTCCCCGCTGTCCCCGGTTACGGCGGGGAATCCGGGCGTGGCCTACGCCAGGGAAGGCGGCATCCACTTTGGATTACGGGATGTGTTGAGCAGCGATCCCAAAAGTTTCATCACGTTCAGCGACAAGGCCGAGCTGGACGTGACCGCCCATAATCCGTCATTCATCCTGCGCAATCCGATCTATATCGACGACAAGGCTTTTATCACCACGCTGGCGGTGGAATATCCCGGCTGGAAGGTGAGCGGCTGGTCGGTCCCCAAGGTTGGCGCCACCATCGCCTATGTGCATGGCAAGCACAGCATCTATCTCACGGCCAGCGCCGGCCGGGACAACTTCGTGTCCAACCAGGGTGACCTTCAAAACCGGTATGAGCGGAAGATCATGTTATACACCAAGTATGCCTTCTGAAAACAACCTCCCCGGCGAAGCCGGATCCGGTGCATGAAAACCGCGCCCGGGGGAAGTTTCAGGCCACAGATTCAAACCGCCGCCGCGCGCCGCGCCCAAGCGTCAGCTTCCAAAATCTGTTCCAGCGTCGGATGCTCGACCACTTCATGCGCGTCCATCGTCCGCCGGACGGTTTCGGTGATTTGCGGGAAGTTGATTTTGCGGTTCACGAAGGCGTCCACGGCCACCTCGTTCGCGGCATTGAACACCGCCGGCAGCGTCCCGCACGTCTCCCCTGCCCGCCGCGCGAGCAGGATGGACGGAAACCGTTCCGTGTCCGGCTCCTCGAACGTCAGCGTGCCGAGCCTGGGGAAATTCGTCTGCACGCGGTCGCTCGCGGCGCGTCCGGGATAGGTCAGCGCGTATTGGATGGGCAAACACATGTCCGGCGTCGAAAGCTGCGCGATGATGGAGCCGTCCACAAACTCCACCATCGAATGCACGAGGCTCTGCGGATGCACCACCACGCCCACGCGCGCCATCTCGATGTCGAACAGCCAGCGTGCCTCGATCATTTCCAGCCCCTTGTTGAAGAGCGTGGCGGAATCAATCGTCACCTTCCGTCCCATGACCCACGAGGGATGTTTCAACGCGCGTTCGACGGTAATCTCGGAAAATTTTTCCTTCGGCCAAAGCGCCTTGTCGCGGAACGGCCCGCCGCTCGCGGTCAAAATCAGTTTGCGGACGGAATCCGTGGGCTTGCCGTCGAGGCATTGGAAGATGGCGGAATGTTCGCTGTCCACCGCGAGCACGCGGACGCCGTGCTTGCGCGCCTCGGCCATGACAATTTCGCCGGCCATCACGAGAATTTCCTTGGACGCGACGGCGATGTCCTTGCCCGCGCGAATCGCCGCGAGCGCCGGCTGCAAACCCGCCGTGCCGACGATGGCGATAAGCACGATGTCGGCGGCGGGCAGCGTGGCGAGTTTCAGCAAACCGTCGTTGCCGCAGAAAACCTGCGTGGACGCACCGAGGGCGGCTTGCAGTTCCTTCGCCTTCGCCGGGTCGCTGATGGAAATGACGGCGGGCTTGTGCTTGCGCGTCTGCTCCAGCAGCAAATCGGAGTTGCCACCGGCGGCGAGACCGATCAGGCGGATTTGATCCGGCAAATCTTCCGCGACCTTGACGGTGCTGGTTCCAATGCTGCCGGTGCTGCCGAGGAGAACGACGTTTTTCATTTAGGAATTAAAAGATTGGTTCGTTCCCGCCCGCTTCGGAAACAGCTTCGATTTGATCAGCCCCATTTTGGCGAGGCGAAACTTGGTGCCGGTGCCGAGGCAGCCGAAGCCGTATTTGCAACTGCGCCGGAAGTTGATGGACGACGCGTCGGTGAAATATTTCGTGGGGCAGCTCACCTCGCCAATCGTGAACCCGTGCCAGAAAATCTGCGCGAGCATCTGGTTGTCGAACACGAAGTCGTCGGAGTTGTGCGAAAGGTCGAGCGTCTGGAGCAGCTCCTTGGAGAAGGCGCGGTAGCCGGTGTGGTATTCGGAAAGTTTCACGCCGATGAGAATGTTTTCCGCCAAGGTAAGAAAACGGTTGGCGATGAATTTCCACCACGGCATCCCGCCGAGCAGCGAGTAGCCGCCGAGAATGCGGCTGCCGAGGACGCACGGATGCAGGTCATTCGCAATCATCGAGGCCAGCGCCGGAATGAGCTTGGGCGTGTATTGGTAATCCGGATGGACCATGATGACGATGTCCGCACCGGCCTCGAGCGCGAGACGGTAACAGGTTTTTTGATTGCCGCCGTAGCCGGTGTTTTTTTCGTGGACGTGGACTTTCACGCCGAGGAGTTGCGACGCGACTTGCACGGTGTCGTCGCGGCTGCGGTCGTCCACGAGGATGATCAAATCCACGATGCCCTGCTGGTGGACCTCGTCCACGGTCTGGGTGACGGTCTTGGCCGCATTGTAGGCGGGCATGACGACGACGATTTTCTTGCCGTTATACATTCGCGCGGGATGCTGCCGGAAGCGGGGCGGCGGGTGAAGATAAAAATGCAGGTTGAACGCAGGGCGACGGGCGAAGGTCTATGTCCCAACGCCGTTTTTGATGGACAAATCCCGGTTTTGCCTTTCAACTATGCGGCTTCAATTGATTTACAACGCATGAGCAACGACAAGAAAAACAAGCCCGCCGCGCCGGCCAAAGCCGCCGCGCCCGCCACCCCGATTATTGTGCCGCCGCTGTTCCGCCGCATTGACTGGATCGCCCTGCTGATCACCTTCGCCTCGGTGTGGGCGGTGTATCTGTGGACGCTGGCACCGAACCTTACGCTGGAGGATTCCGGCGAGCTGTGCACCGGCTCGTATTACGCGGGCATCCCGCATCCGCCGGGCTATCCGTTCTGGGCGATTTACAGCTGGTTCTGGACGTTCATCCTGCCCATCGGCAACGTCGCGTGGCGCGTGGAGGTCGGCCAGTCGTTCGCCGCCGCGATGGGCTGCGGCCTGCTGGCGCTGATGGTGTCGCGCGGCAGCAGCATGCTGATCGAGGGCATCGAGGATTTGAAATCGCTCACGCGCGAATGGGAAAACGCCATCTGCATCGTGTCGGGCTGCGTGGCGGGCACGCTGCTGGGGATGGACGTCTTCATGTGGAGCGAGTCGGTGGTGATCAACCGCATTTCCGTGTTCGGCGTGCCGTGGCTGATCGCCGTGGTGGTGTGCCTGATGCGCTGGATGTATGCGCCGCAGCAGCGCCGGTATCTTTATCTGGCGATGTTCCTTTACGGCTTGTGCGCGACCATCCACCAGACGCTGCTATTGAGCGCGATGGGCGTGGAAGTGCTCATCTGCGCCGTGCAGCCGAAGCTGGGGCGCGATTTGTTCCTGGGCAACGCCGCCATCTACCTCGTCTGCCTGCTGCTGCTGGCGGGCGGCAACATTCCGGCCCTGAACAACATGAGCTCCATCGAGCAGGTGCTGCTCCACGTCGTCGGCATCGGCTCGATCCTGGCCGGCGGCTGGATGGCCGTGCAGACCAAGGGGATGTTTTCCGAATGGAAGGCCATCATCTGGATGGGCGTGCTGTGGTTTCTGGGCGTGTCGTTCTATTTTTACGAGCCCATCTCGGGCATGACCGTTCCACCGATGCAATGGGGCTATCCGCGCACGGTCGAGGGCTTCTTCCACGCGCTGAGCCGCGGCCAATATGAGACGGCGCACGGCTCGAACATCTTCCAGAACCCGACGCGCTTCGCGTTCCAGTTGAGCTACCTCGCGCAGGGGCTTTCGGACTCGTT
>Ga0316226_1001925_pt1 | contig 20754 bp, 18 predicted proteins | sample TBH18017metaG_FD_206009 | JGI IMG/M metagenome (GOLD analysis project Ga0316226, IMG submission 206009) | Freshwater microbial communities from Trout Bog Lake, Wisconsin, USA - TBH18017 | ecosystem: Environmental > Aquatic > Freshwater > Lake > Hypolimnion/Profundal zone | place: USA: Wisconsin...
ACGAAGAAGCGTGCGGCGAGGATGGCCCACGTGGCGCGGTTGCGGAAAAGCGTGGAGAACGGCGCGGTGTTTTGTGGTGAATGTGTGGGTTGAGCATGGAGAAATTGCGGGTTTTCATGGGCAGGTTTTGGGGTGCGGTAGAAGTGGAGCCAGGCGGGGAGCCAGAGGATTCCGAGTGCACCGATGACGGCGAAGGCGACGCGCCAGCCGAGCCACTGCTGGACGGCTATGACGACGATGGGGCCGAGGACGCCTCCGGCGGAGGAGCCTGCGTTGAAGATGGCCATGCCGATGGCGCGTTCGGATTGGGGGAATTGTTCGGCGATGACCTTGGCGGCGCCGGGCCAGTTGCCGGCCTCGCCGAGGCCGAGTACGAAGCTGCAGGCGGCGAAGGAGTAGAAGCCCGTGATGAGGGAGTGGGCGCAGGCGGCGGCGCACCAGAGGGAGATGGAGACGGTGTAGCCGATGCGGGCGCCGAAGCGGTCGTAGAGGCGTCCGGAGATGGTCTGGGAGAGGGTGTAGGCGGCGAGGAGGATGGCGCCGACGCGAGCGTACTGCATGGTGGAGACGCCGATGGCGGGGCCGAAGACGGGTCGGAGCAGGGAGATGCTGGTGCGGTCCACGATGTTGATGCAGGTGACCAGACCGATGAGGGCGGCGAGGACCCAGCGGAGGTTGCCACGGGTTGGCGCGGAGGAGTGCATCCGATATGCTAACGATAACAGATTCCCGGCAGGGCGGCATGATTTGTATCGCTGCCGGTTCGTTCGGGATGGCTTTTGCTTCTCTTCCGGTGGGCTGAAGCCCACCTTCCCACGGCTATAGCCGTGGGCTTAAGCAAGGCATAGAGACAAATGCAGGTTCTTCGCCGCGACGAACCACATGCGAGATTATCGAATAGCAGCAGGGTCGTAAGATGAAGAGGCAGGGCGAGGAGAAACCGATATGCGGATGATAGTGCGCTGGATGACGGCTGTGATGGTGGGGTTGGCGATTGCGGCGGGCGCAGTTGCGCAGGAGAACACACCGCATGCCAGCGAGCAGGCGCTGAAGACGTGGTGGAGCGCGCCGAAGGGCGTGAACAAGTCCAGCTACAACTGCCCGAAGGCGGTGGGGCTGCCAAAGGACATCGTGGCGTTCGATTTCTACACGGACGCGAAGCACTCGATACCGGATCCGACGCGGATGAAGGCGTATGCGGACGCGGAGCGCACGTTTGACCTGCCGATGGAGGCGGCCGAGCATGCGGCGGACGCGTACCAACAGTCTGGGAAGACGTCGGCGGCGGTGTGCGTGGTGCAGTTGCTGAAGGCGGTGGCGGCGAGTGACGCCATGACAGGGACGAAGGCGAGCAACCAGTCTTACTACCTGCAGAACTGGGTGCTGGGGGGTATGGCGGTGGCGTATCTGAAGGTGATGCCGGCGCACGCGGCCTCGAACGAGGATGATGCGCTCATCACGGGATGGATGGGCAAGGTGGGTTGGCAGGTGGAAGCTTACTTTGAGGCGCGGCGGCAGAAGAAGACCAGCGACGGGCAGAACAACCACTTGTACTGGGCGGGATTCGCGGCGATGGCGGCGGCGATAGCGGCCAACGACCACAAGCTCTTTGACTGGGGCGTACAGACCTATTGGGACGGGGTCCACAACATACAGCCGGACGGGACGCTGCCGCTGGAGATGGGGCGCGGACAGAAGGCGCTGCACTACCACCTGTTCGCCGTCACGCCGCTGGTGATGATGGCGGAGCTGGGCGAGGCGAACGGATTGCCGATGTACGCCGCCAACAACCAGGCGTTGCAGAAGCTGGCGGTGCGCTGCCTGGCGGGGCTGGCGGACAACAGCTACTTCCGGCTGAAGTCGGGGGTGGAGCAGGACACGCCGAATAACGGGAAGATCAAGAGCGATGACATTGACTGGGCGGTGCCGTATGCGAAGCGGTTTCCGGATCCGCGCATCAGCGGCCTGATCAATCAGGTTGGGGTGGGGTTCTACAAGTACATTGGGGGGATGCCGCCGGGGTAATAGGGGGATAGGCGCACTTCGGTGCGAAAGAACATGACATTGCGGTTAGAACGGTCCGAACGGTTTGGGCAATCTTATCGCCCTCTGGGTCCTTCGACTTCGCATGTCGCTAACGCTCCATGCTCCGCTCAGGATGACAGGTTGAAATATCTGATTCAGTGAAGATTGGTGGCTGCATGAACGCAGTGAGATTCTTCGCTGCGCTCCCGCCTACGCGCCTACGTGCAAGTTCTTACTCGTCCCTCTCGTAATCGGTGACTGGGGAGTAAACATGGCCGCGGGGTGTGCTGATGTGGTGGAATAGACAGGGAGAAACCAGCGGATGGCGCGAGAGGTGCGGATAACGGTCGTAGGGTCCGGGTATGTGGGGCTGGTGGCGGCGGTGTGCTTTGCGGAGCTGGGGCATAAGGTGACCTGCGTGGACAACGACCAGCGCAAGGTGGAGGAGTTGCGGGCGGGGCACACACCGATTCACGAGGAGCATCTGGAGGAGCTGCTGGGGAAGCATCGCGGGAAGGGATTGAGCTTCGACACCAACCTGCATGAATCGGCCAAGCAGGCCGAGGCCATCTTTATCGCCGTGGGGACGCCGCAGGGCGAGGACGGCGACGCGGACATGAGCTACGTGGAGGCGGTGGCGTGCGAGCTGGCGCGGTCGCTGGAGCATTACACGGTGATCACCGAGAAGAGCACGGTGCCGGTGTTCACCAACGAGTGGATACGGAAGGTGATTGAGCGCAACGGGGGAGAGCGGGAGCTGTTCGATGTGACGTCGAACCCGGAGTTCCTGCGCGAGGGGACGGCGGTGAGCGACTTCCTGCATCCGGACCGGATTGTGGTGGGAGCGGACGCGGCGCGGGCCGGCGAGGTGATGCGGGCCATCTACGAGCCGCTGACGAGCGGCGCATATTACCAGCGCAAGGACGCGATACCGGGAGGATGCTCGGCCGCGAAGACGCCGCCGCTGCTGGAGACCTCGACGAAGGCGGCGGAGATGATCAAGCACGCGTCGAACGCGTTTCTGGCGATGAAGATATCGTTCATCAACGCGGTGAGCAACCTGTGCGAGAGCGTGGACACGGACGTGGAGCAGGTGGCGAAGGGCGTGGGGCTGGACGCGCGCATCGGGCCGAGATTCTTGAAGCCGGGGATCGGATACGGCGGGTCGTGCTTTCCGAAGGACATTGCGGCGTTCCGCGCGGTGGCCGAGCAGGAGGGCCTGGACTTCGGGTTGCTGACCGAGGTGGAGAAGATCAACACGGCGCAGAAGCGGCGGTTTGTGGGGAAGGTGCGGTCCACGCTGTGGACGCTGCGGGGGAAGAAGCTGGCGGTGTTGGGGCTGGCGTTCAAGGGCGGGACGGACGACATACGGGAGTCTCCGGCGATTGATTTGTGCAAGATGCTGCTGGAGGAAGGGTGCAAGCTGACGGCGTACGACCCGGCGGCGATGGAGCGGGCGAAGCACGAGCTGCCGGCAGGCGAGAAGATGCACTACGCGGCGGGGGTGATGGAGGCGGTGAAGGGGGCGGACGCGGTGCTGCTGCTGACAGAGTGGCCGGAGTTCGCGAAGCTGGATTTGGATGCGGTGCACAAGGCGGTGCGGTATCCGATTGTGATTGACGGACGGAACCTGTACGAGCCTGAGGTGATGGCGGCGCACGGGTTTACGTACCTGAGCATGGGCCGGCCGCCGGTGTATCCGGCGAAGAGCGCGCACGGGGCGGAGAAGAAGAAGTGAGCGGGCCGAAGGGCAGGATATTAGTGACGGGGGCGGCGGGGTTCCTGGGGTCGCACCTGTCGGACGCGCTGATTGCGTCCGGGTGCGAAGTGGTGGGTGTGGACAATCTTTGCACGGGGCGGATGGCGAATCTGGAGCAGTTGAAGCGGGAGCCGCGCTTCACTCTGGAGGAGCATGACATCTGCGAGCCGTTTGATTACGGCAAGGTGGATGGGGTGTTCAATCTGGCGAGTCCGGCGAGTCCGGACGATTATGCGCGGCTGGGGGTGGAGACGCTGCGGGTGGGGTCTGTGGGGACGATGAACGCGCTGGATGTGGCGCGGCGGCATGGAGCGACGTTCCTGCAGGCGTCGACGTCGGAGTGCTACGGGGATCCGGAGGTGCATCCGCAGGCGGAGACGTACTGGGGGCGGGTGAATCCGGTGGGGCCGCGTTCGGTGTACGACGAGGCGAAGCGGTTTGGGGAGGCGGCGGTGGTGGCGTACCAGCGGTACTACGGCGTGGACACGCGGCTGGTGCGGATCTTCAACACGTACGGGCCGCGTTTGCAGGCGAACGATGGACGGGTGATTTCGAACTTCATGATGCAGGCTCTGCGGGGCGAGGATTTGACGATGTTCGGGGACGGGTCGCAGACCAGGAGCTTCTGCTATGTGTCTGATTTGGTGCGGGGGCTGCTGCTGCTGTACGGAAGCAGGGAGCACATGCCGGTGAACATCGGGAACGACCGCGAGTTCACGATACGGGAGTGCGCGGAGACGGTGCTGGCGGTGACGGGCGCGAAGGGGAAGCTGGTGAGCGTGCCGCTGCCGCCGGAGCGTACGGACGATCCGATGCAGCGGAAGCCGGACCTGACGAAGGCGCGGCGGCTGCTGGGGTATGAGCCGGAGGTGGGGTTCCGCGATGGGCTGGAGCGGTCGCTTGAGTACTTCAAGGCGTGCATGCGCTCCGCGCTTTGACTGCGCGCTGACGCGCGCGAATGTGCAATTGTTTGCGGTGGTGGGTGAACGCGGGCGGAGATTCCTGAGGTAAATCCCAAGAGCAAAGAGGAGTGACAGTGAACGCGCACAGATGCGCGGTATTCGCACAAGTGCAGTGTGTGCCGATGGAGGCACATATGGCGGTATATGATGCAGGGGCAAGGGGTTGCGGGAGTTTTGGACAGGTTGTTGTGTCGTACGTCACAGACCGGACGGGAGAGCGGGCGGAGACTGTATCTGGTCCCAAGTGAAGAGGATGCCCCAAGGGTGCGTCCGAGCGCCGAGCGAAGCCCGACGCGGGGAAAATGAGGAGCGGAATGAGCAACGTAAAGACAGTCATCCTGGACGCCAACGAAGCGGTGGCGTCGGTCGCGTACCGGTTGAGCGAAGTGGTAGCGATTTACCCGATTACACCTTCGTCGCCGATGGCGGAGTGGGCGGACCAGTGGCTTTCAGAGGGCAAGCGGAACATATGGGGCGCGCTGCCGACGGTGGCGGAGATGCAGAGCGAGGGCGGAGCCGCAGGAGCGCTGCATGGGGCGCTGCAGGGCGGGGCGCTGTGCACGACGTTTACGTGCTCGCAGGGATTGCTGCTGATGATTCCGAACATGTACAAGATCGCCGGCGAGCTGACGAGCATGGTGATGCACGTGACGGCCCGGACACTGGCGACGCACGCGCTGAGCATCTTCGGGGACCACTCGGACGTGATGGGGTGCCGTACGACGGGCTTCTCGATGCTGTGTTCGAACAGCGTGCAGGAGGCGGCCGACATGGCGCTGATTGCGCACGCGGCGACGCTGGAGACGCGGATACCGATCCTGCACTTCTTTGACGGCTTCCGGACCTCGCACGAGGTGAACAAGATCATTCCAATATCGGACGAGGACATCCGCGCGGTGGTGGACGACCGGTTTGTGGTGGAGCACCGCAAGCGGGCGCTGACGCCGGACAACCCGATCATCCGCGGTACGGCGCAGAATCCGGACGTGTTCTTCCAGGCGCGCGAGGCATGCAACCCGTACTATCTGGCGGCGCCGGCGATCATCCAGAACGTGATGGACCGGTTTGCGCGGCAGACGGGCCGGCAGTACAAGCTGTACGACTACTTTGGCGCGCCGGACGCGGAGCGCGTGGTGGTGCTGATGGGATCGAGCGCGGGAGCGGCGGAGGAGGCGATCCGCGTGATGATGGCCAAGGGCGAGAAGGTGGGCATGCTGAAGGTGCGGCTGTTCCGTCCGTGGGACATTGAGCACTTTTTGCATGCGCTGCCGAAGACGGTGGCGACGATCGGGGTTCTGGATCGGACGAAGGATCCGGGCTGCGTGGGCGAGCCGCTGTATCAGGACGTGATGACCAGCATCATCGAAGGGCTGGCGGAGGGCACGCATCCGGTGACGGTGGGCGGGCGGTACGGCTTGTCGAGCAAGGAGTTCACGCCGGCGATGGTGGCGGGTGTGTTCGAGGAGCTGAAGAAGTTCAAGCCGAAGAACCACTTCACGGTGGGCATTGAAGACGACGTGACGCACACCAGCCTGCCGTATGACCCGGATTTCTCGACGGAGGACAAGAAGACGACGCGGGCGCTGTTCTACGGGCTGGGCTCGGACGGAACGGTGGGCGCGAACAAGAACTCGATCAAGATCATCGGGGAGCAGACGGACTACTACGCGCAGGGATACTTTGTGTACGACTCGAAGAAGTCGGGTTCGATGACGACGTCGCACCTGCGGTTCGGGCCGAACCCGATCACATCCACGTACCTGATCACGCGGGCGAACTTCATCGCGTGCCACCAGTTCAGCTTCCTGGAGAAGATGGACGTATTGGCGGCGGCGGACCAGGGCGCGGTGTTCCTGCTGAACACGACGCACGGAGCGGACGAGGTGTGGCAGAATCTGCCCAAGAAGACGCAGCAGACGATCATCGACAAGAAGCTGAAGTTCCACGTGATTGACGGATACGCGGTGGCGCAGGCGACGGGGATGGGGAGCCGCATCAACACCATCATGCAGACGTGCTTCTTCGCCATCAGCGGAGTGTTGCCGCGGGAAGAGGCGATCGAGCACATCAAGAAAGCCATCAAGAAGACGTACGGCAAGCGCGGCGACGCGGTGGTGCAGCAGAACTTCGCCGCAGTGGACGCGGCGCTGGCGCATCTGCACGAGGTGAAGGTGCCGGCCACGGTGACGGCGACGTTCGACATATTGCCGAGCATCAGCGCGAAGGCGCCGGCGTTTGTGTACGACGTGCTGGGCCGGATCGCGGCGGGCAAGGGCGACAGCCTGCCGGTGAGCGCGCTGCCGCCGGGCGGAACGTTCCCGACGGGGACGGCGCAGTGGGAGAAGCGGAACATCACGCTGTCCATCCCGGTATGGGACAAGGACCTGTGCATCCAGTGCGGCAAGTGCGTGCTGGTGTGTCCGCATGCGGTGATCCGGTCGAAGGTGTTCGAGGCGTCGTACGGGGCGAAGGCACCGGCGACGTTCAAGACGGCGAAGCCGAAGTGGCGGGAGCTGGAGAGCGAACTGTACACGCTGCAGGTGGCGCCGGAGGATTGCACGGGCTGCCAGTTGTGCGTGGAGGTTTGCCCGGCCAAGAGCAAGAGCGAGGCGAAGCACAAGGCGCTGAACATGGAGCTGCAGGAGCCGCTGCGGATGAGCGAGCGGGAGAACTGGGAGTTCTTCCAGCAGCTGCCGGCGGTGAACCGGCAGAAGCTGAACCACGGGCTGGTGAAGGACGTGCAGTTGCTGGAGCCGCTGTTCGAGTTCAGCGGGGCATGCTCTGGATGCGGCGAGACGCCGTACATCAAGCTGCTGACGCAACTGTTCGGGGACCGGCTGTTCATCGCCAACGCGACTGGCTGCTCCAGCATCTACGGAGGCAACCTGCCGACGACGCCGTACACGGTGAACGCGCAGGGACGCGGGCCGACGTGGGCGAACTCGCTGTTCGAGGACAACGCGGAGTTCGGCATGGGCATGCGCCTGGCGGTGGACCAGCAGACGCACTTTGCCAAGGACCTGCTGGAGCGGTCGCGGGCGGTGGTGGGCGACGAGATCGCCAACGCACTACTGCAGGCGGACCAGAGCACGGAGGCCGGCATCAACGAACAGCGCGAGCGGGTGGCGAAGCTGAAGTCGCTGCTGGAGCGCGAGAAGACGAGCGAGGCACGCAATCTGACGGCGGTGGCCGACGCGCTGGTACGCAAGAGCGTGTGGATCGTGGGCGGAGACGGCTGGGCCTATGACATCGGGTTCGGCGGACTGGACCACGTGCTGGGCTCGGGACAGAACGTGAACGTGCTGGTTCTGGACACGGAGGTCTACTCGAACACGGGCGGACAGATGTCGAAGGCGACGCCGCGCGGAGCGATTGCGAAGTTCGCGGCCGCAGGCAAGCCGAACAGCAAGAAGGACCTGATCATGGAGGCGGTGAGCTACGGCAGCGTGTATGTGGCGCGGGTGGCGATGGGCGGGAACGACACGCACACCATCAAGGCCTTCCAAGAGGCGGAGGCGTGGCCCGGGCCGAGCATCATCATCGCGTACAGCCACTGCATCGCGCACGGTTACGACCTGATCCACGGCTTGGAGCAGCAGAAGGCGGCGGTGACGAGCGGATACTGGCCGTTGATGCGGTACAACCCGGCGTTGCGCGACAGCGGGAAGAACCCCTTCATGCTGGACAGCAAGGCACCGGCGATACCGTTCAAGGAGTACGCGTACCGCGAGGCGCGGTACACGATGCTGGCACGCAGCCAGCCGGAGCTGGCGAAGAAGCTGCTGGCCGAGGCGCAGGACGATGTGGAGCGCACGTGGCGTGTGTACAGCGGCCGCGCGGCCATGGCGGGCCGCGGGGATACACCGAACATCGCCCCCAAGGTGAAGGAAGAGGAAGCGAAGCCGGCTACGACAGGTGCAGGCAATGATTAATCTGGCGACCGAGTACCTGGGACTGAAGCTGAAGGGGCCGCTGGTGGTGAGCAGCACACCCCTCACCGAGCCGCTGGCGAACTGCAAGCGGCTGGAGGAGAGCGGCGCGTCGGCGATTGTGCTGACGTCGCTGTTCGAGGAGCAACTGGCACTGGAGGCGCGGGCGCTGGACAGCGACCTGGAGCGCGGGACGGAGAGCCACGCGGAGTCCACCAGCTACCTGCCGGATTACAGCGACGACTACCGGACGACGCAGGATGTCTACCTGAACCACCTGCGGTCGGTGAAGGAGACGGTGGGGATACCTGTGATTGGGAGCATCAACGGCGCGACTCCGGGCGGCTGGGTGCGGTTTGCCCAGGACGTGGAGCAGGCCGGAGCGGATGCGCTGGAGCTGAACACCTACTCGCTGGCGATTGACGCCAATGTGCCGGGCGAGAAGGTGGAGCAGCAACTGCTGGATCTGGTGGCGCAGGTGCGGGGGAGCGTGAAGATACCGGTGGCGGTGAAGCTTTCGCCGCAGTACACGAGCATCCCGAACCTGGCGCGGAAGCTGGACGCGACGGGCGTGAACGCGCTGGTGCTGTTCAACCGCTTCTACCAGCCGGACTTCGACCTGGAGGAGATGGGAGTGAAGCCGCGGCTGAAGTTCAGCACACCGGACGAGCTGCTGCTAAGGCTGCACTGGACGGCCATCCTGTACGGACACCTGAAGGCGGACCTTGCCATCACTGGAGGCGTGCATTCGGGACTGGACGTGATCAAGAGCGTGATGGCCGGAGCGAGCGTGGCCATGACGGCGTCTGCGCTGCACCTGTACGGTGTGGAGCACATTGCGACTGTGCTGACCGAGGTGCGGGAGTGGATGGAGAAGAACGAGTACGCGTCACTGCGGCAGATGCGCGGAGCGCTGAGCCGTCAGGCGGTTCCGGACAGCTCGCCGTTTGAGCGCGGGAACTACATCAAGACGCTGAGCTCGTACACGATGAGGATGCCGCAGTAGGAGCTGACAGCATTGACCCACGACATAGCCCCTCGCAAGAGGGGCTTTTCGTTGTTGCTCTCCCAGGTGCCCAAATGCGAGGCACCTGGGGCACCCGGCTATTAGATTGTGCTGAGGGCGGAGCGGACGGCGGCGATGGCGGCGGGGAGGGCGGAGGCGACGGCGGGGGAGAGTGACTCGGAGAGTTCGAAGTCTGCTCCACCGACGGTGATGAGGGTGGCGCGTGAGGGGGAGCGCTGGTAGAGGTCGAGGGCCATGCGCAGGAGCGCGTCGGGGCCGAGGTGGTGGGTGAAGATGCGGGGGAGCGCGGCGGCGGGCTCGATTTTGTGGGTGACGACCTCGCCCGGGGCGGAGACGGTGGAGCAGTCGAGGAAGAGGACGGAGTAGGCCTCGCTGATGACGAAGGCGTGCTCAGGGAGCAACTGCTGGGAGTAGAGGACGGTGAGTGCGGGGAGGCGGAGGTCTTCGACGGCTTCGCCGATGCGATGGGCCACGCCGTCGTCGCCGCGGAGGGTGTTGCCGATGCAGAGAAGGAGGGTGGCGGGCGCGGCGGCAGAGGACATGGGTTGATTATCCTCTGCCGGAGCGGCTAGCCGCGAATGAGGGACTGTACGACCTTGCCCTCGGCGTCCTTGAGCTCGATGGCGAGAGGCATCTGGCCGAAGGCGTGGGTGGAGCAGGAGAGGCAGGGGTCGAAGCAGCGGATGACGGCCTCGACGCGGTTGAGGATGCCGTCGGACATCTTGCCGTCCTTGATGAAGCGCTGGGCTACCTGAAGGACGCCGTGGTTCATGGCGTTGTTGTTCTGTCCGGTGGCGATGACGAGGTTGGCCCAGGTGATGAGGCCCTTCTCGTCCACCTTGTAGTTGTGGAAGAGGGTTCCGCGGGGTGCCTCTGCGAAGCCCGCGCCTTCGAGACAGTTGACGCCGGCGGTGGCGCGGACGTGCTTGTCGAGGATGGAGGGGTCGGAGAAGTACTGCTCAATGATCTCGATGCCGTAGAGAATCTCGACGAGGCGTGCGTAGTGGTAGTGGAAGCTGGAGAGGACGGGGCCGCGGGCGAGCTTCTTGAATGTGCGCAGTTCGGCGTCTGCCAGCGGGGTGCTGGCGTGGGTGGCGATGTTGAGGCGTGCGAGCGGGCCGACGCGATAGGAGCCGTTGGGGTAGCCGAGCTTCTTGTAGTAGGGGAACTTGAGGTAGGTGTAGTTCTCGACGGCCTCGCCGATGAGGGAGGAGAAGTCGGGGGCTGTGACGCCCTCGAAGATCTTGCCGCCCTTGGTGTCGATCATGGTGAGGGTGCCGTCGGTGAAGGCGAGGCCGCCCTCGTCGTTGACCATGGCCATGAAGTTGCCGGGGAAGTTGGCGAAGGATTCGATCTCGTCGGTGAAGCGGGAAGCGATCTCCTTGTAGGCCTTGAGGGCGAGCTTGGCGTTGGCGTAGGCCTCGGGGAGCAGGGCGAGGATCTCGTCGCGCTTGACGGGGTCGAGCGGCTCGGTGACGCCGCCAGGGACGACCCAGCCCGGGTGGATGCGCTTGCCGCCGAGGATCTCGATGATGTGCTGGCCGAAGCGGCGGAGGCCGACGCCGGCGCGACCGAGCTCAGGGAACTGCTTGGCGACGCCGAAGATGTGGCGCTCGCCGATGGGGGAGTCCATGCCGAGGAGGAGATCCGGGCTGGCGAGGTAGAAGAAGCTGAGGGCGTGGGACTGGATGGCCTGGGCGAGGTTGAGGCAGCGGCGGAGCTTGTCTGCGGTGGGGGGAATCTGCACGGCCATGATGGCCTCGCAGGCCTTGGCGCTGGCGATGAGATGGCTGACGGGGCAGATGCCGCAGATGCGGGCCATGAGGGAGGGCATCTCGTAGAAGGGACGGCCCTCGGAGAACTTCTCGAAGCCGCGCACCTGGGTGACGGTGAAGAAGGCGTCGGAGACGGAGCCGCGGTCGTCGAGCTGGAGGGTGATGCGGCCGTGGCCTTCGAGGCGGGTGACGGGGTCGATGGTGATGGTCTGCGGCATGGAGACTCCTTACAGTCTAGAGGGCTAGGCGCCGAAGCGTGTCAGCGTGGAGACGTCTGGGATGCGGCCGTCGAGAAGCTCGGTGACGGCGTAGGCGAAGGTCTGCGCGGAGGGCGGGCAGCCGGGCAGATAGAGGTCCACGGGGACGAACTCGTGGACGGGGCGGACACGCTCGAGAAGCTTGGGGACGAAGCGCGTGGGCGTCTGCGGGTTGAGCGTGACGTTCTCCTTTTGGTGATAGGCGCGGTCGAGGATGGGCAGCGGGCCGAAGGGATTGCGCATGGAGGGGACGTTACCGGTGACGGCGCAATCTCCCATGGCGATGAGCAGCTTGGAGTTCTTGCGGATGAGGTGGATCTTGTGCTCGTCCTCGACGCTGGCGACGGCACCTTCGACGAGGGCGACGTCCACGTTCTCGGGATACTTCTTGAAGTCCACGAGCGGGCTGTAGACGAGCTCGAAGCGCGGGGCGAGGTCGAGGAGGGTCTCGTCGAGATCCAGGAAGGACATGTGGCAGCCGGAGCAGCCGTCGAGCCATACGGTGGCGATTTTGATAATGCTCATTATTCCTCTCTCATCATGTTGAGGTAGGGTACGAAATCCGGGTACTTGGGATGCTGTGAGCCGACCTTGGACTTGTCGAAGAGCGCGCCGGTGGGGCAGACGTTGACGCACTTGCCGCAGCGGGTGCAGGAGGACTCGCCCCAGGGCTGGTGGAGGTCTGTGATGACGAGTGAGTCTATGCCGCGGCCCATGACGTCCCACACATGCGCGCCTTCGATCTCGGCGCAGACGCGGACGCAACGCGTGCAGAGGATGCAGCGGTTGTGGTCGAGAGTGAAGCGCTCGTGGGAGGCGTCCACGCTGAAGGCTGGTGTGCGGTAAGGCAGGCGAACGTGGGTGAGGCCCTGGGACTTGGCGACGTTCTGCAGCTCGCAGTGGTTGTTGGTGACGCAGACGGCGCAGATGTGGTTGCGTTCGGCGAAGAGCATCTCGAGGATGGTGCGGCGGTAGTGGATGAGGCGCTCGGAGTTGGTGGTGACCTCCATGCCCTCCTCGACCTTGAGGACGCAGGCGGGGAAGAGCTTGGGGGAGTTCTTGATCTCGACCATGCAGAGGCGGCAGGCGCCGACGTCGGAGAGGCCGTCGAGGTGGCAGAGGGTGGGGATGTAGATGTCGTTCTCGCGTGCGACCTCGAGGACGGTCTGGTTGGCGCGGGCGCTGACGTCCTTGCCGTCTATGACCAGGGTTTTGACATCGTTGATGGGGGCGGGGCTCATGCGGTCACCTCGGCGTGGGCGGCGGACTTCGCTTTGTTGTTACAGGCGCAGACGCCGGCGGGACAGTGCTTGTTGTCAATGTGCTCGAGATACTCGTGCTTGAAGTAACGCAGAGTGCTGAGCACCGGGTTGGGTGCGGTCATGCCCAGACCGCAGAGACTGGTGTTCTTGACCACGTCGCAGAGGTCCACGAGGAGGTCGAGGTCGGCGTGGGTGGCCTCGCCGTCGCAGATCTTGGTGAGGAGGGTGAACATCTGGGCGGTTCCGGCGCGGCAAGGGATGCACTTGCCGCAGGACTCGGACATGCAGAACTCCATGAAGAAGCGCGCGACGTTGACCATGCAGGAGGTGTCGTCCATGACGATCATGCCGCCGGAGCCCATCATGGAGCCGACACCGATGAGGGCGTCGTAGCTGACGTTGAGGTTGAGATGCTCCTCCGGGATGCAGCCGCCGGAGGGGCCGCCGGTTTGCACGGCCTTGAACTTGTGGCCGTCGGGTACGCCGCCGCCAATGTCGAAGATGATCTGGCGGAGCGTCATGCCCATCGGTACTTCGATGAGGCCGGTGTTGGTGATTTTTCCGGTGAGTGCGAAGACCTTGGTGCCTTTGCTGCGCTCGGTGCCGATGGAGGAGAACCATTCGGGGCCGTTGCGGAGGATGGGTGGGACGTTGGCGAAGGTCTCGACGTTGTTGATGAGGGTGGGTTGGCCGAAGAGACCGCGGACGGCCGGGTAGGGCGGACGCGGGCGGGGTTGGCCGCGAAGACCTTCGATGGAGGCGATGAGGGCCGTCTCCTCGCCGCAGACGAATGCGCCGGCGCCGAGGCGGACCTCGATATCGAAGTTGAAGGTGGTGCCGCAGATGTTGTTGCCAAGGAAGCCGCGGCGGCGGGCCTGCTGGAGGGCGGTGTTGATGCGGCTGACGGCGAGGGGGTACTCGGCGCGGACGTAGACGTAGCCCTTGGAGGCTCCGACGGCGTAGGCGGCGATGGCCATGCCCTCGATGACGCGCTGGGGATCGCTCTCGAGGACGGAGCGGTCCATGAAAGCGCCGGGGTCGCCCTCGTCGCCGTTGCAGATGACGTACTTGATGGTGCCGGTGGCCTTGGCGACGGTGGACCACTTGAGGCCGGTGGGGTAACCGCCGCCACCGCGACCGCGGAGGCCGCTCTTGGCGATGACGTCAATGACATTGACGGGCTCCATCTGGGTGAGGGCGTTGACGAGGGCCTGGTAGCCGTCGAGGCCGATGTACTCGTCAATCTTTTCAGGGTCGAGGTGGCCGGAGTTCTCGAGGACGACCTTGTGCTGGCCGTCGAAGTACTTGCCGAGGTCCACCTGGAGGCGCTTGACGGGCTTGGCGCTGAGGGAGGCGACGAGCTCGGCGGCGTCTGCTTCCTGCACGTGGCCGTAGATGGTGTGGGCGGGCTCTGCGACGACGAGCGGGCCGGCGGCGCAGAGGCCCATGCAGCCGGTCTGGCGGACGTGGCACTTGCCGTCGGCAGAGGCGTGCTGGACGAGCGCGGCCTTGAGCTTGTCGCTGTGCTGGGAGATGCAGCCTGTGCCCATGCAGACGTTGAGCTCATGGGGGTGGGAGGTGCGCTCCTGCTTGTCCTGTTCGGCGATTTGAAGGAGTTCTTCGTTCGTCATGATGCGGCCCATCCTTCCAGCTTTTCGAGGAGTTGCGCGGGCTCGACCATGCCCACGAGTTCGCCGTCGCCGAGGACGACGGGTGCGCGGCCACAGGCGCCGACACAACGCGCGGTCATGAGCGAGATCTGGCCGTCGGGGGTGGTTTGGCCGGCCTTGACGCCGAGCTTCTTTTCGGCCTCGGCGAGGAGCTTGTCCGCGCCCTTGATGTAGCAGGCGGTTCCGGTGCAGACGGTGCAGGTGTGCTTGCCGGCGGGCTTGAGGCTGAAGTGGTGGTAGAAGGTGACGACACCGTAGGCCTGGCTGAGCGGCACGCGCAACGACTTGGCGACGAACTTGATGGTGACATCGTCGAGATAGCCGAAGGAGGACTGGGCGGTGTGGAGTGTTTCGATGAGCGCGGCACGGGAGTAGCCGTGGCGGCGCATGGTTCCGTTGACGATCTTCCAGCGCTTGTCGTCGGAGGGAAGCGGGGGCATCGTATAGGCGGGCAAGTGACCTCCTGCAAACCGGAGGCATCACCAGCCCCTATGCGGGCCCAATTAAAACCACCGGACATGTCCTTTGTAGCGTGAAAGCGTGAGGACGGTCGGTGACAGCGGTCACACGTGCCGAGAAAGATACGTGTGACGCGTATCACGTGGTGGAAGCGCAGCGATTACACTGGGGTTGCGTGCATGAGTTGTCCATCGCGGAGAGCATTCTGGAGGCGGTGCGCACGGAGTGTGCGCGGAGGCCGGAGAAGCGCGTGAGGCCGGTGCGCGTGGGGCTGAAGATCGGCGAGATGGCGGCGGTGGACGAGGACGCGCTGACCTTCTGCTTTGATGCGATGGTGAAGGGCACGGAGTACGACGGGCTGAAGCTGGCCATCAAGATCGTGAAGCAGCAGCGGCGGTGCGCGGCGTGCAGTAACGAGTTCGCCGTGGTGGATTACAACGCGGTGTGCACGGCGTGCGGGTCGAGCGAGACGAAGGCCATCAGCGGCGACGAGTTGGATTTTGAGTTTCTGGAGGTAGAGACGGATGAGCAGTGAAGCGAAGACGACGGAACAGGTTCCGATGAAGCAGAAGGTGTTGAGCGAGAACCAAAGGATTGCGGAAGAGCTGCGGGAGCGCTACCGCAAGAGCGGCGTGCTGGTGCTGAACATCATCAGCTCGCCCGGAAGCGGGAAGACGGCGCTGCTGGAGAAGACGCTGGCGAGCTTCGACAAGGGGACGCGGGTGGCGGTGCTGACGGGCGACCTGCAGACGGACAACGACGCGCGGCGGCTGGCGCAGTACGGGTTTCCGGTGCAGCAGATTGTGACCGGCGGGACGTGCCATCTGGATGGGAAGATGATCGAAAAGCATCTGGCAGCGTGGAATCTGGATGATTTGGATCTGCTGATCATCGAGAACGTGGGGAATCTGGTGTGTCCGTCGAGCTACGACCTGGGCGAGGCGGCGAAGATAGTGCTGCTGAGCGTGACGGAGGGCGAGGACAAGCCGCTGAAGTATCCGAGCATCTTCTTCAAGTCGGAGCTGGCGGTAATCACGAAGACGGATTTGCTGCCGTATGTGCCGTTCGACATCGAGAAGGCGGAGGCGTTTGCTCGGCAGGTGCATCCGGGGATGGAGATTGTGCGGGCGAGCGTGATGACGGCGGGAGGGATGGAGGGGTGGATGGGGTGGCTGAAGGGGAAGATGAAGGCGAGTTGAGTCCGCTTTCGCTTCCGCTTACGCCAAGGCTTTGGCGGACAAGCGACGAACCAATAGCCTGAAACTAGAGCCGTGCTTTTGCAAAGGCGCGTCCCGAACCGGTCTTCAAATACTTTTCGAAGGCGGTTGCCCGAGCCTCGTCTGTAAACGCGACATAGGTATTGAAACGCCAAGGGCGGAGCTTTGAAGTGTGCGGAACTCCGCCGGAGTTGTGCTTCAAAAGTCTAGCTTCCAGATCGTCGGTGATGCCCGTGTAGAAGTGGTCGCCGGCGAGGCTTTGTAGAATGTAGACGTATTTCATGACGGGGTCCGTGTTCGCGATGAATCTGTGGTTGCGAAGAGTCCGCTTTCGCGGCAGATAATCAGTCCGCTTTCGCGGCAGATAATTAGTCCGCCTACGCATTTGCTAGCGCAAATGCTACGGCGTGACAAATCTTCGCCTCGTAGAGGCGAAGATTTGGAGGCGGCGGGAGTCGAACCCGCGTCCGAAACTACCAACAACAGAGAGCGTTCATGCTTTTTCCGGTTCTGCTTTGTCTCGTCACCCGAGCTAAGAACGGACGAAGATACGCGGACGACCAGCCTGATCGGTGTCACTCGCGGCGTACAGGCGGAACGCGTTGAGCCAGCCTACTGTGCGACGCTCCGTACACGCCCGTAGGCGAAGCGTGAGGGAACGGCTGTCTAACTAATTAGGCAGCAAGCGCGAATTGAGGTTCGGCACTTATGGTTTTGTGAGCGATTACGGGTGTCCACACCCCGGCATGCCTCTCTGCCGCAAGCAATCCCGTCGAAGCCGTGACGCCCCCATGTGGAGCCGGCCGCAACTATGCGTTGTGGCTGTGCAAAGAACTAGTTCTATTCTACGCGGGTTGCGTTGGCGGGTGAAGCTAAATGGTTGTAATCTCACTATCTGCTGAACATCACGGTGACTTGTGTCGTGACGGCTACTGGCTGACCGTTCAAAATGTATGGACGATATTTCCATTGCTTGACTGCATCGACGGCGGCAGATACCAGAGGTGATGGTCCGCTGACTTCGTCGACAGAAATTACATTCCCATCGATATCGATAATGGCCTTCAATACAACGAGGCCTTGAGCGTCAGTCTGCGGATAAATCGGATTAACCTTCTTGCGTAGAAATCCCTGCGCGACGGCGCTAGATATCCGGATCATCTTTGGTGGTGACGTTTGAGCAGTTGTTGCCGCAGTGGAAGGTGCTGAGGGCGTGTCTGCATTTGACTGAGCTGCTAGAGGGGCAATGAGAGTGAAAACCATGCAATTGAAGAGAGGCAAGTTCTGAACATACACCGAAGAATATGCCAGATTTCGATTCCCACGCAATCAACTGTTACTAAGCCAAGGCGATGAGGATGGCGCCGGCGGCGATGAGCGCTCCGCCGAGGGCGTGAAGTGGAGTGATTCGCTCGCCGAGGAAGAACCAGGCGCCGAGGATGACGAGGACGACGCTGAGCTTGTCGATGGGGGCGACGCTGCTGGCGGGGCCGAGCTGGAGGGCGCGGAAGTAGCAGAGCCAGGAGAGGCCGGTGGCGACGCCGGAGAGGACGAGGAAGACCCAGGACCTGCGGGAGATGGCGGCGAGGCCGTGGTGGCGGCTGAGCGCGAGGGCGATGGCCCAAGTGAAGACGAGGATTACTGTGGTGCGGATGGCGGTGGCGAGGTTGGAGTCCACGTTGGCGACGCCGACCTTGGCGAGCAGGGCGGTGGCAGCGGCGAAGAGGGCGGAGAGCAGTGCCCAGAAGAGCCATGAGGAGGAGGCGACGGTCATGGGGGCAGGATACGCCAGTGGGCCAAGGCAAAAAAATACGCCGCGAATGCTGGAACATTCGCGGCGGGAGGCCAGTGACGCAAATACCAGTTCGGTAGGGGGCTACTGAACTGTTTGTAAGGTAGCAGGGATGGGGCGGGTTGTCTACTGTTTTTCATATAAATATTTCCACAGGGTACAGTATTCGGTATCTCTTTGATTCTATATGCAATACGGGCGCAGTATAGACTCTTGCATTTGCGGGCGATTGGCACGACACTGTTCAAAGCATGGGATTGTTTGTTGACAAGGCGGCAGTCCGGGAGGCTCAGCAGTTCATTCTGCGGAGGTTGCATTACCTACTGTTTGGGGCGTTTGCGCTGGCGGACATGGTGACGGCTTTGGCGCTGCTGACGGCCTTTCCGAGCGGGCTGAGCTACCCTTTTGCAATTGCATACTTCATGTACGAGTTCCAGCATCTGGTGGTTCTGGCGCTGGTAGTGATGGGAGTGGCGGCGGTGTGGTGGCTGATGGGGAACCATGCCTACTGGGCCGACATATGCCGCAGCCATGAACACAAGAGGGTGCTGGCCGTTGGATGGTTGTGGGGCGCGGCGATCGATTTGACGACGACGCTGATTAATCGTTCGTTCCCGCTCGCTAACATTGGTGACGGAACATCGAAGCTGGCGACGTTTACGGTTGGCGTGGTGGCGCGGACGGGGCTGTGGGTGGCGCTGTATCCGGTGTGTGCGTACGGATTGCTGCGGCTGTTGCAGCCGGAGAAGCACATCATGCCGTACCGGCGGCGGTCGAACTACTAAGCGGGTGAGGTCAGGCGAAGACGGCGTTCATCTCGGCCAGGATGGAACGGGCCGCGGCGGCGGGGTCGGCGGATTGCGTGATGGGGCGTCCGACGACGAGCATGGAGGCGCCTGCGGCGATGGCTGCGGCTGGGGTGGCAGTGCGGCGCTGGTCGGCGGCGGCGGCGCCTGCGGGACGGATACCGGGGACAACCAAGAGCGGAATGGGGCCGAGTGCGGCGCGGAGGGATGCGACTTCGAGCGGGGAGCAGACGAGGCCGTCTGCACCGGCGGCGACGGCCATGGCGGCCAGGTGCAGGACGCGTTCGGCGGGTGCGCCGGGGAGGCCGATGGCGCGGATTTGGGACTCGTCCATGCTGGTAAGGAGGGTGACGGCGAGGAGTTTAGGAGGGTTGGACTGGCGGGCTAGCTCGTTGGCGGCGGCCTGAATCATGGCAGGGCCGCCGAGGGCGTGGACGGTGAGCAGTGAGGCACCGGAGGTGGCGAGGGAGCGGATGGCACCGGCGACTGTGTTGGGGATGTCGTGGAGCTTGAGATCGAGGAAGACGGAGTGGCCGCGGGCGGCGAGGGCTTCGACGACTGGACGTCCGGCGGCGAGGTAGAGTTCGAGGCCGACCTTGAAGCAGGTGCAGGGTGGCGAGAGGAGGTGGACGAGGTCGAGTGCGGCGGGCTGCGAGGGGCAGTCGAGGGCGACGATGAGGTGGGAGGCGGGGTCGGGCTGGGTAGAGGGCATCCTAGACGCGAGTTTAGCGCGAGAGGGGCGTGGGGCAAAGGGATTTTGAGGGGGGGGGGAGCGGCAACACGCCGGATTAGCGGGTGCGTGGGAGGATGGTGGGCTGGCGCAGCTCGGAGAGTGTGGGCATGGAGGCGCGGACGATCTCGTCGGGGGTGGTGAGGTCGAGGCGGACGTAGGCCATGCCCTTGATGTCGAGAGCGAGGGCTGCGCGCTGGGAGAGGTCCACGATGCGGTCGTCGAGGAGGGGGCCGCGGTCGTTGACGCGGACGAAGATGGCCTTGTGATTATGGAGGTTGGTGACCCGGAGCCAGGAGCCGAGGGGCAGGTCGCGGTGGGCGCAGGTCATCTGCTGGCCGTCGAAGATCTCGCCAGTGGCGGTGGGGCGGCCGGAGGACTCGGCTCCATACCAACTGGCCAGGCCGACCTGATACCAGCGGCGGTGAGCGGCAGTGGCCTTGGAAGTGCTGGAAACAGAAGGCTTAGCGGTGGAGAGGGTGTCGTTGGATGAGGCGTGGGCGGCCGAGACGACGATGCCGGCGGCGATGGCGGCGGGCACAAGACGGAGCAGGCGCGTCCAAAGGGTGGATTGCACCGGGGTATGGCTCGGGATGGGGAAGATGCGAGTCATATGTCTATACCTCCTATTGTAAAAGTCGGTGGGGCATAAGTCAAAGATTGCAAGGGAGTTACTAATCGAATTTTCTTGCCAAAGCCGAGATTTTGTGGTAGGGTTTCAGAACAATCCCCCCACAGAAAATGCTACATACTTGGTGCTTATCGGCTACGGGAATCTGTTGGTAAGGCCGAACCGGTGGAGGTGCGTCTTTTGGCGGGTGGGTGTACGGTTTTAACTTGACGGAAATATGAGCAAACGGGCGACAGGGCGGGTTGAAGCGGCGGGAGAGGCGGGACGGCCGGCTATCTTGTTGAGTGTGGCGGGGTTTGACCCGACGGGTGGGGCGGGGGTGACGGCGGATGTGGCGGTGTTTGCGGCACTGGGGGCGTACGGGACGAGCGTGATTACGGCGCTGACGGTGCAATCCACGGTGGGGGTGGAGCGGGTTGAGGCGGTGGTAGCGGGGGTATTGGGGGATACGCT
>Ga0316226_1001926_pt1 | contig 20747 bp, 37 predicted proteins | sample TBH18017metaG_FD_206009 | JGI IMG/M metagenome (GOLD analysis project Ga0316226, IMG submission 206009) | Freshwater microbial communities from Trout Bog Lake, Wisconsin, USA - TBH18017 | ecosystem: Environmental > Aquatic > Freshwater > Lake > Hypolimnion/Profundal zone | place: USA: Wisconsin...
GGCTCTAAGCGGATGTCAATCCGCGCCGTCTGTCCCGCCGCCACAAATAACGGTGCCAGCGTGGATCATGCAGAAACGCGAGCCGAACTTGACCCAAAGACTGCTGACGATCTTGTCACCATCGCCCGCGACGGGGACGATGCCATTAGACAACTCACAGCCGCCCAAGAAGTAATTACGGTTCTGATGGGAACAGCCTCTGGGCATGCTGCACCAGCCGCTCCATAAACGGTACGTCATCCTTTGAGGTGTATAGGGCCTTGGCGAGGGCGTAGGGGTTTATCCCGTGGTTGCGCCAGAATTGCTCTTCGCTCATGGAATGCTGTGCATCTGGGCCGTGGACATGATGTCTGGGGCATAGTGGAAGCACTCGCCAGTCATCGGGCTTCCTGCCCGCGCCAGTGAGGTCAGCGCCGTCTTTTGCGCTGGTATAGCGGATATGGGCGACATGGACGCCGACCATCCCGCAGATAGCGCACGGAAGCTGGGCTATGATGCCCTTATACTTTTTGTCGATCTTCCGTGGCTGGCGCTGTCTGAGCATTTTTCTTCTTAAAGGTGTTTCTGATAATTCTAGCGTCGGGCCATATTTTGAATATCTCAGAGACTATTCCCCTAACTCTTAATATATCCCGTATTCTCTCTTTGCTTGGCTCTTCGCTCGTCATTTATTTCCTGATGTCTTTTGCCGTGGCAATTACGGCAGAGCCAATTAACACTCAATGCTTTTGTGTAATCTTCATGGTGGGCATCAACTTTTTTGTTTCCACACCGCTCACATGGACATGGAATTAGATTACCATTTTTAATTGCATTACCAACAATAATGTGAGCAGCGCGTTTGATTGTATTTTTTTTTGCCCATTTTTGCCGCCGTAGCGCGTTTATGGCTTTTTCTTTTGCAGATAAATTTATGCGTATTATTTTATTTAATTGCCTTCTTTTTTCGGTACGGCCTCTGGTGCGGTCGTATTTACGCACTTCCTCAATGTTATTTTGCCTATGCAATAAAACGTCCGCCTTAGCACAATCTTTACATTTCCCCAGATGACCGTCAGCCATCTGGGGGTGTTTGTAAAAACTAGATAAGGGTTTTTTGATTAAGCATTTGAAGCATATTTTCATGCAACAATAGTATGCCCTTTCTAAGTAACGCGCAACCCATTTTAGAAGGGGATTTCTTCGTCCAGATCAATAGCATCAATATCGGAATGTTTTACGGGCTTGCTGCCAACCGGAGCGTTAGTCTTGGGGATGTCTTTGGGCTTATTGGCAATACTCATAAACTTGCCCTTCTTGCCTTCCTTAATCCAAGAAGACAACCAATGTTCTGATTTTTTATGGCAATGGGGGCATTCAAAAGTGTAACTCCCAGTATAATCTGGGTGCGTATCTTTCTCTTTCCTGTCGTTCTTAAACAGGACACCGCTATTTGTGTTGTCATACTCAGGCATTTTTAATCTCCTCATTAATCTCTTGACGACGTTCATCAATACGCTGTTGCAGATATTCATGCGTTACAGTGCTAGCCTCGCGTATATCTGCAATCCGCTGGGCATTCTTTTTCAGAAACCAATCTAATTCCTTGGCGTCTGAAATTTGTTTGGCTTCAGAAAGTATGGATTTTGCCTCCTCAACGTGGGCAACTTCCACTTTCTTTGGCTCGGCTTTCTTTACAGGAAGCGGGATGATGGTTGCAGACGCTGCGTTGCCGTCGTCATCTTCAGGGGCGATGCCCATAACCGCAATCAACCCATAACGACGCGCATAGGTATAGGCACTGCCTAGCCCCTGCATGTCGTTCTTGGCGATGATCAGGGGGGTGTAGCCCTCCATCCACTGTCCAGAGGTGTGGTACAGTCGGGTAATCATCCGGTCGCCCTCTTCGGTAATGGACTGCCAAATTGCCAAACCGTTCTTGTCCAGAGCCTCTGAACAAGCCTCCATAACGGCTTCGAGGTTAGCGTATTTGCTTCTGAAATGAGGATTGCTAGCCGTTTTCTTGACGGCCCCAACTTCATGCTCGGCCTTGATATACGCGGGAATGATCTTGTCTGTATCGGTACTAGTTTTCATCTACTTCTCCATCGAATGATCAATTGCAATTTAATTACTGTGTTTACTTTTTCCGGGGGCGACCAGCCTTCCTTAAACTCGAAGTATTTGTCGCTGTTAGCCGGGATTTCGTCCGCTTTGCTTTGATCTTGCTGGAATAATTACGTTGATACATATCAATTATATCCAAAGCCATCTTTACTCCATCAGCAACGGGTATCATCAAATGAGCGTATGTATCCTCAAATTTGATAGAAAAAACCGGGCCATCTCCCCGCTCAAAAATTGTAATTTTAGTAATGTTATTCCAACTTTGTGGGATTCCTATTGATAGGTAAGTCATTTACTTCTCCATCGCTATCATCAATGATCCGGCTTTGTTCCGTTTAATCTGAACTCCGTAACCGGTCGCTTTACCAACATCGTTGCCAATCAAGCCCTTGAGGGCCTTAGCGGCGTTTTCATGGGTCTTTGCAGCATCCTTGTGTGCCAGCCAATCGACAGAATGCATGGCCCAGACGTTATTACCGGTCATGTCTACTGTCCGAAGGCTCTCAAACTGCACAGGGGCCTCCTGCGGGGCGAACCCCTCTGGCATGGTGTTGGATGTCACCGAGTCCCAGAACCGCTTCTCAACGTCCAGCAGGGTCATCATATACCCATCGTCGCGCTCGACCTCGATCACCTCATGTTTTTGGGTGCCAAGGAACAAAGATAGAACAGCCCAGTTCGCACCTGCAACATGCATATTGTGATGAAGCTGGGGCATATACCGAACCTTAACCTCCTCTGCATTGCTGAAGGCGTTAACGTGCTTGGCCTCCCAGATTGCCGGATGTCCGGCCCCTGTAGTGGTCATGCCGTCCAGTTCGCACCGCATGAACTTATGCGTCCCCGAAACCATGGGTTTGTTGCGATTTGTGATCAAATTCCCTGTTAAACGCTCACAAAAGGCCGCATTTAGGCCCTCTGTGACCGATCCCATCTGAACTGGCAGTACCCAAGACAGGTCTTCGGGGTCCACCAGCCCTAGCTTTTCGTGCCAGAGCCGGTGAATCCTCTCGGGATCGCCTGCCATAAGGATATTTGCGTCTGAGCCGCCAATGCCAGCCCGGCGGGCCTCATGCCAGTCTGCGGTTTTTTTCATGCCGCTGCCCGCAAAGGCTTTTCGAGTGCCGTTTGAAGCTGGGATACAAGCTGTTCCGCTTCGCTGACGGTCATTACAAGACTGGCGGTATGATTGCCAATACGAAGTGATAAAATATCATCTAACCCATTGTTATACTTAACAATTTCGATAGTGGTATGTGCGGAAATTATGTTCATGAAGGCCATTGTTGCTCCTCAATTGCGATTGGGCCGGTGCATTAGTTACAATATGTTGCCCTTGCAGTCAACACCAAACTAGTACAAATAGTTCTAGTTACACTTTGTTCGAGGGATCATGAAAAACTTTCGCCAAATTATTGACTATTGGGACACCTACGCTGAACTGGCGCTTGACATTGGCGCTACAGCGGCGGCGGTCAAGCAAATGCGCCGCCGAAACAGCATTCCATCCCGCTATTGGCTGGCGCTCGTGGCGTGCAGCAAACAGCGCGGATTGAATCTGTCTTTTGGAAATCTCGCAGAGCTGGCCGCAGAGCGTGGAAGCCAATGAAAGACTATTTCACAGTCGTTTTCAGCGGCAACGTGCAGAGCCTCAACACTAACCCGCTATTCATCGGGTCTGCATTCGGCTTCCCGGAGCGGATAACAGACGGTGACGTTATTAGCGAGGTTGAAGACCTGATCTACACTCGCAACCAAATGCTGCGTGTTCTGAGGCGCTGCCGTAAAACTTTGGATGACATTCCATTGTCAGCGTTGGGGACCGCAGATGTTGACGGGACACTAGCTGAAATTGACAAAACAATTATGGAGGCAAACAAAAGCCGTGTTTGACAGCTACCCGATAGTTGGCATGCTTCTAACCATCGCCATCGTATTTGCGGCGTTTTATTTATTCTGTCGATGATAGGACATACATCATGAGCAATGTACCTTTCAGCGAGCAATACAGAGTTATTGCTGAGGAGTGGGTAGACAAGGATGCCGCCGCCCGCTTGTACGAAGAAACAAAATCGGCAGAACTTGCCCGGTTGAAAAGCGCATACGGCGACATTCCCGACAGCCGCGCAGAAAGGCTGGTCAAATCCAGCCCCGAGTGGGCAGCATATATCAAAAAGGTCGTGCAGTCTAAAACAGAGGCAAATCTTGCCCGCGTAAATCTCAAAGTTCTCGAAATGCGTTACTGGGAATACCAAGCCGCGAACGCCACGGCGCGAGCAGAAATGAGGATGGGATGAGCGGCTTAACTAGGCGACAGCAGGACGCGCTGGACTTCATAACAAACTACACCGAAGCGCATGAAATCTCGCCATCATTTGGAGAAATTGCATCTGGCTTAAACTGTAAGTCAAAGTCTTTGGTGTATAGATATTTGCAAGGACTGCGTGAGCGCGGATATGTAGATTACGCGCCCGGAAAAGCACGAAGCATCACGGTTTTATTCCCGCGTGGGAACCCCGACTGGGAAAACATAGCGCGGGCACTTCACCTTCAAAATATCGAACTAAGATCCGCATTGTATAAATTCGGTTTGCAACCTGATGTACCAGCTTTGGAGTTACCATGACCAACATGCTTGAGCGCGTAGCACGGGCCATATGTTCCAGCGATGGCAATAAATGCCCATCCGAGTGCGATGGTTGCCCCGACATGATCCTAGCTGCCTCTGTTGCGATTACAGCGATGCGAGACTGCACCCCGGCAATGCTGGATGCAGGATCAGCCGCTCACCCTGTTGGGGGATATAATCGGGAGACGCTGCTAAATGACATCATTGAATGCGAGTGGCGGGCGATGGTTGACGCCGCGTTAAAATTATAATGAGCAAAGCAATAACAATGCTCCAAGACGCTGCCAAGGTTCTGCTGAGCCGAGGTGTTAACTATGGGCCGATACCGGAAAATCACGAGCGCATTGCGGCGCTGTGGTCAACCATTCTGGGACACCCGGTAACGCCAGTACAGGTAGCGTTATGCATGATTGGGGTAAAAATGGCTCGCCTGATGGAAACGCCTGACCATCAGGATTCGGCAGTGGACATAGCTGGATATGCCGCCTGTCTGTACGAGTGCCAAGAATGATTTGCTTTACCCTTCCCATGCCGCCCAGCACTAATCGCATCTGGCGCGGCAAGGCGAAGGGTGTTTACCGCTCGGCTGAGTACATCCAGTGGATCATTGTGGCTGGGAACATGTTGAAGTCGTACCGTCTTAAACCTGTCAGCCCACCATATGCGGTGGTCTATGAGTTTGGTCGGCGCGTCACAAAGAAAGGCGCTGTGTCCAAGGTCCGCATGGATGTAGCTAATCGTGAAAAGGCCCTGAGCGACCTGCTCCAAAAGATGGGCTTGATTGAGGACGATTGTCTAATTGAGGACATGCACTTGCGCTGGTCTGCCGATGTTGAGCCTGACATGGTACGGGTATCGGTGGGGACGCTATGATCTGGACACAGAGGCGCGTGGAAGAGTTGCGCACTCTCTGGAACACTGAACTCAGTGCCAGTCAGATCGGCAAGCGCTTGGGTGTTTCCAAGGGCGCGATAATCAGCAAGTCCCGGCGGATGGGTCTTAAATCACGGCGAGTAGTTGCTCAGCCCGTTAAACAGGTCCGGGGCCAGCCAACTGGGCATAAATATGCACCCCTGCCGGTTTTGTGGCAGGGCGTATTAGACGCCGTGCTGAACCTCAAACCCGATAGTTGCAGGTATCCTATTGGTGATCCGGTGCAGGCCGGGTTTCGCTTCTGCTCCGCCAAGACAGACGGCAAAGTCTACTGCCCTGAACACCACGCCTTGTGCATCTTGCCGTCTAAATACCCTACAGGTGGGTCTGGAAAAAGCTGAGATTAGGTCTAGGATGGGCGGGCGGGAGAGGAATGGCATCCTCGAACCCCGCCCTGACATAACGCATATGAGGTGCGCCATGAATACACGCCGCATGGAGGTGCGACATGTGCTTGATATTTTATAGAGATTTTGCCCTTTCCGCAACATCAAGGAAGGTGGCGAAACGTGGCTAAATTCCCAGCACTACCGCTTTGGACGGACGCCTATTTGGGCGACACCATAACGCTCACAACGATTGAGCATGGTTGCTATTTGCTGCTTTTGATGACGGCTTGGCGTACCGCAACATGCGATTTGCCGGATGACGATAAGTTTCTTGCCCGGTCTTGTCGCATGACCATTAAGCAGTGGTTAAGGGTCAAACAGAGCCTCCTAAAACCACCCTATTGGCACCTCAAAAGTGGTCGCTGGTTTAACAAAAGATTGCTCGATGAACGCGATGCTGTCAGACAGCTCATAGCCCAACGGTCAAACGCTGGAAAGTCTAGTGCTATGAAAAGATTGAATAGAGACTCAACGAGCGTTGAACGGGCAGACAACGAGCGTTCAACACCCACACCCACACCCACACCCACACCTATACCATTAAAAGAAAATAACCCCCCTATGTCCCCCCTTGAGGAACCGGCTAGGGCGGCTTCGCCGCAGGATTATTTTTTCCGGGGGAAAGTTTTCCGTGTGAGCGTCCACGATGCCCAGCGTTGGAAGGAGGTTTACAACCTCGTCCCAGACCTGCGAGCGGAACTTGAGGCGGCGGATGCGTACTACGCCGACAACCCCCCCAAAAACGGCAAGTGGTATTTCGCCGTGAGCAACTGGCTGAAGCGGGTGCATGTTGCAGCGCAGCAAAAGCAGGAGGATGAGCGCCGTGCCAAGCGGACATGGAATTGAGGGCGAGGAAATGATCCTAGATTGCCACCAGACGGGCAGGGGGGCGTCCTACAGGCCCGTTTTGGGGGTGGGGCGTATCCAACAGCCTCGACGGGTCGCAAACCGCTCAGAGGGCAAATTTTCAGGGGGGTCATTTTGAGGGCCGTGGACCGCCTCCGGGCGCTTGGCGTGACCTTCCGCGACAAGCCGGGGGAGCAGCGGTGCATCTGCCCCCAGTGCAAGGGTGGGCGTTCCAAGGAGCGTTCCTTAGCCGTCCAGATCAGACCAGACAGCGTGATTTATATTTGCCACCGGGCATCCTGTCCGGGGTTCAGAGGAGCATTTTTCGATGATGACGCCAGAAGCAATTTTGTGGGCCGCAAACCGGGGAATATCAGAAAAGACCCTTGGGAAAATGCGCGTCGAAGGTGGTCCAGCTCGGTTTGATGCCACGGCTGAACAGGCCATTGTTTTTAACTATTTTGAAAACGACAAGCTGGTGAACCGCAAGGTCCGCAGCTTGGCCGGGAAAAAGTGGAAACAGCAGCCGGGCGGCAAACAGGTTGCCTATAACTGGGACAGCGTGAAAGCCGGACCCAAGGATGTGTGTTTCATTGTTGAAGGCGAAATGGACGCTTTGTCCCTAATTGAAGCTGGAATAGATGCGGTGATCTCTTGTCCCGCTGGCGCACCAGCTGAGACATCGGACGATCCTTCCAGTGGCCGTAAGTATGTTTGGGCGATCGACGCAATGAGCGAGGGCCTCAAAGATTTCAAACGCTATGTGATCGCCACGGACAATGACGGTCCCGGCAGGGCCTTGCGTTCTGATCTGGTTGCTATCCTTGGCGCGGCTAAAACATGGTTTGTTGATTGGCCGGAAGGCGTCAAAGACGCAAACGAGCTTTTGATGGCCGAAGGCAGTCCTGAAACCGTGCGCGAATATCTGCGCCAAAACGTGAAGGCTTGGCCGGTAAAAGGTATCTGGACAATGAGCCAGCTACCGGAATTAGCACCGCTGGAATTGTGGGATATCGGCTTTCCTGAGATGGAAGGCAAGATCAAGATAGCCCCAACAACTCTGAGTGTAGTTAGTGGATTTCCGGGCAGCGGAAAGTCACACTTGTTTCAGCAAGTCTGGTTTAATATCGCAAGAGAGTACGGCGTGAAGGTTGCCATCTTCAGCGCCGAAACCAGAATCAAACCTTTTCTTCGCAGGAACTTCCGCCAATTCTATTGGAAGCAGCTTGAACATACTTTGACGCCGCATGAACTGCGCGAAGCAGATCAGTGGATCGAAAATCATTTAGTGCTGATGGACGTAGGTGATGAAGTGCCAAATATGAAATGGCTGGTGGATAGCATTGAGATCGCTACGCAGCGGCACGGTTGCCGCGCGGCGTTAATTGATCCGTGGAATAAGATTGAAGAGGATTATGACCCGCGCGAAACAACAGAAACGCGATGGATTGGCAAGATGTTGGACTTGCTAATCCAAATGAGTCGCGGGCTTTCCATTCATACCCAGATCATCGCTCATCCATCAAAGCCTGACGCAGCCTTCAGGCGTAGCGCACCAGACTTGTATAGTATTAGCGGGTCAGCACATTGGGCAAATCGGGTGGATCAAGGATTCTCAATCCATAGAGATAAGATTATTGACGGCGGTGTACATCAAACTGGAGCTGAATTAAAGTGCCTGAAAAGCCGCTTTGCCGATCTGGGTTATCCGTCTGCCTTCAATATGGATTATGACGTTGGCAGAGGTGTGTTTCGGTGCGTGGAATTTGAAAGCAAGTTGCAGACTGAGTTAAGCAAGGTGTAAATCTGTGTTCATCTTGGGCGCACTCAAGATCGTGCGCATTAGGCCGCACGGGCGAACCTCCGGGCCCTTATTGAACGGTTTTGTTTTCGATGATTACGCGCACCGTATCGCGCATAAACTCCGCTTCACGGTAGCTCTCAATCGTTGCCTTGAAGGCGGATAGACTGGCCTCGATAGCCGCCTCAACGTCCGGCTTGATCCGGTCCATGATCCGCTCGCGCAGCTTGTCCCTGAGTAAGTCCTCCAAGCCCTTGAGCATCGCCCTAGATGCTTCGTCGCCGGTCAGTTTGAAGTTGCTTGCCATTTCCGGCCCCTAATTTATCAAAGTTTTGTAAGTTTATCTGTTTGTTCTGGGTACGAATAACCTAAGAACTGTTCGTCTTCATCATTTCCGGGGCCGTAGTGTACCCAAACACCTTCCAATATATCAGCGGCCTGTTTTTTTTCTTCTACTTGCAAATTTCTGTCCCTGAAATCGAGCGTATTGTGACCAAAGAAGCGCCGACAATTGTTTATTTTATGAATTTTTCGTTGGACAGCAGACAAACTAGTGCCGATTGCCGCTGCAACTTCTTTACCGCTATTCATTCTTAACCGTAATTTGAAAATCTTATTGTACCTGCTCCAGCTTGTGCCTTCCAATAGGTGGATCGCACGGAATGGCAGTTGATCCGACCTGATGTTTTTTACTAAACTATCAATAACACTTGCAATTTTCATGGGCGTTTAAACTCCAAGATTGCTGCCGGTGGGTCTAGAAAAGTCAGTTCGTCCTCATCAAACGTCCCTAGTTCTGGATCATCAGGGCAATAGAAGCCTGACTTGCCGGTCCAGTATTTGTATTCCGGTGAAGCCACCACCTCCAGTGGGCCGAACTCGTAATGCTCGACCAGTATTTTACGGGGTTCACGCATCTGGGGCCTCGAATCCTAGGGCGCAACGCTGTTCCCATTTTTCCGCCGCATAGGCCGGGTTTTTGTCCCACGCCTGAATATCTGAGCCGCCGCAGTCGTCTTGATCGCACCAGATAACAAACCCGCCGCAAAAATCATCTAGTGTCATGGGGGTGCTGCCGCAGACGGGGCAGACATGGAAAGTGGTCGTCATTATGCGTACTCCTTCTTTCCGCCGGATGTTTCATTATCGGCCCAGCCAGCGGCGTAGGCTGCGATTTCTTCTTCGGTCATGCCTTCGGCTCCAAGCATCAGCGATTTGCCGGTGCCGCCCAAAAAATAGTGAGGGGCGAAGGGGCGACCGTACCAGTTGTCAGCCGATCCGCGATCAAAGGGGCCGCCGTGGCGGGTGTCGTGGGTGGGGAGGCTGGGGGCGGTCTGGGTGTTCATGTTAGCGCGCTCCCATCACAACGGCGTTGTTGATGTTATGAGCGGTGAAATTGCCCCCGAACCTTAACAAGGCGAACGCCTTCACGAAGTAATCGTTGTGCGGCGTGCGGATGTAGGTTTCGGCAGTGTTCCGGCCCGTGCGGATAACCCGGTGGCTAAAGCCGTTCGTGTCGGTAAACTCTATGGCGGTGGTTTTGGTGTTTTTCATGTGCGTGGCTCCTTGGTTGGGGTGGTGGCTGGGGGCCGAAGCCCCCGCCGGGTTAGGCCGCGATGCGGCGGATGTTCTGTACGACGGTGACCGAGGAAGTCTGGGTCACCTTGGTGCAAGCCTTAATCTGCGCGGCGGTCAGGAACTGAGCCAGCAGGTCCTTGTCGATGGTGGGGCGATCAGAAAGCTGGTGCTTCATGGCAAAGTCGAACCCGTCAGCGGCGAGAAGTTCGACACCGGAGGCCAGAAACTCCGCCCTCAGAGCGGCCATTTCCTTTTCGATGACCTTGGCATTTTCGCGGAGGACGATGTAACGGTCTGCAATATTCATATCTAAACTCCATCTATCGGGGCCAGAATTGGCCGGTCAATCAACACAAGTTTTATAGGCCCAATGGGCCGGGGATGTCAAACGGCAAATGGAGGGAATTGCAAAAAATTTGCTGAATACCCTCCTTGTTGGCCGATTAAACGCAAGAAAACCTATATATTTCAGCTACATAAATCGGCCAAAAATAATCGGCAAATCGGCGGCAGATTAAATTTCAGGAATAAAGGGGGGGTTTTTACGAATTTGCCCTGTCACCTAACAAAGCCCAACATTTGGTTGTTTTCGGGATTAAAGGGGGGGTTAACCGGAATTATGCCCCCCCCCTGTCACCTAACAAGTCCCCACAGAGATCAATCCATTCGGCTGTTGCTGTGGCAGGCGATGCCGTGTTCGTTCAGGACCTTGGCAAAGGCGCGGGCATAGGCTTCCTTGCGCTCCATGCTCTGGTTGAACTCATGGCAGGCGATCTCAAGGCCATTGGGATAGCCGGTGCGGGCCATGCCATTTGCCTTGGCCCACTTGCCGAACGGGGTGTTTCCCTTGAGCCAGACCCAAGCGAACCCGCAGGGGCCTTCATTGATGCAGTGGACCTCTGCACCGGGCTTAGGACGGCCCCAGATGTCGGCTTCGACCAGATGCATGGGGGTTGGGCAGGCGGCATTGCCAGCGGCCATACCGGCTTCGTGGGCGTTCATGGCGAGGCTGGCGAAAATCGAATTGGTGGTCATGTCAGTATCTCCGTGGGTGGCTGGGGTTAGGCGGCGCGCGAGGGGGCGCGACGCGCCTTGTCGGCGGCGTTCAGGGCTTCTTGCTCGGCGTGAAGGCGGGCGATCACCTTGCGGTGGGTGGCCTCGGCCTTGGGCTGCTCCTTCTGAAGGGCGCGGGCCAGCAGGCGGTAGGCCACCTGAAGGTCCAGATAGAGGGTGTGCTGCTCACGGAAAAGCACCTGATCGTGGGTGTCCGTCAAAGCGAAGGTGCTGGCGGCGTACTGGCTGCGCGCGCCGCGCACCGTCTCGGTGGAGAGGTGCTGTAACTGGCCGACAGAGGCGAGCTTCAGGGCCGCTTCGACAAGGGAGGGCTGGGGGCTGAGAACCTCAACGCGACCCAGTTCGCTCGACAGGGCGGAGGCGATGACGGCGATGCGGGGGCTGATGCGGATTTTGGTGGTCATTTTGTATCTCCTTGTTGATCTGATGGAAGGATTATAGGCCCATTGGGCCTCATGTATAGGGGGAAAATGGGGGTAGGGCAAATTATTTTGTTTGCATCACCGGCCCATATGGCCCATAAAGGGCGGGTCGATTGGCGGCGTTTTGCTGCCTAAAGTGGAGATAGATGATGAATTTCAAGGTGATACGCCTCCGGTCGCTGCCGGGTGCTACGGATTGCAGGTGCGGAGTGGGCCTCCCACATGGGTCAACGGCCCGCTGGTTCGGGTCCCGCTGGTGGGACTGCTGGGATTGTTACATGTGTAGGGGGCGCAAATGAGCCGGAACTATGGTGTTCGTTCTTGTTATGTTCCGCCCGAAAAAACCCTGACTTTTGGGGAACGCCTACTGCTGTTTTGCGCAGCCTTCACTGGTGCTGTGTTGCTGTTCGCGTTGATTGCGGGCCTGATGTTTTTGGCGCAAATACTGGGTGACATGCTGACATGACCTATCCGAAACTCACGGGACGGGATGCGGTTTATGCAACCGCGATAGAATATCTGGAGCGGAAAAGGCGCGACGCGGCATATCAGTCGATAAACGACAAAAACTATCCGATGATCCGGCTCTGCGCCCAGCGAGGCATGTCTCGGCGTCGGCTGATAGAAATCTATGGAGATTTCGCGGTTTTGTCTGCGCTGGAAAATCACAGCGAGGTGCCAGATGGTGGACGATGACCTTGAACTACCAGCTCGCGCTAAAATAGTTTTCGCGCTATATTTTATCAGCGCGTGTTTTCTCCAAGTCGTTGGATTGGTTTGGCTAATCCGCGCTGTATGGAGGTGGATCAGTGGTCATTGAGGACGCCAGAGAGCTTCTAACAATACTGCGCGACGATAATCCAGAGGGCTACGTTGATGCCATTTGGTCTATGCGCTACCCGCAGCCGTCCCCGAAATCCGGTAAAGGCTGGCCGTGCCGCGTTTACGAAAACAGATCATCCGCCAAAAAAATCCCGCACAATTTTCGGGTCTTTCTAAACGATACGCTATGACACCTTTGGACGTAAAACATTTCCGCCGCGACTATGATCTCAGCCAGCGCGATCTGGCCGAATTGGTGGGTACTCGCTCAGCCAGAACAGTGCGGAGGTGGGAACACAGTGAGCGTGACATCCCCGACAGCGCCGCGATCATCATGGCTATGATCAGGCAGGATGAGCAGCGCATAGATGAAATCTACTCGATCAGGGGCGAACTAAATCTGCCGCCCATCGTGGACGCTAATGACGAAGTGGTGGGCTAGTGGCTATGCCGAAGAAAAAAACGCTCATGGGCAGGCCCACCCTGTATGACCCGGCCATCAATACCAAGATTGAGGACTGGATGGCGCAAGGCTATTGTCGGAGTTCGGGGATTGACAGGGGGCCGTCTAGCTACGTCCCGCGCCGTATGTTACCAAATGTCGTCGGACAGTGGCGCGAGTCATAGTCTGGCGGCAGCCTGCCGTTGTTGATGCTCCTCCAGCGGCGGGCTGCACCCAGCGGAGCGAACGTGGATTTTAACGATTTACATGGCATTGAACTAACCGACACGCGGCGGGAGTTGAGCAGGCATATTTGCGAAAATAGCCTGTATGAGTTCCTGCGCCGCGCGTGGCAATGGGTGGACCCCAGCCCGTTTGCTGATGGCTGGCCCTACAAGCCTGCATGTGAGCAGGAGTTAGGGGTTCCGCGCCGTGGACTGAAGGTGCTGAAGTGAACCTCCCCAAGGAACTTCTGGACATATTAGACGATTTGGAAAAATTCGACGCCGAACGGGACAGGATGGCTCAGGCCATATCTGAGGCAAACGCCGGGAACAAGCTGGGTTGGAGATACCCGCCCGATTTGATCGTCCCCGACGACATCCGGCAGAGTTACCTGACAGGACCAGCACATTGACACCCGCAGAAATGAAAAAAGCCCGCGCCAAACTTGGCGACCTGAAAACCGCTGAACTCGCGCAGATCATCGGGATCAGGTGGGACAGAACCGTTAGGAAATGGGAGAGCGGTGAGAGAGCAATCCCTGAGCCTGTGGCAATGTTGCTGAATCTCTTCATAGAGAACCCGGTCCTGATCTCTATGTCCGAGAAGTTCCGTCCCGTGTATAAGAAGGCTGGAACAAAGGTGAACAAGAATGCCTAATTACATTGTCAAAGTCGCTCTCAATGACGAGTTGGTTGGATTTTACTCGGTCGAGTCCACAATAGAATTGGCAAACCTTGTAGACGAATCTGTCGATCCAAGTCTGTGCCAATACGCTTTACTGCCGTATGGGTGGGGCATAATGTTTAACGGCCCAATAATGATACCGTCCAAAACGTACCCAGAGATGTCCCAGACAGGTTTTACGCAGGATGTTTTCACAACCCTGCTTGGAGACCATCCATGCGAGTGGAAAAATATGTTTACGATTGGATGCGAATAATGCCTAGGAAGAAAAAGGATACAATCACTGACAAAGCACGGGGTTTGTTTGTGCAGGATGGTGAATTGGTGACAGATAGTCCTGAAATAGCTGTGGAACCAAAAAGCGTGGGAAGGCCCAGCAAATACACAGGTAAACTGGCCGATATGATCTGTACTCGCATCGCTCTGGGGAACAGCCTGAGAAAGGTTTGCCTCGCGGATGACATGCCGGACATCACAACCATAATTCGGTGGACTAGGGAAAATAAGGAATTTTGCCAACAATACGATAGGGCTTGCGTAGATCGGGGCAATCATCTGGCTGAAGAAGCGTTGGAAATTGCTGATCAAACCCCTGAGACAGAGCCTGTTAGGGACAAGGATGGCGAGATAATCGACATGCGCCTGCACTCTGCCTACGTCTCATGGCAGAAGAACCGGGTGGACGCCCGCCGCTGGTTTGCGAGCAAGATGTCCCCGAAGCGGTTTGGCGATAAGGTCCAGACCGAGGTTTCCGGGATCGACGGCTCTGCGATCAAGGTCGAGACCGTTGCGCTGGACGTAGCCAGCCTGACCCCGGAGTCCCGCGCTGCTCTCAGGGCTGCGCTGGTGGAAGCTAAGTCCAAGGGATGAGGCCAGTCTATGAGACTGCCGGGGACCTGACCGCAGAGGATCGCGTGTCAGATATTCTGTCGGCGGCTTGGGGGTTCGATCTGGAGAAGCTGCCCCGGCTCCATACGTTCGACCGCGCTCTAAAGCGGGGCGGTGTCCTGCGCGGGTATATCGAGATCAAGAACCGGAAGAAGTCCTATCCGACGTACCTGATCAGCCTGAAGAAATGGCGGGACATGCTGATGGTATCAGAGGCTGCAAATGTCCCGGCTGCGCTGGTGGTCTGCTGGCCGGTCGAGGGGGAGATGAAGACCAAGGTCATAAGGATCAGTCGCGCGAAGGTTGGCATAGTCGAGGGTGGCCGCAGGGACCGGGGCGATCCCAAGGACATTGAGGATATGGTTGAGATACCGATGTCCCAGTTTGACGATGTGTTCTAAGCGCCAGACCTTTGTCTGCTCTGACTGCGGGCAGTTGTGGAAGCTGCTGCACATGCGGACATGCCGGTACTGGGTTGAGAAGTCTAAGGTAGTTACGAAGTGGCAATGTAAATCGGCCAATCGGGCCGAATGTTTCATGTGAAACAATTCAAAGGAGGCCTTGTGTCGGAAGATATTCCTAAGTGGAGTGATGTTAAATTGCCTAGGTCAAGTGCAATGGAGAGGGACATCAATGAATGGAAGGCCCAAATTTTCCTTGAAACAGAAGACCTGAAATCACAAGAAATAATGGTTAACGCCATCAAAGTGTTTTTGGAGGAAATAAAAGTCGCAATAAGTCGTTCAACAGTGTTCAACGACGAATTAGCGGAGTATTCCGAAAATGTAGTTAAATTGTTCCCTGATATAAATGAATGGAAACGCAGGTCTGCATTTCCTCAAGGGAACCAAAGCTGGCTTGATGACCAAAAGTAACTTCTATGTTATCTAGGACGCGCCGATAGCAGGCCCCTTTCCTGCTGCTGGTACGGCCTGTCTCGGTTTTGCTTCCCGCTATCCGGGACAGGCCACCTAAGTGGGAATAGGGTATGATCGTTGATGTCGGCGGCAAAATGTTAGATGCGGACGAAAGTCTGCGTCTGCTAGACCAATATGAGAACGAGCAAAGCCTGTACGAGTTCCTGCGGAATGCGTGGAAGACCATTGACCCGTCGCCTTTCACGGATAGCTGGGCCATAGAGGCTATAGCAGAACACCTTCAGGCTGTGACGGATGGAGAGATACGCAGATTGATTATAAACGTGCCTCCTAGGTGCGGTAAATCAACTATAACATCCGTGTGCTGGCCCGGGTGGGTATGGGCGCAGGAGCAGATAAGCCCAACTTCCGGGCCGGGTGTTAAGTTCCTGACCGCCTCCTACGCGCAACAGCTATCAATTCGCGATAGCGTGAAGTGCCGCCGTTTGATCGAGTCCCCGTGGTACAGGTCTCTCTGGGGTTCACGATTTGCTCTCACTAGCGACCAAAATACAAAATCAAGGTTCGATAATTCCAAAGGAGGCACCCGGCTCTCCACTTCGGTCGGCTCGGCCCTGACCGGGGAGGGTGGTGCCTGCATCTTGGTAGACGATCCAAACGCAGCGGCTGAGGCCTTTAGCGAAGCAAACATTGAGACAACCATTGACTGGTGGGACAACGCCCTCAGCACCCGCCTCGATGATCCTAAGACCGGCGCGTTCGTGGTGATCCAGCAGAGGCTGGCTGAGAACGACCTGACCGGCCACATCCTAGAAAAGCAGGTGGGAGACTGGTCCCACATTTGTTTGCCCATGAAATACGAGCCGGATCGCAGCTTCACCACGGTGATTGGGTGGAAAGACCCCCGCACTAACGAAGGCGAATTGCTGTGGCCGGAGCGGTTTGGCGAGCCTGAAGTCAAGGCGCTGGAAAAAGCACTTGGCCCTTGGGCTGCGGCTGGGCAGCTACAGCAGCGGCCTGAACCCAAGGGCGGCGGCGTCATCAAGCGTGAGTGGTGGCAGACTTGGCCTAGCGATAACTACCCCCCGGTCGAATACATCATTGCCTCATTGGACACGGCCTACACGACCAAGACCGAAAACGACTATTCGGCCCTAACGGTATGGGGCATATTCTCAGGCGCAAATACGACACCGGCTACCAAGTACGTCAACCGCGAGAGCGGCCTCATAGACCAGAGCGAGCAGACCATCCTGTTTGATAAGGCGCTGGAGCAGCGGTTCCAGATCAAGGTCGGCGGTGACGAGAACACCATCCCCAAGGTCATGTGCATGATGGCTTGGGCGGAGCGGCTGGAACTGCACGACCTGATCAAGAAGGTCAGCGAGACTTGCAAGACCTACAAGGTAGACAAACTTATAATTGAGAACAAAGGGTCCGGTATTAGCGTGGCCCAAGAAGTCCGCAGACTGTACAGCCACGAAACATTCGCGGTGCAGTTGGTTGATCCCAAGGGGCAGGACAAACTGGCAAGGTTACATTCTGTTGCCCACCTGTTTGCGGAGGGAATGATTTACGCGCCCGACCGAGACTGGGCAGACAAACTGATCACGCAAGTTGGTCAGTTCCCGCGAGGCAAGCACGACGATCTTGTCGATACTGTCTCAATGGCAATCAGGCATCTGCGTGACGCAGGGTTGTTGGTTCGTTCACCTGAATGGGCGGCGGAGGTAAAGTCCGCAATGACGCACACTGGGAGCAACTTGCAGCCGTTGTACTAGTTAGCATGCGGCATTGGTGATATGTTCGGTTACTCGCATATAAAGGTAACCCATGCCGCTTACGCCGGGACTAAGCCCCTCCATACGTCAGCCAGCGCCAGAAATTGGCGATGATGAACCTGTAACCGTCGAGATCATCGAGGGCGGCCCTGACAAGCCCAAAAAGAATGATGACGGAAAGATTCTTGAGATTGAGCATGATGATGGCTCCATCACCATCAGTCTTGATGGCAAGTCGCTGCTTGATGATGAAGAGCGCCGCCCGACAGATTGGTTTGATAATCTTGTCGAAGACATTGACGACATGGAACTTGATCGCATCTCCGGCGATCTCATGCGCGGCATTGAGGATGACATCCAGAGCCGCAAGGACTGGATTGAGGACCGCACCAATGGCCTGAAGTTGATGGGCCTGAAGGTTGAGGTTCCCGGTCTAGGATCATCCTCTGACGGTGCGCCAGTCGAGGGCATGAGCCGCGTCCGTCACCCGCTATTGCTTGAGGCGGTCCTGCGTTTTCAGGCCAACGCTCGTTCGGAAATGCTGCCGGTAGACGGTCCGGTCAAGATCAGGAACGACGACAACAACGCCACACTTCAGGAAGATCAGCTTGCCAATGCTTTGGAGCGCGACCTAAACCACTTCCTGACGGTCACGGCGAGCGAATACTACCCCGACACAGACAGGATGCTGCTGATGCTGGGCTTCGGCGGCACGGCATTCAAGAAGGTGTACTTCTGCCCGCTTCGCAATCGCCCGGTCTCTGAGACGATTGACGCCGACGATCTGATTGTGAATAGCTCAGCCACTGACCTGAAGAACGCCAAGCGCATCACACATCGTTCCATGCTGCGCCCGTCCACGGTGAAGCGGCTGCAGATACTGGGTGTGTATCGGGACATTGATCTGTCCACGCCCAGTATGCCCAGTCTTGACAGCTTGCAGCGGGAAGAGAAGTCGCAGCAGGGTATTCAGCCGGAGAGTATGAATCCCAATGATCGGGACCGGGAGATATACGAGGTCTACTGTGAGCTGGACATCAAGGGCTACGAACACAAGATGCGTGGCAAGGAGACCGGCCTAGAAATCCCGTACCGCGTGACGATTGACGTAAGCACCAAGAAAGTCCTGTCTGTTACCCGCAATTACGAGGAGGACGATCAAGAGCTTCCCGAAGCCAAGAGCAACTTCGTCAAGTACACCTACATCCCCGGTCTGGGGTTCTACGACATTGGCCTGCTGCACATATTGGGTAACACCACCAACGCCATCACGGCTGCTTGGCGCGAACTGCTGGACGCTGGCATGTACGCCAACTTCCCCGGCTTCTTGATGGCCGATACCGGTGCGCGGCAGAATACTAATATCTTCCGGGTTCCCCCCGGCGGCGGTGCTTTGGTCAAGACCGGCGGCATGCCGATCAGTCAGGCCATCATGCCCTTACCGTACAAGGGGCCGGATCAGGCCCTCATGGCGCTGGTGGAGAACATCAGCCAGACCGGCATGAGGATCGGCGGTACGTCTGAGCAGCCCGTGGCCGAGGGCCGATCAGATGCCCCGGTGGGGACCACGCTGGCTATGATCGAGCAGCAGCAGAAGATTCTGAACTCGGTCCACAAGCGTATGCACTCAGCGCAGGCTGAGGAGTTCCGGCTGCTGGTGCAGTGCTTCCGTGACCACCCGGACAGCTTCTGGCAGCGGAACAAGAAGCCCGCGATGCAGTGGGACGAGCAGACATTTCTTCAGGCCATTGAAAACTACCAGATCACCCCGCAGGCTGATCCCAATACGGCCTCGCATCTGCAACGCCTCATGAAGGTCATGGCCCTGAAGCAGCTTCAGGCAAGCAATCCGACCATGTACGATCCTGTTGCCATTGACACGGCGGCCTTGCAGGCAATTGGCTGGGGCAACCCGCAGCAGTTTCTTGCGCCGCCGCAGGCTAATGCCAGCCCGCCGCCTGAACTTCTCAAGATGCAGTCGGACACCCAGAACCAGACCAAGATCGCGGACGCTAGGGTTATGGAGGCCCAGACGCGGGCCAAGACTGCCGAAGCCAAGGCGCAGACCGACGCACAAAGATACCAGACACAGGCGGCTTATGATGGTGAGCGTCTGAAGCTGGACAACGCCAAGACGCAGGCTGGCATTCTAAAGGATCACGGCGATCTTCAGAGTCACGAGGAAGAGCGCAAGTTCCGCGAGCGTCTGGACCTGATTGATCTGGCTCAGAACCTTGCGGTTCACCCTTTGAGCGCACCTGTTGTTGCCCCGCTGATCAGGCCGGTGGCTGATGACTTGGGCATGACGGCCCCGCAGAGGGCTGGGCTTGTCCCGCCTAGGGGCCGCTAATGTCTAGGGATGTCCGTAAAGCTCTGATGATTGCCAAGGGGCCTGTATCCAGCGGGTATCTGCCTCCGGGCCATCCTGAGCGGGAGGCTAACCTTGCGCGGCATATGGAGGGGGTGCATCCAGAATTATTAAATAAAGATGGATCACCTAAGACTCTTTACCATGGGACTCCAACATACGGCTCCGAAGGGGCTGCGGACATTATTTCGTTCTCTGGGAATGGTCCCTTTTTTGTTTCTGAAAGTCCTGAGTTTGCGTCTAATGTGGCTGCTCTGTCAGGATACAGTCCAAATGGTGGGGCAGTTTACCCAGTTCATGTTTCCGCTAAGAAAGTGTTCGATCCGACAAAAAAGGGTGTGGTGTCTTCTTTAAAAAAAGAATGGTCTCCCGAAAAGTACGTTGCGGGGGATATTTACGGAGGCCACCGTGGCGAAGTTCCGCCAAACAAATTTTGGCAAGCGGTTAAAGAAGGTGATTGGCAAGCCATCGAAAATAGTGGTCTTTTAAATTACCTGAGAGACGAAGATTATGATGGTTTTGTAACATACGAGGGTGGCTCCAAAAATTATGGTATTTTCAACCCTCGGCAAATCAAATCCGCCACCGGCAACAACGGCCAGTACGACCCGAACGAGCCTGACATCACCAAGGCCGAAGGCGGCTACATCCACGACCCTGCCCGCCACATCCGCAAGGCTCTGATGATCGCTAAGGCTGATGGCGGGGATGTTGATGATGATCAGTCTCAAGATACATCGTCACCCGCTCCAGCTTATTATCAATCTACATTGTCACCCGCCCAAACTACGCCAAGTAGTATTTTGACTGGCGCTCTAACAAACGTATTTGGCGATGATCGTAACGCAGCTCGTTGGGCTGATAAAATTGATCAGTTAGTT
>Ga0316226_1001929_pt1 | contig 20724 bp, 15 predicted proteins | sample TBH18017metaG_FD_206009 | JGI IMG/M metagenome (GOLD analysis project Ga0316226, IMG submission 206009) | Freshwater microbial communities from Trout Bog Lake, Wisconsin, USA - TBH18017 | ecosystem: Environmental > Aquatic > Freshwater > Lake > Hypolimnion/Profundal zone | place: USA: Wisconsin...
GCGCCGAAGCCGCGGTCGCGTCGCTCAGCCCTCGGGCGATGCCTCGTCCGGCGGAGCGCCCGTGGCCGGAAGGCCGTACCCGCCGCCGCCCGGCGTCTCGATCACGAGCTCGTCGCCGGCGCCCATCCGCGTCTCGGCGACGCCCGGCAGCTCCTCCACTTCGCCGCCGGCCCGCACGACGAAGTCGTGGCCGGCGGCTCCCGGCAGGCCGCCGGCGAGCCCGTAGGGCGGTACGCGGCGGCTGCTCGCGACGATCGCCGCCGTGAGCGGCTCCAGGAAGCGCAGGCGGCGGACGACTCCGTCGCCGCCGCGATGCTCGCCCGCGCCGCCGCTCCCTCGCCGCAGCGCGAACTCCTCCACCCGCACCGGAAAGCGCGCCTCCAGCACCTCCGGGTCGGTGAGGCGCGAGTTGGTCATGTGTGTGTGCACCCCGCTGCAGCCGTCGAAGTCGGGGCCGGCGCCGGCTCCGCCGCAGACGGTCTCGTAGTACTGGTAGCGGGCGTCGCCGAAGGTGAGGTTGTTCATCGTCCCCTGTGACGCCGCAACGACGCCCAGCGCCCCGAACAGCGCGTTGGTGATCGCCTGTGATGTCTCCACGTTGCCGGCGGCGACCGCGGCTGGGTACGCCGGATCGAGCATCGAGCCCGGCGGCACGACGATGCGCAGCGGCTTGAGGCAGCCGGCGTTGAGCGGGATGTCGGCGTCCACGAGCGTGCGGAAGACGTAGAGGACGGCGGCGATGCACACGGCGGCGGGGGCGTTGAAGTTGTCGCCGCGCTGCGGCGAGGTGCCGGTGAAGTCGATGATGGCGGAGCGCGTCCCGCGGTCCACCGTCACCCGGACCGCGATCACGCTCCCGTCGTCCATCTCCTGGCGCCACACGCCGTCCTGCAGCCGACCGAGCGCGCGGCGCACCGCCTCCTCGGCGTTGTCCTGCACGTGGCGCATGTAGGCGGTCACGACCGGCACGCCGAACTCGCCGACCATGCGCTCGAGCTCGGCGATGCCGCGCGCGTTGGCGGCGACCTGCGCGCGCAGGTCGGCGAGGTTCTGGGCCACATCGCGCGCCGGCCAGCGGGCCGAGGTCAGCAGCTCCACCACCTCGGCTTCGCGCAGGCGCCCGCGCTCCACGAGCCGGAAGTCCTCGACGAGCACGCCCTCCTCGACGATCGTCCGGCTCCCCGGCGGCATCGAGCCGGGCGTGATCCCGCCCACGTCCGCGTGGTGTGCTCGGGAGGCGACGAAGAAGAGGGGCGTGGCGGGCGCCGCAGCGCCCGGCGCGGCCGCGAACACCGGCGTCACCACCGTCAGGTCGGGAAGGTGCGTGCCCCCGGCGTAGGGCGAGTTGAGCAGGTAGGCATCGCCGGGCGCGAACTCGGCCGTGTGCCGCGCGATGACCGCCTCCACCGAGGCGCCCATCGAGCCCAGGTGTACAGGCAGATGCGGCGCGTTGGCCACGAGGCCGCCCTCGCCGTCGAACAGCGCGCACGAGAAGTCCAGGCGCTCCTTGATGTTCACGGAGCTTGCCGTGTTGGCGAGCGTGGCGCCCATCTGCTCGGCGATCGACATGAAGAGATTGTTGAAGACCTCGAGGAGCAGCGGCGAGCGCTCGGCCGGATCGGCCGAGGGGGCCGCGGCCGGCGAGAGGCGCCGCAGGTGCAGCTCGCCGGCGGCCAGCACCTCGGCCTGCCAGCCGGGCTCGACGACGGTCGTGCTCGTCGGCTCGCAGACGATCGCCGGCCCGGCGAGGCGCGCGCCGAACGACAGCGCGGCGCGTTCGTACACCGGCGTCTCGTGCCATGAGCCGGCAGTGAACACGCGCACGACGTCGCGCGGCTCGGACGCCGGCGCCGGCCCGTGCTCGAGCGCCGGCACCGGGGCTTCGGCACGACCGGCGCTCTCCCCAGGCCCGATCGCCTCGACGGCGACGGTCGCCAGCACGAGTCCGCGGCCGGGCATCAGGAAGCCGTAGCGGCGCTCGTGCAGCGTCAGGAACGCGGCGCTGAGCGCGGCGGCCCGGCTCGCCGTCGCGACGTCGCCGTCCGTGGCGGCATCTCCTCCGGTCGCGCCGCCCGGCACGCGCTCATCCCAGTCGACCTCAAGCGCGACGTCTGTGCTCTCGAACTTGACGTGCGCCCGGCGCCGCACCGTGACCGAATCCCGCGAGAAACCCTGAGTCTCCAGTTCTCTCGTGGCCGCGGTCTCCAGCTCGAGGAGCGAGACCTCCGCCGCGGCCACCGCCGCCTCGTCGAGCGGCAGCTCCACAGTGCGCTCGCGCAGGGCGCGCACGTCCGCAAGGCCCATCCCGTAGGCGCTGAGCACGCCGGCCAGCGGGTGCAGGAGGACGCTGTCGATGCCGAGTGCGTCGGCGACCAGGCAGGCGTGCTGCCCTGCCGCGCCCCCGAAGCAGCACAGCGTGTGCCCGCTCACGTCGTGGCCGCGCTGGGTGGAGACGCGCTTGATGGCGCGCGCCATCGTGTCGCAGGCGACGCGCACGAAGTCGTCGGCGAGCTGCTCGTGCGCCGGCGGGTCGACGCCGGCGGCGCGCATGCTCGCGGCCACGGCCGCGAGCGCCGTGCGCGCCGCGTCCGCGTCGAGCGTCCCGGCGCCGTCCGTGCCGAACACCCGCGGGAAGAAGGCCGGCTGCAGCTTGCCGAGCACGACGTTGCAGTCGGTCACGGCGAGCGGCCCGCCCTTGCCGTAGCAGGCCGGGCCGGGGTCGGCGCCGGCGCTGCGCGGGCCGACCCGGTAGCGGCCGTCCTCGAACCGGCACACGGAGCCGCCGCCGGCGGCCACGGTGTGGATGCGCAGCATCGGGGCGCGCAGCCGCACGCCGCCGACCACGCTCTCGTAGCTGCGCTCGTACTCCCCGGCGTAGTGGGAGACGTCGGTCGAGGTGCCACCCATGTCGAACGTCACGAGCCGCTCGAACCCGGCGCGGCGGCAGGTCTCCACCGCGCCGACGATGCCGCCCGCGGGGCCGGAGAGGATGCTGTCCTTGCCGCGGAAGAGGCGCGCGTCGGTGAGTCCGCCGTGCGACTGCATGAAGCGCAGCGGGACGGCAGCCTCGCCGCGCCGGGAGCGCGGCTCGACGGTCGCTCCTTCGAGCTCGGCGGCGATGCTGTCGACGTACCGCCGCAGGATGGGGGAGAGGTAGGCGTCGACGACCGTCGTCTCCCCGCGGCTCACGAGCTTCACGAGCGCGCTGGTCTCGTGCGAGACCGAGACCTGCGTGAAGCCGGCGGCGCGCGCCAGCGCCGCCACACGCCGCTCGTGCTCCGGGTAGCGGAAGCCGTGCATCAGGGCGATCGCGGCGGCACGGAAGCCCGCGGCGAACGCCGCCGCGAGCGCCTCCCGCGCCGCCTCTTCGTCGAGCTCGCGCACGACTTCACCGCCCGCGCCCACGCGCTCCTCGACCTGGATCACTCGCGCGTACACGGGCTCCGGCAGGCGGATGTCGAGCGCGAAGATGTCGGGGCGGTCCTGGTAGCCGATGCGCAGCGCGTCGCCGAAGCCGCGCGTGGTCACGAAGACGGTAGGTTCGCCGCGCCGCTCCAGCAGCGCGTTGGTAGCGACCGTGGTTCCCATGCGGACCTCGTCGATCTCCGAAGCCGGAATGGGTGCGCCGGGAGCCAGACCGAGCAGTTCGCGGATGCCCTGCAGGGCGGCGTCGGGGTAGCGGGCGCGGCCCTCCGAGAGGAGCTTACGCGTGAGCAGCGCGCCATCCGGCCGCCGCGCCACGACGTCGGTGAACGTGCCGCCGCGGTCGATCCAGAATCGCCAGCCGGGACCTCGCATGGCGGTCAGGCTACCACGGCGGATGAGCTCGGGAGCGTGATGATAGGCTCCGCCCATGAGGCTCTGCGAACGAGGCTCCGGCCATGACGCTTCGACCATGAGGCTCCGCCGATGACCGTGCGCTCGCCGCGCCGGCAGCTTCACCGCGCCGTCGCGGCGCTCGACGACGCCTACGGCCGGCCGGTGCTCTCGCCGCGCTACCCGCCGGTGGACGAGCTCGTGTTCACCGTGCTCAGCCAGAACACCGCCGATGTGAACACCGAGCGTACCTTCGCCGCCCTCAAGGCCCGGTTCCCGGACTGGAGCGCGGCCCGCGACGCCTCCGCCGAGGAGATCGAGGAGGCCATCGCTCTCGGCGGCCTCGCGCACACCAAGGCGCCGCGCCTCAAGCGCATCCTCGAGGCGCTCAGCGTGCCCGGAGGCGCCCCGGACCTGGGCGTTCTCGACGCGATGACCGACGCCGAGGCGCAGGCCTACCTTGTGAGCCTGCCGGGCGTCGGCCCCAAGACCGCCGCCTGCGTTCTCCTCTTCTCGCTCGGACGGCCTGTGATGCCGGTGGACACGCACGTGCACCGCCTGGCGCGGCGCCTCGGCATCATCGACGCGAAGACGACCGCCGACCAGGCGCACCCACCGCTGACGGAGCTGGCCGGCGCCGACGATCCCGAGCAGGTGTACGCCGCCCATGTGGACTTCGTGCGCCATGGGCGGCGCGTCTGCCACGCGCGGCGCCCCGGCTGCGGCGAGTGCCCGCTGGCCGGCTTCTGCCCGTCGGCCGGCCTGGCCTGACGCTGGAGGGGCTCCCGCCTCCGTTCTGGATCCCCGCGCATGCCGCGTCGGCGATCGTCACTGGGTGTACAATCAGTACAAGAAGTAATTCTTGTAAGCAAACGGAGTACACTCGACCGTACAGGGGGCTGCAATGGTCAGGTGGCTGATGAGCGAGGCGCGCAAGGACCTCTCGACGCTGGTGGAGCGGGCGAGCCGCGGTGAGTGGCAGCTGGTCGGCAGGCGCGCCCGGGACGAGGTCGTGATCGCGGGCGCCGACGAGATCGCGGACTTGCTGGCCGTGGCCTTCCCGTTCGCGCCGGAGGTGTTCGTCGAGACGACCGGCGTGGAGATATGGCTCCCTGAGCTGGAGGTCTACGGTCAGGGGAGCACGCTCGACGCCGCGAAGGACGACCTCATCGAGGCTGCGCTCGATTTCGTGGGCGTGTGGGAGGCCGGCTTGCGCTCCGCACCCAATCAGCGCCAGAAGGGCGGCCACGTGCGGCGCGTGCAGCTCGCCCGCGACCAGACTCGCGTGGCGGACGTGCTGTTCGGCTCGACCCCCTGTGACCCGCCTCGGTGAGGACGCCCCGGCCCCGTGACCTCCGGCGTTTCTGCGTCGTCGATGGCCGGGAGCGCGTCGCCGACGCTCCGGGCCGCCGCGTCTCCAGACACGAGGTGTGGACGAAGGGCTTGCCCGACGGGCGCACGCTGCACACCGCCATCTCGAAGGGGTGCGACGAGTACGGAGCGCCGCTGTTCGCGCGCCTCCTCAAGTCGCAGCTGCAGGTGACGGCGGCGGAGTTCTGGAGCGCGGTCGACAAGGGCGAGCCGCCGCAGAGGCAGGAGGTCCAGCGCTCGCGCCCACGGGGCGACGCGCTGCCCTTCGCTCTCGCCGCACGACTCCTCGCGGGCGGCATGGCCCAGTCCGAGCTCGCGGGACTCACCGAAGCGGAGGCGTTGCGTCTCCTGCGGGAACTGGAGCACCCCGAGTAGACGGCGCACGACCGGCTCGACCCGAGAAACGGCAGGCCGATGATTGCCCTACCGCCCCGAGGGGCAATCTGAGCGTGAAGCGTACGCACCTCGGCCGCTGGTGGGCACCGGCAGGAGGGACGTTCGCCGGCGCTGGCGGCGCCGAGGTTGAGGGCAGGACGTGAGGGGGTGACCGATGCGGACCGTTGAGCGCACTCTGGGCGTTGGGCTCCCTCTGCTGTCGGAAGTGCGGCCGACCACCTGATGGCCGGCCCGCGGCAGCCGCGCAAGAAGAAGGCCGCGCCGGGCGCGGCCGCCGCGCCGCACCGGCCGCTCACCTCCGCCGAGCTGCGCCGCCTGGCCGAGGAGCGCCTCGACAAGCTCTCCGCCGCCGCTGCAGCACCCGTGCCCGAGGACGCCGACGTCGTCCACGAGCTGCGCGTGCACCAGATCGAGCTCGAGATGCAGAACGAGGAGCTGCAGCGCGGCCGTCTCGAGCTCGAGGAGCAGCACGCCAAGTACTTCGAGCTCTTCGACCTGGCCCCGGTGGGCTACCTCACCCTGAGTGACAAGGGCATCGTCGGCGACGCCAACCTCACGGCCGCGCGCCTTCTGGGCGTGGAGCGAGGGCTGCTCATCGGGCAGACGCTCAGCGCCTTCGTGCTCGCCGCCGACCGTGACGAGTACTACCTGCGCCAGCGAGTGGGGCAGCAGAGCGGCGAGCCGCAGAGCTGGGAGCTGCGGCTGCGGCGCGTCGGCGCCCCCGCGGGCCGCTCCTCCGACGTCGACCACTTCTGGGCGCACCTGGAAAGCCGGCCGCAAGGCGTGATCGCCGCCGACGGCGAGCCGCGGCGCTGCCATGTGACCTTCACCGATGTCCACGAGCAAGCTCTGGCGGCGGAGGCGCTGCGCAAGAGCGAAGCGCTCCACCGGGCCGTCCTCCAGACGACCATGGACGGTTTCTGGCTGGTCGACACGAAGGGGCGCCTTCTGGATGTCAACGAAGCCTACTGCCGGCTCAGCGGCTACAGCGCCGAGGAGCTCCTGACCATGGCCATCGGCGACCTGGTGGCCGTCGAGACCGCCGCCGAGACTGCCGCCCGCATCGAGAAGATCAGGATCCACGGCGAAGACCGCTTCGAGTCCCGGCACCGGCGCAAAGACGGGACGATCTTCGACGTCGAAGTCAGCGTCAAGCACCTCCCCGGCGGAGACGAAAGGCTCACGGTCTTCTTGCGCGACATCACCGGGCGCAAGCAGGCCGAGTCGTATCGGGAGATGGGCCGGGAGGTCCTGCAGATCCTCAACGAGCCGGGAGATCTGGAGGATTCGCTCCAGCGCGTGCTCGACATCTTGAAGGCGAAGACCGGGATCGATGCCGTGGGCATCCGCCTGCAGGATGGGGAGGACTTCCCGTACATCGCGCAGGGGGGCTTCTCGACTGGGTTCCTGCGCACCGAGAACACGCTCCTCGAGCGCGACGAGGGTGGCGAGGTGATCCGCGACCAGGAGGGCCGCGGCAGGCTGGAGTGCACCTGCGGCCTGGTCATCTCCGGCGACACCGGCCCCTCCAGCAAGCTGTTCACGGCGGGGGGCAGCTTCTGGACCAACGACTCCTTCCCCCTGCTGGAGCTGCCGTCCGATCAAGACCCGCGCAACCGCCCGCGCAACCGTTGCATGCACGAAGGCTATGCATCCATGGCGCTGGTGCCCATACGCAGCGGTGACAGCATCGTCGGCCTCATCCATCTCGACGATCGCCGCAAGGGTCGTTTCACCCTGGAGGAGATCGAGTCACTGGAAGACACCGCTATGCACATCGGCGCGGCGCTGCTGCGCAAGCTCGCCGAGCGCGATCTCGGGGAGCGAGCGAAAGAGCTGCAAGGACTCTACGGGCTGGCCGAGATCGCCGAGAGGGAAGGCCTCACCCTGGACGCCCTGTATCAGGAGCTCACGGATATCCTGCCGAGAAGCTGGCAGTACCCGGAGATCGCTTGCGCCCGTACGGTGATCGGCGAACGCGACTTCCGCACGCACGGCTTCACTGAGTCGGCGTGGATCCAGTCCGCCCCGGTCAAGGCGGGTGGATCGGCAATCGGGAGGATCGACGTCTGCTACCGCGAGGAGATGCCGGATGAGGACGAGGGGCCGTTCCTGAAGGAGGAAAGGCAGCTCCTCGAGGCGCTCGCCGAGCGGCTGGGACGCATCACCGAGCGCAAGCAGGCGGAGGAGGCGCTGGCGCGCCTGAACGACGAGCTTGCCGCCGAGGCCGTCGTGCTCGAAGCCGCCAACGCCACCATCACGCGCGTCGCTGCAACCGACACGCTTACCGGCCTCGCCAACCGCCGCCACTTCTACGAGTCCCTGGGCAAGGCGATCTCGCTGGCGCGCCGTCACGGCAGCCCCCTGGCGCTCGTGAGCCTTGACCTCGACGGCCTCAAGCGGGTCAACGACACCTCGGGGCACGAGGCCGGCGACGGGGTGCTCACGCGCTTCGCCGCTCTGCTCGCCTCGCTCTGCCGCACCGAAGACCTGCCGGCGCGGATCGGCGGCGACGAGTTCAGCGTGCTGCTCCCGGGCGTGGACATGGGCGGCGCGCGCAGACTCGCCGAACGCGTACTGGCGGCGGTACGCTCCAGCGAAGCCCTCGCGCAGCGCGCTGTCACGGTCAGTGCGGGGGTCGCCGCCTGGGCGCCCGACGAGCTCCCCGACGACCTCCTGCGGCGCGCCGACGAAGCGCTCTACGCCGCCAAGCGCGGCGGCGGCGACGACGTGGCCGCCGGCGACGACGCTGTGGCCGGCGGCGCCTGACCGCCGGTCAGCGGCGCCCGAGAGGCGCAGCCCCGGCGCCGGCGGTTCACACCGGCTTCGGCGGCACCGCCTTGGCGCAGTAGTTGCCCGGGTCCTCCGCCGTCCCCAGCCAGCGGTCGAGGATGCGGCTGCGCCACACCAGCCGGCAGAGCACGCTCCAGAGCACCGCGAGGCCGAAGAGCGCCGCGTACTGCCACAAGGGCAGCGCCGTCAGCTCGAAGGCGGTGCGGCCGACCGGGATCAGCAGCACGGCGACCATGAAAGCGAGGAGGGCGCCGACGACGGCGACGATGCGCCAGTCGCCGCGCACCAGCGGCGCGCCGCCGGCCCACCACTTCGTCGGCGGCACGATGAGCAGGATCAGCAGGATGGCGGCGAAGCAGGCGAAGATCGTGAGCGCCGTCTGCGCCTGCGGGAACGAGAGCTCCACGAGCTCGTTCTCGTGGCCTGGGTGCGCGAGGTTGTAGGCGTTGTGCGCCGGGACCGCCCAGGCGAGGTAGACGCCGGTCGCGATCGCGGCCATCAGGAGCGCGGTGGGCAGGACGAAGCGCGCGAGCAGCTTGAACAGGCCGACCTTGGGCGTCGCGCCCGGCCGCGCCCACAACGCGAAGGCGATGGAGGGCACGGTGGCGCCGACGAACGAAAGCAGGGCCGACTGGCGCGGCGCGAAGGGGAAGCCGCCGATGGCGGCGACGATGGCGATCATCAGGGCCTTGAAGAAGATGCGCACCATGAAGATGCGCAGGATGTCGTTCATCCCGTTGATGATGCGCTGGCCTTCGCGGAAGGCGAAGGGCAGCGGCTGGAAGGTGTCCTTCATGAGGATGAGGTCGCCGACGCTGCGCGCCGCCTGGCTGCCTCCCTGCATCGCCACGGCCACATTGGCCTGCTTGAGGGCGATGACGTCGTTGACGCCGTCGCCGATCATCGCCACGTAGCGGCCGCGCGCGCGCAGCGCCTCCACGAGGTCCTGCTTCTGCTCTGGTGTGACGCGGCCGAAGACGGTGCTGCGCTCGGCGGCGGCGCCGAACTCCTCGGGCGTCATCGCCTCGAGCTCCGCGCCGGAGACGGCGACGAGCTCGCGGCGCGCGAGCGTGTGCACGCCCGCCTGCGTCGCGAGGGCGGTCACGGTGCCCGGGTTGTCGCCGGAGATGATCTTGACCTCGATGCCGGCCTCGGCGAACTCCCCGAGTGTCTGCTGCACGCCGCCGCGCAGCTCGTCGCTGAAGGCGACGAGAGCGACGGGCTCGAGACCGTCCGGCAGGACCGGCGGCCCGTCGGGCTCGCCGAAGGCGAGCGGCTCGGGCCGCCCGGCGAACAGCACCACGCGCAGGCCGCGCGCGGCCCACTCCGCGGCGCGCGGCCGCCAGTCGATCTGCGCCCCGCCTTCGGCGCCGGCGCGCAGCGCCGTCGCCAGTATCTCCGGCGCGCCGAGCACGTAGGTCCCGCGCGCCTCGCCGGCGTCGAAGGCGAGGCCGCTCCACTTGCGCTCGGACGAGAAGAAGGCCTCGTGCGCCGCCGGCGCCCGCTGCGCGGGCCAGGCGGCGCGCAGCGCCTCCACCGTGCGGTTGGCGTCGGTGGTGCTGGCGGCGAAGGCGGCGAGAAGGGCAGTCGCCCGGCTCTCGTCCGGTCCCAGCGACAGCACTTCCTCCGCCTTGACGACGCCGGAGGTGAGCGTGCCGGTCTTGTCGGTGCAGAGCACGTCGACGTTGCTGAGCGACTCCACGGCGTTGAACTGCTGCACCAGCATGTCCTTGCCGAGCAGGCGGATGGCGCCCAGGGCGTAGGTGAGCGCGATCGAGAGCACGAGGCCGTTGGGGATCAGGGCCAGGATCACCGTGGACATGCGCACGCTCTCCACGAACGGCACGGCCGCGAAGGTGTTGCGGATCCAGACCAGGGTCTCAAACACGATCACGACGATGAGTAGCACGCGCACGATCTGATTGACCTGCTTCTGCAGCGGCGTGAGCTCGCGCTTGAAGGCGCTCGCCTTGGCGGTCATCTTGTTGGCGAAGCTCTCGGCGCCGACCTTCTGGGCCTCGTAGTAGCCGCCGCCGGTCATGCAGAAGCTGCCCGACATGAGCACGTCGCCGGGGTGCTTGGTCACGAGGTCGGACTCACCGGTGAGCAGCGACTCGTCCACCTCCATGCGCCCGTCGCCGGCCATCGGGCCGTCCACCACGACCTGGTCGCCGGGCTGCAGGCGCAGGATGTCGCCCACCACGACGAGCGACGGGTCGAGTTCCACCACGTACCCGCCCCGCACCACGTCCGCCTTGGGCCGCATGAGGATGGCGATGCGGTCCATCACGCGCTTGGCGCGCACCTCCTGCACGAGGCTGATGACCGTGTTCACGGCGATCACGAAGACGACGGAGAAGGCGTCCAGCGGCTTGCCGAGCACGAGCAGGAGGATGCCGAGGAAGTAGAAGAGGTCGTTGATGAAGTTGAAGACGTTGTCGCGCACGATGCGCCCGTAGGTGCGCCCTGTGCGGATCTCGGAGTCGTTGCCCTGGCCGGCGGCGCGCCGGCGCGCCGCCTCGTCGTCGCTCAGGCCGGGGAAGGGTGCCGCGATGCGGTCGTCGGCGGTGCTCATCGCCCGCACGGTATCAGCGCCGCAACGGCCGGTCCAACGCACCGCGAGCCTGCGGCGCCGCGCCGCATGGCCGGCCGGCGCCATTCTGCCGCCGAAGACAAAGGGGGCGGACCGCGTGACGTGGTCCGCCCCACTGGGGTCTTGCGTGTTGGGCGGCGCCCGGGCTCAGAAGCCGCCCATCATGCCGCCTGGGCCGGAGCTCGCGCCGCCCATCATGCCGCCGCCGTAGCTGCTGCCGCAGCCGCCCATCATGCCGCCGCCGTAGCTGCCGCCGCAGCCGCCCATCATGCCGCCGCCGCGGCGCGCGGTGATGCCGTACTTCTTCATCAGTGCGCGCATGTCGTTCGCGTGCTCCGCGCGCAGCTTCGCGAGCGTGGCCTGAGCGGCCGGCGAGCTCGGGTCCGCACCGTACTGGGCGAGCCACGCTCGCATGTCGGCGCGGTGCTCCGTGCGGAGCGCACGCATGTCCTTGAGCGCGGCGGGATCGCGCCGCAGGGCGCCGCAGACGCCGGCGCGTGCCCCTGTCGCCAGGGCTCTCTTGCCGACGTTCGAGCGCTGCGTCGCCGCGAACGCCGCCGTCGCCGCGACGAGCACGACGACGAGCGCTGCCAGTCCGAGCCACAAGATCCTGCTGCGCATGGTGCTCCCTTGTTCCGTCTACGCCGCAGGCCGTCGCTCACGGCGCGCCTGCTCGAGTGTCTGCATTGTATGGGCGCGCCGTGAAGAAGGTGTGAAGCGGAGGATCGCGAGCACGGCTCACGTCCGGCGTGCCCGCGGGCGCACTCGCCCGGCCTGCTGTGTCCCGCCCGACCGGCGCGGGTAGCATGATGCTGCGGTGAACGCCTCCCGGAACAGCACGATCGTGGTGATCGACGACGAGCCGTCGGTGCAGGACGTCGTGCGCGCCTACCTCGAGAAGGACGGCTTCACGGTCCACGTGGCGGGCAACGGTGCGCAGGGGCTCGCGCTCGCCGAGCGCGTGCGGCCGGCGCTCATCGTGCTCGACCTGATGCTGCCGGACGTCCCGGGCGAGGAGATCTGCGCCGAGATCCGGGGCCGCTCCGACGTGCCGATCCTGATGCTCACGGCCAAGGCGGGCGAGGACGACCGGGTGGAAGGGCTCCTCTCCGGCGCCGACGATTACCTCGTGAAGCCGTTCAGCCCGCGCGAGCTCGTGGCGCGCGTGCGCGCGGTGCTGCGGCGGACGCAGGGCGGCGAGATGCCCCTGGTCCCGGTCCTGAGCTTCGACCAGGGGCGGCTTGAGATCGACACCGAGAAGTACCTCGTCCGGCGGGACGGCAAGCCGGTCGATCTGACGCCCAACGAGTACCGGCTGCTGACGGCGCTCGCCGCGTATCCGGGGCGGGTCTACTCGCGCTTTGAGCTCGTCGACCGCGTGCTCGGCGACGACTACGACGGCTACGAGCGCACCATCGACGTGCACGTCAAGAACCTGCGCAAGAAGATCGAGCCCGATCCGGCCCACCCGCGCTACGTTGAGACGGTGATCGGCGTCGGCTACCGGCTGGCCAAGCTGTGAGCGAGCGCCGCCACCACCTCGGCTTGCGGGCGCGCCTCATCATCTCGTTCGTCGGCGTGGCGATCGTCGCCGCGGTGGTGCCGACCGTGTACTCCAACGTGAACCTCAACGCGCACGTGAAGTCTGCTGCGCAGGCGCGCCTCTCGCGCACGGCGATGCACTTCGCCGACGTCGCCGGCGTCGTGTACTCGGCTTCCGGAGGATGGACGCCGCGGGCGCGCGAGACGCTGATGCACCTGACCGAGGCCGACGGCCTCGCGGCGACGATCCTCGACAGGCAGGGCAAAGTGGTCGTCGAGGTGCCGCCGACGAGCCCCGCACAGAGCGGCGCCTTCGAGACCTCGCAGATCACCGTCGACGGCTCGTCGGTCGGCAAGGTGTCGGTCGGCCAGTCCGACGGCAAGTTGCTCAGCCCGGTCGAGACCAGGCTCACGCAGCAGCTTGACCGCATGCACCTTATCGCCGGCGTGACCTCGGCTGCCGTAGCGCTCGTCGTCGCCCTGTACCTCGCCTGGTCGCTGTCCAGCCCGCTGCGCCGCATCCGCGCGGGCGCCGAGCGCATGCGCGGCGGGCAGCTCGACACGCGCGTCAAGGAGGGGGGCGACGAGGAGATGCGGGCCGTCGCCCGTGCTCTCAACAGCCTGGCCGAGACGCTCCAGCAGGAGGATGCGCTGCGCAAGGAGAGCGTCGCCGACCTGGCGCACGAGCTGCGCACGCCGGTGATGGGCCTGCTCGGGCGCATCGAGGCGGCCCAGGATGGCGTGTTCAGCGACCAGTCCGCCAATCTCGAGGCCATGCACGAGGAGGCTCTGCGCCTCTCGCGCCTCCTCGACGACATCTCGTCACTGGCCGATGCGCAGCGCCCCGGCATGCTGCTCGAACGCGCGCCGGTCGACCTCGCCGGGCTGGCGGCGCGACAGATCGGCGATGTGGCCGGCCAGTTCGCGGCCAAGGGCATCGACCTGGTCACCGAGCTCGAGCCGGCGGTCGTCGACGGCGACGCCGGCCGCCTGCAGCAGATCCTCGCCAACCTGCTCTCCAACGCCTTGCGCTACACCGACGCCGGCGGCAGCGTGACCGTGCGCACCTTCGGCGACGGGGGCGGCGCCGTGCTCGAGGTCGAGGACACCGGCATCGGCATCGCCGCCGCCGACCTGGACCACGTGTTCGAGCGCTTCTGGCGCGGCGAGAAGTCGCGCTCCCGCAGCACCGGCGGCGCTGGGATCGGCCTGGCGGTCGTCAAGGGGTTGGCCCAGGCGCACGGCGGCGACGTCTCGGTCACGAGCGTCCTCGGTGAAGGATCGACCTTCCGCGTCGTCCTGGTCGCCGCCTGAACGCGCCCCTGCGTCACGCCGGCACCCGTGGCCGCGCCGTCTACACATCGTCTTCACACCGCCCCTTTACGCTTCCGTGCAGTCAGGCGCTCGAAAGAGCGCATCGTCGACTTCAGGAGGCCCGGGAGTGTCCAGCAAGTCAAGGAACCGCAGCAGCAAAGCCGCCTCGACGCCGTCGCGTACGGTCCGCGAGCAGAAGCGCGCCCAGTTCGAGGGCAAACGCTCCAACACGACGCTGCACGTCGCGCTCGCCGCCGGCGCGCTCATCGTCGTCGCGATCATCGCCGCGGTCGTGGTGATGAACCGCGGGGGCGGCACGCCCGCCGCGGCCACGACGGCTTCGTCGCCGGCCGGCAACGTCACGCTCCCGGTCTCCAAGGTCAACGACGGCAAGGCGCATTTCTACACCTACGACGCCAACGGCACGACCGTGAAGTACTTCGTGCTCGCCAGCAAGGACGGCACCGTCCGCGCCGCGCTCGACGCCTGCGAGGTCTGCTACCCCAAGAAGCTTGGCTACCACCAGGTCGGCGACTACATGCAGTGCAACAACTGCGGCAAGCAGTTCCGCAGCGACCAGATCAACGTGATCACCGGCGGCTGCAACCCGATCCCGCTCACGCGCAGCGTCTCAGGCAACACGCTGACGATCGCGGCGAGCAGCCTGCAGGCGGGCGCACAGTACTTCCAGTGAACAAAGGCTCAAGGCTCAAGGTGAAGGCGCGGCGCTCCAGGTGACTCGTCGGAGCAGGACGTGAAGCTTCGCACCGTCGCGCTCAGTAACCTCCGCCGCCGCAAGGGCCGCGCCGCGTTCCTGGTCGCCGGGCTGCTGATCGGCATCGGCACGGTGGTGACGCTGTTGACCCTCAGCAGCGCGCTCACCGTGCAGGCGCAGAACAGCCTCGAGACCTACGGCGCCAACATCGTCGTGGCGCCGCAGACCGACGGCCTCTCGCTCTCCTACGGCGGCGTGCGAGTGGGCGGCGTGTCCACGGGGGCGCCGGACATCCGCCAGGCGGACCTCGCGCGCATCGCCACGATCCCCAACCGCAGGAACATCGCGGTGGTGGCGCCCGAGCTGCTGGGCGTCGCCCGCGTCAAAGGCGGCGAGGCGATCATCATGGGCGTGCGCCCGGCCGAGGAGTTCAAGCTCAAGCAGTGGTGGACGGTAGACGGGCGGCCGCCGGCCGGCGGCCACGAGCTCGTGGCCGGCTCCGCGGCGGCCGCCACCCTGCACCTCGCCAAAGGCGACAGCGTCCTGGTGAGCGGACGGCCCTTCACGGTCTCGGGCATCCTGCGTCGCAGCGGGTCGCAGGACGACGACCTGCTGATCGTCGACCTCGCCGCGGCTCAAGCGATCCTGCACAAGCCGGGCAAGGTCTCGATGGTCGAGGTCGCGGCGCTGTGCAGCAACTGCCCGGTGGGCAAGATCGTCGCCCAGCTGGGATCCATCCTGCCGGGGACGCGCGTCGTCGCCCTGCAGGAGAAGGTCAAGAACCGCATGCACGCCATCGACCAGTTCCGCACTTTCAGCTACATCGTCGCCGGCGTCATCGTGGGCATCGAGGCGCTGGTCGTGTTCGTCACGATGATGGGCTCGGTCAACGCCCGCACGCGCGAGATCGGCGTGTTCCGCGCCCTCGGCTTCCGCCGCAGCCACGTGACCGGCCTCATCCTCATCGAGGCGGTGCTGGCGAGCCTGCTCGCCGGCGTGCTCGGCTACCTCGCCGGCATGGGCCTGAGCTACGCGCTGCTGCCGTTCCTGGCCGGGGCCGGCGTGAGCGTGAGCTGGACGCCGGCGCTCGCCGGCGCGGCCGTCGGCATCGCCGTCGTGATCGGCTCGCTCGCCAGCCTGTACCCGGCGCTGCACGCCAGCCGCCTCGACCCTACCGTCGCCCTGCGCGCGCTGTGAGACGAGGCACGGCATGAGGCTCCGCACCATCGCCCTCAACGACCTGCGCCGCCGCAAGGGGCGCGCCGCCTTCCTGGTCGCCGGCCTGCTCATCGGCGTCGGCACCGTGGTGGCGCTCGTCTCGCTCACGCAGGCGATGACCGGCCAGACAAAGGCCAACTTGCAGAGCTACGGCGCCAACATCATCGTCACGCCGCGCACCCGGGACGTCTCTCTCTCCTACGGCGGCATCTCCGTCGGCGGTCTGTCTGTGGGGCAGAATGTCGTGCGCCAGTCCGATCTCGAGCGCGTCGAGGACATCCCGGCGCGCGCCAGTCTCTCGGCGGTCGCGCCGGAGCTCGTCGGGCCTGTGATGGTGAAGGGCAGACGCACGCTGCTGATGGGCGTCGATCCCGCGGTCCAGTTCAAGCTCAAGCGCTGGTGGTCAGTCGATACCGGTCGGCCGCCGGCCAACGCGCACGAGCTCATCGCGGGCTCGTCCGCGGCTCACACGCTGGGTTTGACGATGGGCGACTACGTGCGCATCGGCGGCCGGCGCTTCACCGTGACCGGGGTGCTTCAGCCCACCGGCTCGCAGGACGACGGCCTCCTGATCGCCGACCTCGGTGCAGTCCAGCAGATCCTCCACAAGCCGGGCCAGCTCACGCTCATCGAGGTCGCCGCGCTGTATGGCGCGACCCCGGTAAGCGAGATCGCCCGCCAGTTGCAGGCGGCGCTGCCGGCCGCCAAGGTCACGAGCATGCAGGAGGCGGTCCAGAGCCGCATGCATGCCGTGAGCCAGTTCCGCGCCTTCAGCTACGCCATCGTCGGCGTCGTCATCGCCATCGAGGCGCTGGTCGTGTTCGTGACCATGATGGGCGCGGTGAGCGAGCGCACGCACGAGATCGGCGTGTTCCGCGCCATCGGCTTCCGCCGCGTGCACATCACGCGGCTGATCCTGTTCGAGGCCCTCGTGGCGAGCGTGCTCGCTGGGGTGCTCGGCTACGTCGCCGGGATGGGCACGACCTACGCCGTCCTGCCGTTCGTGGCGCGCGGGGCCGGCGTCGTCTGGACCCCGCTGCTGGCGCCGGCCGCGATCGCGCTCGCGGTCGGCGTCGGCGCGGCGGCATCGCTTTACCCAGCGCTCCGCGCGGGCAAGATGGACCCGACCGAGGCGCTGCGTGCGCTCTAGCCCGCGCGCGCCGCGTCCGTGGGAGGACGAGTGAGCACACACGTGACCGCACGAGGTGACGACCAGACGGCCGCGAGGACGGCTGAGGCCGGGGAAGGCGGCGGCACAGCCGCCGCGCGAGAGACCGCCTCTCCCGAGCTGTCGCCTGCGACGCCCGAAACCGCGGCTCCAGAGCCGGCGTCCGGCTCCGCAGCCGAGGCCGAGCGCGCCGCGCGTTTCGTCGACGTGCGCGGCCTCGAGAAGACCTTCAGCGGCGACGGCGCCCCGGTGCTGGCGCTGCGCGGCCTTGACCTCCAGGTCGCCGAGGGCACCTTCCTCGGCGTCATGGGCCAGTCCGGCTCCGGCAAGAGCACCTTCCTCGCCATGCTCGGCGGCCTCACGCACCCGAGCGGCGGCAGCGTGAGCGTCGACGGCATCGACCTCTACGCACTGCCCGGCGAGCGGCTGGCCGACTTCCGCCGCGAGTACCTCGGCTTCGTCTTCCAGTCCTTCAACCTCGTGCCGTACCTGACGGCGCTCGAGAACGTGATGCTGCCGCTGGCCGTCAAGCGCATGCCTTCGGCCGAGAAGCGCGAGCGGGCGCTCGGCGTGCTCGAGCGCGTCGGCCTCACCGCCCGTGCCGGGCACCTGCCCGGAAAGCTCTCGGGCGGCGAGCAGGAGCGCGTGGCGATCGCCCGCGCGCTCGTCAACGAGCCGCCGCTCATCCTCGCCGACGAGCCCACCGGCGCCCTCGACAGCGAGACGACGGTCGAGATCATGGACCTGTTCGCGACGCTCAATCGCGAGGGCATCACCATCGTCATGGTGACGCACAACCCCGAGATCCAGAGCTACTTCGACCGCACCATCGTGCTGCGCGACGGCCGGCTCGACTGCGAGTTGCCGGCCTGCGCCGCGGAGACGCCGCTGTGAGCACTTCGAGGCGCGGGTGAACCCGGTCCACGTGGAAGTGCTGCACACGGCGGCATGCCCGCACTGGCGCGCCGCGCGGAATCGCGTCGAGTTGCTCGCGCGCCGCGACGGAGTCGCCGTCGCGGTCACGGAGACCATCGTCGCCACGCTCGAAGAGGCGCGAGCGCGCTGCTTTCGCGGTTCGCCCACCGTCCTGGTCGAGGGCTGCGACGTCGATCCCGGTGCCGCGACTTCGCCGGCCGACTTCGGCCTCGGCTGACGCACGTACTTCGGCCCCGGTGTGTCCGGTGGCGCGCCGTCCGACGAACTGCTCTCTGCGGCGCTGCGGCGCGCCGTGGAACCTGCCGACGGCCAGCGCCGGCGGTGGGACGAGGCGCTGGCACGCCCCGGCCGCTACGGAGATGCTCCGAGCGCGCCGGCCCAGTGGGCGGCCGCGCGCTTCGCGGAGGCCGGCGCCCACGAGCTGCTCGAGCTCGGCGCCGGCCAAGGGCGCGACAGCTTCCACTTCGCGCAGCTCGGCTTCGACGTCCATGCCGTGGACTTCGCCTGCCCGGGAGTCAAGGCGCTGCGGAAGCGGGCGGGGGCGGCCACCCTCCCCGGATCGGTCCACGCCCTGCGTCACGACTGTCGCGACCCGCTGCCCTTCGCGGACGAGAGTTTCGACGCCTGCTACTCGCACATGCTGTACTGCATGGACCTGAGCACCGACGAGCTCGATCGCCTGAGCGCGGAGGTGCGCCGCGTGCTGCGGCCCGGCGGTCTGCAGGTCTACACGGCGCGCACGACCGCGGATCCCGACTACGGCGCCGGCGCGGCGCACGGCGACGACCGTCACGAGTCCAACGGGTTCGTCGTGCACTTCTTCGGCCGCGAGCTGGTGCAGCGGCTGGCTCGCGGCTTCGAGCTGCTCGAGGTCGCCGAGTTCGAAGAGGGCGACCTTCCGCGCCGGCTCTTCCGGGTGACCCAGCGGCGGCCGGCGGTCTGAGCGTCCCGCCCCGGCTGAGCGTTCCTCCCCGGCCGAGCGTCCCGCCCCGGCTGAGCGTTCCGTCCGGACGGCCCGCGGCGATTGGTCCCGCGCGGCCTCCGTCCCGGATTGACACGACCTGCCGCGCCTTGTTGACTTGACGAGGGCCGGCGCACCTGCCGGTCCTCGCTGTTGATGACGGACGCAGACGATGAGGAGACCACGGTGCGTTCAGCGATCGACGGGCTGCGGCACAGCCGCGCGGCCGCATGATGGCCGGTCCGCCAGACTCGACTTTCCCGGCCGCCCCGCGGTCGTCTTTCCCGACCGGTTCTGAACCCGCCCCCGAGGTCGTCGCCGACCTTCACGCGCTGCTCGGGCCCACGGCGCCGCGCGAGCGCCCGGCGCCGCGACGCAGCCGCGAGCTCGCGGCGCAGCTCCTCACGCGCCTCGCGGAGCTTCCGGGCCGCTCTTCCAGGCACACGGGTACCCTCGCCGCCCGCATCGTCACCGACGACGTCCTGCGAGCCGAGGCCGACCGCGACCAGAACGTGTATCTCGGCGCGCTGTTCACGCGCCTCCTCAGCAACGCGCTGCCGGACGTCGTCTTCCAGCCGGCGACCGTCCCCGAGGTCGAGGCGGCGCTGGCGTGGGCGCGCGAGACCGGCACGCCGGTCTCGGTCCGTGGCGCCGCCTCGTCGGCGCTCGGGGGCTGCGTCCCGTGCGACGGCGGGCTGACGCTGGACACGGCGCGTCTCGACCACGTCGATGTCGACGCGGTCGCCAACGTGTGCGTGGTGGGCGCCGGTGCGCGCATGCGCGACATCCACCGGCGCCTCGCCGAGCGCGGGCTCGCGCTGCCCGTCTACTCGTCGAACCTCGGTGGGACCTACGCCGGCTGGTTCGTCAGCGGCGGCGTCGGCCTCAACGCCTTCGGCGGGCGGCGCGCCGCCGACATCGTGCGCGCCGCCGACGTCGTGCTCCCGTCCGGCGAGCTCGTGCGCTTCCACGCCGACGGGCGCCTCGACGTGCCCGGCCCGTCCACGCGCCCGGGGCACCGCGAGGTCCCGGCGGACGAGGCCGAGGCGTGGTTCCGCACTCGCGACCTCGAGCCGTTCGGCCTCGCCGATCTCGCCGGCAGCGAGGGCATCCTCGGCGTGGTCGTCCAGCTCGTGCTCAACGTCGGCCGGCGCCCCAATATCGGAGCCTTCCTGCTCGAGTTCCGGCACGCTCCGGACGCCTTCGTCGCGGCCGAGCGGATCGTGGCCGAGGCCGGCGGCACGCTGCCGCGCCCGGCCAACCTGCGGCTCGTCCTCGGCGCGCACCTGCGACACGTGCGCGCCATCTGGGCCGAGGAGGACGCACGTCCGTGGCGCCGCCGGCCGTCCAGCCTGAGCCGCGGCGACGGAATGCCCTGGGCCCGCCTCGACGGCCCCGAGGAGCTGCGCACGCCGCCGGAGTCGCTGGCGGGTGAGCACACGACCGAATCCGTTGCGGCGGCCCACCCCGCGACCTCCGCTGTCGCCGGCGCCTACCTCTACGTCGACTTCCTCGGCGTGCGCGCCGGCCGCGCCTTCGCGGCCGCCATCGCCGATCTGCCGGGGCGGCCGCGCGCTCTCGGCGGCGAGAGCGTGCGCATCGCCGCCGAGCGCTTCCGGCCGCAGCAGAACAAGCGCTTCGGCCCGGGCCTGCTCGCGGCCGAGGTCGTGCTGCCGGCGGCGGTCGTCTCGCCGTACCTGCGCGATGCCTATCATCTGGCCCGCCGCGCCGGCGTCGAGCTCGACCCGGAGGTGTACTACCTGGGGGGCGGGCACGGAGACGGGAGCGGACAAGGTGTCGGAGGCGGACAGGGCGTCGGAAGCGGCGACGCCCTCGTTATCGCCGGCTACCTCACCGATCACCGCACCGCGGCGTTCGATCTGGACCTCGTGCTTGCGCCG